>Ga0307514_10000714_pt1 | contig 57604 bp, 46 predicted proteins | sample 16_EM_MG_FD_203088 | JGI IMG/M metagenome (GOLD analysis project Ga0307514, IMG submission 203088) | Populus trichocarpa ectomycorrhiza microbial communities from riparian zone in the Pacific Northwest, United States - 16_EM | ecosystem: Host-associated > Plants > Roots > Unclassified | place... | reverse complement strand
ACCATGGTATTAAGGTTCAAGTTGAGGGTTTAGAAGGTGAACGCATATCTCAGATGTGTCGATGCACAGGAAGCCAGAGCTGGCGCGGAGGGGATCGACGGAACGACTGGGTGTGGGTAAAGCAACCCCCGGGGAGGTGTTATGGCGCGCTGAATGGGCGTCTCCCGTGGCAACTGCAACGACTATTCAAAATCAAACTCCAAAACGAGGATGGAGCTTTCGTTGATTACTGGTTAGCCATGGCGCTCACCACATTACCGGAAAACTCGGGTAACTTGGATCCGGTCTCGAAATTTGTACAAGTGAGAAAAGCACCAGCAGCCGTTGCTTTGCAAGTTTTCAGCGTGGGAAACATCGTCGGCTGTGCGCACGTAATTCCAGAGATAGCTACGAGTACTAAGACAGGAGACGGACGGAACGAGCGATGGATTGTCAATAGCCACATAGATCTGGTGAGTTGGAATGATCTGTATAATTAGTAAAGAGAGAATTGCATTTTGCGCGCAACTAGAAGGAATGCGAGGAGAGATTTTCGCAGCGTCACCCATCGCCTTGCAATCCCGTATAATGAGTAAAGAGAGAATTGCATTTTGCGCGCAGGTAGAAGGAACACGAGGAGAGATTTTCGCAGCATCACCCATCGCCTTGCGATCCCGTATAATTAGTAAAGAGAGAATTGCATTTTGCGCGCAGGTAGAAGGAACGCGAGGAGAGATTTTTGCAGCGTCACCCATCGCATTGTAATCCCGATGCAAGCGCGTACCCAATGAACCCATTCCGACGTATGGTCACAGTTGACCACAACGCCAGAGTGTTCGTTTGAAATAGGAGACCGACAGAGCAAGAAGAAACGGTGAAACAGCAATCGGAGGGCGATATGCAATGCGACGGGTGGTATTGAGGCCGGGCGCGGAGTAATACGCCACCGGGGTGTCTCTGACGGCTCTGACGGAGCGCATCCACTCTGACGGAGCCATTCCGCCTGGACGGAAATATTTTTTGCTGATGAAGTGCTTCTTCTATCTCCTGATAATTCGTACATGGCAAGTGGATGAAATTGAATTCCAATGTTGTTTGACTGGATTTGTAATATCGAACATAGGTGTAATGAGATGTTAGCTAGTTGCGAATCTGAATAGGCATTTGAAAGACATCCATTATTCGGATGAAAAAGGCGATCAACCACCAGCAAACTGGGAGGGCCAGATGGGAAGTGCTGTAGGGAAAAGTGGAGTACACAGAAGGTGTTGAAGGAGTGCAGAATGAAAAACAGCACCAAATCTAGACTGAGGAGTGCCGACAGGGATTGAGGAGCACTGAAGCCAGGCTGTAGAGAGCTGATGGGGATTGAGAAGTGCCCACACTGATGGCGGAGTGCCGAGAAGGTGGAGGGGGTGTGCATGTGAGTGGGGTCTGTAGTGCAGAATCGAATATAGGAGCGACAATCCAGACCGAGGCGTGCATGTGCCAATTGAAGAGCATGGAGTAAGAGGAGTCATGTGCAAAATGAGAAAAAAGAGTGTCAATCAATGCTGAGGAGCACTGACACGGATTGAGGAGCACCTACTCTTGCGGAGTTGCACCGGCAGACTGTCTGAAGCTGCCCACTAATGTCTAATTAATGGAGTGCAGTGGCTACCGGAGTAAAATTCATAACAGGGGATGAACAAAATGCACCTTAATATTCATCTTGAGAAAACATTACTTTGGCCTTCTTTCCACTGGTATATTCAGACAGCGCGCAATGAATAACTGCAGCTGTTAGCACTACAGTCTGCAGAGTGAAATGTTGGAAATACTGGAATATTATAGACTGGTGCCTCAAGTTATTGGCAATAAACAGAAAATGGTGGTAAATTAGATCAAGCACTTCCATTCGGGCGAACCATGATTTCTTATCATCAATGACACTATCACGATATGCATCATCGAACAAGAACTCCTTGACCGGGATCTGATGCCCAGCCTCAGAGTGTAAATCTAAATCGTAACTATGGACAACAGATTGACATGCCCCATCTACCAACTGTCCTTGAATGGTGCTTATCTTCGGTTTTTACTGTGTATATTTTGGGGTGTTGCCAATATCCGAAATCTGATAGAGGAGAATTAAAGAGAATGCAAAACTCATAGCTGCTCATATTCGCAGATCTATCTTGAGACATGGTCTACTGGGCAAATGAAACACAGATGGCATACCTACGTGATCATCTGCTTATACACGCTGATGATTCTCAAATACAATGGCTAGTTACAAAGCTTCTTCAACCATCAAATACTTGACATTAGATGATATTGGCCAAGTTGTCTTCGCGAATACGATTACCTGCAGGACCATTTGCGCTGTCCCACATGTGGCCTTTTGGTGTTGGGGAACGTTCTGATCTGCACTGGCCTTGGGTTGTGGAACATTCTCGTCTCTACTAGACTTGTATAGCAGCAGTGCCTGGGTGGATTATGCATGGTCAGATACAGATAATGTGTTGAACAGGGTTGACTTATGGTGTTTGAGCAGCGGTGGTGCCATTGCCCCAGGTGGATTTTAGGAATTCGGAAGTGGAGGGTGTGCAATGCCAGTATTGCCATGGATCCCATTCTTAGGGAGTGGAATTCGAGCAGTTTGTAATGACTTGTCCCCACACACCGGGCCTAGAAGCAGGGTAGCCTATTGGTGCTTCATATCGTCTTCTTCGATTTCAGACAATAAAGTTGACTCTCCCGGATTTTCACCATTATGATCAACCATCTCCTGATCGGTATTGTCATCCTTCTTCAATTCTCGGCAAAAGTGGAAATCAACTATAGACTGCGTGACACGCACACCCACACACACGCAGCTCATAGCAAGCTTTCTGTAGACCCCAGCATGACGTGCTGTCTGTAGTCATCAATAGTCGATTCATAGAGATGTACGCATGGGCCTATGGAACTATATATGGCTGGCAGCCGGAGATGGACCTATTCCGTTCTTTACTTCCTGGCTATTTTACCGGTACTGATTCCGCTTGAGCACCCACTGGCACTCGAGAGCCTGGTTGAGAGCCTACTTCAAAGCCTTGCTTGATAGCCTACTTGGAAGCCCGCTTGAGAGCCTGCTTGAGAGAGCCACACTTCAGGAGGAGTAGAGTTTTCCACGGGAATCTTTTGGCAGATGGAAAACTCTGAGTTTGTGGAAGCTTTGGCTAATTGAATGCTCTAAGTCTGTGGAAGCTTCCATGCTAACGTTCAGGTAGCCAACCTACATGTCTAAGTGCTTCTGGTACTTCAATCACCAACACCATCTCCATCTCCATGATTATTGCCATTGCCATTGCCATTGCCATTGCCAATCATCACCATTAGCTCAGGACGGAATACGCACACATACGCTCACAACTGGTGGGAAGCGGGGAGCAGATTCCGCAGGGAAATCCGAGTTGGAGATCTGTTTTCCCCAAGATCCAATTGTCTCCGTTTTCTGCAGAATCAAAGACTGCAATTGTCAACCCCACGCCTGAGTCTGCCCGATGGTAGAGCGGCCGATGTGACCTTGTCATTCTGTATACAGAGAGACCAGTAGAGCAGAGAGAACGACATCACATTTGGACTTTCTCACAGCAGCAGCTACCATTTCCAACACCCATCAAACACCGCTCGCCACACGCCATCTGCGTCACGCCTCCTGGTGCCTGGTGTCTGCCTCCTGGTGCCTGGTGTCTGCAACTCGGGAAGTCTCTGGATCGAGCATGCAGGCTCATATGCGGAAGGAGTAGAGTTTTCTACGAGAAGGTTTGGTCGATGGAAAACTCTGAGTTTTTGGAAGTTTTGGCAAATAGAAGACTCTAGGTCTGTGGTAGCTTTGGCTAGTAGAACGCTCTAGGTCTGTGGAAGCTTTGAAGATGACGTTGATGTAGCCAACCTACTTGTCTAAGTATTTCTGGTACTATGATTACTATCACCATCGCCATCGCCATCGCCATCACCATCGCCATCACTGTCACCATCTTCACCACCAGCCCAGGGCCGAATGCGGACAGATGTGCCAACAATTGATTGGAAGCAGGCACTCAATTCCGCTCGACAAGCTGAGTCAGAGATCTGCTCTCCCCATTATCGAATTGTCTACCATTCCTGCAGATTGTAAGGCTACAATTGTCAACTCTATGACTGTGAGGCATTGTGAGACATTGCCACGGTAGCCACGCTAAAGTTATTGTTCAGACAATGATATCGATCGACGTCATAATTTTGGCCACCGTATGCTGGCCACCATCTCGCACACACCACACGCCACATACCACCTGCCAAACACTGCCCACCATTCGCCACCTGCCTCACGCCTCCCAGTGCCGGGAACCTGCAACTCATACCTCACGGTGCGTGGGGTCTGCATGTAAGCAAGACTCTGGCTCGAGGATGCAGTAGCGTACTTGGGAGCATATAGGCCAGTGAGATTGGGAGTGCCTTCCTTCTTGAGAGTGTACTTGGGAGAATAGAGCCAAGTAGGCTGGGAGTGTACAATCGAGTGCAATTGGGAGCATACTTGACTGCGACTAGGAGGTGGACTTGGAAGTGTCTTGGGAGCTTATTTGGAAGCATACAGGCAAGCAGACTGGGAGTGTGGCATCGACTGCAATTGGGAGTGTCCTTGAGAGTATGCCCAGGAGTGTACTTGAGAATGTATGCGGCGGAATACTTGGGAGCGTTGTAAGTGCTTACTTCCGAGTGTGCAGTCAAGCAGGCTGGGAGTGTGCCATTGGGTGCAATTGGGAGTGTTTTTGAGATTGTACTCGGGAGTGAGCTTGAGAGCATCCTGAGAGCGTGAGTCAACCAGGCTGGGAGTGTACAATCGAGTATAATCAGGAGTGTATTTCAGAGAGTACTTGGGAGCATGCAAAGAAGTGCATTTGGCAATTTTGTTTCAAGTTTGTTGAATGCAGCATGATGTACAGTATCAAGCACACATAATCGCATGCATGTCATAGTAATCTAGTCAATGCCGAGGTCCATAGGACTTCATAGTGCCATGCGTCAAACATGCTATGGATCACCTGCCCAGAAACAGCTACTTGATGAGTTATGTATCGCATAAGGTCATTTTTCCAGGTGATAGTGATAGCAGGAACATTGGCCATCCGTAACACAATGCACGACGGATGATAATTGGAAGGCAACCATTTAATGGCCAATGAAGATTCGCTGCTTTGTTGAATGTGAGTGCTCTCTCTAGGTGTGCTTCTTGATTCTTCTGTGAATAGTAATGTCTCTCTTGGCAGGGCTTAGGTTTCATTTGTGATAGTGAATATAGAAACTTGGGGAATATGGGAGAGAATGTATAAGCACTAAATATAAGATTTAGTGCAATAGAATATCTGGAAAAATGGAGTAACAAGTTGCACAGAGTCAAGGAGAATGGAATTCAAGACAAGCCTTCAACAGTTCAGGAGAGAAGACTTCAATGCTTCATAATTATATCGAGGTTGACATTCCAGACTAGCAATATTGGATGTTGTCATGTGCACCGGACTGGATGGATTCCTTGCCAGATGGGGTGGAAAAGATGGACTCCTAATGCCAAATGTTAGCAACTCATATCAACGTCGGCAATAATGCAAATTGACAGGATGTTGCGTGATGCACACACATGCACACGGGCAGCTCATAGCAAGCTTCCTGTCGACCCCTGCTCGACTCGCAGCCTATATTCATCTATAGTCGATTCAAAGAGATGTGTGCATGGGCGTATGAAACGATGTACGGCTGCCGGCCAGAGATGGACCTATACCTGTCTTTACTACCCGCAGTCTTTGCTTGTACACCAGTACAATATGTACTATCGCTGCGAGTCCACATGGGAGCCTGCTGGCTATTGAAAGCCTGCTCTAGATCCTGCGTGAAAGCCTGTTTGAAAGCCTGCTTGATAGCCTGCTTGATAGTCTGCTTGAGAGCCACGCTTCGAGAAGAGTAGAGTTTTCCACAGGAAGCTTTTGGCCGATGGCAAACTCTGAGTTTGTGGAAGCTGTGGCTAATAGAAGGCTGTAAGTCTGTGAAAGCTTTGGCTAATGGAAGACTGTAAGTCTGTGGAAGTTTTGCCTAACAGAAGACTCTAACTCTGTGGAAGCTTTGATGCTAACATTGACATAGCCAACCTACTTGTCTCGGTACTTCTGGGACTATGATCACCATCCCCAATGCCATCACCATCGCCATCATCACCCTGACTCCGGGAAAAATGACCTTGCGCAACGCATAACTCATAAAGAAGCAGTTGCTGGGCCGGTAATCCACAGCATAATTGACATGTCGCACTATGGGGTCCGATGGACCTCTGTGTTGACTTGATTACTATGATACACATGTGATTATGTGCGCTTGATACTATACATCATGCTGCATTCAATTAAACTGCCAAATGGACTTCATTACTTGCTCTCAAATATGCTCTGAAGTACACTCCTGACTGCAATCAATTGCACACTCCCTGCCTGCTTGACATACGCTCCCAATTAAGCTTTCAAGACGTTCCCAAGTACACTCCCGGGCATGCTCTCAAGAACGCTCCCAATTGCACTCAATGGCACCATCCCAGCCTGCTTGACTATACGCTCCCAACTCAGCTCACAAAATGCTCTCAAGCACACTCCCAAGCATGCTTTCAAGTACACTCCCAATTGCACTCGATGACACACTCCTAGCCTGCTTGACTGTACGTTTTCGAGCAAGCTCTCAAGACGCTCCCAATCGCACTCGATGGCATACTTCCAGCCTGCTTGACTGTACGCTCCCAACTAACCTCTCAAGACGCTCTCCATTGTACTGAATGGCACATTCCCAGCCTGCTTGACTGTACATTCCTAAGTACACTCTCAAGACGCTCCCAATCGCACTCGATGGCACACTCCGAGCCTGCTTGACTGTACGTTCTCAAGTAAGTTTCCAAGACGCTCCCAAGCACACTCGAAGGCACACTCCCAGCCTGCTTGACTGTACGTTCCCAAGTACACTCTCAAGACGCTCCCAATCGCACTCGAAGGCACACTCCCACCCTGCTTGACTGTATGCTCTCTAGTAAGCTCTCAAGACACTCTCAAGCACACTCCCGAGCGCGCTTTCAAGTACCCTCCCAATTGCACTCAATGACACTCCCAATTGCACTCGATGACACTCCCAGCCTACTTGGCTCTACGCTCCCAAATACACTGTCAAGAGGCAAAACACTCCCAATCTTACTTGACTATATGCTCCCCTGGATGCTCCTGTGTGCTCGATCCAGAGACTTGCTGAGTTGCAGGCGCCAAGCACCGGGAGACGTGAGACTAGTGGCGGGTGACGGGTGCCTGGTGGTGGGTGACTGGCGGCATATCGTGGCCAAAATTATGACATCGGTCGATATCATAGTCTGAACCTTATCTTGAGCATGGCCACCGTGACCAAATCTCACAATGCCTCACGGTCATGGTGTTGATAATTGCAGCCTTAGATTCTGCAGGAACAGTAGACAATTTGATCTTGCAGTGCATCCGCAAAAAATATTTCCGTCCGGGCAGAATGGCTCCGTCAGAGTGGACCCGCTCCGTTAGAGCTGTCAGAGACACCCCAGTGGTGGATTACTCCGCGCCCAGTGTCAATTCAACGCATCGCGTTCCATATCGCCCTCTGATCACTATATCACAGGTTGTTCTCGTTCTATCGGTCTCCTATTTTAAACGATCACTCTGGTGTTGTGGCCAAGTGTGACCATACGTCAGAATGGGTTCATTGGGTACGCGCTTGCATCAGGATTGCAATGCAATGGGTGATGCGGCAAAAATCTCTCCTCGCGTTCCTTCTACCTGCGCGCAAAATGCAATTCTCTCTTTACTAATTATACTGGATTGCAAGGCGATGGGTGATGCTGCGAAAATCTCTCCTCTTGTTTCTTCTATCTGCGCGCAACATTCAATTCTCTCTTTTCTAATTATACACATCATTCCAAGTTGCCAGATCTATGTGGCTATTGACAATCCATCACTCGTCCCGTCTGTCTCCTGTCTTACTACTAGTAGCTATCTCTGGAATGACGTGCGCGCAGCTGACTATATTTCCCATGCTGAAAACTTGCAAAGCAACGGCTGCGAGTGCGTTTCTCACTTGTACAAATTATGAGACGGAATCCAAGTTACCCGAGTTTTCCAGTATTGTGGTAAGCACCAGGGCTAACCAGTACTCAACGAAAGCTCCATTCTCCTTTAGGAGTTTGATTTGGAATAGTCGATGCAGTTGCCACGGGAGACGCCCATTCAGTACGCCATAACACCTCCCCGGGCGTTGCTTTACCCATACCCAGTCATTTCATCAATCCCCTCTGCGCCAGCTCTGGCTTCCTGTGTATCGACACATCTGAGATATGCGTTCACCATCTAAACCCTCAACTTGAACCTTAATACCATGGTAAATACAGAGCTCCATTGCGTGCAGTTGTTCATCCGATATATACGTCTTCTTACGACTCTTATTCTTGAAAAATTCCCGCATGCCGCAGTATATTGCCACGTGGTGCATTGCGTCTTGTGTATTGTCGAGTAATGCTCTGAAGCCTTTGATCATAGCGTCGGGATGCTTTTCATCATGGTGGTTTTGGGGCCCCATGAATTTGGGCTTCACAGATGACTGGGAGCCCAGGGGGGCAGCCAGATCAGCACCAGGAGGGAGGACTTTGCAGGCGGCAGCGCTGTTCTCCTGAAGCTGAGCGAGGGCTTGGAGATTGAGCTCTCTGCTTTCGACACTAAGAATGCGATGCTGAAAGGTGATTACTTGCGGCAGGTAGTTGTGATTGTGATTGGAGGCGTTCCAACCGTCCTTGAGGTTGGTTTTATGTGCTTGTTCATGTCTCTCAGCAGAATACCGTTGCAAGGCTCCGTATCGACGAATCTGTTCAACCCAATGAGACAACAAGTTGATCTTCGGAAAGTTGAAGTCGGCATCCAACTCCTTGGAAACATCTATCTTGTGGCTGATATAATCACACCAGACGTTCATTTCGTACCGCTTCTTGGACCACGTCCAAGTTTCAGCATTTGTTTCTTCGTCTACCATTCGCGTCTTCACGAGTTAAGTTCTAAGGGCATTGGCTTTGGCCTTCACCTCTTTGCCGGCTCGCCCGAGTAAGAAAACATCTTTGAAGGTGTGAAAACGATGCATGGTGTCCTCTATGTAGCTCAAAGTTGCATCATCGTGAGATTTATATCGAGCATACATATAGAATTCTAATAATGCCCGTGTGCACTCAATTGCGCGATTGCATATGGGACGCTGAGCGGCACTTCCGCCTCATAGAGACTGGGTTACAACTCCAAGCAGGTACCGGCTCATTTCCTTCATCTTCTTCCCATTCCGTTGAGAAACTTCCTCATGTGACTTATTTTTTGGTATGAGGTCGTGGTAAGCAGGCACGGATAACCAGATTGCATTGTACTTGTCGAGCCGTTCGTGCGTCTTCATGAAGTGAAAAGTTCACTTCTGGAGGTGGTCAAGCATGCCGATCTGCATTGTATGAAGGAGGTCGGGCTTCAAGAGGTCGCTTATGATACCGGGAATATGTCGAAACACGTTGAATCGTTGGTGGACATGGTGCGACGCGAGTTCGGCATTGGCTGCCTTGGTGTCGGCATCGCTGACCATTCTATATAGGTTGTGATCCCGCCGGGGGTGTTGCTTGTCAGAAGGAACATAATCTCCAAGTTCGTTCTTTAGACACTCAAACCAAAAACAGACATGCCGCTCGAGATGATGTAGGCCGCTATACTTAGGGCAATCTGTAAGGCATGCTGCTAAAACCGGTTTGCGATGCCTGAAGATGCCATCTGCACAGAGAACGTTGTGATACCCACTCTTGGCGTTGGGATTTTGTTTAAAGGTGAGAGGCTGGAGTACCTGCCAGAGTACTTCGTTCAGCACCTCTCGGTTTGTTTGCTGCTGCTCATGCAGCAGCTTCTGTGGAATATTGCTGTTCTTGCTTGGAATCGGCAGGAGAGCGACAATTATGACGGTGTGCGTTGAGGGCATGTGGTGGATCTGCGAACATAGATTGCCAATTGTCATATATACAGGCCACTCTTTCTTGTGGCCAGCAAAATTTGAGAGATGTGTTCTGTCGGACATGAAGATCAAGGGAACCAGTGTAACCCCAGTCCGAGCGTTGCCTTAACCTCGATTAGCACATTATTCTCCTCGAGTGTCTCTGCTTACCTGTGTCTTCCATCTTCAGTCCGCAGTTTGCATTTCAGTATGGAGGCGTTTCGGTGGCGTATCGCTGTTAAAGCAACATTGAAGGGCGTAAATGAGATGCTTGGCATAGGCTGGCTGCTGCACCAACCATCTCATGCTTTTGATGATGTCTCGACTCCAGTATTTGATAGGCCGTTGGTGATTGTCATTCCATCTCATATCCTCGAGACTGTGTAGTTCCCACTCCCCGACAGCCTAATCATCTGGTATGCTAGCCACTAGCTTCTGGACGCCAACCCCGTTTTTGAAGCTTGGGAAACACAGAGCGGTGTTTTCTTCCTTCAGCACGTTTTCATATTACGTCTTCATACCGTTCTTCTTGATCCCATGCTGGATATATTTGTACTCTTCACAGGTCGCAAACAGGTAGTAGGGATTGTTCTGTATGTTCGTCCTAAGGCAACCCTGAGGCTTGCATACCCATGGCTCAGCAATGAAATCGCTCTGCTGAGCACCGGCGCCTGCGTATGTTTCCGTCCGCGGCAGAGGAGGTGCTGGTGGTTGAGATTCTCAGTCTGCGATGTTTTCAACGTATTCGAGGTAGGGAAACGTGTCCAAGTCTTCAACTGAATCTTCGTTAGTATTGAATTCACCACGCTGAGCCGGTTCAACGGATCGGGGAGCGCTGCGAATAGTTAGATTCTTTGCAACTTGAAGGTGTTCAGGATGGTGTAATGTGATATGTTGAAGTCACCAGCTGTCTGAGGTGAACTTCTTTCGGCATGAAAATTCTGGGCAACGGAATGGGGACTTCTCTGGCATTGTCGACAACACGGGAGGAGTGGAGTATTCACTGTAGAAGGGGATGAAAGTTGGAGCTGGGACTGAGCAGTCTGGTGTGGGTCTAGGCTCACCATACTTGAGAGATTTATTGTGCCTCAACACCATGACGCCAGGAGTTTCAAAAACACTGCATGTGCGATGTCCCATAATACTATGAATAAATAGAAAATAAACCCTTAGCAAATCAAAAACCTCGCAATGCGTGTAATAATCAATGCCTGAGATAAATAGATTAGAACAAAGGAAACTCACAAGACAAGAACCCGACTCTAACCCAAACGCAGGCCTCCTCTGCAACATGAGGACTGGTTCACTCCTCCCCCACCGAGTCATCCAGACGCGCCTCAGGGAGAAGGACATCCGGCACAGGAACATCGGGGAGAGGGACATCTGGGAGAGGGACATCCAGAAGAGGGTCATCCGGGAGAGGGTCATCGGGGAGACTGTCGCCACCTGCCGATTCGCTGAGTAGCTGCTGCTTCACATCGACATCCTAGGTGTTTCCGGCTGCCTCAGCTTCTTGCAGAGTTGGCGCCGCTGGGCGAGGTTTTTGCGGCGTCAGAAGCCCCAAAAACTCCAGCCCACTGAGGGAATGAGTCTCCAGAGTTCGTGGTCGTGGGGGAGGCACCGTGGTGTGGCCGTGGGGCAGGCGCCAGAGGTTGTAGCCGTGGGGTATGCTGCCGCATCTCCTGGCCTTGCTCAGGTAGCACGGTTTGCTCATCGTCTACCATGGTATCAACATCATCAGCCAATGTATTTACTGTCTCTCCCTGGCCAATCGTCCGAGGTTCTTTGCCATCATCCTCATCCTTATCCTCCTCCTCGTCCTCATCCTCCTTCTCCACCTCCTCTTCATCTTTTTTCTCTTCATTTTCCTCCTCTTCATCTTCCTCCTCATCATTGTCACCATCCGTTTCCATATCCACATTGCTCTCTAAATCAACGCCGTCCAGTTCGTCCACAACATCCTCCATGCGCATATCCACATCCGAATCATGATCTGAGTCATATTCGCCGTCGGACTTCTCGGTAGAGTCGGTATCATCATCTGAGGAAACTGACACAGCGGGCGATGCTTCCGGCTCTCAATATACCCGCTCTAGTTATCCCTCCGTGTCGGAGTCTGCCTCATACCTTTCCTTCTTCAACCGGAAAGCAACGGCACGAGAGATATCATCTACCTCTGGGGTTTTTTAACAATTCTTTTCCCTTTACCGTTTCCCTTCCCCTTCCCCTTTCCTTTCCTCTTCCCATCCTTTGTTCCCTTCCCTTTCCCTGTCCCTTTCTCACCGCACTGCGCGTCCTCCTCACCTTCGCCATTGTCATTGTCATTGCCATTGCCAGGACAGCTCCTTCCACTGCTCGGCGCTCTGGGATCGGCCCAGTTCTCATCATCATCATCCTCGTCGATTATCTCATCCCAATTCAGTGGTCTAATGGCCAGGAAGTCGCCTGGCTTGTACTGTCGGCAGCTTGGTGGCTCCATCTTTGCCCTGAGATCATCGCTACCGTATCAAGAGAAATGCTCGCCGGCGGGTTTAACCTTTCCCGAGCTGGTTGTCTGCGGATTGGAGCGATCGACTTAATCCCCAAAGGCCCAGGGGTTGTCCCACCTCCAATTGTTCATTTGATCGCGGGTTTTGTCAAACATTTGCCTCATATATGAGCGGAACGCTGCACACCACTCCCGAAAAGATGAACTCCTCCTCCTGCGGTGGGGCCATATCAGCTGGAATTGTGAAAAGTGGCGAGTTGTGACTGGATCAAGAAAGATTATATCATAAAAGAGATCCCAGGACCTCTCATCCTTGACGCCGCAAACATTGTATATCCGTATGAGTCCACGGATGTGTTCCGAGATGAATCCCTGTATATGGTTCCGATCCAAAAACAGGTGTCGATTTTTAACTGATGTCGGCATTTTTGCCCTAGCAGTTGCCTTCCCCTTTTCTTTGCGGCTGCCCTTTGGTGCCATCACTGCGAGTTGAAAATGAATCTGCATCTGAGGCGGTAGCATTATGATACAGTTGAACGTAGAGAAAGGAAGCCCAGAGTGAACGTACAAAGTTGTGTAGGTTATTGGGTGTGTTTTGGAACAAGAGGCATTGTTTTGTGCAAGTCATGTGATGTCAAGATAGTTCAGGATGCTGGCAGTGTGTTTAATTGCTGGCGGTGTGTTCAATACGGGAGGAAAAGAGAATCGAGGTGTAGGCAGGAAGAAGTGATATATATACTCGAGTTCCCGCAATTTGGTTCATATCCTGCGTTTTGTTGGTTAATGAACATAAATCGGCCCAGCCTTCATCTTGCACAACCAGACTTGTTCAGTTGCCGGCGCCAGGAACTGGGAGGAAGGTGGCAGGAGGCGGAAGGTGGCAGGAGGCGGAAGGTGGCAGGAGGCGGAAGGCGGGAGGTGGGAGGCGGGAGGCGGGAGGTGGGATGTGGGAGGCAGGAGGCAGGAGGCGGAGGCAGGAGGCAGGAGGAGGGTGGCGGGAGGCAGATGGCGGGTGGCGGGTGGCTGTTGGTGGGTGGAGGGTGGCGGGTGGTCGGTGGCGGGTGGCGGGTGGCGGGTGCCAGGTGGTGGGTGGCGGGTGCCGGGTGCCAGGTGGTGGGTGGTGGGCGGCAGGTGCGGGGCGGAGGGCAGCAGCGGCCGAAATCCTGACATTGGTCCATATCATAGTCTGACCCTAATTTTCAGTGCGGCCACCGAGACGAGATCTCACGATGCCTCACGGTTGCAGTATTGACAATTGCAGCCTCAGATTCTACAACAAAGGTACACAATTCCATCTTGGGGAGAGCAGATCTCCGACTAAGATTTCCCAGTGGAATCTACTGCTCGTTTCCCACCAACTGTGGGTGTATGTGGGTGCATTCTGGGCTGATAGTGATGATGGCGATGGTGATGATGGCGATGGTGATGATGGCGATGGTGATGATGGCGATGGTGATGATGGCGATGGTGATGATGGCGATGGTGATGATGGCAATGGTGATGATGGCGATGGTGATGATGGCGATGGTGATGATGGCGATGGTGATGATGGCGATGATGATGGTGTGGGTGATGGTGATCATAGTACTAGAGGCACTTAGACAAGTAGGTTGGCTATGTCAACGTTTGCATTAAAGCTTCCACAGACTTGGAGCCTTCTAGTATCCAAAGCTTCCACTGACTTAGAGCGTTCTAGTAGCCAAAGCTTCCACAGACTTAGAGCGTTCTAGTAGTCAAAGCTTCCACAGACTTAGAGCCTTCTATTAGCCAAAGCTTCCACAAACTCAGGGCTTTCCATCGGCCAAAAGCTTCTGGTGGAAAACTCTACTCCTCCCGATGCGAGGCTCTCTCAAGAAGGCTCTCACGCACGCTTTCAAGCATGCTTTCAAGCAGGCTCTCAAGCAGGCTCTGAAGCAGGCTTCCAAGCAGGGTCTCAAGCAGGATCTGGAGCACACTGTCAGCGATAGTGGACAGTACCGGTATAGCAGCAAAGCCTGCAGGCACTGAAGACTGGTATATGTTAGTCTCCGGCTGTGAGCTGTATATAGTTCCATAGGCCCACGCGCACATTTCTATGAATCGACTATAGACAACTGTAGGCTGCGCATTGTGCATGGCTCAACTGGAAGTTTGCTATTAGCTGCGGGGGTGCGCAGTTGTGCGTAGCGTAGTTGATAGTCGATTTGTACTGTTGCCAATGGAGCCCCGGACCAAATGCACAAAAATATGCCCACAATTGGTGGGAAGTGGGCCACAGATTCCGCTGAAAGTTCTCACTTGGAGATCTCATCTCGGTTGCTGCGCTAGAGATAAGGTTTAGACTATGATATCGACTGACGTCAAGATTTAAGCTGACTGCCACCAGCCGCCTGCCACAGGCCTCCCGATGACTTGCAGCTGCAACTCAACAAGTCTCTAGATCAAACATGCAGGGGCATATTTGGAAGCAGTAGAGTTTTCCACAGGAAGCTTCTGGCCGATGGAAATCTCTGAGTTTCTGGAAGCTTTGCCCAATAGAAGGCTTTAAGTCTTGTAAAGTTTTGACATTGACGTTGACGTACCCAACCAACCTACTTGACTAAGTGCTTTCGGTATCATCACCATCACCATCACCATCACCATCACCATCACCATCACCATCACCATCACAATCACCATCATCACCATCAACCCCAAACCGAATTCACACGCATACACCTGAAATTGACAAAAAGCTGGCTGCAGACTCCGCTGGGATACCTGAGTCGGAGATCTAATCTCCCCGAGATCCAATTGTCTACCATTTCTGCACAATGTAAGGCTGCAAGTGTCAACACCGTGACCTTGGGACATCGTCACATCTTGCCATGGTGGCCACGCTGAAGATATGGTTCAAACTACCATATCAACCGACGTCATGATTTCGGCCAACATACACCGCCTGCCTCACCCCACACACCGTCCACCACCTACCAAAAACTACTCTCCATACGCCTCCAGCCTCACGCCTCCCGGTGCCTGACGTCTGCAACTCAGCAAGTCTCTGGATCAAGAGCTTACAGGCATGGAAGCATAAAGTCAAGTGAGATTGGAAGTGTCTTCCCTTTTGGGAGTGTACATGGGAGCACAGAGCCAAGTAGGCTGGGAGTGTACCATCGAGTGCAATTGGGATCATACTTGAGAGTGTTGTGGTGAAACAGCGGAGCTAGAAGGCAGAGAGCATATCATCTACACTCCGCCGCGCCTTTTGTGGGATTCCAAATGGAATTCGTGGGAAAGAGCCATTCTGGCTCGAGGAGCATAAGAAGAGGCTGAGAAGATCTGATACTACCGGGCTGTGAAGATCCACAAAATGTAGGAAAGCATGAGTGAGATCAAAAGTTGGGAGAGATGGAGTGTGCATTTTCGTTTTGTGATGAGATGATACAAGATGAGAGAAGAGTCTATCTACACTGGGGTCTCCCAAATATATACTCCCCGTCGCTCTGTCCATTACCATTACCCCTGTGTCTCAATGCGCTCCTTGTATATCCATACACCCGCTGTAGCTCAGTCCTCGGCCAAGCAGAGTGGCAGTGATGGTGAGAAACCAATTTTCCCGCCACAGTGTGCTCAGTAGTGTACTTGGGAGTGTACTAGGAGTGTAATTGGAAGCTTCTTGAGAGCCTACATGAGAGTGTAAGTCAAGCAGGCTGGGTGTGTGCCATCGAGAGCATTTGGGAGCGTACAATTAAGCAGGCTAGAAGTGTACCATTGAGTGCAATTAGGAGCGTCCTTGAGAGCAAGTCCGGGAGTATACTTGAGAACTGGCTCAGAGTGTACTTCGGAGCATCTTGAGAGCATACTTGAGAGTGTAAGTCAAGTAGGCTGGGAGGGTGCCATCGAGTGTATTTGGGAGCGTCCTTGAGAGAATGCCAGGGAGTCTACATGAGAACGTGCTTGGAGGTGTCCTTGGGAGTGTGCTCAGAGTGTACTTGGGAGTGTCTTCAGAGCTTCCTCGGGACTGTAAGTCAAGCAGGCCTGGAGTGTAAAATTGAGTGTAATCAACAGTGTACCTCAGAGCATAATTGAAAGCGTGCAATGAAGTGTAGTTGCCAGTTTTATTGAATGCAGCATGATGTAAAGTATCAAGCACCCATAATCACATGCGTATCATAGTGATCTAGCTAACTCGCAGGTCCATAGGACGTCATAGTGCCACCCATCAAATATGCTATGGATTACCTGCCCAAAAACGCATTCTCTATGAGTTACGCGTCGTGTAAGGTCATTTTTCCCGGTGAACACTGTGTATGGATGCAAGATTTGGCGGTTGGCCAAAGGCAATGCATGTAGAATTGAACCAGACACACCAGAAGACACCTTGTGACATTTTCTAACACTTGGTGCTGGCCATCTGGAGTACTGTGAACCAGAATAAAAACATGTGCCCCTCCATATAACTCTCAAACATAGTAATTATACACTAATATTTGAGCATTTGAGGTGACCACATGGTGTAGAAGTAGTGCATGATGTAGAATCTGCAGAACTTGATAGGGTTGAGACCTCGAGAGAGACGGCTGAGTTCCAATGGTTAATACTCGGTGTGTTACTGATCATGGAGAAATATAAACATTTATCTGGTGTATAACTGCTGGAATGACAGATATAGTTTCACCATATTCTATTGATTTAGGATGCTGCAGCAATGATAGAGACCAATCGGGCAATATTGTAAGTATTACTTCCATTTCATTCGTGCATCAGTGCCTTGGCTCCAGAATATCCTTCACAACAATGTCGCAGTTACTGGAGGAGAGTCAGAATTTGGTGTACATTGCAGAGATACAGGCGTATTGAAGGAATGTTATGGTACAATTGATGATTCAGGGGTAATTATATTGATTCAAGGACTTGGCAATGGTGAGATTCCTAACAAATGGGTTATGAATACTCACTCACATTCTGATTTTGTGTCCAATATCTAGTAAGTTGCACACCATTAAATCACATATTCACTGTAAGTCTCACCACTACTGTCATGGCGCTGGAATATGCGGAGGTACTTAGGAGTAAGAAGAATATGGCGGAGAGGGTGTTGACAGAATGGTGTTACGGAAAGGCGGAGACATTGGGAGACTTAGAGGAAGCGATGAGATGGTGGCGGTATAATTTTGTATGATAAAGAAGTGGGCTGAGGTGTTGCGACATCGGATGATATGGCGTGGTTGTATTGATAAGGAGTTGAGTTGAGGGTGTGTAAGATCATGGGATGGAATTTGGATGGTACATCGGAGCATGAGGAATGATTCGACGGTGGCAGACGATTTGTATATAAAGAGAGTGTTGTTGGCGTTGGAGGATTTCCTTTTCTTCTCTCTTTACTCGTTCTCTTCTATTGCAAAGCAAGTTACGACTTTGAACCACCTTTGACTCTTGTTTTGACTTGATTCACTCGATACAAACTTCGAGCGTCTTCCGCCTTGTTTGAGATATCACATTTGAGTTTCCAATATGACCTACGCCCGACCCCGTCCATTACAGCTACAATGTTGACTTCAATTAATATTGTGGTTGCAAGCTATATGCTACAATGGTATGAATGAATAGTGAGATGTCATCTGACAGCAGGCAGAGGAATAATGATTGCATATATACAGTTCCGGAAATTGAGGCGCACAGAAGTTTGAATGGTATGCTTGGATTCCATGCCTGGCGTTTGGAACCTCGCCTGACTCTGACAGTTAATTGCACTCTTCGATGCTGTCTTATCTTACACTGAGCTTTCAACATTCTGTCATTTCGAACTTCACTCTTGATGGATATTTGTTCACATAATCTATTTTCAAATACCAGTTTTGGCTGCCCAAATGAACAAGTTATTCAGAGTTGAGATTAGTCGGATTCCAAAGCATTGGAAACTTAGACCAGGTTGAGTAAGTGTGGTACATGGGTGAGCGGGGGTTGCTGGCCATCTTGAGGAGTCGCTTTACAGAATCTGTCATTTGAGATTCTCACTCTGAAGCTCCACCTCTTTTGACAGAGCCCAACCATCCAGAAGCTATTTTTGAATTTCGAAGCAGATGTCCACTCATATTACTTAGTCAATATTGAGTTAAATGGGGTTACTAATTGGCCAGGTCTGTGAATTTATGGTTTTGTTGTACAGGGAGACCTTCTGCCAACCAACAAGGTGATATGGAGCTGACAGCTCAACTCATTTTAGTGGCAGCTTTCAATATTCCATTCAAGTATAGATTGATATAGCAGCCGAGGCCAAGTGGGATGAGCTGTGTGCACCAGAACGTGAAGCGTCTTGATAGATGGCAATTGGTGAACACTGTGTACACTGATTCAAGATCAAAGAAAGCATGGAGAGAATAAAGGAAACTCAAGTATACAGTACACCACAGACTGGAATATATGCGCAACGATGGTGTATTTATTTGTTCTCAAGGGATGCCTGGGCCTGAATGATACATTCATACTGAGTTGCAGCTTGCCAAACTGGGCTTCATAGGAATCCAAGAACTTCATTCTCAACTGCATTGCAGACCCCAGTTGGGAGCAGAACCTCAGGCATAGACCAGGAATTACTCGGTTGTGAAAGCTGCTGCTTAGGCATAAATACCGAAAGCGTATCTCAGTATCTGACACTCTGCGATGCTGATCCGAGGTGTGTCCAAACTTCAATCATATGCCAGCAAAGGCTGCAGCTTTGCTACAAATAAGTGAGCACATGTCTCATATTCTGACAGAAGTACCCAATATCGCCTAGACTGACTTTAATGCGAAATGGGATGATCAAATATGCAGTGCTGGATCTGTCGTAATGATATGTGCAGGATGCTCTGGTGTACGAGAACTTCGATCATAGGCATGCAAAAGCTGCTGCTTTGCCACGAATTGCGGAGTCTATATCTCAGATTCCGACAAATAGACTCAATATTGCCCAGACTGGCTGTATTTTCACGTGGTTTGGCACATATGCAATGATCAAACAGTCACAGGAATATCCACTCGAGCATTTCAGGTGCATCTGGACTTTGATCAAGTGCCAGCAAAAGCTGCAGCTTTGCCACAAATAAGTGAGCCAGATCACATATTCTGAACGAAGTACTCAATATCACCAACAGATTCTCAGTGCCAGATGGGATCGCGAAATGTGCTGTCTTGAAGCAGTCACAACGTGACTCAAGACATATGCTGAGGATTCTACTGTGCATCAGAATTTTAAGTATATGCCAGTATATGCTGCGGCTTTGCCAGGAATATACAAGCCGTGTCTTATATACTATCTGAAGTATTCAATATTGCTGAGAGTGTCTCAGTACCAAATGGAATTCGCATAGATACTGTGCTGAAACTGCTATAACAGGAATCAAGACATTTGTTGAGGATTACCTGGTGCATGTGAATTTCGATGATATGCCAGGAAATGCTACAGCATTGCTAAGAATCCGCAATCCAGTCTCTGGTATTGTGATACAGCAACTCAATATCGCCTCACCTGACATTATTGCCAAATGGGATTGGCAAATATACAGGGCTGGACCTGTGGTCACAAAACTCATGACAGATCCTGACGATTCCCAGGTATACCTAACAATAGCTGAATTGGATGTAGTCAGTGTTTTGACTTCAAAATGCATACATGGCCTCAGGCTCCTGGTGCACTACAAATTTGGAAATGACAAATGATTCGAAGCCCTGTGGCTGCACCATGCTCAACATTGAACTTATGACACTTATTGAGAGATAGACCAGCTGGGAATGTGAAATGTAGCTTATCAATTAACTTCATCTCATTTTCGTCATTATTAATCATCAAGCATGCCAATGAAATCCCACTCCAACAATTTAAACATCAGATCATTCATTCGCATCGAAATGACAGAGAGAATGGAATTATCCATGTAGCATAGTATGTCTTACCAAAGACCTTTTTGACTATTTTTATCAGTCAAGATTATATGGGTTCACTGTCTAAAGAGGTGTGCCTTGATGAATCGTCCTAACAATCTAAGATGATGGTTCATTAGACTGTGAAGTGTCATAATTCGCTATCAGCCACTTCGTATGGTTCACACGACACTCCAGAATTCGGATAATTATTATTGTCTTGATGTTCGGTCGACTCCTCAAGCCGTGCAGGACTCTCATTCACACCTCTACAGAGTCTTAATGGAGATCACTCGCACAGTTATCATAGCTACCAGGACCTGTATTTTGTAAACATGGATGTAGTATTCTGTTTTGCCCGAGTCGGACAACTCGTGCAAATTCCTGCTGCTGCTTGTTCAATACCCACAATTTCTGACTCATGACTGCATACTTTGCTGCTATATGATTCAGACCTGTACCGCCCGCCTTGACTGTACTTACAAATTCAGAGGGATTTCATGAATTCTGGAATTTGAGCTGCATTTCTGTGCATTCATCATTGCCCATTTCTGCATACATGTGGAACATATCCACATGATCTGCCAAATAATTGGTTAGCCACTACTTCAAATGATGAACGTGGCAAGGACGAGGACAAAGTAGCAGTGCCTCTTTGTGGAGGAGTTGCACCGGGGAGTGCATTTTCTATTCAATTCTGTTCCCGAAGATGCGCCTTGCTTGATTTGTCATACTGGTTAGGTTTTGGATACTGCATAGGTTCATTGGCAAGCATTGGCAGAAATGTCTCTCTCAGCCATCGGAAAATTGAAGAACCCACCCAAGTACGGCGTGGCTATTCATTGTACCAATGTCCTGATTGGTCATTGCGATTCTTCATGTCTCCCAATACTAATCAGAAACATGCTAGCCACCATCATTGAACCCTTCATGCTCCTAAAGCACCCCCTGCAGTGAATCTCTTTGCAAGAGCCTACAGCTTTGGTTACTCATCCACAGTCCACTCAGGATCAATGAGGTGTGCATTCTCCTTCGGTATCCAAAGAAGTGGTTCTCGACTTGCTAGCTTTGATTCCGAACACCACTTTATCATCCAAGGCTCTGCAATATGTAACATTAGGTACGCCGCATCCTGTGCAGCTTCTTCGTTGTCAGCCCGGATAGTATGTATTATACTCTTCACTGTGGAATACAATACTTCTACACCATGCTTTTCCATCACAGTATTATTCTCTGGATAGTCAGGCCCAGCTGAAAATAGCCACATTGTCTGATAACACCAGTCATAGAGTGAATGGAATCCAGGTGTAGCAATAAATTGAAGTTTGAATAGAATGTTCAGATTCATTGCAATTTGCCAGCCCACACTGTTCTTTGTCTTGTACTGATGAGAGTAATCAACATCCCAAAACTGCATGCACAGTAGGAGAGTTGGCCATTACTTGATAGTTTCACTCTGGATGTTAAGGTATCATACAACAAAAAATGGATACTCCATCGGTTTTCCTGCTCATCAATACTGGTGATCAGATCCTCGTCAGTATGAATTGCATTTTCCACGCGCAATGAGTTGACAAGTGTCGAATTGGTTCCATGTGTCATCTTGTCGATGATATTCTTGAAGGTCTCTGCCACTCCGGGTATTGTAACTATCTTGATGTATTCAAGGGCTAATCCAAGTGCTGGAGACCTGTGAGCTGGTGTTATTTGGATCTCAAACAGGCAGCGGCGCGCAGAATTGGATCTCTGGAATGGATATCACTCCCATTCTGTACCAACAATGCCAGGAAAGCCGTTATGCACCAAAACCACCAAATCTTCAAAGGTATTCCCTTATACTATCAACAGTGTCAACCCCATTACAGCTTTCTCAGTCACCTATTTGCAAATCATTGCCACTGCAACCGAGGTGAAAGTCTTTCCAAGACCCATTCTATCTGCCACCAGTGCTTCTGGCATGTCACCATCCCAAACCCATCTCCTTACAGTGAACCAGAAGGACCAAACGTTGCGTGACAGAAATATTGTTGCAGGCAGGCCTGGAATTGAATACTTGTGGCCCAGAACACGGTCATCTGTTGATTGGCTAATAGAATGGGCATTAAGCAGCATGACTGCCTCATCAAGACAGTTGTGTTCAAATTCATAGTTAATTATATGGAGTACCATATCCAATAATGAGCTGGTATTTGCTGAATCGAGGACCTCCTCACCATCCTCCACTTGCTCCTGACCTACCCTTGCATCTGTGTCCATGTTTAACTTGATCTCAATGATTCCTTTCAGTTGCTCGGATGTAAGCTGGCCAGATGGGCTCATATTGTGGCGCTCTTCAAATTGATCGCAATCAGAATATTTTACACAGAGGCAACAATTGGAAAGAATATATATGGATGCCATACAATCAATCCTATTCTTTCAATCAGAATATTCATTAATACAAGTATCATTCTCTTGCCCACCATTCTCCTCTTCTTTCTCTCTACCACCCTCTTCAGAACCTTGCAAAGTATATATATAATGATTAGCAGGTGCACACATCCAGCCTTAACATGGCTTAGTGGGGAGTACCTTCAGTGGTCTAATTACATGCTTGGCAATCCCCTTCCCTGTTGCTCTCTTGATTTCTACCAAAACTATTTTTGGATTATGTCCAAGTTTCACTTTGAAAGCATTTGAAAGGCAACAGTTGGGCGAAATCTGGCTCTACATGCAGTCTATTATCATGGGCCCTGTGTGAATACAGTCCCATATGCTCTTTTTCGGATGTAACCTGCTCCAAAGCGCACATGAACATTGATGGTATAATGTCTGGCTCTGTTGGGTCTCTATTTTTGGCGATAATGTCAGTCACCTCCTCTCAGTTACCCACATCTGTATATGAAGCTTGCTGTTGTTTGGGAGCTTGAACCATATCCTTGCCAGTCAACATGCAGCGAATCACAACCATGAAGATTGTATTTGGCAACTTGGGGATGTTACTTTTTGCCTTGTTGCTTGCACACTAGCCCAAATCGATCACAAGAAGCCTGTTGCCTTGCATTACATCTTTCCTCGCCTCCTGATTTTCACTTGCACATTTGTTCAAAAATGTCTCAATCCACCACCAGCAAATCCATTCCACACAGTCGAAATTATTCAACCGCAGCCAGTTTTTGAATGTATTCAATCAATCTGCAACCACCATCTCCCATTCCAGGGGTTCATCTCAAACTGGTTTGAAACGGTTTTGCCCCAGGATCATGGATTAATGCTTCTTCTCCAGAAAGCCAGCCACCCATGCTTTCTTCCACTTGTTGAAAGTACTGCTGTTAGCCTGCCCCATTGTTTTGCCAAATTGTTTCAAGAAGAATTCAGTTTACGGCAGGCTGATTGGCAGATTGCCTTCTACACTGCCGAAGTTGGACAAATCGTCGCCCTCACCAGTAGCATCATTATTATTGTACGAAATCTCCGGCAATTGAGGCCAGGTAACAATCCTCACTGCATCCGTTTTCCGTGATTCTGCAGCTGGCTAGAATCTTCTCATTGGGAGGCAAATTGGGGGTCTCCTTGGTATGCTGAAAGGAAGTTCAGGTTGATGATTAGGGCTGGAAGATGTCGGCCGATTGACTGGATGGTTTTCCCGTTGTCCTGGACGCACTATTTGTGCTGCTGGTGATGACAGCCCATGTCCTGGACTCTGTGGAGAAGGGAACATTGAAGACCTGACATAATGACCTTAGTAGAGGGCAATTCCTTGCCAATATGGTCTATAGCTTGGATATCCTTGGCTTGCACTGGTGGTTGGTTGCAAACTGTGTCATGTTGAATGCTGAGTGCTAATGGACCTGCAGTGCACCTGGAAGCGGCACCTGGGAAGACAGGTAACCATCCAGATGCAGCAGATGATATTGATTAGTTTGTGTCCCAAATGGACTGTCTTTGCCAGTGGCAGTTTGTGATTTATTTTCTGATGGTTCTGAATTGCCTTCACGGCGTTGTTCAATGCCAAATACGCCACCTAGTGGACTCAAATTCACCATCTTTGGTGGAGATCCATTTCTCAACATGTTCTGTAAACACCGATGGTGGTATACTGCTATGGATGTGAGAAGTGATATAGAATAAAGCGGAGTAGATTAGCATATATTGCATGTAGTAGTGACCTTCAGTGGAATGAGAGGCTTCTTATATTCCATTTTGTTGTCACAATCTGTTGTGTTTCACTCCACTTTTGTTCCGTGAAACCAACCCGGCTGAGAGAAAGACCTCTTAATTACACACATTCCGCCTTGCTTTGTTATATGCTGGACTTTTTACACTAAGTAATTGGATTGGTGCTCACCTCCAAATGCTTCCTTGACTTTACAGGTCATTGAAGGGATATGATATGATATCTCCAGGAACCCAACAAGAACTATGTCCAGTATGAAGGTTAATGCGACCAGGAATATTACACATAAGTTGAATGTGTCCGACCTTGCATCCTCATTCGATGGAAGGCCTGGGAGTCGTGCAGTAACAGTGTACGCTTCCCGTTGAGCTTCTTGTCTACACATCATGGTTCTCTTCATGATCCATGCTCCAGTTAAGAATCGTTACTGTAGCAAGCATTCTATCAGTTATGGATGATTATTGCATGGCCATGCAGCACGCTAGTAATCTCATCTATTTGTCGTATTAAGATGATCTACCTGCATTATCAGCTGCTGGGATGATTGAGTTTAGGTATGACTCACAATGCTGCAATGACGTAGAATAATATAAGGCCCATCATGGTGATTGCAGTGATGACAAAAGAAATTGTCTCTTCTCTGCTAATAAGTTTCACCGGATTATGTGCATGATAGTTATACGGGATATTACATATATATCCCAATTTACGAAGAATGCTGATGATAAGGTGACTTTATCATACCTCTCTCCCCCACATTTCGTTGGTGCAATGCGGCTGTGACACGCTATCTTGAGATAGCTCACTTTCACACAAATATCCCTACGTCTCAAAATCACCCCACCAGGTAGCTTACTGCTTCCAAGTGTCTCTCCAATCTCGCTCACTCACAACCTCCACATGAATCCAGATATTCAATCAATTGACATCTCTAGGTGCTTCTCGGATTGCACTGGTTTCCCACCTGCAGCCAGATTGACTGTATATATACATTCAGAGAAACTTTAGTACTTAATACATGGCATATTGTGATGTACCAAATCTTCTTCATCAGCAAAATGTAATTCGGTCCAGAAGCCCTATGCATACCTCCCAGGCACTCCGGTAGCACTCGCCAGTACTTCTAAGAACTTCCAGATACTCCCAGCCCCCACTGGAGCTTTGCAAAGTGCTCTCAGACTCTGCAAGAGCATTCTCAAGTGTTCCTGAAAGCACCTGCCGTGATGGAGGTGCATTCAGGATGCTAAGAGATTGGACTTTGAGGATAGTCAAATTTTGGAGCTGCTGGGACCTCTGCTGAGGTCTGCGGGAGAGTTCGAAAGCAGCTGAAACATCTGCATAAGCTCTGCGGGAGACTTGGTGCCATATTATCAAAGTCTCTCTACATGTATACATACGGAGATACAGGGATAACGGAGAGGGACTCAGCGACAGGCAGTACATATTTGGGAGACTCCCAGGTAGATAGACATCATCTCATTATACGAAATACACTTTCTATCATTCCCAGCTCTTGGTGTCATGCACTCTTGGTGAGCTTTGTAGATCCACGCAATTTGTGTGGTTCATCATGGCTGGGTATCACTTCAAATCCTGTCATCCTCTGCCTACGCTCCTCGAGCTAGAACCGCTCATTTTCATGAATTTCATTAGGATACCATGTACAGTGCGGCAGAGTGTTGACAATGAGCTGTCTGCCTTGTAGCTCCACTGTTTCACCACACCTTGATAGAGTGAATGTAGGGATGCACTCTGAGGATGTAATCGAGCAAGTCTGGAGATACACTTGGGGGCTGCTATCCAGGGAGTTTCGAGATGCACTTGGTAGCCGTGATGGAGCGAGTTTGGAGATGCACTTGGAGGCCATGATGATGCAAACTTGGAGGCCGTAATCGTGCGAGTTTAAAGATACAATTGGAGGCTGTGATACATCGAGCTTGGAGATGCACTTGAAGGCCACAATCACACGAGATTGGAGAGGTACTAGAAGGTGATTAATCTGGAGGCGGTAGTTCAGGAGGGAGGCGCGATAGGAGCTGAGACTCTACTCATTGGTTAACTCGTAATTGTGCAAATGTAGAGAATTCTTTACAACATGGTCTGCCAATAGATGAGAGACTGGCTGGGAGCAGGAGACAGTCGATCTTGGGATGATACAGCACCCGATGTATGCAGTACTCAGTGTATGCAGTACTCAGTGTATGCTGTACTCAGTGTTAACTCTTCATCATGGCATGGAGAGATAAGGAGGGATGACATAACTTCATATTCCTAGATGATGGTAGAATTGAAGACAAGAATGAGTGAGATGAGAGGGTACGGGGGAAATCATCATGAGACACTGAGACTTAGCAGAATTTGGTGTGCAAGTCAATTTACCATCCCCAATATGGCAGGTACGAGTCCCAATCTGGCATGTAATTACACCGATATGAGGTCTTCCCAACTCAATCAGGCAAGCTGTACCCCTGAATTCGCATATCCGGTTGTAATCCTCCACATCGTTCTCATCTTCATCGCCATCTCTCCCTTTCTCGTCCACAAGTCGACTATCATCGCAGAACACAAAGCAAAGTCATCCCTCTCTATCTCCCCATGTTACAATCATGAGTTGACACCGAGTACAGCATGCACAGAGTACAGCATCCACCCAAGATTGGTTGTGTTCCTTTCATTCTCATGATTACAAGTTGACCCCTGATAGTAGCTTCAGCTTCGGGCGTGCATCCCTCCACGATCGACCGCAAACAGCCAGCTCTCCATGAGAGCTGAAATGTAATGTCACCCTGTCACATTCCCACGGTTGCGAGTTAACTAACTGATGAATAGAGTCTCAGCACCCGGCGCGCCGTCCATCGACTGCCTCCCAGGACTCGTCCAAACTCGCTCGATGACGGCCTCCAAATACTCTTGTTTACGGCCTTGAAGTGTATGTTTTAACTCGCTTGATTACAGCCTCCAAACTTCCTCGATCACGGCCTCTATGTGTATCTCCGAACCCGCTCGATTACGGCCCTCAAGTTTGCACGATCATGCCCTCCCTGTACATAGTTCCAAACTCCCTTGATTGTGGCCTCCAAGTGTATTTCCAAACTCGCTCGATTACAACCTCCAAGTTCGCACAATCATGGCCTCCAAGGGCATCCACACACTCGCGTAATCACGGCCTCCAAGTGCATCTCCAAACTTGCTCCATGACACCCTGCAAGTGCATCTCCAAAAGGGCTCAATCACGGCCTCCAAGTGCATCTACAACTCATTCCATCACAGCCTCGCAGTGTATCTCTGTGTTCACTTGATAGTCAATTCCAGGCACACCTCAAATTGCTCTCATGCACCGCCTGCAGCCAGTCAACATATACTGTGTGTTGATGGGTAGCTATATAGATACATAGATACATAGATGACAATACCAACTGAATACATGAGTTTTGAATATCTTTGAACAATAAGTATTAGTTATAATTTCCAGGGGCACCAGCAGCGTTCTCAATGAAGATGCTGGTTTTCCCAGACTGCTCTACTGTGATTTGAGGTGCTCCCAGACTTGTCGCCGGCGCTCCCAGGTTTGTTGTCAGCACTCCCAGGTGCTCCCAGGCTTGTCGCCAGTGCTCCCAGTTATTCTGAAGGCCTGCAGGAATGCCCTCCTAGGGTTTGATCCTCTCCTGAAATTGACGCATCTAAGTTTACACTCCACATCCTCTCAGATACTCCTGGAGGCTTCCAGTGAGTAAAATACATTTTGCTGATGCTTGTGATTGAAAGGAAGACAAATATAATACCTGAAATCGCATCTGGTTTGGGGACCATATGAAGCAGTGCTGGGAGAATATTGCTTCAAGCTAGTTATCTTCTGCAGAGCTGCACTGATGACTCATCATCTGCTCTGGAAGGCTGCAGTAGTCCATTCCAGAAGGTATTAACTGCCATTGAAATCTCCTGCTGCCCTGTGTAGACAGCTCGGCTCCTCCAAAAAGAAACCATCCAACAAGTCAAATGTCATAGCGTATTGAATTTGCCTCCTTAACTGCAGGTGCATTTAAGCATATCTAACATTGCTTTTGCAGCATCTGAGACCACATTCCCTAGCACGAGGGGGCATGGATGCATCGGAAATTACATAGGAGTACCGGTGAGGTAAATATCAGTATCTAGAAGATAGTCATGTGGCTTCTAGATGGTTGCACCTTGTGCTGATGTAGGTTGCTCTCCTCAGCATTAGTTAGCGATGTAACTCAGGCATTGCCAGCATTGGTACTGTCTCCAAAAAGATCATAGATTGCAAGCATGAATTGGATTTGTCATTTAGGGGGATTCCCCAAAAAGGCAATCTTCATGGCTCCTTGTACCAGTTGGGCCAGTCAATTTGACGGGAAATTCCTGCTGAGTTGTATTGGACTCCCCAATAAAACTGATACTGGAGATTGATCAGTAGCATTAGTGGAGATATCTGAGGAGGTGATAGGCATTGTAACAATGTTAGCGGAGGCTGTAGTGACAGTGGCTGTTGTGGCGGCGACTGTAGTGGTGGTGGCTGTGGCGGTGGTGGCCACAATGAGGGGGGCTACCTGCAGTGGTGGTGTCAACTGCGGGGATGGATTGATGGTTGCTAGTGGCAGCAGTCATGGTCAAGGACACTTTGACATTAGTTGCATCACTGAGTGCTGCACCAGAGGTGTTTATTGATGTAAACATCATGTTGTTTGCTTGTTGTCAGTTATAATTGAGATAGCAATAGTGGGTGCAATTATCAGTATGCATAGGAAGATGGATGGTATAGTGCTGTGGCTGACTTTCCTTAGTGTAATGGCATGGCTACACATACCATGTCCAGGGCTGGGTGACACCCCTTTGATATATCATTTACTTACCAGAAGCCTTCAATCTCCAGCAATAATTATACTTTAACTATCTTCATGTACCTCTACAATATTGTCATCTATATTTGCAATCATATCTACAGATATACCCACATACAAGGCCATATACAGGCTGATGCCTTTACACGATTCTCACTCATATAATTCTAGCTGTGTTTGGCCTGCAGAATTGTTTACATTATCCATGACAAATACATCGCATTTTGAGACCTATGCATGAAATGCTACAAACAATTCGAAGCTGTAATTACATCAGTGAAGTATTATGATATGTCTGTTGAATTGAAATTAATGGTAACATAGAACATTTGATGCTGATTTCACAGGCTGATTGGCCAGAGATGCATTGTGACACCTTAGGAGATATCATGAATATTTGTTAGCAATAGATTGTAGAAGCAACGGAGGTTGCAACGTTTACCCAATTACAATTCATGGTAGCAGGGACTATTCTGAGTTGAATCAGGAGCCGCTTGGCCAGGAGATGCATCAGGAACCAAGTTGCTCGATTCAAAAGAGGCAAACTCTTACAAGAATCCCAAGCCTATCAATTACAGCATCAATGAGATCAAATAAATTGCCATCGAATTGAGTCAATTGTCAATTACAGATATGATTCTACAGCCCATATGCGATACAGTGTGATGTCACCAGCCATGTGGAGGCAGTCAAATCTCAGTTGACCATTACGAGTGAATTGACTACAGTTGGTCCTATCCCTTGAGCAAGTGCAACTCATAAGAATCAACACAGGTTTCTTACATTCTGGTGATTCCCATTTTTAAATGCCACCAGTCCCAGTTGCAATCACAATTAACATCTGCAGCACTCGATGAGATTAGCTACATTACTGATGATGTTAGCTGTTTACCTGAGTGGCTATGGATGTCCTACAAGGCTACATAAGGTCAGCAGCTGGGAAATGGTAAAATAATAGTAATCGATTTCTGACTTGTATTACTTGGCAGAGTCTATGATAGGGAAGCAGTAATCATAGATCATGTGGCAGCTCCACATGGAAAGTATAATAACTGGGAAGATCTTCAAGTGGCAAGCAGACACAGTTCAGAACTATGTTTGTGAATTATCACTATCAATACCAGATGGAATGACCAAATCTAATCCTTTGAAAGACAGGTTTCCATGTAGTCCAACTTGATTTGATTTCATCATACAACTCAACGAAAGCTGATAGGTTGCCAATGAGCATCAATACATTGGTGCAGCAACAACACAATAAGAATACAGATTGATAAAGAGTATGGATATGATTTCATTTGAATGGTAGTCGGAACTCTGAGAATTCACAGAAATACTGGAGGATAGACTGTCTGGGCACTCACAGGAGACCAGCGGATTCAACATGTGTTTAAGGTGTGTGGATATTCAATTACTATATCTATCCCCACATGGGAATAGACATTATTTTATTGACAGAGAGTCCAAAGTGGGTAAGGTCAGTACTGTATTTGGTTGTCAGAAAGTAACAACTGAGTATGATAAGAATGTCATTCACTGAGTACGCTGATTCACTGAATTGGTTGCAGCGGCAGGGGACACAGTGCGAGCTACGGACTGATAGGAGTTGCCTTGGTACCAGATCAGGATTTATAGTGTCAACTTTCAAGCCATACAACATCTGGGTCTGCAACCCAAAGATGGGCAAAGGTGGTGGCAGTGGACTGTACAGGCCAACAGGTACAACCAGAGAACATACCTCAATCACAGCTAGACAGGAGTCATATTGCACAGCATGCTGTGTTTCAGATAATCCAATACTTCGAGGTACTACTATTGATCTTATACTGGGCAGTGAGTAGGTCATCTACACATTCTTTCTAACAGTGAGAATTCCTACTTGCTGCTGGGAGAGATTTGGGCAAGAATTTCTAATTCCATGATACGTAACATGTACTGGACAGGCAAGTAGACAGCTGCAGTGGCAACTGTGAGAAGATGTATCAAATGGTATACTTGATTAACCATTATTGAGTTTCTGAAACAAACAAGAAGACACCAGTCAGTTGGTCTTGGTCTGATTTTGGCGAACCATTCTTTTCTGGACTCTTGGATATTCCTTCTTACTGCTTTATGTCAAATAAGAATTGAAAACTGACCTGTGCAGATGGAGCCAGCACAATGGGAAAGATGGTGCCACCAGATAATGGAACACTGATGCTTATCCCAGCCATATACAGTGATTTCGTTGAGGTTGTCAGCAAAGCCATAATTGAGACAGCCCCACCACATTGGTCAATTGTCCATGCAAATGACTTTGATCCCAGCTTCAATTATTGCTATGAGTGGATTCTCTATTGATCAGAGTTGAGTCCAACAGAGTTGAGTTAAATGGAATTCAGAGATGAGTGGTATTCGTGCAATTGGGTGGAATATGATCCCATTCGGCAGAGGCTGGATCTGTCATTTGGAATTTTACTTACAAAATGAATGCTAGATGAAAGAATTGATGTGTGGCTATTTTTTTGTATTGGATGATATGTCACCAGATGGGTTATGGGACCATCATGATGAGCCGATAGAAGACACCCCCAATGCAGTTATATTACAATAACCTTTAGAGGGCTTCCGGAGGGACAGAACAAGTCACAGTATGTGGCCTATACAAGTGCTATTATGCACAGGTTTGAAATAAATAGCCGGAATGACCATGATTACCGCTGGCAATGGATTCTTGCCAGAGTTGGATCTCTGCCACATATATATCGTCACCGTAGATGGATTGCAGCTGGATCCAGATTGAAGCAGGAGATGGAAGGAGGCAATATGCACATTGTGACCAGGTATGGATTGATGACTGGAGGTGGATTACTGGAAATTGGTTTCAGGAAATGAATCTTGGGAGACTGATGACAATCAATCTCCTCTCTGGTGAAATGATATCAAGGTTATGCAAAGTCATACCCATCAAAAGATCAGTTACTGTGATTTCAGAGCAATACAATTGTTATTGAGTGCAGATACACAGACATACAATGAACCAATAACCTAGTTCCACCAAGTATGATGCCGAGCCATATTCAGAGCGCTGCTCAAATTACTTGTCAAACACAATTCCAATATGCTCAATACAACAGCTACATGCCTGAGTGACAATGTGGAATACAATCCCAAGGCAAATCACAAGTTAGGGAATTATGCTTCCAATACTGCGCATTATGTACCTGTATACGATAACTTATCTGTACAGCACGAAATATTATGAAGGAGGATAATATTGTTGGAATCAACAAAACTGATGCCGCATAATACCTAACCTACAGTGCAGGGATACAGCACTGGGAGATGAAACAATAACTTAACTCAGAGAACAACAACATGGATACCCAGGTGTGTAGCCGCAAGCACACCAGGAGAAGGACAGAATAGTATACATGGCAGAATGCCGGTGAATGCAACCAGCAATTGGAGATGCTATGTGTACTGAGCACTGTGCAGATGTCAAGGTTACTCACATTTGTACTAACATGAAGGACAATCAGTGCAACTGCAAGGGCACCAGCGAGGTGTTGTGAAGTAAAGCATGCTTAATCTGTGCTGAAGAAGTGCATTTATGTCTACTAAGGTGGTTCTAAAGAACACTGCAAATTATCTCAGAATGTAACGGGTAATCTACTGAGTGGAATTGTGAGAGGTAGTAACGGAATGTGGTTATGACAGACAGTCGAGACAACTCCCAAGTGATATTGTCAGATGACTCAGATTGAGATAATTGGGAAATGAGATCAATTGAGATTCAACAAGTTGTTCATCAGGACCACTCAACTGAAGGAACTGATTGGGATGATTACCAATTAGCTTTACAAAATCAATGCAGAATGACTATACTGGAGGTAAATAACCCTAATTAGCCGATTCTGAAAATGAATAAACACTGCTACCAATAAGTACGGAGATGTTGTGTGTGTAACCCACAGCAAGATAATTTCTGTAATATCCAGTCTTGCTGACCAAGAGATGCATCGGGGCGGGCAGTCGGCACACGGACATAAGTGTATCACATACAAATAGTCATTTCATAGAAAGTATTTGTGATCGATATGAGGTTGTATATGATTAACCATCACAAGCATCAGTTATTCAAAACTAGTTGCTGCAAACCATGGAGAGAAGTCAAGCTGGCTGAATCGGTGCAGACTGAGCAGAAATATGACTATGGAAGCAGCCTCCAATTGGGCAACAATTATCAATAATGAGCATGGCCTGCAGTGTTGTTCACAAGAACATGGAAGTGCTTGAGTGCAAGTACAATTGAAAGTATAGTGAGTATAACTGGTTACTGGGATCCTTAAAAGTTAGGTTTACAAATACGGTGGCCAATGGTGTTGGCGATGGCGATGGTGATAATGAGCAGTAAGCAGCAGCCACTATGGATGCCACCCAGTCAAGATATGGCACATAGTATCATTGAGGTTTTCTCCAAGATGACTATGTCAAGTTCCAACTATCACCTACCCAAGCTACAGGTTACAAGTACAAGGTTGAACTGAAGGGTACTGGACGATCCGGAGGTGGAAATGTGGATGATGTCGTCACTTTGGATGTTTCTTCTCTCTCCTTTCTGTACTTCATTATTTCTTCCAATCTTGGCCGAGTACAAATGGCCTCAGCATGCATTTGATGCCCTATGGCAACAAGTCAAGTGCAGGTGGGGTTTCCCTGACAACCAGATATGCTGCAAAGGTGCCCTGAGTAATACAGATTGATTGTGGGACATGTGGGTTCATATATTTGAATATGATGAACAGTTATTCGATTGTTTTCTTTCCTTCCAACTCTTGTTCAGGTCAATACAGCCTAGGGGGCTTCCACCTGATCGGAGGATAATGGAATGGCACAGCCGCAAGTGATGTGACAATGGCTGCCTATTACCTGTGTTTTATCTATGCAGCTCACAAGCTGCCTTAAATCTCTATTGATAATCATTTCTTCATTACATTGATACTGCTCTACAATATTGACATCCACATTTGCAACCATATCCAGTGATATACCAATATCCAAGGCCATACCTGTGTACATGCCATTCTATAGAGAAACATAGGATTGGGAAGCACTGTACACACCATGAGTGGGATTTCTTGCCAAGTTCTTCTTCATCCACTGTCTATATGGTTCCAAATTTCTCTTGTATGTACATCTCAACTGTCTTCAGAACATCTTTGTTTCTTTCCCTAATCTTTTTTCGTATCTATTTGAAGGTTGGGTATATATTACTTGGTGTTCCTGTACTCAGTGAGGTATATTCTGTTGACTCTTTCCATAGTCATTGGCTCTCTTATCCAATGGTTAGTTAAGGTTTAGGGGAGTATAGTTAGAATACTGAATGCAACATTGGTGCGGCTCAGCAAGAAGGAATGATTCTTGCCCGAACATGTTCCAAATCCACTCAATTGTGTTTATTCACAATTTTGCAACTTCTTTTAGTATGGTATATACTATTCATCTCCTCTCTTCTCACGCCAATTTTACCTCTTGTCACCCTCTCTATATTGCCCATCGTTATTTTGATGAGTTGTCTGCAGGCACAGAATGTATAGTGTTTTATTTACCCACTAAGTCATTGCACCCTGCCATATCTTCAGCGTATACCCACTGTTGTTTCTCCAGTCTGTCAACTTGATTAAATACATTCCTTGTCTTTTCATCCATTGCCAGGCTGCAACTTCCTCCACCTCAAATGGCTCTAATATCTCTGATTTACCCACTTGTAATGTATTAGAAGTTTAAATCTGTCCAGTGGCATTCACATCTGGGTTGCAAGTGAAGATTTCTGCAGTTGTCTACTAGTAATGCAGCCTATAAGTGCCGCTCCATCTCGCTCTGCCTGTCAACACTTGTTCATACTCTGGCCAATTTGTGTTGCACTGTAGCTTCCTTGCCAATTAGCTTCCAGTTTGGTGCCATGGGACTGCTCTATCATGGTTTCATGCACTAGAGCCAAAACACCAATTTGGAGGTTTTTAGCCCACAGGTTGGCTGCTTCATCAAAGTATTGTTTTTTGGCATATCTTAACTTCTTGAGGTTTGTAGGGCAGCATCTATACCTTCTTGCTATCATGCCAGCTACCTTGTGCTAGTGGCAGACAGTAGTATGGTACCATCAATTCCTTCATCCTAGTTGGTCGCAGTCTACCATGACTATTCATGCTTGATTAGAAGAACTATACCATGACTGATTCTATGGGGCAAGAACAAATTCCAGTTCCTACATCTCATCCTTATCCTGTCAGCCCAAAGCACAGTTGAATTGTAGTCAATTCTCATTTCTTTCAGTTCATGGGAACAGGCTGTGAGTTTGATTAGTACATTTATAATTAGTCTCTTTCCTGGTTCAATTATGACATTGGTGGCGGCAAGCTAAGAGGTCACAGTGATCAGCCAGATCATGTAACCTATGAGTTTGAGGTCTGTTCGTTTCTGTATTTGTAGCACTGTGTCCACTGCCACTGTTTGCAGAGTTCTGAACTAACAATGTACCTGCTCATTGATGAGGTCATCTGTCATAGCCAATGTACCTTGCATGTAGGATCGTGCATCTGCCTACAAACTGAGATAGCCTTAGGCTCTTGCGAGACGGTTATATCCATTCTTGGTTTTGGGCATGTATGAATTATCTTTTCCCACTTGCTGTCATAGGTGTCCAGCAGGAAGGTTCTTAGGTACTTCTTTAGACTGTAAGAGTGCTCGTTTCTAGCAATGTTCATCTGTTGTGACTCAGTCTTTGTCATTTATGTTGATTTCAGGCAACCAGTACCCATCGACCAACTTTCATTACTTTCGTACCCAACCATGGTGCCCACTCAGTTCATGAACAGCTTTCATTGTTTTTCTCCCCTTCTTTAGGCTCAGAGAGACTTTATCCAATGGTTTGTTGGTTTTCTGGCCCCAGTAGAGTACTCTATATGAATCAAGGTATTTTGTGACTTCTGGCCAGAATTGATACATTTGATTGGGGGTTTTTTGTCCCAGCTGCTTCAGATTGCCCAGAAATGTGCCTATTAGCTGCCATCTCCCTTGGTATTTTTCTACAAGTGTGAGCCCAATATATGGTTCATATGCTCTTACTATTTTTATTTATTGTAGCCCTTGTTTCACCTCTATTCACACATAAACTTGCATTAATTGTTGCTTGTTAAAGACCCTCTTCATTTCGCTTGGTCTCCACTTCTTGTCATGGCTTCTATGTCAGGGCATCTGGACCTACAGACCTTCTACCTGGATAATATTCCATGTTGAAGTTGAATAGTTGTATCAATATAATCCAGTGGGTCACTATTTCTCATCCGAGGTCATTAGCAGCTGACCATTGTTCACACTCTCATACATCAGTGTACATGGTCATCAGAAATTGTACCCCATATACTTAGTTCGAAAACATCTTTACTGCTTACATCAGCACATGGCGTTCATGTTTCCCTATATCATATCCCATCTTGGCTTTTGTACCACAGCCTGTGTTTATAGCAACGTGGGTGCCAGGCTTTGCTTTATCTTTTTGCAGAATATTCTCTCTCTACCTTGGTACACTGGCATAAACTGCCATAACCGTTTGCCTGACACTATCACCAATGTCTAACATCTGCAACCCAGGAGCATTGCAGAGACCTTCCTACAAGATTGCCATACATTTCTTTTGTTCAATCCAGATTTGAAACTTAACATTTTACCACAAGATTCAGAACAGGGGCCTGTAACAACTGCAATGTCGGGAATTTCTATTCATCAGAATCTTCATACCTCAAGAGAACCCTACACTCAGTACTGTTCTTATATTAGAGGTAATCGTAAAAATTTGCTATCTGGAATACCCATTGCCACCTGTCCACCTCTCAGCAGGCAAACTGGACTACCTTTACTCTGTTCCAGCACCAGTCAGAGTTATCGCTTGAAATAGTCGTGCCAGCTCTCTACATATCCAAAATGATAATATTGCAGGTCAGGTGGTGTTCCATAACCAACCTTTGAACTACAGATAGCACATCTCCCTCTCACACCCTGTCTCAACTCCTTTGCCTTGTCAATTCAACATCATTGATAAATATTTCAATAATTGATGCTATATCGTCATTTGGTATTTTCCAGGATACTCTGACAAATGCCAATACTGAATTGGTAACTCCCAGTACCAGTCCAGCTGGCCAATACATGCCTTAAATTGTCAGAAAGGTCTTATGGTCCTTGCTGTCCTTGTGCAACACTGGGTAGCCATACCTGGGGTGGAAGTCAAGTAGTAAAGTACGGACAGTCCTGCAATGGATTCAGAAAACTCTTGAAGTCAGGCAGTACTATCCAGGTCTCATCCAGTGTGTGCAGATTAGTGGCCATGGCACAGAAGATACAGTTGAACTGCCCTTTCTTGCTAGGAAGAAAGAAGTGAGCATTTATGCAGAGGCCAACTGCGCGCTCACATGGGCCTTTTGAAACCCTCTCACCATATCTCCATCTCTCCGGCAAAGACTTTGGTGGGAATGGGAAATGCAGAATCCATCCAGACCATGTAACTAGAATCCATCCAGTAATAATTTGGTGGCAACTAATTGGTGATTGTTCATACCTAGTCCTATGTCCATGAGTGTGTATCCTCTCGATTCAGTCACTTATACACATGGGTTTTGTTCCCCATTTGGCATAATATGTAGTCTATCCACCACACCTGTACTCACTCTGAGGTCCACATTCTGCCTCTCTCTCATTAGGAGAACTTTGAGCTCAACAATTCCTCTGAAGGGCCTGGTATTGATACAGCCTCTGCAAGCTTATTCTGTCCAGTCTAGCCTGAGACCTGGTGTGCATCTATCCAACAAGGGAACAGGCTGCACTCTCTGGGCAACTGATTTGTAACATGTACTCACTTGATCTGCTTTGGTGCTTGTGTGTAGATTACACGTTGCCAAGTGAAAGTATGAGGACAAGGGGGGTGTTTAACTAACATCAGGAACAATGGTATTTTTAGAAACCACTATACAAATCATAGATCCTTTCCTGGTTACCCTCCTTTCCTTCACCTTGCCCTCCTCTCCCATTGACCACTCTTGTACTACTATTCTCCTCTCCATTTCTCTGACATTCAGTCCTTTCTCCTCTTTCTACTGATCCTCCCAATTCACATCTCATCTCATGTACTTCTTACTTTCCATCAATTGCACCCCTGTTCAGACTGACTGTTTCCCTGTGTCCTTAAATAATACCTTCTTGATTTCACTGTATATACCATGCAATGTCACTGCAATTGCGCACTTCCTATGCGTCAACTTCTTCAGTTTTCTGTGTTTACTATTCAGTTTCTTCTTGTTACAATCATTTGTCTCAGAAAACTCAAACTTTTTTTCTTTGTAGTGCTGAACTCTATCCTTTCTAGTTGCCTGTACTTTTACCACCACTACAGGTATCTTGCACTACCCATGAATCTATTCCTCTTGTATCCACGCAAGGTGGCAACAAATAATACCTGGTTTCATCCAGTAATAGCCAAGTCGGTGTTTTGGCAGCTGGTATCATCCAGGATTACCCCTGAGATTCTGGCTGAACATTTGCTGCATTGTCCAAAGATTACCTGTTGGAATGGGATTATGCCAACAAAATACGCCCAGAAGTATCCCATATGAATCAATCTATCAAGAACAGACTCTGCAAGCAGCATCAAACCAGGCCAAATGTCATCAGCAGGAATCAACTTACAATTAGGATATTTCTATCTGATGCTTAACTCTCCGGTGGCTGTGTTCCAGATTACACATATCTCCACTTCACTATCGATGAGTAAGGGAGAATCATGCTGATGTATCATTCCAAGGCCAGTTTGTGAAACCCTCGTTGACCAGAAATTGATACAACTGTGTTGTCCATGCAGACTGCAGAGGGCAGAAATGTAAGCAATTGTGATTCTGATGGTGCGGCCAGGGTCCTCGCAGCAACATATTTGTTTTTGGGATTGGAGTCCATTATAGAGTTTCATAACACTTGTGTGGTGCATGCAGCTAATACTCCCTCCCGATGGACTAGAATGGAGTGATTGATCCGACTACTTCCAATCAATACGTAGCATCCAGTGTCTGGGGTGGGTGCTTTGTTTCATCGCGTGCTAAGAACCAGGTAGGTTCTTCAGGTTGTGTTCATGACAGGTTCTGCCCTGGCTGGATCCCTGCTGAATGCCACCACTCTGTGCATAGTGTGCTTGTCATGGTCACACAGCCTGGTTGACACTTCCAAAACCTCTTGATGAATATGTACTTAGTTGTGGTCACCCCTGGTGATCATATGTGTCCTCATCTGTCTCATATGCAATACAGCATAGTTTCACTGTAACCCCAGCACAAGTCACGTTTGTTCTCTTTCAGTGTCAAAACATGTGTTGCCCTCCTTAACCATGGCACTGTCCTCCTCATTTTCCAGACTACATCCACATTGCTCCTTTTGTTGCTCTGCATCCTCATTGCTCACTTGCTCAATTTGGTCCCTGTTCCCTGCTTTCTTACCATCTGCCTAACCTTCCATATCTCCCAATTAACCAAACTTATGCACAATAATTTCCAATTGCCCGCAAGCGATCCCTGAGCAGAATGTCCTCACCTGAGCACGGGCCAGCTGAGTCATCTGAGATTGTGAAATGTGTTGCTGCTGAGGTGGTTTTGGTACAGCTGTTGAGGCTACTCCCCCTCCCCAATGCCCTTCTTGAGCTACTACCTGGGCATGCATCCACATTGACAAACACCCTCTTTCTGATCAGTATGTGGATATCTCTGCTCCATTTCCTTCTCTCCATCAGAAGTTTAGTCTTTTACAAGCATTATTGATAACTGTACCCTGTTTCTGATTATTATGTACATTGCCACAGAACATGCAGATGTGTCCTAGCTCATGCAATTATATACTGAGTTCTAATCCATCCACTGATACTGTTGGGAATTGAGTCCCAGTTGGTATTGAACTGGTCTTGTGCATGCATGTGGTGGCGGGAGTAGATTAGAGTGTGTGGAGGTGTCTGGTGACCATGGGTGGCATTCACTGTGAGAGTAATGTAGTCTACATAATGGGGCTTGATTGATTTGCTGTTCTGCATGGTCCAGGCCTCGCTGGCCTTCACCATGATATCAATCTTTGTGTTACTTGACTTTTCACTTTCATTGATAGGAATGTCCTCCATTGCTTACATTGGTGCCAAGCAGTCTTCACTACAAATTGTCGGAAGGTTAACTACCACTGGCATCTGAGGGAGTGGAACTCCAGCACGAGCTGAGTCCTGAGCAACTCTCAGTGCCATGCAGTCTCCTTCTCAGTGCAGATGGGTGTGACATTTCACAGTCACACATTTGATGCGGACCTATATTAAATGTGAATTGTAATTGAATACAAATGAGTCTCTGCGATCTGGTTCAAATTTCATTACAACCATTGCGTTCAGATCGCTTTGAAGGCCTCTGAAGAGCATGTCCACCACTGAGTACTCAGTCGAGCCTCCCACTACAATCATTCCACAGCCGATATTGTGGTAAGTGAAGAATGTAGCTTTTAGGCTGAGATTCACATTTTCGCACCACTTCGCTCATGGTGCTCCAGATCCAATATTGTCTTTATACCGACTTGGCTATCAGTCAGGTGGAAGGCATCCTTCAGTTCCTTTCTCACCAGCTCCCCTTCAATCTCCCAATATCTGGTATTTAATCTCAGCATCTTCTGTATTCTTTCGAATCTGAATTATAGGAATGTTGATAATGATGTTATCAGCCAACAGATCGCTTCCAGTGCAAGATGAGCGGCATGTATATAGATTCACATACTTCGTACCAGCTGTACCTCCCATGACTAATGTGACATTCATTTTGGGAATTAGCTTTAGCCTCTTTGCTTTCACGATGGAGATGGCCAAAGAGTAGAACACTCACCTGGGATCATACACATGACTGGGCAAGGTACTGGTGGAATATCCAGCATTTGCCCAAGATCTGGTATTGGCAGAAGTTCTAATGTAGGTTGAAAGTCAACTAAGCAAGGAAGAGGCACAGCCACCGAAACAGGTGGTGGTAGAAATACATCAAGTGAGCTCGGTGGACATTGTGATTGATACTGTTGTAGCTGTATCGAGATCAGATGGTGCAATATGTAGTGAATTGATACTAGTTGGTCCTATTAGGTCAAGTTCTAGCTAGTGAGTTGTTACAAGGGAAGTTGGGTCGATTGATACTCTTTTTGAGATAAGCTCTTTGTTTCATTCTTCTCTTTATCCAGCTTTACCACCTCTCACAGTCTTCTCTCTTAGCTTTCTGCCATATGTTCAATCTAATGTATTCAATTCCCTCTAACTTCCCCCCACAACTTGTAGTATCCTCCCTAGCACTCTTCTTAACCTTACCAGCATCATTGAATCCAGTTCATAGTATTCCGTTAAATCTGGATCACTATTAGCCTGGGGGTGACATCGTGTTTTCTCTTCCCAGAAACAGGTTGCTTCCTGTTGTCAGAGTTCTTCCCATCCGGGAGGTCAGTCTCTTTCAACCTGATGTCATTTTAGTACCTCTTGCTCACTGTTTACCCCAGTACGATATTTCTGCCTTTCATTTCTGGGTTTGCCAAGTACATCAAGATTGGTTTTTATCGCAAAATTAAATCCATGCCTTTTGTCTCAGCATTAAGTGAGTGGCATTTTCCAGCTGTTCATCTCTATCTGAGAGCAGTGACTGTGCCATTTGTGGCATCACAGTACCTGGCTGACTGGACCTGGCATTTCAATGGGACAGATATAGCATGGGAAATGTTACTACTTTCTCTGGCATTGGCTTCACTTGCAGCGTAGATATTGTTCATTTGTTGCTTCTCTCCATATATACCCATATTACTGTTTGTGGATTTTGTCCACTATTCTGTACTCAGCTTTGGTAGCCAGAATACCTATTTAGGCTCTGTGTGGTGTGTGACAGTATTGCTAGAAGGTAGAGGGGCTATAGGCAACACTCTACCACACATTGTACAGCATCAAATAGGAATTGGTAAACACCAGCAGTTCTGACTCACAGAGCCTATGAAGACCAGTGTGAGAATATAAAAGGAGACCCAGCTGTGAGAAATCACACAACATGTGCGGATCTATGAAATCTCGGAAAGACTGAGTGAAACCAAGAGCTGGGAATGATTCATTGTGTATTTTGTTGTATTCTAAGAAGATATCTATCTACTTCAGAGTCTCTCTAATGTATACTCCCCATTACTTAGTCTATTACTATTATCCCTGTATCTCTGTATGCCCTCCACCTCCAATTTTCCTCTACCAAACTGACTGATGGTGAGAATCGGAGTTTTCTGCCACAGAGCTTACTGCATGTCATGAAAGGCTTCTCCGTCTTACAACTCATAAACAGACAATATCTGATGACTGCCAATGGCCAATCCTAAGTATTTAGTGAGAACAAATTGTAATAAACAATCTGGTTAAGATAATGCAGCATTGGAGATGGTAGGAAACTGTTCATGAAAGGAGAGCCAGCAGTTCCAGCTGTTGGATTAAAGTCTACATCCCAATTCACTGCTTACTGCACTTCGATTTGCCAAAACTGCATGCTATTACTCTTCTTTCCTCTTCTATATTGACCCACATAACTTATTTCTATTATTTTGTATACTTCTTTAAACCTTGAAGTTTATTTCAAGTCCGCAATGTAGCTTTGTGGTACTTGATGATAATTTGTAATTACATGATATGGTATGTACTAGATATTATATGCAATATCTTAATGTGAATGACTATTTTTAATACATTTACTTGCACTTTTGGCATTCACAAATACTGGACATAATTAAATTACCGCTGAATTGTCATAATATTCTACCATTTCTTCTCAATGTTGAATCTCTTCTTTGTCAACCACTATTCTCTGCCACTTGCACTGACTACAGTTTTTAGGGTCAATTCAACAGACATACACCGGTGGAAGTAAAGTGCTGGCCACATTCTTGCGAAATTGACTACAATCTTTGCTGCTGAATCCTATCACAACAGAATGATTTACAATATGGTATACTTCAGACTAATATGCATCATTTGGAGCTTCATATTCACTCACTACCAGCAACACCAAATTATAATAGACCCTGTATAACTTCAACTTTTGCCACTCACCAAGGTCCCAACTCTATCCCAGATAAGCAAAGTCTCAACAAACTAACAATTCAGAACTATATGGAGATCTTTCATATACTTGAACATGAGATATGATAACTACCTTTGGTGGCATCATGTATAGAAGCGATCATGATCAACTGATTTCGCAGTACGCCATATGGCTGGCCCCATGTGTAAGTTAGTAATGCCGTCAGGGTGTCGTCTTATGTGCCTCAGGTGCATAAAACCTCAATGTGTGTCTGGTGTGATTCTCGGTATATTTGCACAAACCAGCAACCAATTGTTGCACCAATGCCATTCTTGAATCCACATACTAAGTTTTGGAATTTGGAAAATCAGAAATCCAACAAATCTGGTGCACCTGATGCTACCTAAATTGCACCAAACACCTACCATCAACAATATAAATATGAACCACCTATATGTCTACTGGGCTGTATCCAGACTTGCATTGAACATCATCCTCCTTGACTGGACGATACTCTACTGTACTATAGTTCTGTTGTGGTAAAAAACTTCATTCTATATATAGTTTTATATACTTGTCTCTATAATCACCAATATCTATCTTCACTTAATCAACATAGAATCTATAGCCTGCCTTGTAAGGAATGATTATTCACAAAATAATTAAAATGAACTCCTTGTGAATGCACTAGCACTTGCATTCAAGAAGACAGCAAATCTTTATTGCAGATGACATATTTCATTACCCAATTCTGTCTTCCAGTATTGTGTCAGAGATAACTAGTATCCACTCTTGAATCCCTATGAAGCAGGATGATGAAGATAGAGATCGCCAGATCAGCAATAATCAAAGTGAATGCCACAGATTGGCCACTTTGTCAGCTGATAACAAAGAAGATAATTTGGACCAGCAATGGGAGGCTGTATATTTTGTTAATGCACACTGTGATCAGCCAGCAGTATCTTCAACAGATCCATTGCCAAGGCAATGAAGACATGCCAATACTGTTAGTGTGCACACTCCAGTACCAACTTTGTGAAGTCCAGCCAGGATAATGGAACCTCCTTTACTCAAACGCCAAAAGCCAGCCAGCAATGGATATTGTGAGTCTCACATAGTACCCATCAAAGTGCTCCTGCCACCCCTGGTTACTGGAGACAAATATGTTCCTCAACCAAAGGCTGGGAGAGATCAAAATATTCAATTACCAAAAAGGCTATATTTGTGTAGTAAGCAGGTTCATGGGAGCCACCATGTGCCCAAAGAATCCTTAACTAGTCATGTCGGATGAAAAATACTGTATGCTGGATGAATTCTGGAATTGCACCATTAAAGTTCAGAATTGTCAGAGGGCATTAGCTTGTGCTCTTGTAGGTACACCATCTGTGTGGTAATTGCCTGGTGATTCATCTCTTAAAGCAGATCTGCAAACACAAGATACAGTAAGTGTGGCTATTCTCTTTAATGCTCCTCTGTTGGACTTACAATATTGCTTAAACTCAAATACATATATACGTAAAGGAATGATTAGTACTATTTGATGGCAACTGCCTGATGGGGATCATTACACAGTTATCCATAGTTACATGTTGGATGTACGCTCAGAGACTGAGTTTGAACCTGGGTCATGGTGCTTCTATGTGTCCGTGCATATCCCTTCCAGGTTCACCTGCATGGAAGATCCCGGTCATATTTGCCACCAATTGTTTTTTGCTGTCAATTGGTTCAGGTGCATGTCTACCATATTTCAGTTATCTCAACCCATCACTCTGCAGACTAGTTCTAGCGGCCTCATCTCTTCACTGTGCAGTGTCTCAATATGGCACTTGACAGATGGTTCTGGTTTTGTTTTCTCAAGATGAATATTGTGGTCAATTTTGCCCTTCCATGGTAATATATATTATCACTGCAGAAGCCACTTCTCTTATCAATTACACATGGGCAAGCTGCTTCACACACACTGATGTTTCGGCACTTCACCAGTACAATGGGCATTCTACAATGTGGATTGCCTCTTGCTGACCTTGATTGAGAGGCCCTCTGTTCAATTCCTGACTCTGTTCCCCCTTCATGTACTGTGTAGGTTGGATGGGGGCTGCTTTACTGGATAGGTGCTTGTAAAATCTCATTAAAGTTTCTTAGTCTAGATTCACATTTCTCTATTGTGTTCCATGCTCCTCCATTACGTTTTGTACTGCAGTTATCCACTTTGCACTCCCAATCAGACCCCCCTTCTTTCCTGGTGGTGCATCTCTTCTTCCCCCGAATGCAATGTATTGTCTTTGAAACTCCATTTTGATTCACAGCTGGCTCATATCATGATGCTAGATTAATTAGATATCACAAATCAAGCTCAATGTCGTTGGAATTCAATTTCACCCACTCTCCAGGTCCAAATCGATTACATATACAAAGAGAATGTTCTTCTTCTTGATGCGATTGATGAATTGTATGATCTTGCTGTTGTCTACTCTGATGAAATGGGTGAAGTGGTGGATGAGATCGACTCAATGTTCAATTAATATCATTCGATTGAACAGTTAGAATAGTTATTTGGTCCTCCCGGTTTGAATGCTGACTATCTTGCAATAGTCTTTGGTTTCTAAATTTTGGGATGCATTAAATTGAATATTGGATGAAATGTTGAATAGTATGGTACATTCTAGAAGTTGGAAATAAACCATACGTCATGTATCATATTCGCCATGAAAGTTATTCTATTTCTTATATACATCTCGACAGTCTCAGATAACTTCTGCAATCCTGTGAAGGAACATCAACAGGATCCCAGGCATCACTCAGAGTTGGTTTGGGATTACTGCATTCCTTGGATGCATGCACCAAGTGCTCCCATACTTCTCTCCCGTGCTCTGAGTTGCTTACCAACATGTCAAATAATTTACATTGGGCACCAGTACTCGCCATTTGAGATGCAAGTCACTCTAAAGGCCTGCAGAAATACCCTTCTAAAGTCTCCTTCTCTGGTAACATTGACATTGGTTAGTTTACACTGCATCATCTCTCACACACTCCTACAGGCTTCCAGTGACTAAAATTCAGTTACTGGCGATGAAATGCAAGATTAATAGATCTCAGCTTCTGTAGCCCCAAAAATCTACCGCTACAAGTGAATAGTTCCAAAGACTTCTATTCCATATCCAAGTCAATCTGTCACTGATTTGTGCAATATCGACATTGCATTTCACACACAATACCGAAAGAATACTAATCCGAAAAGCATATAAGATCTACTAAAGTACCTAATTCTATTTGAAAGAAAAATTGTTGTCTGGGAATATACAGTGGATCTGAATATTATTAATTCTAACAATCTCTTTACACTGGAGATATCTCCCACTCAATGCAAATCACTCAATTTTCTTTAGAGTCTGAAACAATTCAGCGATATCTCTCCAATATTAACAGAAATGGATAGAAGGTATCTTGATACAAGTCAGTACTTTGTAGAAAAACAGCTTGGAATAGAAAAAGGTGGCTCTAGAGTGTATATTGATATCGTTGAATACATGTATACAGCAGTATATAGTACAAACAGTGTGCATTTGGATTCCAATACTTCTTATATGGATATTTCATATAATGTAACTGATATTATTTCACGTAGACATTATACTTTTACAATCATCTTTGTTGTCTGAAATTTGAAGATATTTAAGTCTTGTGTAACAGAGATATCCCACAGCTATTGTTCGTATTTTCTAATACTAATACCAAAATCTTGTTCTTCCATATTCACAATATAATGGTATATTATCTGTAATTATTTCTAACATTTCAATAAGAGCTTGCTCCATTTATTTGACCCTTATATTTTGAAATCATTTTTTAAATACTATATCTAAGAATCCCCATACCTAGTTTTTAGATTTGCACAAACTAGATTGTTGATGTCAATCATGAAACTAATTGGATATTTACACCAGGTATTCTCCACTCTAAAACAAATCTGATATAGCTATATTATGAAATCGTAATCTGTGGCATTGCACAATGATTTCATTGTATTCTAGGTATATTCTGGGAAATTCTTGAGAAATTGCTACAGAGAGAGACAAATAAATAGAGCTGCACTTGTAGGGGTGTAATTTTCAGATATATACTTCAAAAACCAACAAATATCAACCAGAATACCGCAACTGCAGAACTCCAACATATTCAACTAGCGTAAATACCCTCAAACAAATGGAATAGTAACTGATGTCGAGCTATCCCTATAATCAATATATAAGAACTATTAACAATTGAATAATGTGTGTATTAGAAAACATCACTACCCCACTACTAATGACTTTAAAACACAGTGCCCCACACTTCAAATATTTCAAAACCTTGCCATGTTTCATGCTATCATTTGAAGGTATTATCCACATGCTTGTTACTGGACCCTGTAATCCAAAATCTATTATCAGCTTACACGAATGCCCTTGCAGGTATGTAGTCAATGTTTAACATCATTACTATTATAGAATTAGGAAGCCCACAGCAATGTTCAAACTGCGATGAAAGCCACTGAATCACAGCATGAGGGTGGTTAGATGTAGACAGAGATCTCTATATCACAACTAGGGGTTTGTTTGGACATTGTACTTCACATTGGGGTATATAGTTCCACTACTCTAAGAGACTATTGTGAACACAATCAGCTGCATCCTGCATACCCTGTTGGTGAGTGTATTGGCCAAGTACCATTTTAGGAAATCAGTAGATACTTCTGTATATTCTCCTCAGAATTCCCTATCATAGCAATAACAGGAAGCTACCTATGGGACAGTGAAGTCTCTCTAATTTTGAAACTGAATCATGAACATTTTCAGTGATATGTCATGTTATCAACCCATTTTTCCATAATTCAATGTATAATAACTGCAACTGTATTATTGTCTGATATGTATACAATGCCAAGCAAGTCCGTTCTACAAGAATTAAGTTTCACTACCTAGCTCACAATGGAGACATTTGGAATTTCCATTTAGTTGCAAACCTGACTGGCTCTAATTCTATTTCATTACCAAATTGCTTGACTATAACTGGAGATATTGTATACTATTTCTCACAATGATTTTCCAGTACTATGTACAGGAGAATTGAGATAGATAATGTTGATTCAACAGATCCATGCTTTGAAAGATTGAATGAGGATTTAAATATAAATATATGTGGAATAGCAATCCCATTCTCAAATGGGCATATTTCAGCAGTCGAATTCCTTCTGCAAGATTTAGGGGAATATTAGCACTCTGTCTTCAAAAGTACTTGCTTTTAAAGACAGATGTCTGGGCTAGCTGGGTGGTGTATAATAGTGGTATCATAAGATGACAGGTACAATTGTCAGCACTGTGAATAACTATCTATGTAAATAAGAAAAAGTTCAAAAGTGGCCAGGAAATAAGAGCAGTAATACAAAACAGTCCCAGGAGAACTTCTGTGATTTGAAGCATAAAGAAATCATATTCTCTTACTTTATTGCTTACTGAAATGAGGACATTATTTATACAGACATAGAGGAACAATGGTATAGGTACTATATGTCTGGGCATATGAGTCCATCATTACAAGTTCCTGTTATATCTAATACAATGTAACTCACAGTCCTAACCCTATTATATATAATGAGACTTTCCTGCAGTATTCCTTATTCTTGATCTTCACTGAGGCTGAACCAATTTCACCTGATCTATAATACAGTCTGGTAGGGCTCAAACGAATCCTTCAAATGTGAAAGAGAGCCCAACATCACCCCTGAACTAAAGGTGTTCTGTGGTTAGCCCTGTATTGCATGTTGAGAAGCAAATGTGATTTGTATATGGATATTATCTTTAAAAGCAGGATAAGATTCCAACAAGCTATATCAATCTCGACCAATAACTTACTGTATTTTTGTTTTACAACACTTGCAACTGTATCAAACTAATGAAGAAATTATGTTGTTGGGTTGTATTAACTATAATGTACTGGGGTGGGTGGTGGTGCATCCAAAAGGGAGTATAGTAATAGTCGGAAAGGGCAGATATACAAGTGGCAGCTAGGTTTTACAAACGAATATTTGATGTATTTTGTAATTCACTTGAATACAAAGTTATAATTGCTACTGGAAAAGCTCTTATTCAATGGGGAATCTCTGGTAGTCCTTTTTGGAATATCATTGTAGAAGTCACATGGATGGACCATACAGTCTTGGAACTAGCTACTATCCAGGACATACAAACCTGTACTCAGTCAAAAAGTAACAATAATAAACATGTAAAATGTTGTACTACAAATTATTTAAACATTGGTTAATCTGTGTGCTAGTTCTTTATTGTATTGTAGTACTTTCTCATTGAACAGTAAATATATTAGGTAACTGTTATTAAAACAGCAATATATATATAGCTATAATTGTATGTTAGGTAGAATAGTATTGTCTGTAAATGTGTATTATAAGGGCTTATTACAGTCCATTCAATTCTGCAAGAAAGTTAATATACTGGATTGTATATAAATATTACTGTTTTATAATAGTTGTAGTAATATCACAAAAGTATATAAAAGTACAACAGTATCAGTGGCAATAGTAACAACTATTTGTAATCATACTAATCAATCGGTATAATTGTATAACTCCTTAACAACTTCGATACTATTGTATATTGATATTTGCTGATTATTATAGCCTGTAAATATACTGTGAAAGTTATTTCTTTTTGACTTCATCAAGAGGTAATCTGATTATATCAATTTTCTACCAATACTTAGTATGATTATAGTAATTATCCAGCCTGTTGGTTGTTTACTGTATAATACAATCCAGTACTTTTCTTAAAATAACTTCAATCTAATTTTGCAATTGAGTGTCAATTGACATTGACAACAACTTTAATAATAGTAAATATATATACCAGTTATATTACCATAGCATTTCCCATTAGTAATAATACACTATTATGAATGGCTTTTGGAAAATACTCCTACATCTATTATGACAGAATATCTGATTTTGAGATATTGCCAGGTTGTTGATTACAATACATTTCAATCGTAATATATTGTCATTGATTTCTTCTGAATTTTAAGAATCTATCCAGATTCTTTTATCAGCCATATACTACGGAATGATATTCATAGTGTGTGAATTAGTTTAGCCACAATTGATTCCATGACTACATGGTATCTCACTCAACTTGTCCAACATTGAACTGTACTATCCAAACATATGGTTCATTATATATTGAATGCAATATACAGTCAGCCATATATTTTCAACTATTACTGGATGTTCCACAGATACCGCCAGCTAAGATTTGAGTAATTTGAGAGCAGAATATTCTCATCAGGAATAAAGTCACTCAGGAATAGTTGGATCAAAAATAAACTATAACTAATTGTCAAAGTGCTTATTACCTACCTTGATTGGGTGAACCTTCAGTGCTATAGTAATGAGATTTATTGGTGCCATCTCCATGCTAGTTCTATATAGTAGGGGAATTATCTCAAAACTGTGGTATATCATTTTGTATAATGGTGTATTTGTCCCATGTCTCTGGAATAGTCATTATTCAAGACAGTAAGTAAAGCAGTACCATATGTTATAGGCAGTACCATTGAAATGAAGAATCCAACAATACATTTGCACTTATCTTTACTGTGTCCAGAATGTTATAAATTGAATTACATAACTTGAGTTATCAACTATGCAGAGTCTCTACTACGCTCAAGCACTGATTTTCCATACTTACATTTGATCTGATTCACACAGAATTGACCAGGACAACAAGCATTATATGTATCTGGCGTACCCAATGGTAGATAGCCAGTAATCCAACATTCAATGGAATTCACACTCTGTTTTCCAGCCCTTGAATCTATTCCCTGGCATCCAGTTTTTATAAATTCATTCAAATTGTATTATTCCTAATCCCTGGGTATGCTATCAAATGCTCTCATCTACTTCATATGTCTGTCATGTTGGAACTGTTCTGTACTATCATATACTCTTTGCATTGTATGGGGGGTATGGCATAGTGTTGACAATATGCTCTATGTCTTCCTGCTGTGCTATTTATTACATTGGTATTCAAAGTCAGTTGATCAGGTTTGACAGCAGGTGGTGGTTAGGAGCTTGATGGTGATAGCTGATCTTGGCTTGCTGCGAAGGGTGCCAGAAGACAGTCAAACAAGGCTGGTGTGACAATTAATTGATTATTGGAGCAGATTTGGATGTTAGCGTGTAATACCACTATTTGGAGACAAGACAATTAGTTAACTTCAGTTTCTCAAGTACCACTAAAGTAAAAAACTGAATACACAGGGTTTGGAGATACTAATGAAAGAAAGTTGGAGGTGGTAAGGAAGATATCTAGAGAAATTAAAACATTGAGATTTTTGTATATGTATTTCACCCTTTAGAATTCGATCTGGATGGTGGTATTACTTTTAGCCATATACTTCCACATCCCTCCATGGCCACCACTGAATACTATCTATCACCACCACAGATTCACCCGCACAGGAGGAATCTAATTCAGGCTATAATCATGCTCCACTAATCGTAGTATTACCTGTTTATGATATATCGTGTGTGCACTCTTCACATATTCATTGTCCCACCCACTCAGATTGAGTATTTCCCAGTAATGTTTGCAACCTGTCCTAGAGTACTTTTGAGTGTCACCTGTATCTAGCTCCAATAAATCCTCTGCAGCCAGTTCTCACCTGTTCTTCAGATGATCTAGATCTCACTATATTTTGCACTGTCAGTAGCTGCTCAGCTTCTGTTGATGTATCACTATCTACAGCCAGCCAAATATCAATCATAACCGGCAAGCGTTCACCCACTGTGAGTTACACAGTTAGATCAACTATTTCCAAGCACCATCTCCAGACAGCTAGAATCACTAGTCACCAACCAGCACCCAAGCACTGCCTGCATTGATCTCAAATCAGCTGGCTTCAAGCAACTTGTGCATCCAGCTCAAATTATCTGCCTCTAATTACCACCTGCAGCCAACTCGGATTGACTGTTGGCAGCCAGCAATCAAGAGCAATATACAGCCAACAGTGGTCAGCTGGCTCCGAGCACTATCTGAAGCTAGTCAAGATTGATAATTAGAAGCCAACTTCCATCCACCCCCGACAGTCAAGCATGAAAGGCAGTGACCATGTACTATCAGTACCCAACCAATATTGACCTCCTCTGAGAGTATCCTCAACTGAGCTATATTACCATCACCACGTATCTCTCGCAGCATCCTTCTTCATTCTGTTCAAGTCTACTCGATGAGCCCGTGCAGAGTGTATGTAATCCCTCCAGCGTGTATGAAATCAACTGTCTCTTCCAGCACACTTGGATATAATCTTTCAAATGCTACTTTGGATCTGCCCTCCATCTCTGCCCAATCATACCTTCCAAGTATGCTCGGTCTCTCCCATTCCCATCTATTGAATCAGTATCGCAATTCTGCTTGATATAACCTATCTGAGTCTACTTCATCACCCCCATCCAATTCGATTGAATTACCAGTCCAATTCCACTGGATCAACTACTTGAAAGTGTGCTCTTCTGATTGTACATAGAGAGATGGATATACATAGCAAGGGATTTGATATTATATTATGATATACACTGATACTGTATAATGTATCTGCCTAGTCTGTCAGCTGTATGTGATGTGAGGGGATTGGTCAAGCAGCCTCTGAAAAAGAACTCTTAAGATAAACAAATAGCTGAAATACTACACTTTGAGTTCATAGAGAGTATAGGAATAACCAAGCAATGCTACAATACGATTACTGTCTGTTATATATTGAGTATTTATTTTACACATGATGGCTAAGGGTTGAATTTAGTAATATGATATTTTGAATGTTATGAAACACTCCAAGTGGTTATAATACTTACTGTAAATTACAAGTGCCAAAATGGCTTTTTCTGAGGGTTTATCACAAGGCTATTCAAAGTATATTTAATGCAAGATGGTATCCAATTTATATTACTATCTTACTATAAACTTGAAATCCCATGCGATATATATGTATATGTTTGTTTCCTATATATTCATATACATAATTCCAATATTATCTACTCATATTCAGTTTTGTATAGAGAGACAATCTGATACTATTATTACTTTCAAAGATTCAAATATATTTCAAAAATTGAATTTGTGGTCAAATAGCAGAGCTAGAAGACAGAACGTATATTGTCAAACTCAGATCCACCACTTATCACATCTGGACTGAATTTGAGACCACAATCAGTTATAACTGACCAGGGGTTCAAAGCAGGTGAAAGCATGTGATTGGATACCTGGTGGTGAGAAACCACTTACTGTGTGGGAAATTTACAAGAACTCAACTCAAGTGTGTGGGACCCAGAGCTGGGAGACACAGAGTGTGTATTTAGTTATATGTCTAGATTTGTGTCTATCTGCTTGGGAGTCTCTCAACACTATATGCTTCTGATTATACAATCCTTCTTTATGATTTCTGTACATCCACCAAACCCCCCTAGCCAGTGTTAGCAGTAGTGTTAAACACTAAATTTTCACACCACAACATGAACCGTATGGCAGAAACAGCCTCCAAAACAATTGAGATGGAAGAAGTCCTGGCATTATACAAATTCAATGTACTGGTTAGCCAACAAAATTATGCTGAGACCTACCTCAAAGTACTACATAATGTATTCAACTAAATCCACTTGAAGATGAGTACTTGTCAAGAATAGTAAATATAGAAGTTTGCAAAAGCCAACGAAGATAAACTGTTGGCAATATAATCCCATACGTGATGGGAACAGAAGAACAAAAAAATTTGAATTGCAATGGAGGTTCCTGTCAATAGAGCTGAAAATGTTATTTTATAAAGAGCAGTCAGTTTCAAGTATAATTGAATACAATGTGACAAGCAGAAACTGAACAGTCAGATGCTGAATCTAGGATGGCAATCCGAAAATTGATGGCCAATTCCCTCTGCTGATGCTGGTGAAATTGGAGGTATTCAATCAATTGTTTCAGAATTATAAACATCAAATATTGCTGGACATTGGGACAAAGTCAATCAGGCACAGAAGTATATTTACCAAACAACTTGGGGAGATGAAACCTGCCACAGAAGGTTTGACTTATGGGGCAGCAATCACAATCTCTGCCAAGTATGTGCAATTTCAGCTCTCTCCTGCCATTGTTGAGATTGAGGCAACACAGTAGATTTTGGCTGATGCAGAGTGCATCACAAACAAGCTGGAGAGTGAACATCATAATATTATCTTCAACAAGCAGAAGAGATTCAAGAAGAAATTTACAATCTACTTCTTTAAGATTGAAGCTCCATGAGAAATTTTCATTATTCAGTGGCTCCAAAAAATCATCAGACTGCGCATAAAAAATTTCAGATATCCACATATGCAATCCACGAGCGTTATACCTTAGTCAATGTAATAAATTGGTTCTAGTGTTCATTTTGCTACTGATATATCTGCATAGCTGTATCATAGCAATATGAGTAATATATATTAATTTGAGGTACAATGGCAATGTCATTCAACTATTGCTGATGTATATTAGCTGTTATTCTGATTTTGATTACACAGAGAAGACACTGTCATATCTTTCACTTCAAAGTTTGTACGATATTCACTCTTGAAATATTTCATATCTAAAATACACTACTAATAACTGGTGAAGTTCATGCAGAGCTTATCATTCTCACCTTTAGCATTATTAGAATGGGACGTTCTTCTACCCCATATTACATCAGAGACATTATTTGAGATACACTCATATTCACTATGCATGCAGAAGTATCAAACAAAGTTCCCTCCCAGATGCATAGGAATATTTCAAAATTTCCAATATTAGGTAGCTATTCCACACCCAAATTCAAGAGGATAGAGGATATGAAGCTAGGGGATGGATACTCAGATGTGATCAGAATATACTGTTCGACAGTCCAATTATTAGTCCCCAGCATGGGCTATTATATTACTGTCAACTATTCTACAATCCTACTTCAAAGAATCATCTGGAATGTTTTGCAATGTTGAATATACCTATAATATCCCTGGGTTCTGAACTGAAGCTCATAACATCTGGGTTCCATATACGCACAGTGAAGATAATGGCCTTGATAATACCATCCCAGAATGAATTCCTTCTTTTCTGGTATTATACTTCAGATTTACTTCATCAAAGCAGATAGTCAAATTTTACAAGTACTGATTTACAGAAAGAACTATACTGTCCTTGTCAAAGCAGTGAAAGAAGACTTAGAGATGCACATTAGATTCTGATGCTTCAAAATATATGCTTGTATTACTAGCAAGTTATACAGAACTACACGGTTGTACTCATTGTACCGATGGGTATATACAGATTCTCAAATAGGCAAATCAGATATACATTCAACCCACAGGAGGAATAATTGGACTGTTGGAAATAGTAGCAGGCGCTGTGAGAAAGTCCAAAAGCGATATCGTTCTCTCTACTCTAGCGGTCTCTCTATATACAGAATGGCAAGGCCACATTGGCAGCTCCGCCATCGGGCGGACTCGGGCCCAGGGTTGAGCGGATTTCCAATACTCCCACTCCGTGAATACCCTGCCCATACAAAAGTCAAAGATAGAGAGAGCAAAAGTGGGAGAACAAAAGAAAGTAAGAAAGAAAGACTAAGTACAAATGAGACAGACTCGGCATCAACCTGATGCTTCCAAAGAAAAACCAAAGAAAGACAGCCCCGGGTCCGTGCAGTGACCCCTGCAACCCTAACCCTGCTCAACGTCGCTTCAGTGCCCACTGCCCATGGTCAACAGCCATCAACGAGTAAAATCAACCACAACTCAACAAACAAGATAAAGAAAACACAGCCAAAACTAATATATGCCCATACTGGCACGGTGCTGCACAAATTTCTCCCTAGGCGGAGCCTTTGTAAGACTGTCTGCTACCATAACTCCAATGGTAGTATACTCCAGAGATACTTCTCCTCCATCAACCTTTTCCCTAACAAAGTGATGCTGAATATCGATATGCTTGGTGCAAGCATGGTACTCGGGATTGTGCGCAAGTGCGATGCATCCTTGGTTGTCTGCAAAGATGGTGATGGAAGGGAGCTTCTTGTACTGGCAATCCAGAATCTCACTGAGGAGGAAGCGAAGCCAAATTGCTTCCTTAGTAGCCTGAGTGAGTGCCATATACTCAGCTTCGGTGGAGGACAAGGCCACGGTGGCCTGTTTCTTACTTGACCAGGAGACTGGCGATTGACCAGCCAGAAAGATGTAAGCACCAGTGCTATGGCGCAAATCTAGACACCCAGCCCAATCGCTATCACTGTAGCCAGCGATCTCTGTATCCCATAGGATCTTTGGATAGTGGGGCTGGGTCAATGGAGTAGCCTTGGGAGTCGCTTCGAATGCAGAACACCTCGGTAGGTGCAGTTGCAGGTGTGCAGATCCTCGAATATACCGGAGGATGTGATGGAGGGCTGCAAGATGATCGACGCTGGGAGCACTGGAAAACTGAGAGACTGCTCCCACTGCATATGAGAGGTCTGGCCTGGTAGCCAGCATTAGGTACATGATTGAGCCAACGATGCTTCGATAGAGAGTAGCATTATATTGGAAGAGAAGAGCTCCAGATTCCTTTCTGAGCTTTGTATCTGGACTGAGAGGAGTACTGCAAGGGTGGCTGGAGGAGAATTGAAACCGTCGAAGAATCTCCTCAGCATACCACTCCTGTGAGAGATGCAGTCCATTCTCATCTAGAGCAACTGCAATCCCTAGAAAGTAGGAGAGGGGACCAAGATCTGACATCTCAAAACGAATATTCAACTTCTTTTTCATTGACTGGACACTTTCCAAATCACCAATCAACACAAGGTCATCCACATAGACCATAAGGAAGAGAGTTCGAGAGGCATTGAAGTATACACAGTGATCAGCTTCCCCTCACTGCAGAGCATGCAGTGTAAAGAATCCATGCAATGCCTTGTTGAGAACACGAGATGACTGTTTTAAGCCATACAAAGTCTTGTGAAGTTGGAGGACCACTTCCTCCTGGGGCCCCCTCGAAATGCCTGGAGGCAG
>Ga0307514_10000713_pt1 | contig 57608 bp, 39 predicted proteins | sample 16_EM_MG_FD_203088 | JGI IMG/M metagenome (GOLD analysis project Ga0307514, IMG submission 203088) | Populus trichocarpa ectomycorrhiza microbial communities from riparian zone in the Pacific Northwest, United States - 16_EM | ecosystem: Host-associated > Plants > Roots > Unclassified | place... | reverse complement strand
TATTCACTCGTTCCGATAAGCGAACCCCATTTTCGGAGCTCGAAAGGTTCCAGCCCCTCTCTGGGTACGAGCGAGTTTCGTCAGAAAGTGGCGCTCGTGCCAAGACTGGGGCTGGGAACGAGCCTAGCTATAGCCAGCAATCCCAAAAGCATATATAGTGAGTGAAGTAGCCGAACACAAGATAAGACAAACAACGCAAGGACAGAGACTGAAACATGCGCCACCTTCGCGTCCCCAATTCCATCTACCTAGGATTCCTCTCGCGAGTACCCAGACTGTTATTAGACGCACTGGCCTCCAATAGCAAAGGCAATATTCTGCTACTCCTTTCTATTGCGAGACTATGCCGACTCAGCGCTCCTGTAGCGTCCGCGCCGTACTGTAATAACAATTTTACAATTTCCTCTCCAGCAGATTCAACCGCGGCTTGCATAACAGTCACACCGTGTATATCAAGCGCATGTACATCGGCATCGTTTTCGAGCAAGCACCGAGCAATGGTGACATTGTTATTCCTGCATGCTTCCATGAGCGGTGGCAAGCACCATGGATCATACACAGCGTTGACGTTTGCCCCTCTCTCGATGAGAAATTTGACCATGTGCGCGTCCCCGGTTTTGCATGCCATTTGTAGTAATGTGCGTTGGGCGGAGACCTCATTTATGTTCGCTCCATGGGCGAGGAGTAGATCGACAAGGCTTTGGTTCGATATTTTGCAGGCCTCCTGAAGCGCAATACCGTACTGCAGCGACAGCGCGTTAATCCCTACATCAGACTCGAGAAGTAATCTCGCGATGTGTTCATTGCCAGTTGTACAAGCGTCGGAAAGTACGCGCCAGTTCTGTGGAGCCCCAAGGTCCGCCCCACTTTCGAGGACCAGCTTTACGAGGCTTTCATTTTGCCTTTTGCATGCAACCTGAAGTGGCGTTGGTTTAGAAAGAAGCAGCTTCACGAGAGCTTCGTTTTCTCCCCTCCTTTCTTTTTGGGCCGGCGTTAGTTCGAAAGATTTGCTGTCGTTTACATCGGCGCCTTTGCTGATCAATTCCTGGACTAAGGATAAATCGCAGTTGTCTCTGTCGCAGGCGAGTAGCAGTGGGGTAGAGGCTAAGGGTTCCCCGGGAGCACAAAAGTGGGCATTTGCACCGTCTCGTAACAGCAACATGGCAATATGGGTGAACCCTCGATGGATAGAAAAGCCCAATGGAGTGATATTCTGACTGATGTCACCTCGATGGATAGAAAAAACCAGTGGAGTGACGTTCTGATTGATGAGGACTTTGGGTACATAAAACTCCTCGTAAGGTGCAAGTTGTGCTCCACTGTCCAGCAACGACTCGGCCTTGAGAGTATCACCGGTAGAAATCGACAAAAACAGCTCTGAATGGCGAGTGACTTTATCCATCAACCATTTACCCATTTTAGGTCTTTTCGCCAGCACAACCTCGGAGAGAATAAAAGCGAATGGATCCGGCGCTGCATGTCCCAGTCTTTTGCTTAAGGCATCAAATAAAAGGCAAAAACATTCGAATGAATCCTCTCGGACTGCAATGTCAAGAGCTGTCTCTCCATTTGGCTGGCATTGGAACAACGTATCAGGGTCTTTGCGGAGTATTTTTGCAATTGCTGCGGAATTCCTCGCAGCTGCTAGATGCAACGGAGTTCGTCCTTTCATGTCCCGGACGTTCAGGTATTGCTTCCCATCCTCTTGAACAAGAGTATACCATATAAGAGTGGGATGGTCGAACTCAATTGCTTTATGCAAGGGAGTGGTGAAAGGAGCTCCGCACAATCCAGCGAGTTGTAGACAGAAAGCCTTGTAAGCAGTAAAAAGTTTCTCGAGGAGGTCCATTAGCATGTCATCATCGATATTGTCATCCGCAGTATATAATTCGAGAGCACTCTCCAATGTTTGTGTCCTGCACACTATTTCGCCAATCGTATTGTACATGGCAGCAAGTTCTAGCATCACGGCTACCGTATCGGCTAAGGGCACCCAATCGCTAAGGTAATCGCGACAATCCAACGCTCTGCGGTATAGGGTTTCGGCCTCAAGGTACTTTCGTCGTTGCACAAACTCTCGAGCCAGATTCTCTGCACGTTCAAGAGTCCCTGGAAAAGTCCTTCGAAGAGTTGCAAAATTATTCCCGTATGCAATCGGAAAGTCGTCACCTTCGCAAGACTTCAGACATTCAGAAACCAACCGGAAATTTTCTAACTCTCGAAAGCTTCCAGGGGTCAGTACTCTGGTATTCAACTGGCTATGGGTCTGGAGCTAATGTCTAAACATACCAGGCATGCAGTCTTTGGTTAAGCGAGGAAGAGTCATCTCCGTCCTCAAGCTGGGTGGGTATATGGTTATTAAGTGATAGCCTGGTATTTGACCTGGCACCCTGTGGGCTCTTCTCGACATTTAACGTAACAATAGAACTGTGATACGGTCGTCTATGAGATATCGTTCGAAGCCTTGACGGCCCCTGTCCCAGGTTTTGAAGTGATGTCTGAGTTTCAGCTCTGTGACCCCAGCAGGTTTCCCCGGATTCGTTTACTGGACTTCCAGTGTTGACCGTGTATGTATCTGGCTGGACAGTTGATTCCATATGCCCACTAGTCACCGGCTCGCGAACAACTGCGTTATGAGATGGACACCCGCTATCCAGTCTCGAGAGTCGTTTTTTCTTCCGCCCACCGGAATCCTGAGGTTCCGAACATTCCTGGCCCCGATTTAAACAAGATTGACACTTCGCCGGCCATTCTCGGTCTTCAGGTTCGCACTGTGACAACGTTAGTAAGACTCGAACACTGTAAGAGAATAAAAATATCAGATACCTTGATCTTCCCAGATCGACACTGGTTACATTTATATCGTGATAAATGCCTGCGCTTCTGACTGAGCACAGAAGAGCATTTATATCCGTTTTTCTCGCACCATTGACAGATGCCCGGAGAGCTCAGAGAAGGTTTGCACTATACTGTCAGCGTGAAACTGTCTAAGTAATTTTCGACACCCACCCCCTTCCTATCCTGTCTACAGCTGCCACATTTTTCCGTCGGAACTAATTTAGGAATAGTGGTAACGGCCTCATTGGAATAAGGTTGAAAGGGAGGGATTCCTTCCGCATTGAAGGAATCAGAGTGAAAGACGGCCAAGCTCATAGTGAAGGGTATCTTTGGTGGAGTTTGGGAGAGTATTCGTCGGATTCGCGGTGCTGTGGCATTGCCTTATATAGAGCGTCTGTTATTATGGGCGTAGTGCACAACGGATCGCAATTCTCGCATCCCAAATCAACCTCGTTTTGGTAACTTAAGCGCTGACATGCTAGGAGTGGTGCCGCATGTCGAGGTTTCCCAATTAAGAATGATCATGCAGGTGCAATCTTCCGCCAGGGTTCCGCACATCTCACCGCATGCTACTTTGGAATAGCTCGGGTCATGTCATGCCTGTCGGTAGAAAGTATCCGGGGCTGCCTAGATATCCATTCACTCAGACACCAATCAAAGCTGTGGAGAGAACCGAGATCGTCGAATGTGATTAACTAAAATTTATCGCTCAGCAGACCTTTTTACTCAGTTTTGTGAAGACCATTGTTTTGGACCCATCACATACGAAGATCTCAGCTACTGAGTACTTTGAGTGAATGGGTGTGCCTTGGTCTACTCGAGTAAGATGCATACGCCGAGAAGAAATTTTCGCAAACACTCCTCCGCCCCAACGCAGGTAGAGTAAAGGGAGTTCGCAGCACGATTGCCCGTTCCGTGCTTGCTTAATTGTTTCAGCAGCTAGTTTATTCTAAATAAATGTTTAGAAGATATCCAACTGCAATCACTACTTAAGTAGGTAACTTACCGTTAAGCCGCATGTCAAGCCCCTTCGTGGTACGGTATAATACCTGCCCCAGGTAGGGCTGGACGGCTAAGTCATACTGTGTTACCCCGAGGTTCGAGAAGGCAGTGAGTTCCCGAACTCAACACCAAAGATCAAAAAAGGATTTGGTCACAATCTATGTAGATAATAACTGCCCTGGTAGTCTGCCTGCACTTGACTGAAATTGTTTGTGTGTAAAGGAGAATCATGCCTACTTTTATTCGCAATCATGCTCAATCTCTAATAACATTTCCATCACTGCACAGCATTATTGTGGCAGGAGCAGTACAGGCACAGCAAGCACCGAGAATAATTTGTTCGCTAACGATGGAGAGATGATAATTGAGTATTCCCGACCACATGAACATAAGGCTTCCAATCCGCTCAGCCCTATTCAAGCATGTTATTGTCAAGTTAGTACTGCACTGAGTTTGTTTGTAATCAAATTGTATTCGGTCGCTTGCAGCCATGACATACATTTTCCTCCCTTTCCCCGCCACTGCCCTAAGGAGAACCCTTCGAGTTCAAGTTGTGGCTTCTCCACCCACTACCGCTACGCTACGGAGGCCACAATGGGCATTTCCACTTCGAATACCACGGCCTCTAAACCCATGCGCCTCTCCTCAAGTACTGCAGTGAGTGAGCATGTGGGAATCCTGGGTATCGTAGTCTTATAAACTCGCTGGGGGTTGCTGTCTCATGCTGCTGTGATTGCCGAAGTTGTGGGTGTGGCCGAAAATAGAAGACATGAGCCGACTCGCGGTGTTCGACGGCACGTGTTCCGCAAAAGTTCGCGGGTGATTTCTAAAGTATTTACTATGTACTTCTATATCGCCTTATCGAGAATTTAAGTTAATTACTTACATATGTAAACATCATTATCGAACTATTTGTAGCTACGGTCATAGAAACATGAACACGAGGCTTCCCGTCCGCTCAGCCCTATCTAAGCATGTTATCGCCCGGTTAGTACTGCAGTGGGTGACCATGCGGGAATCCCGGGTACTGTAGTTTTCATTATTATTTTTTGAACTCGCCCGGGTTGTGGTAGGTGGCTAAAGTGAGAATGTAACAGAAGACATGAGCCAACTTGTGTCTCCATCTCCCGCCAAAGTTCGCGGGTGGTCCCCAAAGCACTTCTACGTGATCTAGATAATCCAACCAGCTAGCTGTCCGTGCGTGGGATTGGCAGACCGAGTTGAGTAAAAGTCAGAGGAAGATGAAATTAAGGTTTCACGCTAAAGTAACCTTATCGCCATCTTATCTGTCGCACGCCCCACAACCACTCGTTGAACTAAACCCAATTTTCCTTCGGTCTTTATCACATCACTCTTCTTCAAACCTCCATAAACTCAGCCTCCCAGCCCCCCCACAAACCTGTCCTTTATCTCCCGCACACCCCATCCCACACCCCGCCTCCTCACCAATCTCTGCCCCATTCCTCAACTCCCCACCACAATAACATTCCCACGTATACTCGACCCCCGCTAACCTCATCCCCAGTTCTCTACAAACCCCCTGACACATCTCCGGCGTCATTTTCTCACTCCACCGAAACCCCTCCGTAAGCGCCCTCCCGCCGGTGCCCTCGCTCGCACAGCCAAGATACTTCCACCCCTCCATCGGAGTAGCTTTGGCGGCAGTGGAATTGTGTTGGTAAACACTCAGTGCGTCTGGGCCACCACAGATCTGGGAACTGTCGCTGGAGCACGGCATATTACACTTGTTTGAGCCGAGCGTGGCGTTGTTGGAGAGCGCGTTTGCGCAGTAGCATTCGGAGGCGTATTCGGTTCCTGAGAGGGCGAAGGATTGGGAGGTGCAGTGTTGCTGGCATAGTTGTGGGGTCATGGAGGCGGAGAAGAGAGGAGTTCCTGCGGGTAGGGCACGCCCGCCAGTGCCTTCGGTGGCGCAGCCGAGGTAGGTGTAGTTTGGGTTGAGGGAGGGAATGGGGGAGGCAGGGGCAGAAGCAGAAGAGGAGGTGGAGGCGGAGGCGGAGGAAGCTAGAGTTGGGAGCGAAGAACTGGATTTGCCTAGGAGGTGTCGGTAGACACTTAAAGCACTGGGACCACCGCAGATCTGTGTGCTGTCGCCAGAGCAGGGCATATTGCAGTTCTGTGAGCCGAGGGTGGCGTCGTTGGAGAGTGCGGTGCCGCAGTAGCATTCGGTCGAGTATTCGACGCCCGAGAGAGGAAAAGACAGAATAGTGCAGTATTGCTGGCATTTTTGCGGGGTGAGATCGGTGGAGTATAGGAAGCCGCCAGTGAGGGTTCGGCCGCCGGTTCCCTCGGTGGCGCAACCGAGGTACTCGTAATCCGGGTTGATAGTTGGGCTTGCCGTTGGGGCGGAACTTGTAAGGGATGTAGGTGGATTTGGCCCTGTCGAGTTATCTGGAGCCCAAAGTCTTCGGTCGTAGAAAAGACTCATCATAGTACCGTCGCCGCCGCACTATCTCATCAGTTAGTTTCTTTTGGGAAGAGAGTTTGTGCGGCATACATATTCGTTAAAGTCGCCCTTGCACAGATAGTCGCACTGTGACTCCGCCACCTTGTTAGGGGCCGCTCTCTTCCCGCACCAACACTCCCCTTCATACTCTGTTGCCGCAAAAGCGAAGTTTTCCGGCCTCTCATCGCAAACATCAAAGCACATCCCGTTGGTATTTTGTGTGGATGAGTACGCCAGCACGTCCATCCGCCGGATTGGATCCGAGTCTCGATAGCACCCCAGATACCGGAAATACGCTTGGTCATTGGCATCCAGTACTCCCACCTGACGCGTTATCGCGCTGCATTCGAAGTACACCTCATGTTTCCCGAATGACGGATCGTTATTATTAAGTGTCCAGACGGCGGTGAGTACTTCAGGGTCCATATTAACCTGGCCCTTTGGTGGTGAACACACCAGTGTAGCTTCCTCATAACCCCCGGCAGCAATTTGAGAGCCCTCGGCGATGGAGCCTAGGGGGTTGGTGGCAGCGAGGGGGCCCGATACTGGAGGCTTAGAGATGGTTGTGGTGAGCGTTGTTCCGCCGATATTGGATAGTCTTATCTTCCGGTTGTTCTTTGTACCGCGGAGTGCACCACCGTCAAATGCAAACGTTGTAGTATTACTCCATTCAATCCAGGTACCGTTGGACAACTGCCATTCTAGCTTTGCTTTAGGGGCACTTCCGGAGGTGCCAAAAATCCCGACTGTTGCCGTGCCACCACTTGTAGCGACTATAAGGTACAGCGTCCAATATCCGTTAGACGAAGGATTAAATGTGACTGTTACGAGGTGCTCGCTTTCGGATGCAACTGTTTCATCGAGGGTTGGCAGGTTGGAGAACGAATACGGACCCACGCTGGTAGAGGAATTGGGCGTAATCCAAGGACCAGACGAGCTATTAAAACTCCATTTGTACGACAAAACCTGCAGCGCAGACAACCCACCATTTTCGATGGCAAATGGCAGAGTGGGGGCATCCGATCCTTTGATGATCTCACCAAAGGAGATGACATTGGGTTCGATTTTGAGCACTGGTTTCTGAGAGACCGCTTTTCCGCGAATAGCGACAGGCGTATTTGTAGCAAACTTCTCCGTGCCTTTATTGGTGGTCCGTAGATTGATATTGGTGGACAAGGGACCGACGGCTGTTGGCTGAAATTTTGATTTCAGCTTGATTATGTCGTCAATGTCCATGGTGTATGGAAGTGTAGGATAACCGTACGCTGTGAAATGGGCTGTCGAGTCCAAACCCACAGAGTCCACAGTGAGCAATGTAAGTGCCTTGCAAGAGATCTCCACCTCCGAGGAATTCCCAATATTAACAGTTCCCGCATCGTAAGGCGAGGAGCAATTCAACGGCATATTGACGGGTGATCCGAAGGCGGTAACATAGCCTGTAGAAGTCGTAACATACACTTTTTCATTTCCAAAGGATGGTCGTGAAAATTTGGATTGTCCAGCATTGTTCAGAAGTGCATAAGTCGGAAGTACACCATCTACTGGAACAGTCCCATATGCTCTCAGGTTGACACCTTCCACATCAACAATCCATAAAATACCGCTGCCAGGTTCTCCATTAAGGGATGTGATGGTACTGTGTCCAACACCCTGCCTTCCAGCTGCAGTCTCCTTAGTTCGACCCGCCTCGATAAAAACCGGGCTTCCATTTCCGTCTTGTCCGAACTTGAAGGCAATGGTTTCGAAACCTACAGGTGTAACATAAACATAACCACCCTCAAATGGATAAGTTCCAGCACTAGCAAACACCGCATTGTCCAGTTGTGTGGTCTGCAGGACAGCATCTTTACGGTTCGGTCCCATCTGGTATCCGCCAAGGTCATCAAGATTGAGAAAGTAAAGCTTGCCCGTCTTGCCAGCAACGCATCCAATGCGTTGCACTTTTGAGGTCGAGAATACATTTGGTTCCATGAGGATGAACCCTGAAGTCCCTAGATCTTTGTCCATACCGTCAAGATCTTGCTTTTCCCATGGCATGAAGAAATCGGTGGGCGTAAGACTGCCGTTTTCATTGATTGCCATGTTTACGACAGCCTCTTCCAAAGCGGTTGGAGGCTGCCGTCCAGGAACCGGGTCATCTGAAAGTTGCGATGCATATCCGTTACCCTGACAGCAACATCATTTAGTATCCTCCTATCAAGATGTTTGCGAGCAATAACGTACTGAAGCAAAAAACATTCTTCCTGGATTATCACTCGCCAACCCACCACCAGACATCCAGATACCTCCGCCTTTGCCATCCTTCTATCCAAAAATTAGCCAATCTGGTGTCGATATTACAGAGTCTTCCGGTTTATCCAGTCCACATACCTCCTTGCCTCCCTCAGTCGCAAATTTTGAAACTAATTTTCCAGTTTCTGCATGCCACCCGATAACCCAGCCCGTAAAGTTGTACTGCACACAATGGCTCGCAAAGCCGGCATACACATAATCTCCCGTCTGCAACATCGCCGGTCTTTGGTGGTGTTTCCCTCCCTCAAACATTCTCCATGGCGCATTATCGGCGACTATCCCTTCAAGAGGAATAGGAAACCCCGGCTTCTCCTCAAGCGTCATAACATCCAATGAATGGATCCAATACCTCCCTGCTAGCAATCCCTGGGGGTTCTGATTGTTCTGATCGGCATAAGATTTTGTCGTTACGTACCACGTATTCCTGCTAGGGTCAATAACCCCTGTCGCCGTCGAGCCAATACAGTCCGAAATATCATTGCAGCCGCTGAGATCCGCTACCAGGAACGGGATCATCAGCTGGCGGTAGTTCAGCAACTCTCCCGTTACCGCGTCGAAGCGATAGACATAGTTTTGCTGCGAGACAGCGTATACGAATTGGCGCTCGCCTGGGGGCGAGTAGATGAGTGGCTGGGCATAGAATTCTGTACCGTAGTTAATGTCTTAGCCAATGAATCGGTGGGGTAGCTGGGGGATACCCACGCTCAGCAAATCCTTTGTAATTGCCCTTCCCTTTTGTGCGCCATATCATACCAAAGTTTCCGCTTTTGACGACATTCGGATCAAGGTTGTGGTTTGGCAGGTGCCCACTGCGGGTATTGTAGCCTGTTACGGACGGTTACATCTGTCAGAACCGTTCCGTGGAACATCTTACCCCCTCTCCTTCGAGCACGTACCTGCGCTGGTGATAGTGTCTGTTACATCCAGTCCCCAAACTTCCCACGATATTGCGAATAGTAGGAAAAGAAGCCCCGTTAACCTTAGCGTTGTAGAATCCACCATCCTCGAGTAGTCGTCCCTTTAAATTCTGTGACTTGTAAAGATCAGTAACAAGCTGCTTAGGACTATAACAATGAGCGTGGGCAAGGCACAGAAAGCCTCAGCGGTAGTTGACAAAGTGTGATGACAAGAGTGGCGGCTTCTCCAGGACGACATCGCAAGCAACTTATACTTCATTCGCCTGGATCTATCAAACGTTCTATATGCACTAATGTGACGTTTCACGCAACTTCGCTAACGTTTATGGATGAAAGGTGTTCTACCTACATAAAGTAACTCCATTCCAGGTATCCTGAACGTGACAGAACCAAACGTTACACACGCAGCGGGTTGTGGTATGTTGCGGACAGCAGCGCCACCCTGTCACAAACAGAAAGAACCAAGTCACCTTATACCAAATTATCCTAGACATAATGTTAGCTAGCCTTGAGCCTTGTAGTATATTGAAAGATAATGCTCCAGTGCAGCATTTGGGATGTAGGACAATTCTCACCTTATCCCGCCACGGCCACTTCCGAAAATCCCAACCTCCAGAATCTCAAACACTGGCTGCCGGATCCGAAAGAGCTCCATTGGCGCATATCAATAAATACACAGCAACTCTTAATATGGCGGATCTAGAGCCAATAAATCAAGCCAACTCTCTTACTACTAAGCGTTACCGAGTGAGATACAATGATGAAGGGATTGATCCTAGCTCGCGTATCCTTACCGTATTAGATAAAAGTGCAAGCGCTAAAGTCTGGAAAGCTGCTTTGTATCTTGAGAGCTGTTTGCCGTCTTCCGGAAACTGGAACGAGGTGGCAATAGACAGCTTGCCCGGTATTCAAAAGGTATCTGTCGCCTTCTGACAGCTCGTAACAGAAGCGACGGCGGAGGAGGAAAGCCAAGTTAACGACTACCTCCGATCAACTAGACACGCCGCAATCATACTTGTGTCGTAAAATAGTGCCGCGCAGCTGAAGTGCTTGGGTTTTGATCCGACTGACGGTTGGAACGAATACTGGCATCGGAGTGGTGTTTCTGTGGGGTCGTCCGTTGCTACTCGGAGCATTTGTGTTGGCTTGATTGCAATTTATTGTTTCCACCATATCGGTTTGCCTAGCGACCAAAGTCGCCGATCCCGAGTTAATGGAGGAAGAGAGTGAGAGTGGTTGTGATGGTAATGGAGCGAATTTGCAGTGTTGAGGATAGTCGACAAGTTGAGAAGTTTTAAATTATTCATGATGTCGACGGAGGGTCAATTAACAAGGTTATCGTCTATTTGTCGTTCACATGTCTGATCGTATCCGGCACATTTCGTGCATCCTCACTCGAAACTTTGATTCTTACTGCCTTCACTCGACGAGAACCACGACATATACCGCAACTGTTCTACTGTGTCGCATAGCGCATCTCTATTCACACTTGTCGACCTCCGCATCTATCTTCGGCATGCATATCGACTTCTCGGTCTCACTCCCACTCAGCGCACCGGTCAACATGCGGCTCACTCAGCCGCACCTATTTCGTTCCGCTGAAACACGGCAATTTAAAATTGTGGGATAGGAAGTTAACGGGGGTTCTCCGTGATCGATCCACAAACCCTCCTACAGCTGTTTCTCCCCTTTTAACATCAACGACGGCTGCGAGGTTTGAGAGCGAGACGGACACGCAAACGAACGAATCGCGAGAAAGGACTCCAGGATCGAGACAAACTTGACTCCGATCGATCGAAACACGACGCGAACCTTCGACCGACTCCTTCAGCCTCGAGAACTTACACCTAACCACTTCGACACGGATAATCCTGCTTCCGCTCGTCTTCTGCGCCTCAGAATCGACAGTCCTCTTCCTCCGCCTCTGCTGTCTCGCATCCTCTCCTCGTCAGGTGAGCCTCGCAAAATTTATCTCACACTTGTACGCTCTACCTCCCTGTCCGGCAAGCTTTGAAGCTCCCTATACCGACCAGCAATGAAACTCGGCAACTCACAACTCGCGTTGATCCTGGTGGGGCTTGTCGTCGCCATCGCGGTGTTGGCCCTGATACTGTGGCTACTGAAGCGCCAAAAGAGTAGTGGCGGAACGAGTGGTTCGCTTGGTGGAGTCTAGATGAACGGAGGGTCGGGGTATTCGACGGATGGTTGTGGGGAGAGGATTGCTTAACGGCGTTTTGGAGTCCTTTACTTTGGGATGGATACCTGGCGTATTATTAGTATCATTGTTATCTTCTACGGTCATGCGGTACCGCGATTTTCTTTGGGAGAGTGTATCATTATTGGAAGTTCTTGCAGCTGCTACTGGTGCTGCGGGTTAGGGTTTCTATTCATCCAGGCGAGAGAAGCCATTGTGCAAGCGAGCTGCGCCTTCCTCGGGCCGATTGCTTTAAGCTTAAGGAACGGCAGGTTGCGGCGATGCGGAGCGGCCACGTATTCTCATTTTTGCCACTTTGTGTGTTCTAGAATACTTGGTAGTGTGAATGTGTATGAGTTGTTCTATGGAGCTGATTACCTATACTTCTATGCAAAGAAAAGGAGTACATAGAATGTGTCTCTTCTCAACCCAGCATCAGGGGTAATCAATTTATTGGAACGATTGATAGGTGGCGGATAGACCTTCCTAACGTGACGTCAACGGGAGCCTGCGTTTAGCTATCCGAGCCAAGTGGCTTTCGCTAGCTTGCGAGATAAAATTTAACTTTGAGCGACGTAGAGAAATGAGCAATGATGCTTCTTCTCTTGAGATGAAAAGAAAGAAACAGACACCGAAAGCTAGAGAAGACTCAGAAAAATTCTCTTCAACGCAGAATGACGCAGACCGCATCTTGATTCTATCGCGCTGGTTGACTTGTATACACTTAGTGTACATGTGGCTCTGCGGCTCCTCTGGTGGACGCTCAGGCCATGCCAGATGCGATTGGTTGTCCCATGCACTTTATGGCAATGACAACTCATCCCCCGACCCACTCACCTTCGACCACCGCTCTTTCCCTTCCCTCTTCCCCGAAGACCACAGGAAACCCGACATCGGACAAAGTTTGTTGGACGGTTTCCCATCACTTCGACGGCCAGTTGGGACGACGACGACGACGACGTACGGCGAACGGTGAACTGTACTTCATCGGTCGGTTAGATTGCCGGGTGGATATTTTTAGTTTCCCTTGACAGTAGAGTGTGAAGAGGGGAAGCATCCGACATCACATCCAGCCCATCCAATTCGAGGAGTGAATGAGAGAGTTGGAGAAGAGTGGCTTAACACTGAGCAGTAGCTGTCCAATCATCGGACGACGGGCAACTTGCGGTTTTTGATTTCTCCACCTCCCCACGAGAAACAGTCCGACCGACACCCCCTCTCTTTTCACCTCCCCACCCACCGCCGCAGCTCGAAACGAGAGTGCGTGTGCTTTGACGATTGCGTTTTTTTTTATCTACCAGCGATAATTACCACGACGACGACGACTATCTTCCTTTTTTTGTTTCTCGCACCCGCATCATCGTTTTTCTTTTCGGCTTTTTAGTTTTTGGTGTTCGCTTGTGACGACAGGAGACGAAACGAAATTTACGACCACCACTGCATTATAACCAGTCACCGCCATCCTCACGAAGAAGTGAGTGAGACGATACGATACGAGTGAAACGGTACGAATTCCCCGACGATGGAAGAGGAGTGAGAAGTTGCTGGTGTTCGGGACTGGAACTGATTGAATGCTGCAGACTAGATTGCTTTCCCCTTCTTGCTTCTCCGACAAGCCACCCACATCATCGATCGCATCATAACGACGATACTTGATCTTATCTTTACGACGGATTCTCGGGTATCAGGCTACGATAGCCTTCCCCAACTCGAAAGTGATAATTCCTTTTCCTACCTTCCTCATTTTGTCGTCGCGAGACCTTCCAAGTTGAGATTCGCTTATCGGCTAACCTGGCATTTCTCCTACTGTTTCAGACAGAATCCGCAACCTATTGGAAAGAACAAATCGAGTACGATCTATAGAGATATGACGACGGCGCAGGCGACATCCTCGCAACCACCGTTTTTCGAATTTGGTGAATCTAACTCTGCCGATGAGTTGGAGAGGAATGCTGGGGGTCATCACGAGACCGGTGGGCTGAGTGCGCCTCCTCCTCCGGTGAATCGCCCTACTCGTGACAATAACAGCAAGAACGGAGACGACGATTATTCTCACAATAGCCACCCCCACGACCAACCGCAGCGACATCCGTTGGAGGAGGAATTCGATGTGCAGGAGCAGTACGGTGATCAGGGCAGTTACGAACCGGAGGAGGACCACGGGCGCTATGAGGATCTGGAATACGATGAACTACCACCTGGCTATGGTAATCCGCCTGAGTCTTTTCAAGACGGCGAGGGCGAGCTGCATCAGAATCCGTTTCAACCTCTCGAGCAGGACGAGTACCGTCACCACAAGCCAGATCTCCAGCAACAGCAGAAGGATCAGGAGGAGTATGAAGAACAACGTCAGGAAGAGCAAATGCACTCACCGATCAAACACTTCAGCAAGCCTTCCCACAAAGCTCTAAAGACAACATTCGATCTCGAGTCTCAGCGACACATCGAAGTCGAGCCTACTCCTCAACCGTCCCCTGCCACACACTTCTCAAAACTAGTCCCACAACATTCACAGCAACGACAACGAGACCCAGAGACCATGTCGCAGCATTCGCAGAGTTCCAATCATCCATCCCGCCCGAACCTTCACGGTTCCTATGATGACAACGCTGCATTTGAGCATCACGATGAGATTGGCTATTCGCAACACCTGCAACACAAGTTACCCGTTTTAGACCGGAATGCTCACTCGTTTGATATGCCTCCTCCGCCACGTTCCCCAGGGCACAACTTCTCGCAGCCGGCCAGTGACTCGCATCTTCATGGATCCTATACCGAGCACCAGCAGCGACAGAACCGCAACTCCCAGGATTCGGGATCTCAAATCTCACCCGTTCATAACTTTAGTATGCCAGTAGCAATACCTTCACGTTCTTTTGATGCAAGTCAGTCGCAGCAACACCAGGCGCCGTCGGTATCGATCTCGGCGCTGGGGGGGGGACAGCTTTCAGGAAGTGCCCGACAACAGGAACTATCTACGTCGCATCACTCAAACAACCCCATGGGTTCGCTGAGTGGTCCGTCACCAAGTAGCATCGCCCATAGCATGACGCAGAGCTACAGCTCGCAGTTCGGGGCCCCTGAGCCGTCGCACTTCCCACCGCATTTGTCCGCATCTCCGCAAGCTGCTCCCAATCAGACACCTGCATTCCCGCACCCTCAACCGTTCCAACCGCCTCTTGGAGGGCCCGCCGGGGTTCATGCGCCGCTATACTCAAACCACCGCGAAGCTCAACCCGCACAGCATGTCGAGGGAGCACTACCAGATCCCAAATTCCCGGCAGGCTGGCAACAGGATGATGAGCCCAACAATCCCCAGCACCAGCAGCCTTCTACAAATCCCTTCTCGCCGGATATTCAGAACCAACAGCCGTATAGTCAACCGCCGCCTCCCCAGCAACAGCAGAAGCAGCAGCAATCTCAACACCAGCATCAGCTCTCCGGATCGCCCGGGAGCTACGGAGAAAATATTCGCAGTCTGCAGGAGGGCAGCATTGGCGAGGGAAGATCGTATAGTCAACGGAGTAATGGGTCAACGCGGTCGCCGGTTGATATTCCCGAGAAGCCAAGCGCTATTGGACGTCCAACACCCCCGTCATTGCCAGCGTCAGTGCAAAGTCACCACTCACAAGCCACGCATGTGTCCCAACAGACGCATGTTTCGGTACAATCGCAGCAAAGGGGTGGTGGGTATGGGTATCAGGAAACACCTCCGTATTCCAATGCCTCCCCACAGTCCAATATCTCGGGCTACTCTCATGCGTCTCACGCGCCACCTCCAGCTATTCCGCCTAAGCAACCACTAGACACGGCAGACCGGGAACGCGAAAGGGAACAGCAGGAGCAACAGCAACGTGCGGAACGGGAACAAAGGGCGGCGGCTTTCAGTTATCAACAGCATCTTCAAAGGCATCTAGCCAATGCGTCGACGTCTCCTCGTGGGATGACAGGTTATGGTCCCCCGCCTATGATTGGTTCGCAAAAGCGAGAGCATGCTCCTCGTGTTACGAGCCCCCTCTCTGTCCGTAAGAATGAGCCGTCCAACTTCCGTCCTCCTCCTCAACAGCAACAGCAGCAACAGCAACAGCAACAGCAACAGCAACAGCAACAGCAACGGCAACCGCCTCAGCGAGAGGAAGAAGCTTCTCCGGCTCATTCTCAAGGCCAACATTCATCCCAAGGTCAACATTCATCCCAAGGTCAGCATTCGCCAGGACATCAGCAGCAGCAGCATCAGGAACGTAAGGTCTCTTTTGGTCAAAGTTCTAACTCTGGTCATAGCCCAAAGCGAGCTCGGCCACAACAGAGTCAGGGAAGTCCACAGGAAGGATCCCAACGTGGATCGCAGTACAATGGTTCACCACACAGCTCAACCGGATCTACGGGACCGAGACAACCTTACTCCCCTCCTCGCAAATACCAGCAACAGCCTTCTGCACCATCACCCCCGCCCCGCATGGAATCGCCCCCTCGCCACGGCCATGATATGTCGCAACCCCAACCTCAACGATTCATGATGCCCCCGCTTCTTACACCGGTAAGCGATGGACCTGCGCCACCACCTGCCCCTTCGTGCCCTCCGCCCGATACACCCATCAGTGAACTCGGCGGACAGCGAGGACCTCCTGGCGGTTATTTGCGAAGCCTGGCCCTTGGATCTGGATCCCTTGGGCCTGGAACCGCAGGATACAAGAACATTATAGGAGTCCCAATTGGGGGCAAGCGCGTTGGTGATGCACGAGAACATGGAGAAGGAGGAACTGGAACCCCGACGGGATTTTTGGGTCGGAAATCTACACGGAAGCCAAGTGATGAGAGTAATCGGGGACCTCCGCCTCTAGGTGCAAGACCCCGTAATTCTAGTGGTAGTAGTGGATTGGGGAAGATGGATCGCCCAGGAAGTGCAGAAGGCGATGATCCAATTCCTCCGGAGTATCGACCAAGAGGTGGAGATAAGAAGGACGAAGGAGGATTACCTCCTCGAAAGGAGAAGGATTCTGGTGTGGGATTGGGGTTGGAGGGTCATCCGCAGCAACAACAGAGTACCGTTAATCCTACGCAGCAGATGCAGCAGCTGAGACGACCCCCGGTTGTTGGAGTTGGAACTACTCATCGCTCGCCGGAAAAGTTTATTAAATCTACGTCTCAGCCAGGATCGCAGCAGAGGAGTCCGGCAGAAGTGGGGTTGGGTGGTTACTTGTATTCGAAGCCAATCCCACCGCCATCTGTTGGCAACTCTGGAACTTCAAATCCGCGATTTCCTGGAGGGCATATTACCTCGCCGCTTGCGAATGCTACTAGCCCGCCAGGAAGTATCGGTACGCGGGAGAGCGTAATGCGTGGTCAGTGGGTTGATGATACTGCGGCCGTCTCTGGACCTGCTCCAGTCCGAAAGCCCGAACCACCACAGCAACAACAGCACATGCCTCCTCAGCCCGTCTATACCAGTTATGAAAACGGACAGGGTCCCGACGCGGGAGTTTACAAGGCCTATACTCAGCCATTCCAAAAGGTGATTTCTGGACATACCACCAGCCCTCCAGAAGCCGAGGTGCCCGAAGATGCCGACGAGAATGTCACCAACCCTAGCGAGAGTCCAACGCCTGATATCCCACATATTCCATTGCCGGGGACTACTCAACACCACGATCATTCGAAGCGCGGTATCGGTAGTGAGGAAGCTCTGTTTGCTACGTTTTCGGAACTCTTCCCTAATCTTCCACCTACTCATGTCAGCTCACTTCTCGACTTCGCATTTTACCTTAAGGAAGATGCAATCGTTTCCGACAAGGCGGAGAAAATTAGGTTGACTTTCGATGCACCGGGTACCAAAGAGCAGCTCAATATTTTGGGAGATCAGAGGATGAGTCGTTTCCGGGAGTGGGCCAATTTGGAAGAGGTGGCACGGAGTCGACAAGTTTCGCTTATGACAGGTCCGCCTCCGGAGCCTAAACAACCCCACGTGACCTTCAAACAGCCAGAAGAAAGCGCCTCCGGCTACGACGGAATGCAGCCTCTTCCTCCTCCGCCTAGCCTGGGTGACTTGGATGATTTCGGCGGTGATAAGTACCATCATCACCATCACCATCACCACAAGCACCAGCACCAGCATCAGCAGCAGCACCACCAAGGCCAAAGGCGAACTTCCAACAATCAGTATGCTGATATGCCGGATATGCCGCCCGAGCCGCACTACCGTGATGACGCTACACCTTCTCCGACACCAACGGTAGACCAGATTGCGGCAGCCCCGAAGGTGGAACTTGAGCTCCAGATGCCACGTCCTATGCCTTCCGTTCCAGCAATCCGAATCGACCCGAGCACCCGCCGTAAGTTTGAAGATGATGCCTCAACCGTTGCTTCTATGTCTCGCGCGGAAAACAGAATCGACATGGGACTTCCCGGTGGTACTCCGTATCCCTTCCCGTTCCCAAAACGTCAGGAGATTGAATTTGAGGAGAACCGTCCGGTGGACACCAAGGCTCTTTCGTCAGTTATCGCGTCGTTTACCAAGGCAAAGTCCAAGGACGATGGAGAGATCATGGCGGATATCCCCCCGTTCCTCCATATGGCGTATGCGGCGCTTGATAAGGTCACCAACGTTGCTCCTGTCGATCAGTACCTCGAGTCTGCAAGGAAACTTCTGGAACAAAAGACACAGAACCGTGTCAACATATTCCAGCAAAACGCTATGAAGCGTGCACAATTAAACCAGAACCATACCACTACGGCATACAGCTCTGGCCGCTACACGTTTGCCGATATCGAGCGCATGCGAGAACAGTTCGAGGAGGAGGAAGCAAAGGCTCGGATGGACCTCGAGTCGGAGATCTACATGATGTTTGAGAATGAGTATGTCGAGGTTGCATACAAGGAGGTCAAGAGCCAGCTCGAGGAACTCGGTGGGAGATGGTACGAAGAAGTCAGGAACTGGTTATTCACCGTCGCTGGGCAGGACACCAGGGGAACCGGAACAGCACTCGAATACCACCTCCTCCTTGAGGCCATCGACCTGCTCAACAAGCTCAACGTCACCATGGAAGAGCACGAACACATCTTGCAATCCCTTGTCACAGACCGCAACGCCCGTTACCTCCAGATCTCCGTCGGCCCACTCCTACAAGCCGGAGAAACCGTACGCGCCGCTGAAGCAGAGCGCCGGTACTGGATCGACGAACAAGAGCGACAGATCCGCAGCAAGATCGAGCGAGGAAAACGAGTAGCCGAACACCGTGCCTGTGTCGACAGAGTTGGCGAGCAAGTAGTTGAGGGCCTCCGGAAACGCTACGGCGAAGTCCTAGAGGCCGTCTGGGGAGTCGTATGGCAATTCCCTCCCTCAATCCAGCCCACCCTGCTCCGCAAATTCTTCGACGAAAACACACTCCCACTTCCAAACGCGGAATCTCCAACCTCCTACACAGTCGCCCAGGAGAACGTCAAAGCCCTCGCCGAGGCAGTCACAACTCTTGGCGAAATCGTCGCGCTGATAAAACTTGCAATGGACTTCCGCTCCTCCCCCGCTGTCCGCGTCGTCGAAGCTCAACTCGCAATCCAGGTCGCAGAAGAACACACACGTGCAAACGGCGTCACTGCGCCAACCGCTACCGCAACCGCTTGTGCAAAGGCCGTCAAAACCCGCCTCCCTGCCGCCCTTAAACGCGTCAGCGAGGAATGCCGAGCACAGAGTGAAAATGTTGCCGGCGGCCTAATGGAGGTGTTGGAACGCCTTAGAATCGGTGTCGAAGAGCTTGCGATGAAGGGCGGACGTGTCGATGTGGGCTTGCAGCAGCAGAGGCAGCAGTGGAATGAAAGCGTCTTGGCATCTGGATCTGGTATGTGGGAGCAAGGAAGTGGCGAGAACTGGGTTACGGCTAGTGCAGGGTATACTCCGGCCCCGCAACCTAGGGGTGGCGGCGTGGGATTGGGAGGTGGTGGAGTCGGTTTGCCGCAACAGCAACAGCAGCAACAACCGTTGAGTGTTAGCACGATGTTAGGTAGCTTTCGGGTAAGTTCCTTGTTAAGCTCCGCGTGGGTATTGCGCTAATAATTGGATGTAGAGAGGAAATCATAATACACTTATTTCGCCGGGGGGTTATAGTCCGAGTGGATACAGTCCTGCGGTAGGGTTTGGACCGCCGACTGCGGGGCCGCAATGGCAGCAGCAGGGGAATGGGAAGGAAAGTGTTGGGGCGGGGAGTCAGGGGAGTGGTGGGTATTAAGGATCTGGAGATGGGGGATTGTCTTGTGTGGGAAGAATTGTGGAGGTTTTTTGCTTTATTTTATCTTGTTTATCTTGTTTATCTTTATTTACGTTATATATTCCGTTTTCCGTTGGATATCTTCAGTTAAATTCATGGTTTGTACGTGCATGAGTGGTGTTAGTGCGGCTCTGAAATTCTAGCTCGGGGTCCCCGCTTGCTCGCTTGCTCACTAACAGCGGGAAGTTAAATTAACGTTTGGTTATGCACTGAACTTTGCGTTGGTAATTTATAAAAGGCGGATTATTCCTGTGGCTGGCTGGCTGGCTGACGTGGTCGGGTTTTGGACGACGCACAGGAACCCATTCACCGTTGTCCAGCACATGCAACGAGACGAGTGAGTCTATATGCGTAATCACGTAAAACTGGAGAGTGCAAGTGATTCGTCTATGCGTAATAGCTAGCCTTGGGAACAGTTCGTCTAGCTGGGAACATATATATCTTGATGGAAGGAAAGGTTTTGCGTTCCTATTCTAAATGCTCAGATGGAGCTCTCTTCAGGGAAGTGGTCAGGGCTGTTACATATATAAGATCTGAGGCGTGTTACAAACCTGATACAAGCTCATTGTAACCGGGGGCTATTGGTAAGGCACCTGTATATATCCCGAGTCTTTCTTTTCTTTTCTCTGTACCATAGTCTATACACAAGGTTCTTCCCATATCGCAACAGGGCCGCAAGGTTGGTGATAAGATGATTATTAATATACTAGGAGGAATGCTACAAGGGACGGTACCGACAAACCAATGGCAAATCCCAACCTCAAGCTAGGCTGCGAGCGCGAATCTGCGGACCAATCCAAAAGATTTCAGATTCATTTAGTTTTCCTAAGAGTTCTTAGAGACGTTTGATTTCCATGAGCTTGTTTGTGTGGGCTCAGCTGCTGAACTTGATCCCAACGCAACGTTTATTTGTACTTCCTCTTCTAGCATGAGGCTGATAATTGCGAAGGTTCGGGCAGTGGAGGTTTCGGACGGAAAATATCTAGCTTAGAATGCCTACTTGCACTATAAGTTCGTTAAAGTCTTGCCTAGAAATTTTATTCAATGATGTATTGGGAAAGGCCAAAGGAGGCCTGGAGGAGGACGATGAGGAGAACTAGATAAAAGAGGTGATAACCAAGGAAAGGAGGACGGAACAAATGCTGTACCCGTCACTGAGCAAAGTACACACGTCCTAGCTGGCATGAATTTTTCTTTTGGTACGGGTGTCCTGAAATAGAGTATGATAGAATAAGGACAGCCAGAGACTGACCATGACAGATGGCAAGCCAGGTGCATACCTTTTCCGACACGTAGAATCTGAAACATAATGATAGGGTGCTTTTCCAATGGTGAATTCTGAAGCATGCTGTGCGAACTGGTGGGGTTGGGTAAGGCCTTGCGGCAAAAGACACAAAATTATAATATCCCCTCCCTTATATTGTAGTCCCTATGGTAGATACTTACTAGCTAATGAAAATCACCAACCTGACATCTTTTCCCTGAAGTATATACTCGCAGTGGCACATATTTTAACTAGTACAAGGTCCACCTGACGCTAACAGACATAAAAAATTTTCAAGTACATACACCTATCTGACAGCTGACGTACTGTTCTCGGTGGTGTCAAGGTCGAGGCAGGGAAGACGCACCAGCGCCCGGCCCGGCCCGAGCCAATCTGTTACTGACAGTGACAGTCAGGTACCGTCGGTTGTCCCGTAGCTATCGGTCACCGCGGAGCTGGATCAAGACAATTCTTCACTGGGGCGGAGCATCAAGTTTCAACTTCATGCAGATCCCGAATGACTGCTTGTGCTTCGCTTCGGACCAGCAATTTTGGCGTTTCTTAGCGGTGTGCAGATTAACTATTACGGTTTGGAGCGGCTGAAAACGGCTATATCGGCCGACCCGTATGTCAAATCTCTGCGACGGTAACTTTGATAGGTTGGATAGCAAACTTTCTTTGAAAGGTGTGCATGCATATATGCGCAAGCCAACCGCAGATGTGCACAAGTGATGAGGATAGCTGCGCCATGATGGATGCATCGATATTTCAGATGTTTCAGATGCATCGATATGCAATATTTCAGATCGTATGCATTGCAACAGAATCACGTTAGCATCAGTTTTGGAAATTCATACGATTATCTCCTGTATGTACACCGAATCTTCCCTGTGTATATGGTGGTTTTTTGTAGATATTTGGTACATTATCTGAGTACTAGTGTATGTGGTGTGTACCTAGATATCCTGCACATTGTCTGAGTATCAGATATATATGTGGTATGTGGCGGTATATACCTGCCCTACCAACGCTTATACATACCTTTATTCACACTCTTATGCAAGTTTTATGCGGAAATCTTACACGCCTCGAGGATCGGTAATTAGTGAAGGTGCAGAGTTTGTGTAATAGGATTCGAGTGGCTACCAACTGTAGATTTTAAACAGGTGCAGGCAACGAGGGCCCACGGTTTCACTTCAGGTCTCTTGGTCTGTGTAGAACACTAATAAAGTCATCACCGCCTGCCGTCTGCGGTGGATCAAGACATAACATTCATATACATATATTTATACACGTATACCTGGCTTGTCCCACAATGCTTTGCTTACTGCGCTCACTAACACTGCAACATCATAACTATATCTGCGGTTAATACCACAGCATCGTACAGCAGAGTAACCGGGGTGATACCATACGACTCAGGACCAAAAACCAAATTTGAGGACTGATCTAGCATTTCCGCGGGCAAAACGTCCTTTCTATGATGACATCCGCTGCACTGTGAAGCAAATCACCATACCAGCGGGATTCCTTTGCAATTATTCTGATTTGTTACTCCCATGAGGGGATCGGTGTTTTTACATGTACAGGCTTCGTCAGTCTTGCATAATTGTGTAATTGGCAGTATGTACCTACCTGTCAGGGAGTCTTCTTTGCCACCTGTCTTCCACCGTCCTTTCCATGCTACGGCGAGCTGCCTAGGACCACTTTCTGGTGGACACCATAGCAGATATGTTCCGGAATATTCCCTAGCCATGCACACCACCATACTGATCTACGCCCGTTTACGTGTATTGGATGCAGTCTGATGCTGAAAACGTGCTGGTGGTCGGTTGTAAGAGCTTGCAGGGAGTATATGACGTGGAATAAAGAGAAAGTGCCATAGGCTGCACTTGATATCTCAGTAAAACTTGGCAATACAGAAAAACAGCGACCACCAGTTAGCATGTAGAGATATGGTTTCGTACTGACGCTAGGCCTACAAACCTTGATCTTAAGCTTGTACCAGGCGTTTACAGCTCGAGAAGTATGTGCCAACCCGGGAAATGGTTCTGCCGATAACAGCTGCGGATTGTCGTTTTTTATGTTCGTTGCGTAGAGAAACTGCTAGCACGTTGGCACCTTGAACGTGTTCGCCTTGTACAGCACGTACAATGATGCTCGGATGTAGAAAGGAAAAGCTAGCCACCCTATTACAACCGTAGCATTTTTTTAAAACGGGTGTTATTTATACATACGTTTGTTGTATTTGAGATGGTGGATGTCCAGAGCATAGCCGTGCTCCAACAGCGGAGACACGGGTCCCTATTTTATTGTCCAAGGTGTTTTGATAATTCGAGTATGCGTAATTTTTATTCTCATCTGCTCTGCAAAGTGCAGTAGCGGGACAAAAGTGAGGGAACGCACGAAATATCCCATCCAATAAACCTATCCAGCAAAGAACTACAAGGCTGAACTTGGCCCTCGGAGAAAGAAACAGTTCACTGACGTCTTTACTTGCGCTTGTACCTGCTTTTCAACTAGAGGCACTCGTGTCGGCGCGTTTGCTGAGATGCTGTTTGCGAGGCGTACCCTCACTCTGGAGAAGATGAATGACAAGTCGACAGCTTGATGCTGCTATGACGATTATTGCAAACTTCTTAGGTGAAAACACATGTTCGATACTCTACTGACTAGAAAATAGGATCAAGTTCGCGTCTATAAAACCGTGATGAAGACCATCGTGCGGTTTTATCAAGTCCGCAATCATATTTCGACCTCACAACAGTTCCGAAGAAAATCATTCATTACGACTAGAACCCACTCTTGCAGAATATACCCGCAATATGTCTAAACAAACCTACTCCTTAAGTCAACACTCGCCAGCCCCGAGCCTTACGGAGGCACTCTTCCTCCTAGCAGCTACCCCCGTGACAAGCCGCACGGTCCATATACCTCCCCCACTCCCCGAGCACGAATGGGTCGGTAAATCCCACCTCAACTACACCCAATTACACCAAGAGTTCGTCGACGTCCTTACATGTCTCCACATTCCTGTGGGGGTCCTCGGTCACTATATGTGGCTCTCATCAGTCCTCATGGTCGTGTCCTCACTCTACCAAGCCATACGCAACAAGGAGAAGCAAGGAAATGCTAGCATCTGTGAGAATATCTTTGGGATCTTGACTTCCATCGCCAGCATCTTCGTTCTATACCAAAATGCGCAGACCGTTCACGACTGTTCTCAGGCAACCAGGTTTGATGCTGTACGCTGGGCTACATTTCTAGCCCTCATTGGATCCGGATTTTCAGTGGCTGGCGGTATCCTCATAATCATTGCTGCTTATAGCACCAGTGTCTATGTGGCTAATATTGCGGCCGTGCTTTTCTCTGTTGCGTTAGGGCTACAGTATGTTTCTGGACCGGTGTATTTTGGGTCTGTGGTGATATCGGCGGGTATCTCCCAGGTGTCTGCGCAGTGGGATAGGGTCAATCAAGGAGCAATAACTGTGGCGTTGCTTCCAGGTGCTGTTTTTCAAGTTGTTCTGGGTATTGTGACGTGGAATTCCAAGGCGACGAAGAAGCTTGGGCTTAAAGGACTGAGGAGATATGTGGTATTTGTGCTGGGACAGGTCGTTTCGCTGGCGTTCTTGTTTAGTGCGATGGGGAATGTCATTTTGGGAAAGATTGTGGGGGATCCGTGGGGGCAATACACTTTGCAGAAATTGGTGGGCGTGGCTACCGTGATGTTTACGAGTGTAGTTCCATTACTGGACGGGCTGCTGGTGTTTTTTACTAAATTTGATTTCAGTAATCGGCGGTGGAAATGGCGGGTAAGGGCAGAAGAGATCGAACAGAGAGTATGAACGGAGGAAAATTGATATCATTGTGCGAGGATAATATTGGCGGTGTGTCTGGTTAGTTATACGTATCGATATAGAATATTTGTTGAGTTCTAGCATTATACAATAATCATAAGTATACAATGGTACCGAAAAAGATTAGAGAGAAGGTGAAAACTCGAGTTATATACGAGTAAGAATTTACAGCAGAGTTGTGTAGATTGTATTTCATCGGTGTCCTACCTACTTACAGCTCAGCTTATGTTCAACTCACGGTCAGCTCTACATCGATATGTATGCTACAGAGCGAACTTACCGATACTGAATGATTGCCGATGAATATAAGCCCTGTATTTTTTTTTCCTCCCGCCGTTATTGTTCCTGCTCCTAAGCAGTAGATTCGCATGCTAAAAGTTGTCTGTGTGCAGGGTTACCATGTACTGTACTCTAGTACACTGGCGATCAGTCATTTATGTTTGGTTGAATTAGCCGCCATTCCAATCGTACCAATCAGGATCGCAAATTGCGTATTCGTCGGTGGGACGAACTCTATAGCGAGTTCGACATTGCAAATTTTTCCACCCCATGCATTTCGAGGCATCCATCACTACAGTGCGTGGAGAGCTTCGCTCCACCCCAGTCAAATGCCTGGAAACCATAGCCACCTACCCTCTCCGGTCAAAGAAAATCACACCGACCTGCGTGCACGATGCTTATGCTAAACCAACTCGAGCCGAAATATAGAGAGCATTTCGGGGGGCTTAAGATCACCTTCTCTCTCTGCCCCTCTCATATGTGGACATTCATTACCTGACCGGCCACCATCCTCACTAAGTGGGTATTTGTATATGCAGTAACCTATAACTAGAGGCAGAAATGGAGAGCAAGATGGATAATATGGAGATGTATCTCTTAGCGAATTAATGGCATGCTTTGGCATGATAAATGATAAGATAAGATGTGATTAGATAGTGATTTAGTAGAGGGAAGTCAAATTTTAGTTTAGCACAAATTTCCGCCTTCTGATTTTGACAACTCTTGGATTCTAGTAAGAAAATATCAAATATCGCTAGAAGAAGAGAGACAATATTGGGATGTGGGATATGGAAAACTTGCTTTACTGGACACAAACCAATACTTTTCTGTGTCGTTCATGGTGGAATCTGATTGGTAAACGTGAATGTGTGTACAGTCACGCCCAAAAGTGACGAGACACGCGAACGGATTTTGGAAAGTCGCCTACCGATCTCACATAACCAAACCCGCTGGCGCGACTATATGTGAGGGTAATTCTTGTAATTTCGGCGCGGAATGCTAATCTAGTTTCTCTTCGCGATGCATTTGGGAGGAGCAAAAGAGGAGGACAGTATCAGGGTGAAAAGGAGATTGAGGAGAGGATGTATAAACAAACTTACTGTTATAGGTATATGGAAGTTTGGACAGCTGATATTTTATGGCTAGGGGGCGGAGAGGCGAACTAGTGCCCGGCTCGGCCCGCAATAATCTGCTTACAGACCTGACAGCGACGTTACTCAATAATCTGATTGAGAATAGCAGGGGTTGATGTCCAGTACTCGTATGGTGATGGGGGTGTCAGATCTCTACGGGAATTTTTGGTGGGTTGGATAGCATTCTTTCGTAAATTTGGTGCGCATGCGTGTACACAAGCTGGTATGCGTAAGTGGTGGTGCACGTGGCGATGCGGCTGCGCCGGTGGCAGTGATCTAACGGTGGCGACTTCAGTTCGTGTGCATAGTGACAGTAACCTAAATACAGTTATACAGTTATTTCCTGTTTGGTGAATATATTCTGTATCTTGTAATTTATTTTTGAGCATTAGATGTATATCTAATGTGGCCTAACTGCCCACTGAATGAAGCGTATCCATACACGCCTGATTTCATGAAATTTGACCAACTTTGTAGCCGGGACTGCTCAGCCTGACATCCATCGGCCAATGAGCTCATAGGCTGAAAATTACAACCAGAGCATCCGGGCGTGAAAGGGATATACATGGTTATTCGCGTCTTTCTATAATTTATTTTCCAGGGCCCTACACACCTCGACTACTGCCGTGTAAATCTAGTATTGAGGAAGAATATCTCGACGGCGTTGATCAAGGTTGAATTTGATAGGATTGAGCGACTGCAGATGTTAACAGGCACTTGTGCACCCTGGACCCACGTTTTTTTACACCGATTGTACTCCTCTGAAGATCTTTCGGTCTGTCCCACCCAGTGTACGTACGACTCGACACTTCCCTTCCTCCAATTGCCGGGCTCGTTATGGAGATGTTTTCGAATCTTCATGCTTATTTATACACTTGGCTTGTGCCACTAGGCTTCGTTCACCGCGCTCACTAGCACAGAAGCATCATGAGCATCTCCGCGGCAAATAGTACAACACACTTCAGTGGAATAGGGAGTATCAATTTATTATCTAAAATCAAAAACTGACTCGGAGATATTGATCTCACCACCATACACGAAATAGCTTTCCCTGATGCATGATGACTTCCGCTGCACTCTGGAGCGGGCCATATTACCAAACCATCGAGATTCTTTAGGAACGATTTTAATTCATTGGTATTATGACGCGGCCGGTGCTGTCTCCACGGTGGTGACAGACCTCGTTAAACTCACATAGGCGGACCTGTTAGCCTTGCGCGCCACTACATCTTCCACCTTAGTTCTCGAGCACACTTGAGCTGTTTTCCCTTAGTGTCCTCATAATGCAATTCTCACAATATTACTTAGTCATCTATACCCCCACATCCGTAGCCGACCCTGCTCGATACTGAAACGTACTGGTGGCGGCTGTAAAGTGCTCGCAGTGGATAGATGACTCTGAAATAAAGTAACGCCGGATAGACTGCAACCGACATGTCAGTACACAGGGAAGACGGTGATTGTCTGCCAGAATGTGGGAAAAATAAAGCTTGCTATTGGCGCTAGGGCAATATGACTTAATATTACTCGGCCGTTTTCAGCTCCGGAAGCAAGTGTCAAAGAGTTCCGTGGAAACACTACTGCAGACATTTATGCGCGTTGTGTGGAGAGATTGCCAACCTTCGTCGTATGTTACATGTAGAAGCGCACGCGTGTACAAGTAGCACAATACTTGAAATCAAAATCCGAATCTAGGATGCCCTTTGGTAACGCCTTTCTTTCGGGATGATTGGGCATTTTGGCCGTGTGTTTATTAAAGTCGAGGATGTTCGGTTCCTAACCGTGCCCGAATAGCAGAAACAAGTTCCTGTTTCAAGAAACCCAGCTTACTTGAGTAAGTTTATTTCCGCGAGGGTATATTGTGTCACACTGATCGAAATGACAGATAACATGACGACAGCTTGTTGATTGGCTATTGTTCCAGGTTTTATGGGTAAAGACATATGTTTAATACTCTACTACCTGCTCAGGTAGGTTCTATAAATCACTGATGCAGTTTGTTCAAAAAAGTCAGTTGTTCTATTCCAACTCACGACTACTACAAAAAACTTTCACGACTAATATTACCCTAACAGCTAGTATCGTAAACCAACCCATCCGCACGATCGCAGGGAGCATCAAAGTCTAGGCAAGAGATCATACAGCATCGCAACATGTTCACACGAACCTATTCGAAGGCGAACCGCTCTCACTCTGAGTCACTCATCTACCTGTAACCTTGGGGTAATACTTTTGCTCCTAGCGGTTCTCTCCGTGACAAACCGCTCAATCAGTACACCTCCGCCACTTCCTAAGCACAAACGGATGTGTTAGTCCTTCAACTACCTCGACCTACCAACGAGTTCGACGAAGTTTTCATCTGTCCTACACCCCTGTGGGGGTGCTCGGCCTCTATATGTGGTTCTCATCAGTCCTCATGGTCGGCTTCTCATGCTACAAATCATATCGTGACATGAAGGAACCTGACTAAGCTGGCTTTCAGGGGAGAGCTGGCTGTTATCTTCCGCGTCTTCGCCCTCTACCAAAACGCACAAACAGTCCATGACTGTTCCCGAATCACCAGGTTCAGCGTTGTACGAATGGCTACAAGCATTGCTCCCATCGGATCCATTGCTTCAGCGGCTGGTGGTATCACCATGTTTTTTGTTCCAAAGGTTGTTAGGCGCCATTCATGTACCTCAGCCACGAACGGGGCGTCTCAGGTGTGGATAGGGTAACTCCACGAACAGGGCCTAACATTCCAGCTAAAATATCGTTTCGACTATTTGCAGTTGCGTTGGTCCTACAGTATATTGCTGGGCTGGCGTATTATTGGTCCGTAGTGATATCTGTGGATGTCCCTAGCGTAACTGCGAATTGAGCTAGAGTCAGCCTAAAAGCGACAGTTGTGGCCCTAATTCCGTTGGTGGTTTTCGAGGTGATTTTGCTTGTTGCGGCGCCTATGGCGACGTCTATGGCGATAGATAAGTGGGCAGGAGGGACTAATGAGATGTTTAGAAAGGGGGTATTTGTTCTAATATTTATGCTGGGCCTTGCAATGGGGTAGGTTATTGCACTGACGTTCGGTTTTTGTGGGATGGGGAATGTTCTTTTGGGGATAATTTTGGGGGATCCCTGGGGGAGGTATATTTTGCAGCAAAAGGGGGGCGTGATTACTGCCATGCTCACGGGCGTAACTCCAGTGGCAAATGGGATCTTGGTATTCTGGGATATTTTTCCTTGGTCTTTAATAACTGTTAGGGGAATTTCGATCATCTGTGGGACCGGACGAAGAGAACGGGAGTTGAGGAAGTTTCTGCGAAGGAGGGCAGATGGAGTGGAAAAGCTGGGGTGAATAGTGGTTGAAGAACTTTGACGAATCTTCGCTGGCGAATTCAACTTTGCTAGCGGTCTTTACGATTCTGTTTCTTTTGTTAAAGCCTGTCACTCGGTTTTGAGTACTTTTGAGGCCATAGCTGGAGACTGTAGACAACTCAAAGGTTTAAAATTTCTTCCCTTCTATCTCTTCTGTTCTCTCTTGCTCGAACTTTTAACATTAATCTGGCCTAGTGGTTTACGTAGAAGATTGGGTTGTCTTTCCATCGCTCCGCTATTGATATGTGCTAAGACAACAATCAATAAACATGTGAAGCGACTGGGCCGCAGGCTCCCGTGGAGGCTTGCACATGTTCCCACAGTTGGCTTGCACGTGTTAGTCCTATGGCGTGTTAGCCCTATAGCGTGTTACCGAGTGGATGCTGTAGCCCCCGATGCATACCTGAAATACCACCGTAACAAACTCTACTCAAACCTAGTAGTTAATGTAATAAGTTGGGTCTACTTTAATTTAGGAGTCCCAGAAGTGTACCACGCTACGAGACTATACACAGGAATGAATGTAGTAATATCGAATAGGACTAGATCCACCCCACTAAGTAGGGATTTTAGTGAATCGACATATATTATTCGCCGTTCCGACCTCAACCTAGAGTGACTATACAGTTCGCCTGCTGCCTGCGTATAGTTCGCCTTCAGTGAGCGAGCCGCCTTCTCATAATAGTACGACAGCGAGCTTCACCGCCGCCGGGCACCTGATCCAAACTCACTTGTAGTTGGATGGTATCTGATAGTAAATCCTGCTGAAGAGAAGGAATGAAGGAAAAAGAAATCAAGACTGATATCCTGGAGAGTCTTTGCATAGTTTAAGGGAACGACTGGGGATATCTTTGACTGCGAATATGAACCACTTGCAATTATATATTTGGTGAGGATAAGATAAAATGTGATCAGATAGCGTTAGTGCGGCCCTGATCTTTGGACACATATTCTCAACAGCGTCCTCACATAAAGTACATGCTTGTTAGCAGCAGGAAGTCAATCCTTAAGGTGTTCCCCCACAGGTTTTGACAGACTCAGTGGGCGAATACCCAGATATATATGTATGGAATATAACTGCATATAATATGGCTGTCTACTCTGTCTTGGTGGTTAGAATACCCTGCTGTAGCCTACTCCCACTTAGCCGCATACACCCGATATCCATATTAGCTGTCGTATGGTGATGGAATTTCAGATCCCCGCTGTATTTTCGATGGGTTGGATAGAATTACTCCTTGAAACTTGGCGCGCATCTTAGCCGCTGCTGTGCTGGGTGACAACTTCTCAGTTCGAGTGTATGACTGCATGCAACCCACATCGAGTTTATCCAATTATCTCCTATATATGTTTACTATATTGTCAGCTCTAATTATAACTGCGTATCGATATCGAATTCGAAGCTCAAGCTCGAACTCCTCCTCCCAACGCGTAACAGGAATGGGGTGCTGATAAAAAGGGTAGTTTTTGTTGGGAGGGTTGTCTCAATATTAGCTCTGCAAATACTCGAAAATGTCACTGCGCAGCTTAGATAGATAACTCTGCTTATAACACCTCAAAATATTCTTCAAGCTTGGTGCTAAGGACATGTCCTGAAGTTCGAAAATCATTGCACACAACGAATTCCATCTGCAATATGCTTGAGAGTTGAGGCTCAGGGGGATACCAATACCCATCCCACAGCTCTCATAGTGAACAAGGCTAAAACCCACTTTGTCAAACATCAAAGAGGGCATATATTTACCCTTCAGCCAGAGCTGGAGCTGCGGGCAACTTTCAGTACACCTTGAGAAGGGAAAGTAGCTGGGATGGTGGCTTTGCCAGTGGGAAAGCCCAGCCAGAAATACCAAATCTCCACCCAAACTTTGCTAAGCATGTTCAAAATGCAAGTAACTGTGGTGCCTCAATGATGAAAGGTATTGTTTTGCAGAATTTAACCATCTGTAAAGGAGAAAGGTGGGTAGTGGTGCATAGACGTGGGGTGGAGCTGCTAGTGCAGAGAGCGAATTTTAGAGGGGCAGTAAGACTTACAAAGTCACATCACATATAATTTACAATCCACTTGGATAGAAAGTTTTATTTGCTACTAAATAAGACTTGATAAAAAGGAGGGCCTCTGATGACCATTTTGAACGTGTGGCGAGGTGGTTGCGTGGGCGGCCCATATGGGCCGGGAACCGGTTACGATCCAGGGGATACGACCAAACCTTCTCAGATAACATCCTACTAGCGGCCGGCTTGGTGACCCTGAAACAAAGTGATATCGGCTGCAACTGAAATATTAGTAAACTGGGCTATATAAAGAAGACGGTGGCAGTTAGTCGAATTGTAGGAAAATATATAGATTGATTTTTCTAAAGCCTCTATCTTATTCCAGGCGTTTCTTATCAAGTGGCAATTATGAGTACAAAAATCAGTGGAAACGTTGCGGTGCATGTCGGCGCATGTTTATTTTTGTCTATGATGCATAGATGTATGGATAGAAGTTGTTGCATAAATGGTGAAGGGTTTTCTTGTGAAGTAATTTTCTATAAATCTGCAGTCAAATCCTGTTCAAGGTACGCAGCATTATTCGGACTCCCCAAGAAAATCCTTTACACTTAGACGACCACTACTATCCATACATCGATACAACATTAGTGGGCAACATGTTTAAACAAACCTACCTCTCGAATCTGCACCGCTCTCACTCGTCAGTCCGTACGCTTACGGCGATGCTCTTTCTCTTAGCAGTTCTCCCGGTGACAAGCGGTACGATCTATACGGATGAGCCTCCCCCACTTCCTAGGAAGGAATGGGTCGGCAAAACTAAGCTCAACTACAACGCACTACACGACGACTATGCGGACGTTCTCGTCTGTCTATACGTCCCTGTGGGAGTTCTTGGTCTCTACATATGGCTTGCATCAGTTCTCATGGCCCTAAGCTCAATCTACCAAGCGTATTGTGACCGTTGAGATGGATGCGAGAGATCATGGTACGAACTGCAGTGGGATAGATTATCTGATAAAGATGTCTACCGAGGGAGAATTATTGGACTCATGATTTTCATCCCCAGCATCTTCTTCTACCACAAAGCAAACTCAATTCATGATTGTGCACATCTCCATAATTTCGACGTGGTACGCGATCCTACAATTCTAGGCCTTGTTGGGTTAGGGATTGCGATGGTTGGTGGTGTGGTCCAGTCTCTTTGTCCTAGGGCAACAGTATTGTTGATTCCACTATTTGCACTGGCTTTTGTCCTGCAGTTTACTGCTGGGCCAGTGTATTGCACGTCTGTGGTGATATCTGAGGGTATCTCCCGTCTGCCTACGAGATGGGATAGAGCCAAACTAAAAGCGTCAATTGCGGCAATACTTCCGTTTGTGGTTATTGAGGCGGTTGTGTTCGATGCTGCGAATTGGATGTTTAGCAAGGGGGACCCGGGCAGAAGATGTTGTGGTTTGATTCCCAATAAGTCGAAACCCAAACATCGTAGGTGGAGGATATTTGCGCGTGTGGCGATAGTTTTAGGGCAGGTGATTGCGATAACAGTTATATTTAATGCGTTGGGAGATGTCCTTCTAGGGGAGATTGTAGGGGATGCCTGGGGGAACTATATTTTGAAGAAATGGGTGGGTGTGATTACTACTATGTTTACGTTCCTAATTCCGGTGGTAGAAGGTTTTATGATCTTGTCTTGATGATAGATTCTGTAATCTATGAGAGCGAACGGAGGTGGTGCCGTCCAGGGCGGCGGGCGTTATGTATTAGTTTCGGAATTTCATTGGTTCAACCCGGTTGCGCATGGCTACAAATGTACTTAAGTAATCTTGACCCGGGATATATTGTCTCTTTCGCATACATATCTCGTAGGCCCTGGATTTGGAGCAGATCTTGCTCGGCTTTTCGGGACTTGGTGAAAATTGAATTCATGACTCGACTTAGGTGGCGGTATTACCATGACCCAGTGGCTCTCAGGGCTTCAGTTTCTCTATGCTTGCCCTCACCAAGTCTCTGAAACATTACACAAAAATGCACTACCCTGTTTGTGAAACGAAGGAGGTAAGATTGTGTTACCGCATCTCCGTCCTCATCATTAGATATCACTTCTAGAGCTCGCCCTTCAGTATCAACGACCCTTTCTGGGATATCTCATTTCAACCCCCGCAGAAAAGGCTATGCATATGGTTGTTTAAGTCCGGGCATGCTGCGAAACACCAAGATCTACTCTACAAGGGACTATTTGCACCATGATAGATTTTGGCGAGCAGGTGGACTGACCCCGAAGCACGCCTGCGCCGTCATTCCAATCTTGCCAATCACAATCGTAGAAGGTGAATGTGCATTCGTGAACACGGCAAACTTTATAACGAACTTAATCTCGCAAATGTTGTCGCTCTATACATTTGGGATCTGAATGGTAGTTCGAATTCGTGTCGGATTCCGCGGCAACTTGAGCGAGCTACTGGAGTGGGAGCTACCGGTACATAGTCGACACCACTCGGCTCATGCAAATGCCTTGAGTTTACCTGTCCTTCCGGGAAACACACTAGGCCAACTTGCTTGGGTATTGGTTTTTCACGTGGAACCAACATGTGATAGATGGCTCGACCCTGGCATGTCCTTAGTGGGTCGTGGAGAGCTCCTACTCGGTCAGGAGGGAGGGAATGGAAAGACAGTGAAAACAGTACGAAAGTATTTATTGTGGCATATCTTTGTCTGGATGAAGGAGGATGCTTGTCTCGTGCCCAGCCACCAGTGCCTCATTCCTAAGCTCATTCGCCTCCTGCTGAGAGACTGGGGACGAACAAGGAGGACGCAAACAAATATAAACTCAAGATGTGTGATAAGATAAAATGTGATAAGATAGTATAGCGCGGCTCTGGTACATCCGGGTCCTCACTCGCTTAGTTAGCGGGAAGTTAAATTTTAGTTTATGTCAACTTCGTCTTCTGATTGATAGTTTAAGGTTTCTAGTGTACGAACATGACAAGGTAGAGGCGGTATTAAATATCACTAGAGATAGAATGATGATGGAAGATGGAACAGATATGCTTCTGCTCTGATCATGGGGTAGGAATATTCCGCCAAGCCCACTTTCACTCTGGCACGTGTACACCTTAGCGACACGAGGCTCAACGTCACACCTGCCTTTCCCCACCACACAACGATGTCCTCGACCCCGTCACCTCCCGTAACAACTGACATTCTCCGCCGCACCGACTGGCATCTACTCCCATTTCTCGCTCTCCTCTTCCTCCTCAACAGCCTTGACCGCAGCAACCTAGGCAACGCCGAAACCGCCGGGTTCACAAAATATGCGGGACTCGCGCCTTCGGATCTCAACGATGCGGTCGCGGCGTTTTTCATCGCCTTCGTCGCGCTACAGCCCCTTGGCGCCGCGCTTGGGAAACGTGTGGGCGTCAGCCGATGGGTCGGGAGTGTCATGATTGGGTGGGGCATGTTCACCATCCTCACGGCGTTTGTGAGGACGAGGGCTCAGTTAATCTTGTTGAGGATGTGTATCGGCGCGTTGGAAGGTATGTGCACGTACGGGGAGGGGAGGGATACGGACTGATGTGGATGTGTGATAGCTGGTTTTTACCCTACTACCGTCTTCTACCTCTCGCTCTTCTACACGCGCTACGAGTTTGCGCAACGCCTCGGCATCTTTTATGGGCAGTACGCAGTTGCCGGCGCTTTTGGCGGGCTAGTAAGCTACGTTGTGTTCTCGCTGTTCCCTTCCGGTCCCTCGGAGGGGGAGGGGGAGGAGACGAAGGGCGGATGGCAGTCGTATCAAGTCCTCTTCGTGCTTGAGGGAATCTTCACCATCCTCGTCGCCATAATAACACTAATCTGGCTCCCGACCGGTCCGGGGACGGCATGGTGGCTTACTCCCTCCGAGCGTACCTTTGCCGAACACCGTGTCCTTGACGACCGGCTATCCGACTACACCCCCGTCTCGGACTCGGACTCGGACTCGGACTCCGAATCCGAATCCACCTCCGCCTCCTCCCTCCGCCACCGCCTCTCAAATCCTCTCCTTGCCAAACTCCCGCGCCCAACACCCACCGCAACCGTCGGCGGGGAACCTGCACTAACCCGCACAGACATCTTCCTCGCCTTCACCGACACCAAAATCTGGTTCCTTCTCTTCCTGAACATCCTCTCCTCCATCCCTGCAACCGCATTCAGTATCTTCCTCCCCCTCGTCCTCTCTGGCCTCGGCCACACCCCACTCGCCGCGAACGCACTCACTATCCCCCCCTTCCTCCTTGGCGCCTGCACTCTGTGGACCGTCACGTACTACTCCGACCTCCACCGCGTACGCATTCCGTACATTCTCTTCGGTCTGTGTGTCAACACCCTCGGCCTGCTACTAGCACTGTTGCTACCAGACCGCTGGGTCACGGCACGGTACCTAGCGCTGTGCGTGCTGCTCGCAGGGTCATACATCGCTTCCCCGCTAACGGTGGCGTGGATCTCGGGGAATATCCGTGCCCCCGGAAAGAGGGCGGTGGTGCTGGGGATCAACGGGTGGGGGAATCTCGCGGGGGTGGTGGCGGGGTGGTTGTTTGCGCCGCGTTTCGCGCCGGGGTATAAAGTCCCGCTTGGGGTTACGTTGGTGGCGGTTGTGGTTAGTGGGATTGGGTATGCGGGGTTTTGGGCGAGGTTGAGGTGGGAGAACCGGTATGGAGGTGGGAGTGGAGGTGGAGCGGGGACGTGGAGGAGGTGGTTGTGGAGGGTTACGGGGGGGGAGGGGGAGTTGAAGAGTGTGGGCGAAGATGGGGTGTGGGGGTTGTGATGTTACAAGTTATTGGTTTACGTTCTTGAGCATGATGGATATGGCGCTATTGGCAGATTTGGTTTAGCTGGGGTTTTATGTTGATGTTATGGCTTAGAATTTATATACCCTACTATTAGTCATGAAACATGGTCCGGAATGCACTTACTTACACATCCGTGCTTTGTAAATCTGCCGTTTGCATGGATGCCTTTTTGTTTGCCTTAATCATACCGTGTTAACTCTATCTAGAGTATGGCAGGGCCTAATTCCCCTCCCTCTCGGGATGACGGGCTAGATGGCCATGGGGGAGATCCCCCCTTCTACCCTTGTACTCTTCTTCCTCCCCTGACGCAAGGATGCCTTGGCTATTGGCAATCGACATCCATTCAATAGCATACAAGCTCATGTTACTATCTTTACATGGACTCGGAGATTGTTGGATTGTAAAGAATATAAGAACGCTAATGCCTAATCAGAAACAGGTACAGTGTCCCGTATTCTCCTGTAGCTAATGCAAAAATCTCTTCGTGACTCTATCGTCGCCGTGACCAACTTGGTTGATCGTCTTTCTCAACCACCTTACACATGGCCCGGCACCGACATGTAACGTTAGGCTAAAGTGCGGGAAGCCCTTTACATTATCTCCTCCAACGTTTGTTGGGCTTTCTGAAGCAGGTCAGCAAAAGCTGCAAAATTGTAAGAGTAAATGTACTTAGTATATACCTAATCTCCAGGAATGTGGCTACCTTACTCTCGAGAAGGTTGACGGCATCTCGGGTGACTTCTAGTTTGGGCACATCGCACGTGTTGTCAAACACGAAGGACGCAAGAGCCACCCGACGTTGACCTCATGTTTGGTGGAGTGGGGTTAACGACGGAATGTTAAATGAAGCGATTTTAAACTACCATTCGAATCGATTCGATTCTTGCGGAGGGAAATCAGATTCTCGAAGCGAAGAAATTTCCTATCCTGAGAACCGATGGTATTAGCGAGTGGCGGAAAGGGAAGAGCCACCCGGAAATAAAAGCCTAATAACCTCATATCTAGTAAAATAAATAAACGTAAGCCTAATTTTAGAGGAGCCACATCCCAAAACAGTATTTTGTACCCCAGAATCTCGTACAAACCAAAAAGAAAGAAAAAAAACATTTTACAATCGCGCGTAGACGAAAACTTTCAGCAGCCCCCACTCTGTCACGGCCAAGAGTAGTATGTTGAGATGAGTAGAGATGGGCGTGTGCGTATGTGGTATGTAACCCCACCCTCCCTCCGCCGACTTACTGCTCTTCCACTGCGCCCCGTCGCCGTCGAACTTTACACCGTTGTCTTCGAACCAAAATCTTGGATTGTAGCCGCGCGATCCTCGTCATATAAGTAGTCGATGAATTCCTAGTAACAGTGCGAGTGAATGATTGCGGTCTTGGTAGTATCATCGTTCACATTGGACAGGAACTTCTGGAAGCCAGTCTTGTGCTTGATTTCGGAAAGTATGGCGGTGATGCGATTGATCTTTGCTGTGTTGACTACACTTCCTCCCGGGACCTTGGCACAGGGAAGTCGGGGCTTCTGCAGCTGTGGGACAAGATATCCAGGGGTGGCTTTTGGTAGCTGTGAGATACCTCGGGAGTCCTAAGACTGTGAGATTAAGAGTCTATGAGATAAAAAGTCTTCGGCTTTACTGAGGTCTTGTATTATCTCGTCTTATGGGTTACGCTAATTTTTGCGATTATCTGTAATGAGTAGTACCTCCCACAAGCTAGAGAGAGAGAGAACAGGCAGGTGTCGGTGCTGTGGAGCAGAGATGCTCATGTCGGAGACAACCTACTTTCTCAATAGTTAGGAAACAGCTCGCGATAGGAGAGAATGGGGTTGGGAGCGATATAGGTTTGGCTTTGCCATGGGTCAATTATTGAGGGAAGTGGCGGTCAATGCTAGCGAGAGAATCGTCTTAGAATAAAGGTAGTTGGAATAAACTTTCGGGTAGATCGGTGTTAGGGTTCGTTAAACAACTGACTAGGACCGCGTCTAAAACTTCCTTTTTTTCATCTTGTAGAAAAAAGGGAATAACAAAGAACAAGGGAGGATTTATCTATTTTTCCTATTGTTTTTATCTAGTCTCGGAGTGTGGTACACCAGCGTCCGAGACTAGTTTTATCGAGACGCAAATAGTTCGTACCACGCAGAAGCCACTTTGTATGGGAAGTCTTTCAAAGCTAACTTAACTTCCCTGCTTAATATGGCTAAGTGGATTGGAAACTTTGTTTTTCACAATTCTATTAGGCCTAGGGTGTCACACGGGGTGGTGAACCTGCTTTTTTGCTTTAATCATACATTCACTCTATCTAGAGTATGGCAGTGCCCACTTCCCCTCCCCCGGCTAGGTGGGGGAGCTCCTCTCTTTCTGCCTTTCTTCCCTTTTAACAAACGAAAGCAAAATGATTAGTAGCACACAAAAACAAAAGGAAGGAAAAAGAGAGACTGCTACATTCACTCTGCTCAGCAGCGTAGGAAGGCCACAGGGCGGGCAGGGCTCGTTGCTCGCACGTACTCACGGGGTCATCATCTTTCAAAATCGTACGAGTGCATAAACCAGATCGCGGAAAACGTGGGGGCCACGGACTGAGATAATAATGTACTAATAACGTAGCAAATGGTCAGTGCTAAGTATATTTTACCTAGACTTTGGGCTGTGCGCCTGCGGCCTTGCATTCTCCTAGTAGCTACCCGCTGATAAGGTTCCAGGCCTGCGAGCATCTCTTTACCCGCGGGTTTTCTTAATACCGACTTATACCTGCGATCTTGGCCACTTCCCGCAGGTTTCCATCCGACGGGCTTCGCCGGCTACTTCTCCCACAGTCCCTGTATAATGCAATTCTATGATCGTAGCTGACCCAGTTGGCTCCCAACGAAACGATTTCAGCCAGCTGCGGAACCGCGCTCTAATTAAAACATAGCATTGCGATGGCCAGAAATTGGTTTTGACGCATAGTACATGTACGTATTTACATATTGTGAAGAGAGCAACTGAAGATTGGAGTGAATTGATAGTTCGTGACACGAATACTGAATAACATGCAGGAACAAAGAAGAAAGACTCGAACGCAGCTGAACGTTCGTCAGTTGATGCATGACTCGGATGGGGAACCAGTAACAGGGTCACCCTGCTCTTCCTTATATCTAGAATGGAAGAGCATGTGCACTTTCTTGCTCAAAGCGGCTAAATGAAAAAGCATAATCTATCAACTGATTGTATGGAACTCATACTTAGTCTCTCCCCCATCCTTCAGAAGGCCAGGTATATGATCCACCCGGTACCTTGGCTCGAAGCACATCTTGTTGTCACCACGCGATTCGTTCGTCCGCTGTCAAGCGCTGTTTTGTTTTCGGCAGCCACCTATCAATCTGATTGGCCGACGTGGGGTAAGCGTCGGCATGGCAAGACTACCTTGTGTGACGGCGCATTCAGCTCGCTTATAAGCAGTGTTCCGAAGCGGCCAGGCCGGCCGCCGACCGGTCTGTAGATCCATAGACCGGTCAGATACAGGCCACCCAAACGAAGGCCGCCACTGACCTGGGCCAGCACAGGCCGTCTCCCCGTAAACCTGGGCCGACCTGCAGATATCTACAGATCTGCGGGGTTTATACTTTGACCTGCAGAAGCCTGCATAAATTTGCAGATTTGGCAGGGTTTAAACTTATATGTAGTTGCAGCGAAACCACACTAAGACTACAGATTCGGGCAATAACCTTCATTGGCCTGCATAGACCTTCACACGACTACATAGACCTACGTTGGCCCGCATGGGTCTACCGAAATCTGACGGTTTTTACAAGCTTAATGTGCGGTGAATGCATTATTTGCAAGATAAAAGTAGCTAGGTGAAGCAGCGGCGGAGGAGCTTGAAGGTTAATATTATTTGTAATGAGTTTGTTTCATTCTTTCGAGTCCCAATGTTTCGTACTAGTAGCACCATCGGCCGCCAGATATCTGCAGTCCGGTCAGATCAAATCTGTCAGATTAGCGGCCGGCCTGGGTCAAAAATTTCGTGGCCGGCCTTGGCACCGGCCGGCACAGATCATGCTCAGATCTGACCGGACTGACCGCTTCGGAACACTGCCTGCATTATCCAAGGTTGCATATCTGAGATGTCAATTCATTAGTTTAACCCCACGATGAATTTAAATAACTTGAATTGAAGAGGAGCTTACTTTGCGTTCAATTTCGTATTCCTGCAAAATATTCCATACAAGCTCAGCTTGATTCCCACCCGTATGTGGACCAATTATTCTTTGCATGCCCAACAGTGTACATAACGTATTTCCTTTCTCTGAGATCCAATGTCCCATGAGTCCAAGCCATCCCTTGATATTACCACTTGTCCAAAAATCAAATGATGTATGACTTGAGCTTCGGGCTCGTTGCAACTGCTGGTGGAGATCATTCTTCTTCTCCTGGTACAGCTCGAGCAGCCATTCCTTGATAGTCGATGCAGATCTTGGTAATGTAGTTGGTATAGCTCAGTGTTGTCAACCGTCCGTCCTGAGCCAGGACGGAACGGCGCCGTCTTTTTGAAGCCGGACGGGGACGGACGGAAGGACGGCCGTCGACGGAGAAGTCTTAGCACACATAACAAAAATTATACCAAAATCATTTCAATTACTATTCTAACCGTGATGCAAGATCTGTGAGCATCTGCTCCGTCCATACTATTTCTGACTCTGTTTCTTTAAAGATTACGCCCTCTGCACCCAGGATTTCATACGTTCCGAAGCCTGTATAACATTATTGGGCTCGATTGGGTTTCGCCTAAAGATAAATAGTAACCGCCCGATGACGGTGGATGACGGCCGACATTCCGTCCGTCCTAGAGGAATCTCGGACGGACGGGACGGTTGACAACACTGGTATAGCTTCAAGATTTGACTCCTTTGTTCCCCAAAGCTGTTAGAATCCAAGTCATAATACTTTTGATGAGAGGAGCAGATCACGAAGAATATACATACCACAGAGCAGCAGTAGTGAAGCAAGTCTCGAAACTCCTCTCATTCGACTTCCTATAGGGGAATATTGCGTCGTGCGATCCACCTTAGCAGAAGCTCTTTAAATACCTCCCTCTTGTAATACACTGACTTATGATGACTACCAGGCTCAGGTACTGACACTTGACCAAACAAATCCTCCACTACATCACGACTATCAGTAAGAAGTTACTCCTCCGTAGTTCCATTCTTGGCAATGATCTGGTGGGCTTTGCGGAGATGCTTTGTAACATTGCCCAATGAGATACTAATAGGTGCATAATGATGCTTGCCTATTGCACGAATACATCAGTTCAATAGTCACGATTTGAGGTTAACATACAGATCTTGCACTCCCAATACTCCTTTCCATCAACCGAAACTTCAGCTCCAAACTTCAAAACTGCACTTCGCTGTTTGCGCCTTGAAGGTAACACGAAAGTTGACGGTGTTGGTGATCTCTGCTCAGTACCTGCATTTGAAACCTGGCCGCTTGGTGATGGTTGTGAAGATTCTAACTGTGAGATGTAGAGGGACGAGAGTATGTATGACTCACAGCTCATGGTGTTTATTGCTGCGGTTCGATGGCTATGTGAATGTACTGGACTACCTTGTATTACTTTAATACAGAAAATTGACTTTGTGGTGACATGTCAAAATAACATCATAAGTCCGTACTTTGGCATCACCACCATCATCACCGCTTGTACTGTTGCCTAGCAGCTCAGGCTGACATCAAGCAGCTTTGCTCATATGCTGTCATGGCAGAACTCCGAGGGTGTAGCTCAGCCCAACGTCAAGCCGCTCCATGGGTGGTGGCCTGTCTACAAGCTGTCTTAAGGCGAAACTACAAATAGCTGCTTGCTAATGTAGCTGGCTGAGCTATCGGTGTTGCGATAGTGATGGGGAGAACCGTGTGTATTGGCTATAAAGCGATGACTGTCTAGGTACAGGTCTAAAGGTCCAAGATGCGTAGGGAACGGGAAAGAGTAAAGTGTGAAGTCTAAAAGAGCAGTCACGAACCATATCTATCAACAATCGGGATCACTGATATAGCCTACGTTACAATCACTCTTCCCTAGCTAATACCATGATGCATTTACATTAGAGATTGACAAATCGAGAGCCCCCCCCTGCTGGTCATAACGAATTATTCACCGAGATACTGTCGTACTCAGCATATCGGCGGAAGAATTCGTACACTAACATCATCGGGAGGACTATGGAGACAGTTAGCATATGAAACAGCTGCGTAGAAGAAATAACTAGCCTGCACTAACAATGCTTTTGAGTGTGGCCCGGTTACTCCTGTGGCATGCACGGTGATTGAGAGCCTGTCGTCTGCCGCATCGCCGGGCCAGTTCTGACTCTAGAGTAATGTGCGCACTATATAACAGAGTTCTTAGTGTGAATACATATCGCTACAATTAGCTTTGCTTTAGACATGTTCAACGCCGTGTGGTAAAAATTCATAGCCTTGTGGTGCAATGATATCATTCACCTCTACGGCGTTCCATCACGGTCACAATCTCTCCATATTAATTGCCTTCTTGGAGCCGGACTAAAAACTACACTCACAATCAGAAATCTTAGAAACAACCTGGTACTCGTTGTACTTACCACTCTTTCGCGAGTTGTCACTACATCCGGAATCGTTCGTCTCTTCTGGCTCACAAGAAGTCGATTACCGAGTCCAAATATCCAATGGGAATTGTTATCTGGACCCTCATTACCACAGCCTTAGGCTTTGACCTGAAACGTTCGACTCTCTTTCTGATCGAGGTAGAGAAAATTGCATCCACCGCGGTACAGCTGAGCTTTAGACCTCCAGGGGCTATTTCTTGCTTATGCCCGGGAATCTCTAATGAACGAACAGGCTTGGTGGATAGCTCTTCAACCCCTCGCGGCCTTCGTGAATGTATCCCACAGCTAATAATTATCTGTCCGACGTAGAATTCCATGACGCATGGATACCCATGATGTTTCCGACGATTCATCCATACCATGAAGGGTGGGGATCCCTGGGTTGCCGCAGAACTAGAAACTACAATTGGTCCCCAGCCGAGGTTAACGTCCTGGGCGATCGAGAAGCGCCAGAATATTAGAGCACCCTAAGTAATAGTCCGACCAAAGTTAAGTTAAACACTGCACTGCATAAGCCTCAGAATAATTTCAAGGATACGGTTAAGCAAAACTTCCAGTCTGTACCGACAAACGTACCATTTCCTCTCTAGATTCTAATCGTCGTAGGGAACCTTCTCCGACATGCACGTAGTTATCCCTAGTAGAAGGGCCAAGCAGCTTCAATCACTCACCCTTTGTGATATCCCCTTGGATACTGAATCCTCATGCACCGAGCCGCCCCGTAGAACCACGCCACCTCTCTAGTCCCTGCCTTCACGCGCGGGAACGCAGGTTATCGACAGGATATACAATTCGCTCTATGTGCTTCCGTGAGCCCCCGCATTGTCGAAATAACACGATTTGTACGGGCCGGAAGACTTCTTGCTGGCAGCCGCAATAGCCTCTGCCGCAAACACAGACCGTCTCAGATGCCGTAGAACTTCCTTTGTGAGTGGTACCATCAATAGCAATGGTTGCGTACTGTGGTGCATATAGTAATGACTCTGTTACGCACCACCGGCGTGGAGAGGAATCTCGTCTCGAACTTCTTCCGGCGGTAGAGAGCTAGGGTTAGTGCCGGAAAACTTCGGTCTCGAAGATGTGGGGGTCGATAGGTAGCTTTACAGCGGAATGGGGGCTCTTCGAAGTCAACACATAAATCTTTGGGGTAGAGGGTGGGAGCAGGAAAGCTGAAGTGGCGGTTTGTTTGAGTCTTGGCGTGTGCTGTGAACATTGAGTTATGCACGAAGCGTGTGTCACCTTCTGCTCTAGTGAATAAATTCCCATACAAAATATTCCCTTTACCAGGCTTCAATAGCAGATATTGGTGAAAAAGAGGAGGAATTTAACAAACCAAAATAGCCCGGCGGCGATGATTGGGTGGACCTTAATGCCGGCCACAATACCACCCACCATCTATTCTGTCTGTAAGTTACGCGAGAGGAGCTCGCAACTCTTTAGGAGCAGAGAGGGTCTCTTGGAGCTACTGGAGTGCAAGTGTAAAGCAATTCGGATGAAGACGGAAGAGGTAACCATTAAGAAAGGGTCAAAAATCCACTGCATACATATCTCGTATCCGTTTGAAGGCAGTACCGAACCACATTCTGAGACTATATAGTGCGAGGTTGAAGAGTCCTTTCCGGCAGTCGTTAATTGGAGGCTCGGAATTGCCGGTATACGCGGGTAATGAGAAACTGTATATATGATATCTAGTCCACACAAGCATCACTATAACTTGTACCCATACGTTCTAATTACTACCTCCTTCAAAATACGCTATTACCAGAGTATGCGGTAGTTATGGCTAGTAGAGTGGAATCGAACCCCGCCCGTCACTTAGCTCCTATATTATCGCACCTAACTAACGTCAGTACATCTGTATTGTATGATCCTAAAACCGCCGTAATGCAGCTCAATCCGGTACAAAGTAAACCGAAGATAAGTGTGCATTTCTCTAGATATTCGGCCCTAAATCCGAGTGCCAGCTGAATGAACATATGCGCCCAAACAGAGTGAACCTGAGTATGCGTCTACTATCAGCAGTCCAAGTTTGTGAGAATTCTGAGAATGAGAGCTTCTGGAATATCAACATTCCGTGCTGTGAGGGGATATCGCCACTTCCGATGTCGAGGTCTTCCGTTCCATCAGATGTTCAACAAATATTTCGCGCCGCAACATAAGGACGAATACTTAGGGCGCTGTAGTTAGAATACAGTTTGGCACCACCCGAAACCCTGTAAAAAATAAAACAGCGGGGTAAGTTTGGCGTAACAGCACAGTAGTCTAGTTTGGTCGGAACGACGAGCTTCCGGCCATCACTCATCTCCAATGCCTGTCAAGAACTAGCTTATATATAGCATTGATTGGGAAAGAAGTAAAATCCTGCCTGCCCTATTATCCTTGGCTTGGTCAAATCGGCAGCTTCCCCGCTATGCATGGAGTCAGTGGCGGAATCCAATAGAATTATCTAGTATGTGCACTGCGAGGTGTTTGCAAATGTTGATACCCGAGGCCGCGAAGAGTACATGATTCGTGAGGTCAAGCCGGAGTTGGGAGCGTTACTGTATGTACCATACCAAGTAACTGCATTGGGTATTAGAGAATAGATTATTCATGGACGGGAAATACATATACCTACGACACAGTACTATAAACATATTTCTTCCGGGACGGAAGCGTTTCATCCTTCTGCCCAGTAGCTTCGGAACCTGAGTCGTAACTAAGTACGATCTGCAAGATACTTGACATAGAGACAGATAAGATCCTAGGTTGAGGTTTCGGGAACGCAATGCAATAAGGTTCGCTCCATACACACTACTTAAGAAGTAGGTACTTAGTATGTATGTACTTTACATCCTTTGATGGCTCTCGGATGTTCCCAGTTCCGAGAAGTCACAGGGTTTAGAGAGGCGTTAACCAGGCAAACAATGAAAGCGTACTCGTACTCGTACCCTGCATAAGCGCCACTCCCAAAAACGCTGTTGGACCCTGCTGTCCGCAAAAAGCTTAAGATGCCGTACTATCCGGAATTCGGGTTTTCGCTACAGCAGGTTCAGGGTTGGACTATCGATTTCTGGCTCCACAGCTACACTCTAAAGCTACATGTACCGGATATTGGAGGCAGCTGACAATAAATATGATAGATTCCCGATTTGTGTAGGCATTTGCAAACAAACACCTACGACATTATATATGGACCTCCCAGGCCAGAAACTACATACTCGAGAGCGGACAGACAGAAATTCATTGTTCCTACTGAACGTTCACTATTGATGGCCGAAAACAACGATCTCGAATGTGGTATTGCTCACGAGGAGAAAATCAAGAGATCGCAAACTCCGGACGCAGATATCAGCAAAGAGCCATCGGCAGCTACAGCACCCTCGATACAGTTAAACCGTGACCAACAGATTGCCAGTGCCGAAGAAGATGACCCGAATATTGTGGGATGGGATGGACCTGACGACCCCGAGAATCCTAAGGTGCGGGCCTTCCCATTTCTGCCGCCCTCTCTCATGGTGGCGACTAACACTGGAATAGAACTGGCCGGCATGGCGTAGGAACACCGCTGTAGCGATCGTCAGCGCCATCGTATTCATCACGTACCTACCCCCATCATATCTCATCATTCGGACTCATACTGACGCTGCAACAACAGTCCATTGGCATCGTCCATGTTTGCGCCAGGCGTCCCGCAGATAATGCGCGAGTTTGGCTCCCACAACAACGAGCTCGCCACATTCGTCGTCTCGATTTTCCTCCTCGGTTTTGCCGTCGGTCCACTGCTTCTCGCCCCCGCATCCGAAATCTACGGAAGGTACATCATCTACAACATCACCAACGTCTCCTTCGTGATCTGCACAATCGCCTGTGCGCGTGCTCCAAATCTCAACTTCCTCATCGCATTCCGTTTCCTGTCCGGGATTTTTGGCTCCGCACCACTCACAATTGGTGGTGGTACTATCACGGACGTGATCCCACCGGAGGGACGTGGGACGGCCATGGCACTATTTGCAGTGGGCCCACTGATGGGGCCTATCATCGGGCCTGTCGTTGGAGGCTTCCTGGCTGGCGATGAGGGCTGGCGATGGGTATTCTACCTCCTTGCCATGTGTTCCGGTACCGTCACTATCATCACATTCTTCTTCCTCAAGGAGACGTACGCACCGGTCATCCTCGAAGCCAAAGCGGCTCGACTACGGAAGTCAACGGGTAACCTGAAGCTGCGGAGTAAATTCGCATCGCCACTCACGCCGAAAGAGGTGGTTTTACAGGCGCTCGTGCGGCCGTTCAAGGTCCTGTTCATGTCTCCGATCGTCCTGATCATGAGCACGCACATGGCTATTGTCTACGGATACCTCTACATCCTCTTCACCACCTTCCCCACCGTGTTCGGCGTGCAGTACCATTTCTCGACATCCACGACCGGACTTGCGTACCTGGGCCTCGGAGTCGGCTGTCTCCTCAGCCTCCTTCTCCTCGGCCTCGTGTCGGATAAGATACTAGTCTCGATGACGAACAAGTACGGCGAGCGGAAGCCAGAGTTCCGTCTGCCACCGATGGCGTGGGGGGCCCCCATCATCCCCGCAGGGCTGTTCTGGTTTGGCTGGTCTGTGGAAAAAAACGACCACTGGATCGTTCCCATCATTGGGTCGAGTTTGGTGGGGGCCGGTATGCTGGCGGTTTTTATGCCCGTGAATACGTATATCATAGATGCGTACGAGAAATACTCGGCGTCGGCGTTGGCGTCGGTTGCGGTGCTCCGCTCGATTTTGGGCGCGTGTCTGCCGCTCGCGGCTCCGAAGTTGTATGCTGTACTTGGCATCGGGTGGGGGACTAGTGTTATGGGGTTCATTGCGGTGTTGTTTTTGCCCATGCCGTTCGTGTTTCAGCGGTATGGAGAGAGGCTGCGGAAACGGTTTCCGGTTGGGTTTTAAGGCTGGCTTGGTTTTGGATGGAATACAGGGAGCGGTGCGGTATTCGCGCGTAATTTGTTTGGGGGTGCATATGTGTTCGGCGTTTTGGGACGGACATGATACCTTTGGGAATTTGGGATAGTTGTTAATTGAGAAGTGGAATACAGGATAGGTAGATATCTGGGCGTGTGCTTGTGTATTAAGTTATTCGTACATTGCATACAGATTTAATTCTTCCAAAGGCTCCGGCCGCAACTTTTTGCTCTACGGGTCACGTGTGGTATGCAGTAATCACATTCTCTCATCTCACAATCCAGAATTCAAAGCCCATAGATGTAGCATTAACCTAGGCAAGTTCCGAACTATGTTCCATTATGATAATAGCACTCGTCACCACAATGTACTCTTCGCCAAGACCGATCATGCCGCGCACTACATCCTCTGATTCAACAACTATCACCACCGTCGAGGACAAGAACGAATATCGCGAATGGCTGTATGATAGTAAGGGATTCTCTGCCATCTACCACACTTCACCATCGCCCTAAGTATCTATTCTTAGCCCCAAACTTCGTCAAGATTTCTCCATCCTTTCCAAACTTCGAGGTCAAATCGGCTTTATCTGTGGGCAATGGACTCGTGAAGATTGTTCACCAAAGCAGTTGTAAGGAGTCATGGGCTTCCCTAAAGAAAACAGGCGAACCGCAAGGCATGGCAGCGATTGTTGGACGAGAATAAACTGTGCATTACCGGTTTTGTATGTCGAAGGTGTGGACATGTGCACGTGTCGGGGAAATGTGTGCCTTTGGGATGCGAAGCATTGCCCTTGCTAGATACTTCGTCAAAGGCAATTTTATGAGACCGATGTTCTCCAATAAGAGCAAGCCATTCTAGTGTACTCGCCTTCTGATGTAGTCTCGGCCGTCTAACGCTCTCTGTTACGATATGGAAGTTGGGGAGAACCGTGTGCGTATATCCTATGGTACAGAGAAAAGCGAAGGAGAAAGACTCGAGATATATACAGGAGGCATCGGCCCCTGCAGCAGCACCGTGTATCAGACCTGTAACATGTCTCCGACACATGTACACCAGTAACACTCTCGGGGATCAGTGTACCGAGTGATAGATGATGATGGTATACACACCGTACGCTCTACTTGGTGGCTCGTCTGGTCACAAAAGCCGACAGTTATCCGGCATTGGGACCGGCTCCTTGGCTAATGTAGTTTTACGGTTCTTCGGCTTTGTTGCTATTATTTAGATAGTAGTTTTCCCTAGAATGTTGTTGGTCAGGCCAGAGGTAACAAAACAAGAGAGGATGATCGTTTGATTGTCAGGGGGTGCAGAGAGGAGGATCGTGATTGTTGGGTAATCAGCCAGAGAAAGAGAGGAGGCAGGGAAAATGTTAGTAAAGACAAAAGATCTTTCTTTTGTTGGCAAGGCGGTGGCCATAAAACGTCAAATCGCAATGTATCCGCATAATCCGTACGCCGTGTACAACTTGTATGCTAATTGTGCGCAACATTCAGTGTGGCCAATTACACCAGGGGTTAAGCGCTTAAAATGGAGATATCTTTAGGTATGCAATTGTTGGGGGTGCCAGGAAAAGTACGGTATTTACACACAGTAGACACCTACAGTATCAAATCTCGTAGTCAAGTGCTGTGTATGGGCTTTGCGTACCGATCGCCACAATGAGTGCAACACTACTTTGTGTCAGCTGAGAAAGAGAGTCGACAAGTGCACCAAGCAACAGGAGAAAGTTGGAGACGATAAATGCACTGGTACGGTATCTACACCCAGTTCGAGCAAGTGCACTTTGGAACACAGCTGGACTTCGAAGTGGAGAAGTGAAGTGCACTTTGAGACCTTTCACCTCATGCATACAGCCCAGGCGCCTTATTAGGGGCGTGGGCACGCCCAGCACCCACACCTAACAAGCTGCTAGCGGGGCACCTTGCAAATCCCAGAATTTTTTCAAAGTTGCAAATTGCTCAACAACCACACGATGCAGAGTATATCAGAGACAGCAGCATAATAGACAACTCCAAGGCCTACATGTCGATCTAAAAATCAAGTCAAACAGTCCAATTTTGAGTAAGATGAAAATGTGAGTGAGAGTCCATGAAGCTGGCGGATTTTTGCCCACTTTCTAACCCCCCATTTCATCGCCAATTGTAGACAAAATTTACTGATAATACTAACAGAGCATATATGGTATGCTAGCTGTCAATCAATATAAGTCTTGGCAGATTTGGGCTGGTGGTTGTTGAGATAGGTACTATTTCTGAGTTGCTGATGTGGGAGACCCTCTATAGGACCATAACTCAGGTAATTTTGCCCAAGTGACATTTCATTGTCCCTAGAAACTGCCAAGCAGCACCAAAATAGTCTTGTAGCATGCTAACGAGACTCAGGCAGCAAGGGCAATGAATTCCAACCCCAAGTGGTGGAGAAATCATATGGGGTATATAACCCTCCTTATTCTCCCTTAGCAGTCAACCCATACTTCCACCAATCCTTAGTCAAATTCAAAACCCTTTGGTATAGTGTAGCTATACTATATACCGATGGGTTCTGCATTATCGTTGGCCTGGTACTGATACTGGTTGCAAACTGGTTGGTCTCTATATTCGAATCATAAGCTGTCACTTATCACAGATGTACCTTACAGTCAGATAGAAAAGATTTACCTGATGGTATATGACATGTATCTCAGTATCAGGTAGAAAATATTTACCTGATGGTATATGACATGTATCTCAGTATCAGGTAGAAAAGGTTTTCCTGATGGTATATGACTTGTATCTAAGTGTCAGGTAGAAATAATTTACCTGATGTAAAATACCAGCCGTGTTAAGCAGTGCCTAGCAGCATCAACAGTACTAAGTACTGTCTAAGCCACTGTACTTGATCATCAACCACTCCTTGAATATTAGAGGAAACTAAAAGAGGAGACAAGCAAGTGAAAGAGCATCTTGTTAACTACATTTCATATATAAACAATATCCTGGTCAAAGTAAAACTCATGGAGTTAATTAAGCTCAAAGTTGGATAGATATGGGAGTGGGGAGCTGAGGTTGGGAGTGTGGCTACGAGGTGCCCGCTAGCGGTTTGTTAGGTGTGGGCGCCCACGCCCCTAATAAGGCGCCTGGGCCGTATGCATGAGGTGATTAACCAGGCGCCTGATCCCCTGTCTGGTGAGTCCCCGCACATACTCTAGTTAGCAAAGCCATTATGCAGAGTGTACGGACTCTGCGGAGACATTTCGACGTCAAGTAACCCAGGACTAAATCCTTCCGCTGAGTTCAACTCCGAACACGGAAACGACATCGATACCTCTGATTAGCAGCCGGGAGAAGCCGCAGAGTAGACTCTTCTAAGGCAGTTATGCAAATCCCATCAACTACTTTTTAAGTCGTCACAGTCGCGTGGTTTGCGATTGCAACTTGGAGTACGTAACACAAGGCGCACTTTTGATGTAGTGCTACCTACCGCTTTCACACCAAAGATAGCGCCTAAATTGGTACTTCGAGCGAATAAGTATGTACCAGTACTTGATTTGAAACGATTGGTTGAGGGACAACATGAACTTGAAGCCTCAAAAAAGAAATGGAGTAGCCGGTCGCAGATGCTTACGACAGCATAGCTACCCCGCCCCTTTCTTGAGAGTCTCAAGTTGTCTCCCGACTTTCGCGAACTTAAGCTACGTACTCACTGATTAAACGACCTTAACGTAGCTCCACCCGACCGACCCAGCGCGTATTTACGGTATTTCGTCGAATCTAAGTACTCAACTAGCCTCGTAGTGCAGAACCTTCGCCCTCGTTACGTAGTCTCGACTGACGTTTCAGAATAGGTCGCAGCCAACTGAACACCGAATAAACACCCTCCCACAGAACCTGACCCAACCTCTATTCGCAAGCCATGTCAACTAATACCGATCGTGAAATCATGGAGGCGGCTCGAACCGGCGATCTTGAAAAGATAAAGTTACTGCTGGCAGCCGGTGCGGACGTGGGAAGCTACAGGAAGACCGGACTATACCACAGCGCAATTTTGACGGAGGTGCAAGCGGTTCGAAAAACACTTCTCCAGGAAGCTGCGACACATGGAAAACTGGAAATTGTGAAGCTTTTGATGTATGCTGGGTCAAATATCCATGCACCAGCGGCGGAATATGACGGACGAACGGCACTACAAGCCGCGGCAGGAGGCGGGCATATGGACATTGTGAAGCAGTTGATTGACGCTGAGTCAGATGTCCACGCATCAGTGGCGGAACATCACGGACGAACGGCACTACAGGCGGCGGCAGGGGGTGGGCATATGGATATTGTGAAGCAGTTGATGGATGCAGGGGCGGATATACATGCACCAGCGGCGAAATATCACGGACGAACGGCACTACAGGCGGCGGCAGGGGGTGGGCATATGGATGTTGTGAAGCAGTTGATGGACGCAGGGGCGGATATACATGCACTAGCGGCGATATATGACGGACGAACGGCACTACAGGCGGCAGCAGAGGGTGGGCATATGGATATTGTGAAGCAGTTGATGGATGCAGAGGCGGATATACATGCACCAGCGGCGAAATATCACGGACGAACGGCACTACAGGCGGCAGCAGAGGGTGGGCATATGGAGATTGTGAAGCAGTTGATGGATGCAGGGGCGGATATACATGCACTAGCGGCGAAACATCACGGACGAACGGCACTACAGGCGGCGGCAGAGGGTGGGCATATGGATATTGTGAAGCAGTTGATGGACGCAGGGGCGGATATACATGCACTAGCGGCGATATATGACGGACGAACTGCACTACAGGCGGCGGCAGAGGGTGGGCATATGGATATTGTGAAGCAGTTGATGGACGCAGGGGCGGATATACATGCACCAGCGGCGAAATATCACGGACGAACGGCACTACAGGCGGCGGCAGGGGGTGGGCATATGGATATTGTGAAGCAGTTGATGGACGCAGGGGCGGATATCAATGCACCAGCAAGCAATTTCGGACGGACGGCACTACAGGGGGCGGCAGAGGGTGGGCATATGGATATTGTGAAGAAGTTGATAGACACAGGGGCGGATATCAATGCACCAGCAAGCGATTTCGGACGGACGGCACTACAGGCTGCGGCAGGAGGCGGGCATATGGAGATTGTGAAGCAGTTGATGGACGCAGGGGCGGATATACATGCACCAGCGGCGAAATATCACGGACGAACGGCACTACAGGCGGCGGCAGGGGGTGGGCATATGGATATTGTGAAGCAGTTGATGGATGCAAGGGCGGATATCAATGCACCAGCAAGCGATGGCGGACGGACGGCACTACAAGCGGCGGCAGAGGGTGGGCATATGGATGTTGTGAAGCAGTTGATGGACGCAGGGGCGGATATCGATGCAAGCGATTTCGGACGGACGGCACTACAGGCTGCGGCAGGAGGCGGGCATATGGAGATTGTGAAGATTCTGAGAGACACAGGGGCAGATATTAATGCATCAGCAAGCGATGGCGGACGGACGGCACTGCAGGCGGCGGCAGAAGGCGGATATGTGGAGATTGTGAAGCTTCTGATGAACGCAGGAGCGGACATTCATGCAATTGGCCAGCTCGGGAAGACGGCGTTATATACAGCAGCGGAGGCCGGAAGCGTGACAACCGTAGAGGTACTTATGAACGCCTGCGATGAATCGAACCTTACAGAATGTAATTCTTCCTTACTTAGTGCATCCGAAGAAGGCCATTTTGCTGTGGTAAATTTGCTTCTTTCGTCGCGCAAGGTAAATATCAACACATGCAACCTGTATGGATTGACTTCGCTCCACCTTGCTGTGAGCCATAGGCGAAACAGCGTCACTTCGCTCCTCCTGGCCTGGAAAGCAAAGATAGATGTCCGAAACACTGAGAATAAAACTCCTTTGCACATTGCCCTAGAGCGGAAGTATTTGGATACTCTACAGATATTGCTTAAGAATGGTGCCAGTACTGCTGGTGTAGCGGCAGATGAAATTCGTAATATTTTAACAGTCACTCCGGAACAGTTTGTAGCTTTATATGGGGAACCAACGGGAGCCAAAGATGTTGAAATAGTTCACTACAAAGCCAGTCCCAATCAGACTAGCCATCCAGAACAACCGATTCAGCTTTTCCTGTGCGTATTTGCCACCTTTCTCCCGCATGTCAACGTAAGTTAACATTGTATTAGTTCAGCATACGGCATTCCAAATCCTCGTGAGGTTGTGGGCTATGATTGTAAGCACAGTTTGCTTGAGATCCCGGGTATAACATGGTCGTGGGTGCAGGATAGGCGCTACCAATACGGGATTCCCAACCTAGAAGCGTTGATGGCCTTGCCGGCTGTGGATTCAATAGGCAATAAAAGTGCATCCAATCCTAAGCTGATCTGTTACGCTTGGTTTACGCTCTTCTCACCACTACCGTCCGATACTATAATCGTTCAGAAAGATGTGCAGCCCTTTGCAGTGAAGGACCTTGACTGTCAAATCCTCTGGAAGATGGAACTCCATAGGCCCGCTCTCGACCCTACAAAATCGGCTCATATGACGCCCCGAGCGGTTCTGAGATCCACAGAATTTCGAAGCACTATGAATCATTTTTGGATCCCTAATCATGGGGTGGAGTTTTTCGACTTATTTGTTCATGATATGCAGAAAAAATGGGAGGAACTATTCGAAAATGCCAGGGTTCATCTAGTTCAAAGCGTAGGATTCTCCTCTCATCCGAGTTTGTCCTGTATTTCTCAGCTAACAGCTCGTATTGCAGCGCAAAGGACTTTTGCTCAATAAAGGAGAAAAACCTGAGTTTATCGACGCTCTTCTGAAAGATAGTCAAATGTGGAGCGATCTTAGTGAACGATTGCAACTACATGTGTCCAAATGTAGGAAATTGTTGCACGACTTCGGACATAAGAATATTCTCTATGAGGAAGTAAAGAAACTTGAGGAGGCAAATGAGCTCGAGGAGGCAAAGGAACTCGAGGAAAAAAAACAATCTAGGAAGCAACATAGAGATGGCTTCGGCCTTAAACCCATCGTAAATTTAGAGCGCACAATCGCAGAATTTGAACGCATATGTGCCTGGGAAATTTCGAGATTGGAAAGGCATACCAAGGAAATGATAGAACTGGTGAGTACTTGATTGCCTAGGCATTGCTTAGGGCACTGCTAATGAATTTGGGCCTTGTATAGGAATTCAATCTGGTGTCTATTTACGAGGCTCGAAGGTCTATCACAATGTCGATGAGCATGAAACGACTAAGTTGGATTACGGTTAGACTCCACTGTAGCCGTTTAAGTATAGATGTCTAACTTATCTAGTTTATTTTTCTTCCGCTGATGTTCGCTACGGTGAGTAACCATGAACTACGGTGCTTTATAATCTTTCGCCACCACTGATCTGTGTAGTCGTTATTTGGAATGAATATAGATCTTCTAAGCACAAATCCGAGCTGGAAATGGTTCTTTGCGTTTGTTTTCCCGATGTTGGCCTTGGTATTGGGAGTGTGGGTCTTGTTTAAGTACATTCCAGTTCGTCCCCTTCCTCTACTCTGGTACTGTACAGCGGGGTTGACGTGGGAACAGATTGAGGGCTGGGTTGAGAGCAACATTGGGGAATACTTGCAGTCAAAGTCTAAGTTGGTCCGCCAAAGATTTGAGAGACATCCCTCGGATGAGGAAACAGCATCGTTCTTCACTACTGGAGCTAGCCGAGGCTGATGGTGCGCATGATGATAGAGGCCAGTCTCCCCCTAATCCACTTGAGCCGTAGTAAATCAAGCTCGCTGACTTCTCGACGCAGTTGGGATAAGATGGATGATGAGATCATTGAGGTAACCGATGGGTGTGTTCCAGGTTTTTGATGTGTAGAGTTTGCTAATAATTTTCATTTGGTGTCTAAAATGGTTGTTTTCCTTTTGTGTCCTGATTGCGGGCTGATCTAAAATCCCAGATGTCTATCAGTGTTTAGGTATGGTTATTTCCCTTTTTGTGTTCCAATTGTGGGTTGTTCTTGAATAACAGATGTGTTGTATCCCTGCCTTTTCGTCCTGTCATTAATGAAGTTTGAGGAACTATCTCTCTAGTATCTCGAGGACTGAAAACGACTCCTACGAGTAGGTATTGAAGGGTAAGAGAATACAGCGATGGGTAACAGCGACAGGAAGAGCTGATCGCGGAGCTTGACAATGGTATACAGGGTTAGGCCCACAAGCGTATCAAGTAGGATTTCGATGGGATAATGTCTCCCTCCTAGGTTACCCAACGTATAATACAAGACATTTGTTCGCCTTATACTGTCCTCCTAGCTATTTCTGTTGACTAAGGGATTAGCCCGAAGGCTATCGAAACTAAGGCGGGCACTAACTTTAGCCCCCAAGCCATCTATAATATATACACATGGTTTGTCGGCTCGAAGCATTCTCATTGGTTGATGGTGGTACGTACCATCTTACTGTGGCAAATTACAGAATGCTCATTGGTTGGCAGATGGTCTTTTTCAGGAATGATTAGTGAACTGTGGCACTTTGCTTGAGTGTGGCTCCCGGCTGGCTAGATATGATCTGGACGGGCTCGCCCTCTGGTAGTTGGACGCGATCTGGACAGGTTGGCTCTCGAATGTCTGGAGCCGATCGAGACGGGCTTGCTCTCTACTGGCTGGATACAATCTGGACGGGTTCGGCTGGCTGGACGTGATCTGGACATGATCTGGACGGGCTGGCTCTCGAATTTCTGGAGACGATCGAGACGGGTGGACGGGCTAGCTCTCTGCTGGCTGGACATGGTCAAGATAGGCTGGCTCTTGGTCAACTTAATATGATATGGACGGGCTGACCTTGGTCAACTGAATATGATTTGGACGGGCTGACTTTTGGCCGGCTGGAGACGATCTAGACAACCCTGACATACTCACTCTGAGATGGTTCTTGGCTAGCTGGATGCGATCTGCACAGGCTGGCTCTCAGCTGGCTGGACGCAATCTGGACGGGCTTGCTCTTGGCTGGCTGTACAGGCTGGCTCTCGGCTGGCTGGATTTCATGGGTTTTGGGGTTTAGGATTCTTTTTTACCGAAGGGGGCGGCGAAGTCACCACCATACCTAGTATTCATATAAGGACACGACATGTGTCTTTTTCGATTCTGATTGGTCGTAATTCTGTGGCTGAGTGGCTGATTGTGGCAAGTACCTACCACTTAAACTCAGATCTCAAATGACCTGCCCTTTTAATTCTATGTTTGGCTCTGATTACAAAGTGACCTATACAAAATATGTGGATAACTATGTCCTCTCACCTCCAAGTCTTAGATTTATGATATCTCTTATATTGAGTCAGAAATTGTGAATCAACAGCATTTTGGAGCATTTTTTTACAGCTGCACTATGAATATTAGTGAT
>Ga0307514_10000712_pt1 | contig 57609 bp, 53 predicted proteins | sample 16_EM_MG_FD_203088 | JGI IMG/M metagenome (GOLD analysis project Ga0307514, IMG submission 203088) | Populus trichocarpa ectomycorrhiza microbial communities from riparian zone in the Pacific Northwest, United States - 16_EM | ecosystem: Host-associated > Plants > Roots > Unclassified | place... | reverse complement strand
ATTGCTATTCGCATCGAGTTCCAGCCTTAATGACACTCACCATTATGATTTATGGTCTGCGACTGGGGTGATTGCTACTGGGTATGTCGTTGTCGTCGAGGTTACTTCCACAATAACTACAAGGCCTCTAAGTAGGTTGTGCGGCTTGGCAGTACACTATTTTGGCTAGATGATCAATTCCTCGTCGTGACCGTTGAGTGTGCGCTAGGGTTGAGCCCTCACATATAACTGAAGTTTGCCAAGACTGACATCTAGCTTATAATTGTTTCTCGAATAACCAGACTAGGAATTTGACTCTCCAACCAACATCTTCCTTGAAGTCCTCAATCTTTTTTTGAATTGTGAAACCCTCAAGGTTCTGAACCTCCTCCCTCAATGCTTCCTTCATTTGTTCACTCCTAGTAATAACCAGTGCATTCATCTCAATATCCAATGCGTACGAGCGCCGAGTATAATTAGATGAGCCGATGAGTGTAATGCTTGGGCTATGTTCCCCAGGCATATTAACCCAAATTCCTAGACTTCCTTAGACTTAGGCTGCCGAAAAGGGTATCAGGCATTTCTTACCTTTCGCATGATATGTCCAACCACCCTTTTCTCCGACTATACCACGCTTCCATTCCTTCAATATGATGGAGTTCTGCTTTCCGGCTGCGTAAACATCGGCAAGAAATCTACCTGCCAATAAGGTATAGGCAGGAGGGAGATTGCCAGATATTCCTGCCGAGCCAAAAAATCCATTTGCATGAGGGTGGGCGGTAATAATGGTACCCTGTTTGGATATAGAGGCAAGCAATATTGACTTCAGAGTTGGATGTATGTTGAAATATCCGGCGGTAAATGTCCAGCTAGCGTCGGAAAAGTCTGGGCGTGTGAGGAGCTGGAGGACCTTTGACAATCCAACTATTTCTGTCGATGTGTCCACCAGATTAAAAAGCGGTGTGAACTGGCCCAAGGGATATACAACTGTATCTGTGCATTCGGCGCCCGCACTACTACCTTGGGGCTGCTGAGGTGGTCGAAGGAGTGGACCAAGTAATGCAGAAGCAGAGGCCTTGAACTCTTGAGGCCGCTCTATCGGCTGTGGCGCGGGATTTGATGCGGGCCATAACAGTTTGTACCCTTGCTCGCTGGTTTTGTCTGGGAGAACTTTGTAACTGATTTGGCTGATGGCTTGTTGGATCCTGGCGTAATAATCTGTGATATTCTTATCCGAAAACAGATGATATCTATCTTGCCTGTTTGTGAAGTAGTCCATAGACAGGTTTGCACTATGACCATCTATCAGTAGATATAGGGGTAAGGAGGTTAATTGAATGCATACCCAGAGAGTATCACTTCATCATCAATTCCATAGAGCTTCATATGCTGTAGACCCCAGCCCTCATTCAACCTCGTGGGTATAAACTTCTTTCTCCACCCAGCGAGTATTGGTGAATGATACATTCGGATCTCTACTCTATCCTCTCCAAATTCCTCCACCAGTGGAGCAAGCAAGGAGGCACATGAGGCCCTTGGAGATTCTCGGGTCCCTCGCAAAGCATCGGACAACACGGAGACCCTGAGTCCAGACTGGTTTTGCAGAGCCTGTCGCAGTGTTTCGATCTGCACAGGTCAATCAGTTGATTGGACGTAGGAGTGTTGGATAAGTGGGTGACCAACAAGCTCGTTTTCAGAAGCTCCAATGTAGAGGGTTGATAAAAACACACGATGTTTAGCATTCAGGATTTTTTCCTAGAACATTTATCAGCTATGACCCAACAATTGACCATGGGCTATGGTAAATCGATACCAGCAAGTTCTCTGTACCTTGAGGATTGAGTAGAAATCACTGGGAGCCTTGATAATTCTGATTTGCCTTGCATTGATGTCGAACCTTGGGGCGACTTTATCCAGGTCGGACGTCAAGCTGGCCAGTGCCGAGACATATGACGGGGTTGGGTATGGTGGGGTTGTCGGAGGGGTGGTGTGCAACAGCCGGTGTGGATGAGTGCGAACGAGGCATTTGCAGCTCCTTGTGAATGTCCTCAACCCAGGTTTGTGTGACGAAGCGAGCAGTAGCATTTTGGATTTAATTCTTTGAGTGTAAGTATGGAATCTTGGCGCAGATACTGGTATTCTAGTGGCATTCCGTACTTAGTCACTATCCGTAGTTCGGGCAGATATATCAAAACACATGAGGAATGGCATATATTTTTCATTACTACTGTAGAAGAGGAGTGAGCTTCGAAGCCTAATTCAAAATGACTACCCTCATTAGACAGATGAAGTACTACACACCGAGGCCGAGATATAGAAATGGGCACATCTATTCATTCTAAGGATCAAACCTTGACGATAAAGACACAACACTCCTAGACAAATATTAGCAACCTCCCCAGAACAGACTTGCGGAAGCAAAAGTAATATCCAAACACAGTGCCTCAGAGTAACTATGAACAAAGATCCCCCAGGATGTTGGATGTTGCCAACATAGCCCCCACATACACAACACAACCCCAGAAACCCCAAAACGGGGCATGTATCCAGAAGTTAGGCCTTCAATGGGGGCACGGTCGAGGTAGAAAAGCCTTCATCTCCGGCAGGTTTATATAAGGATGGGATTTTGAGAGTCAAACGTACCTAGAATTGTGTATTGGTGGGTGTTGGCTGTTGTCTGTTGGCCGTGATCGTGGTGAGAGTATGGAAAATGTTCTCATGTCGAGTGATTGTGGAATCTTATATCTTGGCAGTGTTGGCCTTGGCATTTGTTGACATCAGGGTAAAAAGCTTGAACAATTCATAGTTTTCAACATACATATTTTTGATAAAGGTCTGAGTGCAACTAGACTAGAGAGGAGTAGTACAACACCGCAATTTAGCCATCTCTTGCAGCAGCAGCAGCCAGGGGGCAGGTATGGGTGTGATAAGGGGAAGTCAGAGTGGGGGCTACCTGCTGGTAAATTAGATAGCCAAAGTCCACAGAGACTATCCCTCTCTCTTCCGTGCCAGTGAATTCACTTGCAGCAAGGACAGGACAGTGCAGGCTGCGCTTTATGGCCTTGTATGGGAGGGATACCTATGGTCAACCGAAAGGCTGCAGTGTCGGGGAGCTGCAAATGGATAGCGCAGGATATTAATCTGACGATAAACCAAGCGTAGGCAATAGTGACAGCTGAAACAGGTACTAAGTGTTTGGGGAACCTGGAGCTAAACTGGTGTGGGTTGTGTTATGGGCGTTTGGGAGGGACAGGGAGTACAGGGGGTGTAGGGGAGCGTGGGATAGGTACGTGGAATAGCTGGTGGAATAGCTGGTGGAATAGCTGGTGGGAGAGCGTGGAATAGCTCGTGGCAAAAAGCAACAAAAATGCACCTGCCTGTAGTAGTGCCGACGGGATCGAACACAGGCTCTGATCGAATGAACCAGGGATCTGCCTACCGTAGTCGCATGTTGATTCCAGATTGTATGAAATCCTTTGCAAATACTTACTTTGTATGGTTTCGCACGAGGTGTGCAGCTTTTGTCTCATGCACTGTACGACTTCAGTATATTGTCATGTACTCTCGAGATATCCAGCAAGCTTTCACTAACTCCAAACTTGAATTCCTCCTTCCACCACCGTCTCTAGCTGTGCACTTCGTCATCTCCACCTACAGTAACATCATTGGACAATACTGAATTTCAAGTAGTGACACCGTTCCTGACACAAACAGCGCGGCATGTCTGAGGCATACCATGCAAGTTCCCAAACTTTTCCTTGTGATAAATGTACAGCTTGTCATACACTAACTGGCAACATGCGAGACAAGCGCGGCGACTACGAGGCGCGGTTTGAAGACATTGGTCTGCTACCGCTTTTGGCGATTACTCGCGACAATATCACACCACTTTTGCCGCCGCGCTTGACTTGGTGGTAGTTCACATGGGATAATTTGGGACGGCGTGTGATGTATGTTTCCGAAGGTGATCATCAACTGCATTATTGGAGAAGGCAAGGAGTTTGTGACCACTCGCCAATAGGAGTGCGATACTTAGGTACCAGTATGTTGGTTGAAACATTTGGGGTCCACCTATCCAGGTTACAAGTTACACAGACATGTAGGCTTTACTCCAACCGAGGTATGAATATCCATGGACAATCCAGCTGGGTCTTCAGCTGGGGGTGCGTGCCCTCATCATACTAGGTAGTATAAAATATGAGTAATGATTCGCCCCCCTCCCAAAATTGTGGATATCCAACTGGCTAATATGTCTTTGGATAACGAATAAAAGACATGATCTAGAAAGCTCAGGTGCTGAATACCATTCCCCATTGGCACAAATCACACTGCCCGTATACGTACACCACCCACTTTCCTACTCCCGCAATCTCATTTGTGTGTCCCTGTTTCCTCTCCCCCACTTTATACTTCTGATTTTCCTCTTCACTCAGCTTACTAGTATCCATCTTTGCCAACGGTGTTTGTTCAATGGAAGGCCTCAAGTTCTCCCTAAACTGCCCTCATACATACATATCAGTCCTTAAGGCCCAGGATTAATAGACTTGACTGTTGCCCGTCCTGCCAATTCTCTACTCCAAGTCCTGGATATAGCTTCTAATGCTGCCTTTGGACACTTTGTGCCTCAAACCCTTGACTTGCAGGGGTGGAGGACAGGTTTACAACTCGTCCTGAGCGGTCATAGGGGAGATATGACAAAGCAGCCTGGTCAAGAAGTAACGGACCAAGGACGCTGGCATTGTATTGTTTGTGAAAGTCTTTGGGGGTACACTTCTGCATGTATTTATTGTACATAACAAACACCAGCGCTATTGATTATAGTGTCGATCTGTAACAGTGCAGTCTCAGGATTTGCATGTGCTCACTGCAAAGTTGACAATAGCGTCAGGGCCGTTGGGATCTCCCATGTCGACTGGGAAGGCAACAGCTTGGACACTATAGATTTTGCTGAGGTTGGCAGCAATGGCTCGGCAAACGAGAGGGATGTGTAGTTGAGAATGAGACTGAGGCGAGATTTTCAGCAACGGCAGCGCCGATATCTAGACAAGCCAGCTTCCATCTTTCAGTATGAAGAGTAGTCTGGCGCGAAGAGATATGAAATATATTGCAAGAACCGATCCGTAGGCGTAGGCGTAGGCACCTCTAGAGCCACCCACTATAATCCCGAGTTTCCCTTCCAGGGATTCAGGCATCTTGGGGCATAGATACTAGTACTCGTACTTATTAAAATTTAAAAGGTAAAGTGGTGGGCAGTCTCTTTTCGAGGCCTAAAGCTCTCGTATGAAGAACTTGACATAGACCATGAAACCGCGCGGGCATCACTCCCCTTGCGGTGGGATAGTTTGATTGTCATAGTGTAGATAGACTGAATACGAAAAAAAAAAGATAGTCTGGTTGCCCAAACAGGTAACCCGAGTAGCGAACCAGACTACAAGAAGCAATTCGGGTGATGCTTAGTAAGTAGTTCATAAATTTAACGTACAGTATATATATTATACCCTAAGGCTCCCTAGGCGTATAGACTCAAAAAAAACAAAAAAAAACATTATGCCATTGGCAACATTGCTTTCACAAGAAGATCATTAACCACATTCCTCACTCCAGGTCCTATAAAGGTATGTAACAAGAAAAAAAGAAAAAAAACTCCCGTCAGGTGGAGGAGGAGGCAGCAAGAAAGGAAATCCAACGGAATTAATATTCCTAAAAGAGTACTATAATCTCCCTCATCAATCAATACCTGCCCGTATCATTAGTATGTCCCCCAATCTTTTGTCCCAACTTGTAAGCAATAGCTTCGGGTGAAAGTCCATCCCCCAAACTCCTCCGTTGATCTGGTGCATGGCCCGTTGACTCGTCAACAAATTCAGCATCAAGGTCTTGCCTCTGGCTGCGATTCCGGTCTTGCGATGGAGGGATAAAATCCCTAGGCGTTGTTGTGGTGGTATCTGAATCAATTGTCTCAGCATATCCTCCATTGAGGGAACCACCAGGGTGAGCATACGGGGGACTGGAACCATGGTGTACGCGATGCGCCTCTCGGTCTGGGACTGCCACACCATGCCCATGCATCTCCTTCTCTCGCTTCTTCTCCTTGTGCTTCTGATGTGCCGCAATACCAGCACCGATCATGGTAGCTGCCACTGCCTCTGGAACTCCAATTCGGTGCCGAGACCTAGAGTGGGAATCTCGGTGGAATGGGCCGTGGCGGCGCTCAGGGCTCCTGCTAGAACTCCTACTCCTACTTCTTCCCTCCCGGTAATGATCAATTGCTTTCTTTGCAATCGCGGCAGCGACTGTAGCTGCAGCTGCCTTCTTCAACTTGCTATGCTTATGTGGCGAGGGAGAGCGATTCCTAGAAAAGATGCCCTTTCGGCGTTCTCTCAAGCCTCCATCGCTGTAGCTTCTCCTCATGACTGGCCTAGGGCGCTCGGGTTGGTGATGATGCTTGTATTCGTGATGGGCAAGACCAGCAGTAGCACCAAGTGCAGCAGCTGCTAGATGGCGTCCCCAAGGCTGTCGTTCTCTTGGTGGAGATGTGGAAGAGGATCTAGATCGAGCATCTCTACGGTGGCGAATATGCCGTGCAGCAAGGCCGGTACCAATTGCAGCAGCCGCAAGTTTTGCCTTTCGATGGCGAGGGTGCTCCCTATCCGAGGAAGAGCTTCGTGAGCTAGACCTGGACTTTTGGCGGCGTTGGTGAATCTTGTGCGCAGCAATACTTGCAGCAGTAGCACCAAGTGCTGCTCCTGCCACCTTTCGCCCTGTGTGGTGGTCAGTGTCGGAGGAGGTGTAAGGGTCAGATGACCGAGCTCGAGATCTGTGTCGTCGCTGATACATGTGATGTGCAGTAGCCCCTGCAGCAGCTCCTGCAGCAGTGGCGCCGAGGGCAACAGCAGCAACTTTGCGTCCTTTATGATGGCCATGATCCCCATCGGAGGAATCGGAGTAGTATTCATCCTCGACCCTCCCCCTTCTTTGGTGATTGTGGATCTCTTTTGCTGCACCCAAAGCCCCAGCAGCTAGCCCTGCTTGTGTGAGATGGCGTACTCGCCTGTGATGTCCCTCAGATTCGTGAGGTCCTGGGTAATCTTCATGTCCGTGGTGGCCGCGGGGGTGGCCACTGTATTCAAAATCTTCTGCATAAGATCCATGCCTGCTGCCATCTTCGAGGTAATACTCCTCATCATCATCGTAGTAGCGCCGAGAGCGGGATACTTCGGAGCCACCTTCATAAGGGGCACTAATGCTATGTGATCTGTAGCGGGGCGACCTTCCGGAGTCACTTCCTAGGTAGAGCCTTCTTCGGCTACCTGGACTCACATACTCTACTTCACCTCTGAATCCACCTAAATCATCTTTAGGGGGTATATAGGAGGTAGTCTCTTGATGGATAATAACAGGCGATCTTGGAGGTGTCAAGGGGCGATGAGGGACGTGAGGGAAACCTGATTCAATAACTGTGGTGGTAGTTGTTCCTGGTTGTACATTATAAACTCGGGGAGGAGGGCCTCGGCGGAGCGAGGGGGGTATGAGGATCGAATCATCAAGTACAATAGGCATATTGAATAAAGAGCTTGGATTATTGACAGGTTGGTATAATTGGAAGGTATATTCTCCCACTTTCAATTCTCCCAACACTCCTCGCGAGAAGAAGTAGGTGAAGGGTATGTGCTGATTTACAAAAAAAATGGACGGGGAGAGGCAGAGGGTTTACCATTTTATCCCCAGCTCGTATATGACGTTGAGAGCCAATATAATTCTTCCCAGTTCTAGCCTGGCGGGCACCAGCGTCTCGTCCCAGTTCTTGCTTCAAACAGTCCGTAAATAGAGTAGTACGTTGGGGATAACACGTGCATGTGTCTACATAAGCAGGCTCGTACCCCCTAATTTGTACGTGGGAAGGGAATGCTCTGAGGAAAGACGTTGCGTAGTGCAGGATTGGGTCACAGAAATCGTCAATCAAACTCATTTCAGGTTGGATGTCGTGCTCTTGTTGGCTGATCGGTTGACGTCACCGTCGATGGCAGGGATCTGGCCAATCACCGATTTGGTCTCGACATCGTAGCGAGACAAATCGAAGACATGACACTTTACGGAGTACAGCCGGTGCATACCGGTATGGGTGCATGGGGCTATAAGGCTGGAAGTCGCTTTAACTAAGGTGCGCTGGGACCGAGAACACAAGGTGCGGGTAAAGACAGCTTAGCTTAGAATTGACTAGTTACAGATATTGTATGTAAATAAAGTGTTTTTTGAGGGCGAAGTGACAAATAGTAGGAACCAAGGTGATGAGCTCAGCTCATCAGGGGGCTACCACAGAAGCAGAAGGGACAAATAGAAACAAACAAATCAAGCTGTGGATGTTATATACGTCCGCAAAAAAAAAAGCTGCTTAGCGCTTACCAGCGGCCAAAACACCGTCGTCATTGAAGAAGCAATCAATGAGGTTGCTGAATGAACCCCTGGAGAATCCATCGAGGAAGTCTCCATGGGTGTGGTCGCTGTTGAAGCTCTGGAGGAAGTTCTCATCGAGGTTCGCGTTCTGGTTGACATTGGCATTCTGGTTATTGTTGAAGTCGAAGTTTTCGAAACCAGGCAATCCGCGAAATCCAGCGCTCCTCTTCACGAGGTCAGACCTCTTTCCGAGGAATTGAAGTTCTCCAGAGTCCCCATCGAATCTGCAGACAGCATCGAGAATGCTGCTGATGGCACTGAAACGCTCGAACTCGTTAAACTGGAATTGTTCATTGTCATTCGCATTGTCGTTTTGGTTGATGTTGTTATTCTGGTTGTCATCGACGTTCCTGTTCACGTCAAAGGGGATGACACCGAAATCATCAAATCCATGGGGTGCCGCGATGGCAAGGGTGGCGAAGGCAGCAAGAGTAGCAAAAAGAGTAGTAGTGAACTGCATTTTGATATTCTGAAGATGTGTTAGTTTATGGGTGAATATCACAATCCGCAAAGATATACTTACTGAATTCAGGAAAGGTCTTAAAGAAAGTATATAGCTGGAATGAATATAAACGAGTGTTTGTACTGCTGGATTGTACAGAAGTGTGCTGATGAGTAGGAAGTGAAAGGGGGCCAGAAGGGGTGACTTATATAGGGATTTGAGCCATATTAGGAAATTCCTCAAAGTTTCAAATGCCTTCAGTTATGCTACAGAGTGTTCGAGAGTATGAGCCTGCATGCTAACTCTCGGGAGTACAGCTCGGTTGGGATAGGTCTGGGGCCAGAATCGCTAGCATCCGTACACTGGTGACCTACATACAGTAGCTTTGATGGGAAGCATATTCTTGAGTACATAATTAAGGTGTACCGAAGCACAATTGATTAGCGGAAGTTTGTCATGTTGGAGTGGAAAACGTCGGGGCCTGAGCTCGTATGCCGGCTAGGCCCGGCGCCCGCAGGCTACAAACTTTGATATAGCATACCAGTACCTGGAGAACCACCGCACCGAGGCTACATTATCCCGACCCCAAGCTCGAATTCACGGAAGTCTGAATTCTAGTCCCGGCATGAGGATATTAGATGCAAACACTAAAGAGTTTATATTGGCAATTATAGGGTTCAGTTTAGGTTCGATTCTAGTACCGGCACAGCCTGGCTCTTTATTTTTGGCCTTTTGGCTAATGCGAAGTTTGCTTGCAGACTACCGGATAAAAAACTATAATGGTTTTGGAGACGTTGAGGCCCTCTTTAGCAAGAGCACCATGCATGCATGTATTTAATTATAATTGATCTGGTGTTTCAGTTTGCCGGAATGATATATTGGTGGTCCTAGTCTGGCTCCTCGTCCGTGAGGTCATCTGGCACATATATAGTGTATATGTTCACCCTTTCACTGAGAAGCTAACCTAAAACATGCAAACATCAACATAAATATACTGTACTGTTAGTCTCGCAGGTACCTTAGAGACTGTACTGTACATACTGACCTAGTGCATATAAATGCCGGGACTAGCACAACACATACGTATTATATTTTAAAGGATACACACGCAGGTGGCAAGGCTCATCAACATATATTACAGAGTAAACGAGATACCCGTCCGTAACTATATACCTAGAGGATGCAGCCTTATTTCTGCATAGGCGGATACAGTAGTATCAAACATAAAGCCAGAGGAACAAAATATTTCCCGAAGTATATAGCCCATACGTACTAACCCTTATCACCAAACTGCCTCACTCAAAATCACAACCAATTCTAGTAATTTCTTAGTCTGGTAGTTTCTCTAATAAACCCTCCTGTGCTTCCTTGGGGCCGTAGTGCTACCAATATGTGTGTTTCTTGCACCTTTTCCATCTGTTCCTCTCATGCGTCTAGTTCCAGCAGCCTATTCCCAATATTAGTACACCAGTAATTACCTTTATTTATCTGTTTGAATTTTGGGCTTACTTTTTGCCCTGGCCTATTGGTTAAACTCCCCTTGAGTTTCAGCAAGGCTCCCGATATCTTATCACCAATACTAGGGCGTCGTTTATGATGGTGAACTGGCGCAGCCCTTGTAGTTGTGGCTGCAGTTGCATGCATGCGGGGGGAGCGGCGACTTGGGCCCATAATGCGAGATATTAGGGATGGTTTAGAGGTGGTTGTGTGGGTTGCGGGTGCGCGGGGCGATTTTAAGAAAGGCATGGTAATCTGTACGGATGGTCAGAGTAGTAGGTATAATATGCAGCTGGTTGATATGGTGGGCACTGAGAACTGTTCTCGGTCCAGAGTTTTATACTCTACACAGGAATCCTCACAGCTCTTGCCTGGCTCTACTTCCTAATATCAGACTTAAACAAAATCAAGAAACTGTTTGAAATCTACCGCAAAGACTTGCAGCGTCATTCGGAGATTGCTGGAAATAACCTCGATGACCACGTACCAGCATAACATGAGATTGCAAACCAGGTTTCTAGCCGATCAAGATCAACAGAGGCTGAGTCCTTGTTTCATTGGTGTGTACTAGTAGATACTTTGTATCCATTTACACGCGCATTCTAAGGGTGTAGCCGTCAGAGTTTGTGTAACCTGCTCTTGTTAACAACCCTTATTCGACAGCTACCGAATATAGTAATACACGTTTCCAAACGGAAAGTAGCGCAGACGCTGGTCAATGCCACCGCAGTCATGTGATCTCCGGAGTGAGGCACGTGACTGATACTCGTCATATATCAAGCGTAAACTCGGTGCAAGACTATATACACAAACCCACCACTCACCCAGTAATAATATTATTAATAATACAGCCTCCAACCGCCAGCTTTAAGACTCAGGATAGGAAAAGTAAAACCCGCGTTATTTAGATATAAATTGCGGCAGATTGCCTTGGGGATCTTCTGACTGAAGCTCGTTACCCGTTTTCACAGACCCTTTCTTATTTGCTGGTGGAATATCGAAGAATGGAAGCTCACTCACGATATAGAACGTCTCCCGCTTCCCTGCAGTATTGTGAGAAGCTGGCTTAGCGGGGAACAGTTCTTGGTTTGAGCGATCTATTGCCTCTTCAGGATGTAGCTCAGCGTAAATCGCAGTATCATGGTGGCACACGGAACTAGCGGGCTCATCTGCTGATAGTTCGGCTTTGAAATAGAGGAGTTCACCACAATTGTAGTTCGAATTCAGTGTAGTCGCATGTTGTTGCTTTGGGCGCATGGCCTGTTTTCTTGTGAGTGGGAGTCACCTAGATAACTATGGCCTGAAGAGGAAATCACCTCAATCATTTTCTCTCTAATTTTTTCTATAGCACCCAGCCTCCGCCCACATTCCTTGACGGCATCATGAACGTCAAGCTTCCCTAAATACCTTTTTGTCATGGTATTTAACTCTGCAAGATTGTCCCACTCGCTCAACTCACTGGTAGCCAAGCCCAGGTCAACATTGAGCCTGAAGTAGTCATCTGTCAACACCCCATATTGGTGAAGAGTTGTTTCTGTCAACTCGCGATGAACTGCTTCACAAGCATCAAGCTTGCGGCCCAGCCTTCTTTTCGCAGCTGTGAGGGTGGCCACTCCACCACTATGCCCTTCCCACCGATCGACAGGATGGGCTTGCTCCAGAGAGGGGCCAGTCCCCAGTTTGCCAGTGCCTAGGCTAGCAATGCACCCGATTTCTCTGCCCTTCCACAAATGCTCAGCTGCCTCTTTGAGGACTGAAGGCGTAGGGTTGTAACTGCCAGGTCCCTCGTCATGAAATATATGTTGTCCAATCTGGACAGGCTTGAACAGCATCTGTACGGCAGTTGTAGCTGCACATGCTTGCCAAATCGCACAGTTTGGCTCTAGTAACGCTTCTGCAGGAGAGTTATAGGACCTAAGAAGGGCGGGTTCTTGATCATAGAAGGAGCCCTTGAGAATGGCCGTGACAAACCTACGTCCGAATTAGACTAGCAAAGGAAAAGAAGTGGAACACTCACGTTCGACACCGGCCTGTTCTTGCGTCATACAGAATCTCATCGGAGATTCCTTCGACGCTTAGATCAGTAGCATCACAGTATTTCGGATCAACTTTAGGGACTGGTGGGGTTTTGGTTGCCTCTACGGTTGTAGGCGAGCACGCCTTGAGATCATTGAGGCTTTTCTTTGTTGTAAAGCCACCACGGAACAGCCCCTTGCGGGTGGTGTTACTGCCATCTGAGGAGTTCTTCCCGCAGGAGGCATCATTCAAGGATTTAGGTCGCTGAGTATGACTTCCATATTCTGGCCTAATATCGGTAGATTCATAGAAAGTAGCAGGACTAGCCGGCCAATTTGGGGTTGTCGGTCTCTTTGCATAGTTACTAACAAGCGTTGTATGACCTTCGGCCCACCCGATAGGCCCTGGCGTGGTTTCCTCATCATCACTGTCAAAGGGGTCTTTGGGGAGCTCTGAATCTGTTACATGTGCCTGCTGTCGTATGGTTACGCGGAGTACTTCCACGAGTTTCGACGCTTTGAATAGAGTGGACCGGAAAGGGACTCCAAACATACGTTTATCGTGTTGGAGTATAGATTGCATCAATGACGGGTACATCTCTTTCAACTCGGCCACAGACAGTCTCAGCCTGCCAAGGAAGATCGCAATGACCCTGAATAAGTCCTTACTTAGAAAGTTTCCAGAGCACCAAAACGAACGCATGTTTAGAGGTTGTGCAGATGGAAGCACAGTGATTGAATCTTTCGAATTACAGGGAGGTAGTTGTTACTCACCCGCCAATTCCGGTACCGCCTATCAAATCAAAAACCTGCCAAGTGAGATACGTTATGAGCTTCCTACCATCAACTGAAATGTGGTGTACTCACTTCACATGGTTTGGAAGGGCGTTCTCCCTTTCGAGCGTCAGGAGCTGGACATTATTGTCAACAGGGCCCCTGATAGGTTCATTAGAAGCTTTACCTCGTCCGTGAATTGACACAAAGCATTGATGCATAAGCTCCTCGAGAATAAGAATCATTGTATAACCACGGATACCTCCGCCATCTATGATACGGTCAACCCGAGGCCGGCTACCAAGAGCACATCAAACATACCCAGTGATAGAAGCCGAAGTGGTGGCTTCTTCTTGTTCCTTTCTCGTAGCTCCTGTTCTGCCATTTGTTTCTCTCGCTCTCTTTCAGCCCTCAGCTGATTCAACCGAGTTTCTTCCTTGTCCTGTGGAGTAGCAACACTGGTGATAGTCATGTGAGGGTCACGCCGCTTGTAACGGCATCCATCAAACTGCGCTGGATAACCTGGTACCGAGAGTAAATTCTGGGCCTCTCTATCGGTGGGTAATACCATTGCCACAGGTTCCCTCTTGGAAAGCCTCTTCTTACCCCAGCCACCAACTGCTTCATCAAACACCAAAGCCGTACCTCCTTGTTGCTCAGTCTGTGGGACCGTGGGTACTTGTGCGTCACTATTCACAATGCTCCTCCAAGCCCTATTGGAGGCATTGGTAGCCTTTTCGTTTTCGCCGGTGTCACATAAATTCAACTTCGGGGGGGGCGGGATACGCTCCTGTAGGCTCCCTCTGGCGTGTACTCCGTGGCCAATATCGCCGACAGCTCCTTGCGAATACTGTGGAATTGCGGAAGAAGTGGTGGGATCTGGGAAAAGTATTTCTCTGCTCCTCGTTTCCACCCATTCCTGGCATCTTCTTGCAGCTTCAGATAGCCTGTCTTGCTCACCGGGTCTGGAATGGAATGAGGTTGGCGGCGCGTATAAGGTTGGAGTGGTTGAACCAGAAGTGCTTGGTGGAGCGGTGGACTTTGGGGGTAATGGTGGGGCCGTATAACCGGACAAAAAATTACCTCTCCTTTTCGTAATTGTACGTGGTCGCTGGGGACTGAGTCGGTACGCAATTATAATCTCTGCCTCCTCCTGAGCGGTAGCAACATCATCGATATCGATATCTTCCGTGTGAAAATTTACCCCTGATTGCACTAGAGTTGCTGGTGCATTGCTCTTGGTAGCTGCGCGGGGATGGAACAAACCAGAAGCCATGGTACAACAATCTACAGTGCGTATGTGTTAGGAAGGATTTATTGCGACAAGGACAAGAAGAAGGAGAGAAAACCAACCCGCGGCTTCTGAAGATACACCAGTGCAATTCGCGGGGGAGGATTCTGCATCACCCTGTAGCTCGTGGGAGAAACATTACTAACCAGAGTCTGTCTCACGCGGCGATCGCGAGTAAATGATTCCTGAGCAAGAATAAGGGACCAGATATGCTACTAGAAGTGTGTGTACCTAGAAGTTTGGAATGACTTTGGGAGTAAGCAAAGCAGGATACCTACTGATAGGAGGATCACAGGTATATACTAGCAAAAGTACAGTTAAGTAACAGTACGGGGTACAGTAGGTACGTGCTGTGTCTCAGGAGAGTCTCGTACCAGCAAGCTGCTCCGGCACTTTCCAGTAAGCACAGCTGCAGCTACTATGTTATATGATGTCGTTTAAACGTTGGATAAAACCTATCGGAAGTCATGTGTATTTGCTCTTCCGGGTATACGTTGTATCGTGACTATTCTGGTTCGCGGTCTGTGGTTATAGATACGTGAGCGTCTCAATATTTAGGGCTTCCAGCTAATGAAACAACAATTCAAGGGCCATAACCTCCTTGCTATATATTGGATATCAGCAGAATTTAAAGCATTGTTGCTTTTTGATATGTCACTGACTAACGCCCTAAAACTATACATAACCAGACGAGCCCAAGGCAACCCAGACAAACGTCTGTGGCGAGACTGCCAGGGACTAAAAAGGAGAGGAAAAAACACTGTAAACACATGGGTATATAGGTGGATCCATGGACCCCACCTGAGTCTCAAACAAGCCTTGTGCACGTGGTCGGTCTCATCTTGCTCCGTTCTGGATTCAGTTGGAGGGGCATGGCAAGTCACCTAGGTGGATTCAAGCGAGCCGCTCGGCTCGAGATCGCCCCCGCTGAATCTAGGTTTGACATATGCATCAAGGGGCGGGTATAAGATAGATAGCCAGGAATATTAGTATACACCAAGAGGATGATACAGGTCTGCATCTACAAGTGACTAGTGAGTTACAAAAAAAGAGAAAAAGTCCGAAATCTTATCCTGAACTTGTATCACTCGATGCCCTGCGTAGGCAATGGGCCGGATCTTGGTTACGGGACTACATACTGTCAGGCAGTGATAGTAGCCCATCTGTAATTAGATGTAGTAGGCTTTTTTTCGTTTACTCGCATTCAGGCTATCTAGCCTATGGCAGATCAGCCTATGGCGAGAGACTGCACATACATGTAGGTTATCCCACCTTAGAGCTTCCTCGTCCCCTGGTAAGTATGTATATACTGTACATTGTAATTTAAAACAAGCTCCATGTCACCACTCCAGGTCTCTCCACACTTCTCCCACCAGCGCACATTGCCTGAGGTGTACGGAGTACCGCGTTCTGCATTCGGATTTATCTGCATTCGCTCTCCTAATGATCCACAACTACCGCTTAGGGGCCCGCGGTCCGTGGTTATGTATGTGAGCCCCCCGCAAAGCCTCCGTATCCCAGGAACGCTTGTTTGATGCCAGTTACGCCTGGACACGGGACATCTCGAGACAAGACGCCTTGGCCTCGAGACGTCTCATGACCCAGAGCAGTGCTCTCTAGATATCCCGGCGGTGGCCTCGAGACTTTATAGACCTTGAGCACAAAACCTGATGCGTAGGCTTTTTTTTCCTTTAAGTAATCATTAATCGCATTCAGATATCTAGACTATGGCGATGGACTGCAGCTCCCAGGTGACTCTCTCCTCCACTGCGGCCAGTCCCTGCCCTCCCCACTATCTACAAAAAAGAGCGACTATAAACTCGCGTAGGTGAATTTCTCCACCCCCACCCCCTATCCAAGGACCACGCAGGTGAGAACAAAGACACAATACAGAACGACCATCTCAAAAACCTCTTAATCTGCGCAGGCATCCCCCAACCACAAACCGCGCCGGTGATAACCCACAAACCCAACCATCCTATCCTATCCCACCCAACCATCAACGATCCCAGTAGCCGGTGGTGCGTAACAGCCTCCTCCCCATCCGCAACTTCGTAACTTCGTAGCTCCACTGGGTCTCTCATGTATATGACTAGGGAGGAGGCCATATGTCCTTGCCTTTCCAGCCACCGTATCCCCAGTATCTTAACCCCTCTATTATCCTCTTCTATATATCCACATCCTCATGGTGCCCGGTTTATATTTCAGGGGGGGCCGCGTGCATTACTAGAGCGCGTGGTCGGCTGCCTCCCCTTCGTAGTGGGCGCTGCTGGCGATGGCCGCGTTTTGCCTGATGGTCTCAGCGGTGTTTCGGGAGTCGTCGGTGGCCGCTGATCTCTCTGTGTAGGTGGGGTTCGCCACTCCCGGGGTCTTCTGTTCTCCATCCTGGACTTCCCTGGTGATGCCGGTGGCTTTTTTTTTATATTTAAATAATCATTAATCGCATGCAGCCTACATAGACTATGGCGATGGACTGCAGCTCCCTCGGGTGGCCCCACTATCTACGCTATCTACATAATAAAATCCACCACCCACTCACACCACCTCTCATCCCGCCACATTTGCTCCGTTGATCGCCCTATGCCATCGCCCACCCACGAGCACCGTTGTAGATGGGCTGCGTTTTGTGGCGTCCACCCATCACATACACACCACGGTTCGTCCGTCTTGCCAATTTCTTTCAACCACTGCCGTTGTGATCCCTTGTCTGTCACCATGTATGTGCCGGTGGCTGTCCAGCCCTCTCTTTCTCCTTCCCTCCCTGCTCCTGCTTTCGCCTTGGTGGAGCCCGACTTCCGCGTAGGTCTTCCGAACTTCTCTTGCTTGGGTGACAGCCTCCGCGTAGGTAGGCCTTTAAGCATGTACATACAGCCAGTGGAGATATGCTTGTATCGAGTGTCATTTGTAACACGTTAAGGCTACCATACTGTCTCAGGCTCTCGGTAATGAAGATGGTGATGATTCCGAAGCCAGGAAAAGACCATACCGCAGTAAAGGGATGGAGACCAATCGTGCTGGCAAACACAGTAGGGAAGTTAGCGGAAAAAATAGTAGCGGAGGAACTACAGCGACATAAAGAGCTGTGGCATGAGAGAGCTTTTGCGGGACGGAAGGGAAGGGGAGCAATGGATAGCGTGATGTTGATGGGATACATAGCAGAGAAACATGCGGAAGGGACAATCGTGGGGAGGGACGCACAATCAGCGTTCAACTCCATCAGAAGGGAGTATGTACGCAAGGTACTACAAGACCATCCGGTGGTACGAGAGTGGATACACGACTGGCTAGCTCCGAGAGAATTCAACATAGAGGTGGATGGACAGGTCATTGGGAGGACGAAGATGACAGGAGGTACGCCGCAAGGGAGCCCGCTGTCTCCGGCACTTTTTACAGTGTACATGTCAAGCGTGATATGGAAGGCGGAAAAAATCCTAGCAAGTAGGATAGGAGGCAGGGAATTAAGAGGGGAACGCAGGAGGAGCTACTGGCCCCTGTCATTTATCGACGATATTAATGGAGTGAGGGTAGGAGGGGAAAGGGAGATGGATGAAGCGTTAGCAGAAGCAGGGAGGGAGGCAGGTATAAAGTGGGACAGGGAGAAAGATTGGAAGGGAAATAAGGGCAAGCATCTCGGGGTGGTCATGCAGGACCAACGGCGGCACCAAAAATATCGCTGCAAGAAGGCAAAGGCAGCATGGGATATCATCCGGAGATTAAGCAAGCTGCCGGCGTTAGGGAAACGCAAGATACTCACACAGCAACTACTGCCGATCCTGACATACGGGTGTGAGCTTTACCCAGACCCAAGCGAGCAACAGGAAAGACTCGCATACGAGATGTACAGATGGACGGTGGGGGGGTATCCTGGGAGCCGGAAAGATAAACTGCAGGCATTAGTAGGGCTGGGTGGGATAAAAGAAATTATGCAGAATAAGAGAATAAGGTGGGCGGCGTCAGTGTATGCAAGAGACATTCCAGAGCTCAGGACGATAGCAGAACCGATATTGGTCGATATTCTGGGAGATGACACGGAATACAGGTGGATGGGAGGGGGGAGACAAGGGGAAATTCAAATAGAAGTACGAGAGCTTGAGGAAGCGGAAGTCGAGGAATGGACGGACGGCAGCAGGAGGGAAGAGAGAGCAGCGGGAGCCACGAGGACGAGGGGAAAATATCTGGGAGAATACGCAACAGTCACGGACGCAGAGGAGTTGGGGGTACTGTTAGCATGGGAGGACGGCAACACGACGGTGGCTCTCGACAGCCAGGGGGCAATTGCACGGATCGCGAATTTGAAATTCGCACACCCCAAATCGTGGATAGAGGAAGGACTGATAAGAGAGATGCAAGAATGGCCCCGGGTGTTAATGTGGGTCAGGGGGCATAATGGCACGAGTGGAAACGAGCAGGCCGATAAGACAGCAGGGAGAACAGCGGAAATGGGATGGCGGATGATGGAGAAGAATATAGCGACGCCGGCGGGTATAAAGCAAGCATTCCCAATATACCCGAGGGCACCACCGCATATGAAATGGACGAGACAAGCAGTGAGGGGGCTAGTATATATGGTGACGGACAAGGGTCCGCAGAGACAATGGCTGTGGGAAATAGGGAAGAGCGAGGAAAGCTGCTGTGTGTGCGATGGCTGGACGGCACAAAACGCAGCACATCTCATGAACTGCTCGTGGGTAGGAGACGGGAAGGGAAGGAGGAGCGAGATGATGTGGGATGATGAGAAGTGGTGCGAAGCGGTAGCGGGGTTCTTAATGTAAAATGTAGATAGTCGGAGAGGGCAGGGACTGGCCCGGTAGGGGAGAGAGGCCACCTGGGCAACCAGGAGCTGCAGTCCATCGCCATATTCTATATAGGATGAATGCGATTAATGATTGTTTAAAAAAAAAAAAAAAAATCAGGCTCTCGGTAGCTATCGGACGTCTCAATAGATGTCTGCATGACAACCAATGAGAAGTTTTCACAAAAAATCTCGAGACGTCTCGTCTCGTTTTTTTTTTTTTTAAAGAATCATTAATCGCATTTATCCTAACTAGAATATGGCGATGGACTGCGGCTTCCGGTGTCCCGGATGGCCTCTCTCCACTGCTCGGGCCAGTCCCTGCCCTCCCCGCTATCTACATTTACCCTCCCCCCCCGGATGTCCGGTATCCCCTTTCCTACATGATGAACCTGGCCACCGCCTCGCACCACCTCTCATCCTCCCATATCATCTCACTCTTCCTACCCTTCCCATCCCCCACCCACGGACAGCTCATCAGATGTGCTGCGTTCTGTGCTGTCCATCCATCGCACACACAACATGGTTTTTCACTCTTCCCTATTTCCCATAGCCACTGTTGTTGTGGTCCCTTGTCCGTGACCATGTACACTAAACCTTTTAACGCCGCTGGTGCCCAGTTGATGTGTGCCGGTGCCTTTGGGTATATTCGGAATCTTTGTTTTATACCCGCTGGCATAGCTATCTCTACGTCTCGTCTCGTGCCCAGGCGTAATACCAGCCGGTGTTGGTATTGCATCCAAGCTCCCAACCATACTATCTTCCCCGCCATCCTATCTGCCTCCTCGTTCCCCTTTGTGCCATTGTATCCCTTGACCACATCAGCTCTCGGCTCTGGGCTCGTGACAGCCCTCTTTAATCCACGATCTCGTCTTAGCTGGGATATCCTTGCTTAGTAGTCTGGCTTGCGGAAGCATCTCGCCGTCTCCAGTCTCAGGTCTCGGCCCGGGCCGGCCTGTGTCATAGATTGACGGTTCCTGTTGTTTCTAAAGTATCTACTGTCTGGCTGTAAATCAATTATCTAGTAACCTGGTTGCACAACCCCTCGTAGCCAAGTTGTATCACATATCGGATCGAGGGCTAGATCGAGGGCATCATACAACTTATCCCCGTGTCTACCGAGAGGCTTGTTCCCCCCTTGGCCGCGTGGTTTGTACTCGGGCCTCGCATGGTCGCTTTGAGAATCGGGTGATAGCTGCCCGCCTTTGTGCCGCCAATCTTCTGTGTTGACATAAATTTCAGGCCTCGGCCTGGGCGGCGGCCGGGCCGGCTGAGAACACTGTTTAATTATCTGACATGATGATGTATTCGAGTTATGTGATAGCTGTGGACAGGCCCTGCAACCAGACCTGCCGGACATGCACCAGCCTGGCGCCACCCTTAAGCAAGTTGCTACTAAGACAGTGTGGCGGCCCGGGCAGTGTTCTCTACCGACCAGGCGACCATACCTACAGGCTGTCGGATGCCTGGCCTGAGGGCCCAGGCTATGCAGTCTGTAGCGCCGCCACACGGACTGTCCCAGTTTCTTGGTATGCTCAATTGCGTAGTCTACCTACATATCTGTAGTTGAACCCCTCGAGCTCGCCATAGTCTAGATAGGCTGAATGCGAGTAATGATTACTTGAAAAATATCAAGTTGAAAGAGCGCCGGCGCATCTTGAGTGGTCCAGGCAGGCGATACGGGGCTTCACATACATGGTCACGGATACAGGGCCGCAGTGGCAGGGAGAGCGGAGGACCCGCGCTGCATATATGACGACTGGGCCCTGCAGAACGCGGTGCACCTGAGACAATGCCCTTGGGTAGGGGACGGGAAGTGAAGGGCGGCGGTAGAGCAGGTATGTGGAGCTGGGAAGCGGTGCGGAAACGTTATTTTGTAGATACATCAGTGGGGAGGGCTGGGACTGTCCCGAGCGGGAGAGGGCAGCCACCCGAGGGGGACCCTGGGAACCGCGGCCCATGGTCATAGTCTAAGTAGACTGGATACGATTAATGATTCCTTAAAAAAAGATTTTAAAAAAAACACCAAGTTGGAGAGTGGGATTTCCAACGCTGAGGTTACAAATTAAGAGAGGAATGTATGAAATAGAAGAGCGTATGAAATAGCAACTCGTTAGACAAGGGCACTAGATGGGGGCACTACATGGCCGGGCGCTACATGCACATATATAACATCCTGTGTCTCAGTAGTATTCTCTTCTGTTTTCTGGCTCGTTCAAATGTACGAACTGCCATTTCAGCTCCTGTGAGAGTACGTGCTGCAGCCTTTCCTTTGGATTTTCGTTGGGGGAGTGTAGAGTGAGGTCCAGGTGGAGCATACCGTATTAACGGGGTATCGATGCTTGATCTGAATGTTGTGTTCACAGTTCTTTACCCATTTCTTGAACCTGTTTTTTTTCTTTAATGAATCATTAATCGCATTCAGCCTATCTAGACTATGGCGATTGAACCTGTTTTGCAAAGATTTCCACAACTTCTCCTTCTAAGGTGGTATATAGAGCTTCGATTATTTCATCCACTCGCTGAATACAATTTATTGCCCACTTGCACTCTTTTGCCTGTGTTGCTGTCTCTCGCTTCCGAGCTGTTGCCTCTATCTCAGAATCCTAGCACCCCGTGATGTACACATACAAAACGCATTCTTCCTTTCCCCCCAGATCCAGTCAAGGTAAATGGTTCCGCTATAGTTACCGTCCGATTACACACATATGTAAGCACGCTAGCAAACATTCCGTACGGACTGTCCGGAGACATCCCGGAGGCTGGCCCAGGCGCTCCAGGCGGTCCAGGTCAGTCCAGGCCAGTCCAGGCGGTCCAGGCCGGTCCAGGCAACCCAGAAGGAATGGGCTTGGAATCCCAGTCTGTGGAATTTTATTTTATTCTTGAAGTTATTCGGGGCCAATCTCCACTATAAACCCTCTCAACAAATTTGCCACTTCTTGATGATTCTTATCCACCTTCTCAAGTCTCCACGCTTCGTTTCACATGGTATAATTCATCCGCAATATTGACCAACCGCTTGCTCCACAGAATTACCCTCGCCCCCGCATCCACGTGAGGATAAGAGCCTCCACGTGGCGTCTGAACCGGTGCCCAAATGGGGCCAAAAACAAGGGTATCCAAACAGATGAAGGATATAAGCCCAGGTTTTCGCATATATTCCGAGTTCTGTTCTTTAGCGAATTCCTAAGAGTTCGAAGAGCGCAATAGTTTAGCTGCCAAGCTAGCAAACTCAAATATATCTTTATTCCACTCTCGCAAATAAGCGGCAAATAAGCGACAATTCCTCCTTGTAATCTTACAATCCCGTCGCTACTTACCGCTCCAACAAATGCTTCACTTTTCCTTTGTGGGGCTCCTGTCTCTTCTCTGGCAAAGTACAGATCATCTGGAATTGTTGTGCCTCCGCTTGAATACCAACACTATCAAATACGGTTGTACTCATGATGGAACATATGTAGTCTTGGGGACACAGATGGTGAGTTAGGAGCGCTCCAAGGTGCTCGCACAATGTTGTATCAAGAGAGGGCACGGCATTACCCGACAGTCCCTCGAACCTGCCAAATGCGCATCAAACAAACCCACCTATTATTACTACTCCTATAACCGGCGAGAATACCATTGATTCAATCAACATTGCCTTAGTGGTGTATAGGTGTGAGGACAGCATAGTTAGGTAGTAGCATAACACAGCGTATTTGGGCATCATTGATCTGAGACCGCCAGGGGCGTCATTGATGTATCCGATGTAGATGTATAGATATGATGTGAGAGAGCTAAGCTTAAGGCTTCTGGTCGCTATATAGCGTCTATGCTACCTAACTACGCTATGCTATTGCTATGCTATGCTACCTAAATATGCTGTATTATGCTACTACCTAACTACATGTATGCTGTCCCCACGGACACGCCATCTTGGAATATATTTCAGATACTCAAGCAGCGCATACCACTCAAACCCCAATGACGTATCACCCCCCATATTGCGCGTCGGCTTGGTAATTCACTGTGCCAATTGTAAACAATATGATAAAATCATGATGTAACTTGCATATGGAGCTCGGTGACGCCATGAGCAAGTCATTGGTTGGCGATGATGCTAAAAGAATTGCAAGACCCTCCCTCCAGCACCATCAGTCCCCCCATCAAACTATATTATGTTCAGACTTGCTGCTCGAGGAGGTCTCTTGAGTTCTAGTATTGTTCCCGCCACTCCCCGTGCCTTTATTCCAACATTTGCCTCTATCAAAAATTCGCATCTATATTCCACAGCTTCACATTTGTCAAATATGTCCATGACGGTTACCGAATCTGTTACACATGATCACAGGGAGCTTGAGGATTATTACAATAACATCAAGAAAGCTCCAGATCATGCCACCGCCACAAAATGGCAGAATCAATTCGTTTGGGAGTTAGCTAGGCACTCGATTGGAGAAGTAGGAATCCTAATTCTTGACAAATGTTTAGGGCCGAGGAGCTGACGGGGAATAGGAGTTGGTTGTGTACCCTGCTTTGGAGAAATATCTCGGGGATAAAGGAAAGGATATGGCAGATCGAGACAGAGCCGACCACAGCCAGGTATGTATTGATAATTCGTGCATAAATTACTAAGCTAAACGGTATGTATAGCTCAAAGTCGAACTCAAGAAATTCCAAAATCTTGCGTCAACGGACTCTGACTTCGCCTCTACTTTGGACAAATTGTACACAGACCTTCAGGAGCATATGAAGAACGAGGAGTTGGTTGATTTGCCCACTCTCGAAAAAGCGTTAACTGGTGATGTCACAGCGGACATTGCGAAGAGCTTTGAGAGGACGAAGATGTTCACGCCTACCAGGAGTCATCCCAGTGCTCCCGATAAGCCACCGTTTGAGACGGTTGTTGGATTATTGGCTGCACCAATTGATAGGTTAGCGGATTTGTTCAGAAAGTTCCCGGATAAGAGCACGTCGTGAGTGAGTTAGTTGGGGGCATATATACAGGATTTGAAACATAACGGGAGCATGGAAGATGGAAGGAGAAACAGCCTTTCTCTGGTGTATTAGAGTTACCTATAAGTATGTTTTTATGTTGGGTTCAATATGATCATTTTTTAAAATGCATTGCCGGCTGTGGGAGGAATAGTATGCAGAGAATAGGGTGACATTCTAAGACTCTCTCACACACAATGCCATATATCTAGATTTCCCTCTATTGTCACCATTACCCAACATGGCATCTCTCATCTCTCACGTGTCACAGTTACCCGATATAGCCTCCCTCTCATCCCCCACTTCCTCTTATTGCAGGAACTGCTCCCCACACAGCCTAGTCTTAAAGAGGCCCGCGGTCATTACCTATGTCAGATCTAGAAATCGAAAATCCTATGCATAGCTAAGATAGAGTTGATAGCCGAAGATAGCTTTAGCGCAGATACCTAAGAGTCTGGGAACGAGATCAAGATAGAGTCTGGGACCGAGAACACGAAAATCCAACTACCACTGAACCATAAAAGTTTAGCTTGGCGGGCCCTCTTAGCTGGCGCGCCTTGAGATACAAAGAGAACAGTTAGAGCAGTATTCTTCGGGGGTCCTTTTTTTTTTCAGAGTCTATATGTAGGTATGCCTTTCCCCCATCGAAAGTCTTATCCCTTCCTATTTGTAAATAATATGCTTGGCGGCGGCGCAGAGGTTCCTACTAGGTTCGGGAGGTGGGTAGGGCGCTTAAGCAGCAGCTTTGTTGTTCCGTGGATACACCCAAACCTTCAAAGGGATGGGAATGGGGCCGTCTCATAGCCTATTAGGAGGCTTCACAGACGTATAGACTCAAAAAAAAACAAAAAAAACGCAAGTATCAAGAAATCAGTGGGCGACCGTAGCGCGACCAAATAGACTACTTAATCTCTATCCCGACGTCACGTGGTGTTCTCCTACCAGATAGTACTTATCGCAAAATTTAGACCGCCACAGTTGGAGCCTCATCCGGCATGGGTCATTCCATAGTTAATTCTTAAATAAGATTCACTCCCGAAATGGAAGCTCGCCCACTCTTTCCCCTTCATCCTCCTCTTCTACATCGCGCAACACGCTCTACAACCGGGCGACTTTGTGAATAGCAACCCAGCAAGCCTCCTCAGAGCCGATACGATACTTCAAGCTCAGTATCATCACGCCCCTTCAATAGCCGGCTGTTCCACCAGGTTTAGCACTTGAACTTCACCCACAGGGGCAATATGGCAGCAAATGATTACTATGGCGGACCTCCGCCAGTGTACCCCCCAGGTCCACCGCAACAACAACAGCAAGGCTACAGTGGATACCCCCCACCTCAAGGGGCTCCAGGATATTATTCCGGCGCTCCACCTCCAGCACAGTATGCACCCAGTCTGGATGGTGCCCAGCACCAGTTTGCTCATTATTTACAACAACCGCAACATTATCCCCCTCAGGTTCGTGGTTTGCTTGCCGGCCTGTAGTGTTCTCGTTGCTAACAAGCATACACCTTCAGCCACAAGCAGGATACCTTCAGCCATACCCACAAGGGCAGGTAGCCCCTTATGGACACCCCAGCTCCCGCCCTGCATCGCCGCTACCTGTGCATGCTTATGACACTACACCTGGGCCTGATGGAGGCCCTCAGGACCGTGGACTCGGCTCCACTCTCATTGGCGGGGTTGCTGGGTCAGCCCTGGCCCACAAGATGGGTGGGGGAGCGCTTGGGACTATTGCTGGTGCTGTCGGAGGAGCCATCCTAGCAAATGTAGCAAGTCACAAGGACAAAAACAAGAAAAAGAAGAAAACAAGCAAGAAGCATGGCCATTACAAGAAGCGGGGCAGTGGTTCAAGCAGCAGTGGTAGTGATAGTGACAGCTCCCGAGGCTCAGGGAAAGGGCATCACGGGAAGAGATATGCCTTGGGCTACTCCTCTGGGGGTGGCAGTGTGTTTGGGCCACCTCATAGGAGAAAGCATCATCATGGATCTGATTCCGACTAGACGAAGGATTTTGTGGTGCCATTTTTGGTTCCCTTTTTGTTAAGGCAGCTAGTGTCAAAGACTATGATGCTCAGTCTGTGTGCTTGCACCTGTCTATTATTTCGTTTTCTAACGCCCCCATTCCGGTTGCCTATACCTCTTTAGAATGTGCACTCAGTTTTCCTGCTCTTTCGTTTGATCTGTGTTTTGTTTTATTATATGTGGGTCCCTATTCAAGGCGTACTAAACTACCGAAGACTGCTACTCACCAGAGTTCCCCCAGGGTTTTTGGATTGAACCTTCTCGGGAGATTTACGTCATGGTATTTGATACCCATATGCGTTTGTATTTCCCGTGTATGGTTGTACTGCGTTGATGGGACAATGTTCTCACCAAAGGCGCCGCATCAGTGCATCACGGCTGAAACCTAAGGATGTGAGAAATATATGCACAGCTAGTCTTACGAGCAAGCCCGGCTGCACAGCAGCTTTGTGACATCTAGGTAGCCATCACCGCATCTAAGTCTGTAAGGCCTGTGTTTTTGTAACACACCTCCCTTCACCACCCCACTTACTTATATGGGTCATTCCGATAGCTCCCGAGGCACACAAGACCGTTAGACCGTATCTGGGGCATTTGCATCTGCTAGTTAATTTGTTTCTATACACAGCAGCTGATCTATTCTATGTCAGCCTAGGAGTCCCGCTGTGTGACAAGCGCTGCATAGCGGACTGTGCAACCCTCATATCTACCGAGGTGGGCCTTCAGCTGGGAATGGATCCAGCTGAGGTGCCAATGCAACAATCGGTCCATACTTGCCTCCGGAGGGATCTTAGCTAACACATTAATGTGAGGGTTTTGATGGTTTTAGCAACACAGAAAAAAAAGAGTCAGGGTAGGAGGGCAAGTATCATTCGGAAGTGTATATACCTCGAATAGGCCCTTGAGCGGATGCATGTGGAGGTATGAATGAGTAGGGTATGCAACCAGACAATGGTATGCCATATATTTATGCACCTACACTACTCAATTATTTAGTAAGGACTGTAAAAATCGTTTAAAGATGCAACCCATTATACTTAGGTGGATATATATACAGTACTGTACATACTTACAGTACTATAGATTTACACACACCAATCAGTCTGGGCACGTACTACATTGCGTGCACATGCCCCGCCACACAGGCTTATGCCCATATCACTGTTCCACAAATTATGGCTTGCGGCATGCACTGCGGAGCTAATAATCGAATTATATTTATTTTGATTAGCTGACCTGACATGAGACTCGGCTATTGGGACACTTAGGTATCTACTCTACAGCACACTTTAAACCAAAACGACCCAATAAAAGTATTTGTGTCACATTCAACTGCCTAGAGTACGTACTACGCACCAGTGGGTGCACGCAGAACTTCACCCGCTGCAGCTCGGGCGGATCGATATCAACCCGAGAATAGCTTGCTAAATAAAATTTCCGGTTTTTGTTGCGATTTGTGGGGATCGTTGGTCAACGTTTAATACAAATACGACTCCCACCATGTCAATTCCTTTGTCGAGAGTTGGGCCACACCAGTACCCATACCAATACCATCGAGCCACCAGCCAGGACGACGTCGGTGAAGTCAATGAGCCCACTGGACACGGTAGAACCACAATTACGGCAAGATCAACTAGTCCTGGCGAGAGCAGTGGTGACATAACCGCTGCCTCCGAAAACCCAACACGGCAGAACCCAACTGCGAGCTTTGAACGACTATACTCAAACATGGAGATTCCCGGGAGCCCGGATTCGCATGAGGGATTCCAATGGCAAGTGCCTGCAAGTGAGCGATATGATACGACTGGTGGGGCTAAATCGGCAGGGAAACGGACGGTTATAGTGGAACCTGAAGAGACGTTGGACCCTCGTACTCCAGGTAGGGATTGTCGAACACCCGATCTCGATAGTCTCTTGGAGTATCCGCTAGGAGTCAGCGAACCCTCAGCTAGGCCAAGTGGGAAGGGCCATAGAAAAGCAAGCTCTAGTGGGTCTGCAATGACTGAAACTAGCAATGTGTCAGGAGGTACAAGCCGAAAAGAAAAGCGAAGAAGTCTCCCAGCCATCTTAGGCGAGAAGGCTTTCAAATCACCCATCTTAATGAAGTCCAGCACATCTACTGAGGCATCAAAGAACATGCAACCACATGAGATCATTGACCAGAGGGCAGAGATGACGGCAACATGGGGAATTTACTGGTATTTGCCATCACTGATGGTGGCCGTGTTCATTGCGGGTTTGATTGGCGCCCTCGGTCATCATGCTTTCTACAAATCTCTACACGGAAAGCGAAGTGTAAATCAACTGTCAATGATTCGAATTGGGACCGCTTTTGCCTTCTTTGTAAAAGCCAACTTGGTTGGCGCTGTGGTGTTGGCGTATAGGTTAGTTTTCCGTGGCTTTCTCATACCACTATCTTTCCAGATCAATACTCTAGTTAAATGATGATTCAAGTTAATCAACCGTGAACTGTATTCTTACCATATCCATAGTCAGTACTAACGCTTCCTCTAACCCGGCAGGCAACGAATTTGGCTCACGATGAGGAAGAAGGCAATGAAACTCAAGGCTATTGATGCCTTGTTTGGAGTGATCGAAGATCCTACATTTTTCCTCACCACCCCAGAGATGATCAAGAACGCAAAATTGGCGTCTGTAATGGCATTGGCTACCTGGTATGTGATTCGGGGTACGGCACACTGTAGACCACCCAAGGCTATGAATCTGTCTCTAAGACATCATGCAGTGGGCATTCAAGCAGATCCTAACATATTCTTCATGCAGGCTCATTCCCATCGCCTCAGTCTTGTCACCATCCTCGCTGACTTCTGAAGTCAGCTTGGTGCGGGGCGAAGGCAGTTGCACAGTGCCTGTCTTGGATTTTGTTGCTGAGAATTACTACGACTTCCGAAACGCCACCAAGTATTTTGGCAATTCAATTGCATTCTACAATCTCACGGATATGACTGCACGCACGGGAAATTTAACGTATGACATGCCCAGTTATACAAGTCAATACCTGGCATCCAAGGCCATATATAACCACGGTTCTGTCAGCCCTCCTGACACGCCTTGTGAGGCATACAACTGCACATATACGGTCGTAATGCCCGGGCCGGGCTACAAGTGTGAGAATGTCAGTGAAGGTTCAGCCCTCTATAATCGGATGCCGCAGGAGGTGAGGAAAGAGAACTTGGCACCCTATGGAATGTACATTTACTACGCGAATGTCACCAATGGAGATTTTCTCAAACCGCAAAATAAGTCGACATCAGACCCACAGAATGTGGACCCGGACTGGATAGCGGGAACATTTCTTTACGAGCCTGAGCTCTGGATTGGATATGTGGTCAATACTACGGAGAAATTACCGCAACCCATGGTGGTTAATATCACAGACAAACTCTCAAACAAGTGGACTCACAAACTAATACCCAAAGCCTTTCATTGTGTGCACTACCATGTCAATTATACCATCGATGTTAGCTTTGTTAACACGCAACAGCGAGTAAAAGTCCGCAAGATCGACTACCTACGACCGGTGATAGATACGATTTACGGGGAACCAGATGGGAGAGGGGGGGTAAAACGGCCAGATCCCAGAAAGTTCCTCCGACCAGGACAGGATGGCTACAAGCTAGCATCGGTGTACCACGCTATAGGAGTTCACTTGAGAAAGTTTTTGCTAGGTAAAATCCATCTGGATAACAATGTACCGTACACTATGTCCGAGATCAGTATGACAAATCTTGTGACCCAGGAGACTGCATTTCCCATTCCGAACTTGGATGACGGTGTTAAACAGCTCTACGAAGATATCCTGATCACTCTCTGGGGTGTCAAAAACTTGGTCATCTCCAGGGACGAAGAGGTTCCTTGTATGAAGGAGCGGTATTCCAACAGATTTAGGTACTATGCCCAGAATCTATGGATTGGATACAGCATCGTCGTGGTGGTAACGCTTGCTTCTATTGTAGTCGGTTCACACTCGTTGGGGATTAATGGAATTAGCTCAGATACATTGTTCTCAAGAATATTGGTCACAACACGGAATCCAACCCTGGATCACCTAAGTCGAGGTGCTTGTTTGGGATCTGATCCCTTCCCACGGGAGTTGGAAGAGACAAAGTTGAGGTTCGGCGCCTGGCATGATGTCAGCTCTTCGAATATCACAGGATTGGGCTTGAGTAGGATGGACAAGGAACAAGGACATTGCGCGTTTGGAACGGTTCACGAAATAACGGAAATTGTTAAAGGTGGAGTTTATGCAGGATTGCCCCTTCCCAGAAGTAGGGGTGACTTGGGATATTTGGATTTGGATAATGATTCTATGAGTGATGGAAAGGAGGAAGAAGAAGGGGATATCTTTTACGATCTAGAGCCAGAGGAGGAACGGATAGTGCCACTTTTGGTTCCTAAAAATAGATTATAAGCGTGGGTCGGCTTCCAATGTTCATTTTGATTTACAAGATTACTAGGAGTTCATGTTATTGGTATTCCTAGTTGTCCTTACCCACTTGGTTATACTTTTGCGAATATCATAGATATTAGTAAGTGGAGACTCTTCTTTTTTGGGGGCGGGACGTCTATGGAATGAGGCGGCAGTTGGTTCGTTATGATCTCGTGCCAAGACTCTTTTTATCTGTCACATAATTATTTCAGTGTGCGCCAGCGTTCTTCGCGATATTTATTGCTACAGCCACCATGCAACTTGTTGAATGATTCTCTCGCCTGGGGCAAAAACTATCTAGGAATACAGGTATCTTTATATACATGAATATGTAAGATAGGTAACAAGGAGGGGGCTAGAACCAGCCTCACGATTTGGGATGATTTGGCTCCCCTCTACAAATGAATCTGTTGTTGTCAATATCACTATGTGCAATGTGGCCCATCAGTATCTAGTCTTTTTTTTTTTTTTTTGAGTCTATACGCCTCCCCCCCCCCGAAGGGAGCCTGAGTATCTAGTCCTGGAGACCCCGGGCTTGCATAAATGCTGCTGGCACCGCAATATGTACTGCTTTTGAACGTACAGTACATATTGTACATATGTATGTATGTATGTACAGTGTCATGCAAAGTCTGACGGTGATCATAACTATGGCTACTCTGTATATTCTCTATTTATACTTTCTCTGTATGTACCCGTACTCCAAAAGTTACAATCACCAGACCAGGTACCTACTATCAAAGTACTATACGATAGTTCATACTTAGCAGCTGTTATGCACGTAGGGTCACGCCAACCGGATTACTTACCTACCTGGGTGACCACCAGAGTTGCTAAACCTGCTTACAAATTGAAAATTATCCCGAACCAGTACAGCAATATAATAGTCTCATGTCAAGGCCCAAAAGCTTGCTGCAATAAATTAAATGGAAGTAATAAAATAGCATTTATGCACGATAATCTCGTGCCCAGACCGATTTATTTTTTTGGTGTCAAGTAGTAGTACTTTATTTATCTGCATTTTTGTGAAGCTCACCCATAATTCATAAATTTTTTTTTTTAAAAAAGGCAACAAATTCCAAATACAAACAGTGGCAGCTCTTTGCGTTCTTTTCTTCTCCAAGCCTGTACTTGTAGGTAGAACTGTCCATATATAACCGTACATACATACAGATACCTACAATACATAGGTATGTACTGTACTCACCTATGTCGCACACTCTATACGGTAGGTACATGTACTTAGGCAGCTAACAGGGCTCTTAGTTATTTTCTCAGCTCAAGCTGGGAATCAATTTGCTGACCGCTTCCACCTATCATGGGGAGTGATTCCCCGCAGATGTTCGCAGTTCTTTAAATATACCTACCACAAGTTTCTTCAGATTCAACAAGAAATTGTTCTGCAGCACATTTATGAAAGAGAAGGTTTGTTTCGAAAAGGAGATAAAGGTGGGGCAGGACATTCTGACGCGAGGTCAAAATTAGGCATTTCGTTGTTGGCGTGCGATAATCTGGCGGGCACCAGCATCTCTCATAGCTGCCCCGTAAGCAAAGGGAAGAACTTGTTCATTGATGCGTCCGTCAGCCCCCAGTCAGGCTGCGGTCATATCCTCCAACAACAAAGGGCAATTACTAGCTCAAGTGGTAGCCCTCGCTCAAGTGGTACCTACTTGTGGGTTAATATTGGGCACCGCGGACAAATTCGGAGGAGATATACGGCACATGCACTCACTGTGCCCTTCAACAAGCACCCCTCCATACCCATCCCATACAATCCTGTTAGTCGTCAGGATAATGGATCAGTTACAAGCATACTGTATTAGTTTTCAACTGTACTGGTTATTTCGTCTGCCCTACGGTACGCACTAAGCAGGTAAGTGGGCTCGCTATCCCAGGAGCGAAAAAGCCTGATCTTCGATTGGCAGACAGATGACGCTTGGGCTGCATTGATCTCAGTAGCCCCCGCCAGAAAATATAATAAGCTACGGTTTTCCTCACCGCAGGGGCCACACCCATATCCCAAATTGTTAAATACTGGGGTAGGGCCCACAGCGAGTACAGACTTCTTTTCGAATTCTACTCTCCCTACGGCAATTGGTGCATTTTCGAATTCGATTTTCAAAGTGCCCGTGATCCCAGTCTTTTGAATTTTGTTCCGCGAACCGACACAATGAGGCCTTCACTAAACTTCTTAGGGGCTGCTGTTCTGGCATTCGGTGTTTCCAGCATTGTCGCGAAGGTGGCACAAGAAGGGAAAGGACCTGTATCCGCTCCAACTGCGAGCTACAACAAAGGTCCAGACTCAGGCAAGAAGGAACATCGTGTGACTGTAGCTCAGGTGGGTCTACATAATTTCTTCCCATGCTGGTAGCTAATATATGACAATAGACATCCCATAGGTTCAGTCCCCAGTTTGTTAACGCAACAATTGGCGATGTCATTAGTAAGTTCTTTATTTTCAACGGTTATTCGCGTGCAGGTGCTTACATGTGCATTGTGGTAGCATTCATATTCTATCCCACCACACACTCGGCGACCCTGGCAGATTACAGATCCCCTTGTGTTCCATGGAGCTCCCAGCATATTGGCGAACAGGATGTTTGGTCTGGATTGATCACAGAGGAGAAAGCCCGTACTAATGTATGTTTGTGAGTTCTTTTATAGGATATATGCTAACGAGGTGCAAAATAATAGCCGCAAACCTGGACATGGAGGGTTGATACGAAGGATCCACGCTTCTTCTATTGTAGTGGTCCTGAATCATGTGTACGCTGGGGAATGGTTTTCGCTGTTAATCCGTACGCTTCCCTACCCTGTTGTTTCTCTGGGCTGCAAAATAATGTTATATTAGTTCCGTCGAACAAACTTTCGAAACATTCCAAGCGAATGCGAAGCAAGCCGATTATCAAATGAGTCCTGGACAGACACCACCAGACGAATCACCAACTACGAATACCGGAAGCAAGAAAACCCCAACTCCGCCTGGGGTGATTGCTGGTATCGTTGTTGGCGCTGTAGCGGCTGTGGCGGTTGTTGGCCTGCTCTTTTTCCTTATTGGGCGCTCAAGAAGAAATTCTGCCTCCGAGAAGGCAGCAGCCACTGCTGCATCTCTTGCACAGCCGACAGTGGATGTTGGGCCCGTCCCCGGTGTCTATGGTGACCATGCCCCTCCCGGTGTCTATGGTGACCATGCCCCTCCCGGATACTATGGGAAAGGACAATTGCAAGCATGGGATGGAAAAGGATTGGCACCACCTGCACCACCTCTCAGCCCTGTTCACTCTCAGTATAACCGACATTCCTCAAGGTATGGGAGTCCTGAACCTACCAATCCCCATGCCTCGTGGGCACCATCAGAATTGGGGGGCGAGAGCGCAACACAATCGCAGAGAGTTGAGATTTATACTCCAGGTGTGGATGACCGAATACCATTGAACAACCCCCCAAAGAGCCCATGAACAGGTGTCTTCCTGGTCACAGAAGGGAAATTAGCTTACTTGGAGCAATGCACATGAGATAGAGTTGTCTGAGCTTGGAACTACACTGAAAGAGCTAGCATAGCATGGCATGAGTTCACATTGGGCTTCTCAAACCACCAATATCCTTAGAAGGGAGGGGACTTTACGGATTACGCACAGGTTTTTGTCACGGATTTTTCTTATTATTAGCATTTGTTACGGGCTAGCTCATTTTTTTGCTTGTATTTCTACCCTTGTATTATCATGTTGGGCTTCTTCTACGGTGTTACTTGAGTACCCCTGGGCTTTTTTATTCCATCTCCCGAGGAAAAGCGGAGAAGCGAGAAATGCTATGGTGTTGAGGTTTCTCGCTCGGTACTCTTCTTTGGCTTCAATATGCATATATATACATTAGTTATAGTGGCGCGGAAATTAAATTCACATCTTTCACTATGCTCACTCCAGTCAAGTGATTCTCATGCTTAAAGCCTGTTCCTCAACCTCATCCAAGTTACAGGTACAGAACTGGAATCACAAATCATAATACTACCCCATGCATGAACCGATATCATCCCACTCCCCCTTATTTTTGGTCTTTTTCTGCATCCCTGGGCGTGGTACAGTGCATGGGTGGTCAGCATAAATCGCATGATTGCTTCATTACGAAATAAAGTAGTTTTCACTACACATGCTTGACAGGTTACCGGCGTGAACGGCATAACCCCAAGCTTTGGTCCACAATATGATTGTATCTCCAAACTTTTGAGCTTGAGAATATGAGCATATATATACAAGGGCATACAAAGGATACTTATTACATATTCTGTGCAATGATCATTCAGATCTAGTTAATGCATGCCTGAGGTGCAGAGGCTGGCTGAGTCCATATGCATACGTACTCTAGTGGATACAGTATGTAATATAATAGGTCGTTTAGCCGTGCATCGATCTTCAGTGGGTCGTGCAACCAGACTAGATCTTCAGGCGGGCCGGGGTACCAGACTATAGTTTCTTTGCTTGTGACAGGAAAAACAGGTTTTATATGTACATTAGGTATATAACCATCAACTGGACATACAGTATCATTTTGATGTTACTCAAGCTAGCGATGAAGTTTCATGACAGACGCGTATTATGTAAAGGGTGCAGATTTTGGCGGCCCTTGATTTTGCACATGCTCTAATCAGAGAAGCCCCCATTAGGCCCGAATTTCGGCGCCTTATTCAGGTGAGATATCTATAGACTTTGCTACCGTTGATGATTTGTCTGGATGTTCAATCTGACTTTAAATTGATCTCATATTTTGAGTCCCTACGAATTGGCCCCACTTGTTGCACACATTCCCAGTACTAGTACAGCATCAACGGACCGTTGGTAGCTCCTGCTGGGGGGTGATTACGTCTAAGGTAGGGGTCACATATTCCTGGTCTTTATATTGGAGAAAACGTTTGTTTTATATTGACACTTTGTTCTCTTGCCTGCCCAAACAAACACAGAAATGCCACGGAGCTAGAATCTACTCTAGTTAGTGGATTTCCTGTGCCATTTTAATCACTCCAAAATGAGTTAACGTTAGGATTCTGCAATCCTTTTGTCTTGATAATGCTCCATGGATTTGGGTTCCTATTTTCGCGAGATTAGAGACCTTCCGAAATACTTCGCTTACCGGATTACCAATCAACCCTGGCAATTTAAGGAGCTTGGCACGAGACTTATGATTATCTAGAAAAAATAGTCGCCGTATATACTGTACTACAAATTCCAGATCCAGTCCGTGGAGGCGATGGTATCAGACAAGATCCTCGAACAATTCTGTGAATTCGTTTTCTAAAGGCAAATCTTTAGCAGATTTATTGGAGCTTCCTGGACTCGTTTCTGATGTGTGGTTGTTGAGGAAATATGGGTTGAAATTCTGTAGCTGAAAACGGGGGCATTCACTTTTTTCTGTAGCTCGCTGGCTCTCTAGAGTAGTGGTACCGCCACACTTTGGCACGGGTTTTTCACCCTCTGGAGGAATTTTGGAAGGTCTCTCCCTTCAATCTCAGACAATAGGGTTTTTCAAGCGAAGAAACGGACTCCGACGAGAGTAATGCGGTAAGACAAATTCGACTGTATCACAAGATATCTGCATTGATTCAGATCCCCATTATATAGAAGCCAGGTAGTTGGGATCAGACCCGCCTCATAGCCTAAGGCTCCCTAGACCAAATTTCTTTTTTCTTTCAAAAGCTCACTTTTGCACTATATAATTAGTCAACTGATTTAGGTCTAGATCTTATGCAGTAAGCTGATGCTCAGCGGTCCCCAAGAAGTAGATAGGCCGAGAAAGGGACTACCGCATCCACTGGGAAAGAAGACTCCATGTCGCTTTTTAAGACATAGGCCGAGCTCACGTTAAAGCCACTTTTTTTTGACCTTGCATATCAACTTTCCTGCGTGAGCTCTTAAAAAGTGACATGGAGTCTTCTTTCCCAGTGGATGCGGTATAATAACTGCGAACACTGCGGAGTCCCAGAACAAACTGGATATCACCTGTGTCGAACTGATCAGGGGAGCCAAGAAACTCGACGCACCACGATGGAGGAAGGAAATGAAACGTGGGACAGTGTGGGGAGTTTTTCTGCTACATGTATCGTGAATTAGCTGTAGGGATTTTTCTTTGTTTTGTGCGGGTTAGCTCATTCCATCTAGGATTCCCCAAACAGAGATGTAAATAAAATAAATAAAAATGTACTTAAGTCCTGCAACCAGACTGCCGTAACTATGACATACCATAAGTAAGTATATACAGTTTTGTTGGTATATATACCTGGTACCTTTTTTCCTTCAAAGTCAGTGCTCGCTTACTGTAATGGCGAGTATGGTGAGTACGTTCATTAGTTTAGCTCCTGAGCCATATGGAGCAATTCCATGTCCATTACGTAAGTATCTGGTGTTCAAAAACACGGGAGAATAGTATAAATAGACAAGTAGATGCCTGAGCACCCGTAGGAGGCTCACCCTATGTCCTAATGACATCAATGACTGCGTATACCCGGTCCGAACTCCAAACAGACAATGCATTTAGACCACGCAGTGGTATGAGAGTCACTCGTTATCATATCACCTTCAACTTTTCTGTCAACTTTGTCAATTGGATGGTTTGCACAAGTGCTCTGCAGACAACATACGTTACAGGCATCCGATATTTGAGTGAGCCCTGAACTCCACAGAAGGACCACAGATAGAAAACCGCACTAATGGCTTCCCGGTCCAGAACACTGTACCACTGTAGCTAGTATCAGGTCTGATAATTTTCTGCAGGCACCCGCCCTACGTTTCATATCTCCCGTGGGTGGGTGTTTCCTTGCCGCTCGCGGTGCTAGTATGGAATTGCAGAGACCCGCTGTGCAATGGCATCTAAGGTCAATAACTATAGATGATTCAGGTCAGTTTTGTGGGGATGGTAGTATCTAAGTCAAATTTTTTAATATCAATTCATTGCTCGTATTCAGGCTATATGGAGAGAGTGCACCTCCACCACAAGGCCACCTTCTGCCCATATCTAAAGATCTGCATATGCAAAAATCTATATCTACATACATACACTGTACATACTTAGCTAAATATACTGATCTCGTGCCAAGACTCTTATTACCACTGGCGTTATTCTTAGCTAAAGTAAGGTTAGCAGATTAAAGTGTGATGCTCGAATGTCAGAATGTTTTTTCAGAAAGTGACCACAGTACCGTACATGATGCATGATCCCGCAAGCCCACCCTACTTACTGAACCCAAACATGGTTTGCAATCAGGTCTAGGGGGCAAAGGAGCAGTTTTATGCCTGACAGCACCTACAATTGTCTAGATATACCAGCGTTAGGTTTCCTGACTGCCCCCTCCGATTTTTCGGACCTACATTGAAATGGAGATGTTCATACCTGATGCCTGTAATTCAAGTGGGGGAAGAGGACGTACATTGTACCATACTAGGGGCTGTATGGGAGCCCAGCTTGGACGCCCGGGACCATGGAAAACTGCTGGATCCAGTCTTCTCAAACTAATATATCGTGAGGCTGTGGGAGAGGGGTCAAGTGAAATGGAATACATACAATTATACAACTAGGGAGTAAGTCAATTCTAGACTCTGAAGCTGGCCATGTTGCTGGATAGAGCGCCTGGATGCTTGGTGCTCTCAGGAGTCGTAGGAGCTGGCTGAGAGTAGCCAACAGGAGGCCTCAGCGCCATGGGTCTCACGCCCGGCTTCAGATTTGCTCGTTTGAGTGATCCAGTCTGACTGCCATTGGCCGTTGGCTTATAGGACGATTTTCGTCGTTTGATCCGCAAACCATACACATGTAGCTTGTTAGGCTGCCCCGCACACCCCACACGGTACCACATTGCGGCCCAACTCCCACAAAGCCTAAACCTGGTACAGCGGCCTACAGATTGAAGCTCTATATAAGTGTAGTCTGCTTGCAAACATTTAATTGTGAGTAATGACTAAAGGCCCGTTGCGGCCCTCGTCCATGGCCTTGCTGATAATATCTCCTGGAGCGGCCAGTTCAAATCTGTAGGTACTGCTGAGTGACCAGCTGCTGCAGCGTACGGCACACCATTGAGACTACTTGCCCGCCGGGCGGGCCCCCCCTCAGCCTCCCCCCTCTCAGGCTGACCGTCGCCATATACGTCTTCGCCCTTCACCTGAACAGCTGTACCGACTCCACTGCCAATCCACAGGAGCAGCTGGAACAGCGGCTCAGATACCACCCCACTCAACCCCCTCAAGGCTTAAGCACTATACATAGTAGAGTAGGTTGGTGGACTACCAGGCCTCCAGTATGCCCCTGAACTCCACAATCCCCACGCCATCTTTACCACTTGCAACTCATCAAAATCAAGCGGATGGCATTCCACAACGGCCGCCTCATCCTCTCCTCCTGAAAGCCGTTGATTCCCAAATCCACTTACTATTCAAAGCCTGGATTCATTATGCATACTCCCTCCCACTAAAGCCCCAGCTTGGGGCTGCTGAGCTCTATGGCCAGATGGATGCTCGGGTTCAAATCTTCGCAGTTATCACGTATGAGTTTAATCAGGTGATAGCCGACTTTGCCCTGGAATACGGAAAAGATCATCCATGCCTGAAGGAGGCATCGACAAAAGACGTCTCAGCTTATTCAAAATGTGCAGAGTCAGACATAGCAAAGCTGTGCTCCCTTTGGAATGAGTATTCGGAAGCCTTCGAAGAGAAGTTCAGGGGGGCCAGGAGGGAACGACTTCCAAAGCAGCAGGCAAATTTGATGAAAGAGGAACTGAGTCGGTTGCTTTACATCAGCAAGGCAATGGAGAAGGTGTGGTTGGGTGGTGAGCAAACGCAACCAGAGACTCGGAATTGCTCAGACAAAGAGGAAGGAATCAAGAGGTGGATTGCAGATACGAGCTCACACCTCCCAAACGACGGGCGTGTAAGGCCAGATAAAGCTTTGATGAAAAACGTATTAGATGCGAACAAGGCGGCATCTGGAAGATATGCTGAAGAGCTGAGAGAAAAGCTACAACGTAGGAAGCACGCCATACTCAACAACAATTATGTGGAAGCTGAGGATGGTGAAAAGGAGGTTCGCCAGCCGCGGCGCCGTCAAATGGAGGAGAGGGCTACGAGGGTACTGACAAAGAACATGGGCTCTGTTGTGGATTTCAGCACATCTCCAGCAAGCTCCAGGACGGATAGTCTATGGGATGATGAAGGCAACCGGGTCAGCGAAAGCTCTTATGACGAATTTGATATTAACGACATGAGATACCTCACTCCAATGTTATTCCCTAGGCCTCTAACCACCATGGCGCTTCTTGTGACGAAACCCTTGATATCAGAACGACCTCCAACACCAGTAGCTTCGAAAGCTGCCATGCTTTTACCTCCTCCGGATTATCCTCCTCCACCTCTTCCTTCTTCCCTGGACTTACCTGGAGCGAAGTGCCCAGCCACACCACATACCCCATGTCAAAATCCCCAGACAGGCGGTGAAACTCCGGCATACCCTGCCACCTCACGATCCTGCTCGACAAGCTCGTCAATACTTGCAACTACCCCCAATGGGGATTCGTGCTTTTCTTTCAAATCTCTCTACTCAAAGTCCAGATCGATATCGAGAACTGTTTCGGGAGAAGTCGCCCCAGAGAAAAAAACACTCGATGCAGCAGATGTGGTTATATGCACTCTCATTCCACCCCCACACGCCTCTTCCAAATCCATACGTATTCAAAAGCCTCGCAGTATGGCCAATCTGCGAAGCCCGCAAATGCCAGCACCATTGGTGAATCTTACAGGACCACCCGAAATACCACGTAGAAATCCTAATCGATCACGCGACTGCAGGCCTAGTGGAGTTCTTACGCCCAACTTGGAACATATTACTCACACTGGGCGTCGGCCTTCTGTGACAGTGAGCATGTATGATCTTGCAGGTGAATGCAGCCGGGGGAGTGGGCCCAGGAATGGGGCTGTGCTTTCAACACCTGTAGGCACGATATTGAGGTCGAAGGGTTCGATGTTATTCAATGGTAGGATAGTTAAGGAGGTTCCGAAGGGAGAAGAAGATCCTTTCCTAGAGATGTACGCCTACAGGGGAGAGCCGTTCTAACATCACCATGCAGGCTGGTGGGGTATTCCACAGCCTTACCTATGCACATAGCCTTTTTTTCGGCATTTGCAAACGAATTTTGATATTGGCTAGGGCGCCGACATGGCCAGTTTCTTATTTCAACATCATAGTTTTATTTGTGTTGAGATCTCGGTTGCTTATTCTTGTTTCGTTTACTATGTGGCTCATCGCCAATCCTGTGTCGACTACCTTTGTTTTTCAATCCGCCTTTGTATATTTTTTCTAGCTTCACTATCTCATCTACCCCTGGGCATATATCGGTAGCTCATTTGATAGGCATGGAAAATTTCCTCGGAACCCCTCTTTCTCTTCTAAAATAATGCACTTGTGCGTTGGCATTGTGTTTCTACGTGAAGTTCTCATAGCAGATGGATAGGTATACTAGTAGAATCAAAGCTGCAAGTTTGTAACTGAGTGATGTTAAAAATACAAAGGTCATAAAAAAAGTCATCCCTAGAGAAATCAAGCACAAGTATAACAGTCGCGCCCCAAACCCAAACTTCAAAACCCATCCATCCAGCCACGTACATTATCAGCTTCTCGAGTTGGAGTGTCGAAATGAGGAGTGCCCAGGCCGACTAGATATCTCAACCCGAGTGATACGCTGGTGGTTTCCGTAGCTCTGGTGCCGAAATCTCCATAGGTGTACAAAGTTCTTCCTTTGACGCTGTTTCCCTGAAACATTGCTTCTCCCGTCTCCGTTTGGTGATGTAGCACAGGAGTAGTAAGAAGAGTATCACTGCTACGATAACTCCAATAACTATCCCAGCGATAACACCGCGTGACAAACCTCTGAATTAAAATACTGTGTAAGCGAGATGAAGCTGTCGGGGCTTTGGAAATGGGATGGATTTCTTACGCGCCACCACCACTCTTGGATCCTTTGCCACTACGTCCACCTCCGCCTCCACCACGACCACCTCCGCCTCCACCTCCTTTTCGGCGTTCGAGGGTAGATGGTAAAGGAGATGATGATACGAAAGTCGCGAATGTGCTGAATAGTAGGAGTGCTAACATTGTGAAAAGTCTGTGAGAAAGCGTTGGATTCGGGTGGGAAAAGTTGGTTGAATTTCTCAAATATGAGAACGCCATAATAACAACGCAGTGCGAGTTTGGGTGTAGGGTTATCTGATAGAAATTCAAGTTTCGTATGAAGATCAAAGAGAATGTGGGAGATCCGCAAGCATTTATTCTTGCAATGGAGTGTAATTTAGCCGTTTGTGAAACATGCATAGGGCATACACACTAACTGGGCTTGAGCCTTGGTAGGGCTGTGAGACATGCCAGATACGCGACTGTTTTCTTGGAGCTTTCCTGGGAGAGAGACCTTGTAGCTACGAGTACACACACATCATGCATGCACGATGATGTCGAATCTACTCTACCTGCCTACGGTAGGTACCAAGTCCAACCTCTCCCCACATGATATCTTCGCCCGCTACCTTTTTAAACCTGATCTACAGGAGGTATGGCATTCCACATCAAGAATTCCGGCTTGAAGTATCATCATCTGCACTTACCCAGGAAGTGGTTTACTTGTACCTGAGTTCACCTACATTTACTCATCTACATCAATTCAGCAAAGCAGTGCGTTTTTGATGTTGGGTGAGAACTGCGCTTCTATCATGTAGTGTACCTATGTACACTGTACATACAAGGATCTGCCTTTGTTGTGCAACCAGACTAGGTATCTTCATGCAATGTCTCATATGTACTGGCCCATGGGGATAGGTAGCCTTCAAAAAAGAAAAAAAATTGGGCAAGACCTTTTGAGCGTGTGGCCAGAGTACCGGTACAAATTTTGGGCGTACGAATAAGCTTTTGAGCACGAGATCAGTTTGGGGCGTGTGACCAGATTAAACCTTTGTGTTACAATCCAAATTAGGCCTCTACATACTGTAGTGAGCATTTTAATACCACAAACGTATATTCTGAATACCAAGCATTTCTAGAAGTACTTGCAAGTAAACTAATTAATTACCCATGGACAGCTTTTTACTTAAGCTACCACACAAAAATAAATCTGTCTGGGCACGAGAACAGATTGCGAGAAGCGCCTGATCACAAATAACTAGTGAGAGCTTTTATGATGACGTCTTTTAAGACCAGACTGCTCCTGATTTGCTTCCAGAAACCCCTCAATATCCAGTGTTTGACCCGGTCTTGGGGATCGTCGTCATTGTTGTATTGCAGTGTGTATACGTAGGGGTCGAGCATACCACTCAAAGATCAAGAAATCGATGGCCAAATACTTTCTTAGTTGGAGCAGTGACCAAGTACTCATTAACAGCCTGAAGAATGAAGAGTCAACGATTTGCATTCTCATCCTGATGAACACTGGCCGTACTATCCTATCACCTGCAAAGATAAACCAGTCGCCCCTCTTGGCAAGCGAATGGAGATTTGGAGGTCGAAATTCCGGTATCAGTTATGGTCATAATATTAAATTTTATACAGTAGGTGGGCACGTTGGTCTATTTCAATTTACGCTGACAATGAATGGTGCGCCATAAGTTTCGCAGAGATGGACAGAACTCATGTTTTTGCTTCTCAATCGTTGATCTGAAGCTTCCAGGAAGTTATCAACGAGGACTCCAGTTCACGTTAGGTCAGCGCCACCAAGTGCCATGAATTTGTGACGAGCGCATCTGTTTTGAAAGAATCACTTGGTTGTGGATTTGGTATGCACTATACTCTGACTCTTGCTGGTTTTCGCATGCATGATATGTATGTATATAGTGTTGCAGTCTATACTTCTCTATTCAATTTGTTCGTTTATTTTACCGCAGTAGATTGAACTTTGAGACTCTGTTCTGTAAATCGTGAGACATGATATTCAGCCAGACTACTGGTATGTGCCCATGCCAAACTTCATAGCCATCAACGCCTCTTGCACTCAATCCCATCAAGTCCCAACACACTTTCCTCCGCTCTCATTCTCACACAGTCCGCCAACCCGTGTCGCTCATCTTTTATCAATCTGTAAATCGAACAGGCTCCTTCCATGTTGTATTCCTAATAGGTACTATCAGCAAAACTAAATCGGTCAGAACTTTCAAAGCCAACCTAACATCACCTTTATGTGATGTATAACCTCCAGAAAGTCGCTCTTCACCCCATGAGCGGGAGCTGTATAACTAGTGACATCTGGGTCGATTGGAATCGCATTTGGTGTAATGCGCCGGGTCTCTTTGTTCCATGTATAGATACAAAGCCTCGTACCTATGGCACTGGCTCCATACAGTACTGGTATTTCGACATCACTGAAGAGAACCCTGAACCGCCCCCACATTTGCAGATCTGCTGCTTCCCGAGAGGAATTGTGCTGAATATGTCCAGAAGGCTTAATCTCTAAGGAAAAAACAGGGTGCTCGTTGTGCCTGACTATGAATATTGTGGTGAAGTCGACAGCAGCTTTGGAGTATTCCGAGCGTTTATATTACGGAACCACCATGAAATCTTCTCCCTTCAAAGACATGTCATTTAGGAGACCATTATACGGGCCATAGAACTTTGACCCGTCAAAACCTCCTTGTGGTAAAGCTTTAAGCAGGACCAATGCCAAGCATTTCCGAATAAAAATTACAAGTCTGGGCACGAGAACATTGCAAACTGTTTGCGCGTGTAAGCGTCCCACGGCATGCCTGACTAATAATTTTTTTGCGAGGCTTCACCTGCATAGCCACGGACCGCGGACCCCTGGGTTATGGGCCATCAGGAGGGTGGAAAACGATAAATGTGAATGCAGGATCGCCCAAAACACAGTCCACCTGATGAGGTGCCCTCTAGTAGGAGATTGAAAGGTGGGAACCGAGGAAGAGACGAGATGAGTGCCGGGGAGTGGTGGGGTTCCTCCGGTGTTGAGGGAGGTCAACTACGTAGCGGAGGTCCAAAAAAAAAGAAGGGAGTTGAGAGCAGAGACTGGCTCGGGGATTGGACAGCCTATACGTAGGTGCGGTCTCTCGTTATAGTCTAGATAGATTGAATACGATTTTGAAGAAAAAAGAAACTTGAAACGAATTGTAAATATCTGGGGGGACTACCGATGGGGAGGTTGCTGCTAGCGAAGAAGACCCAACAGTGATATAATGAGGTGGTACCAGCAGGGTAGGGCATTCAGGGTGTGCAGAGTGTACGGAGATTGGCAGGGCGGGTTGAGCACGTGGCTGCTGTGAAGGCTACCATTGGTGGGTCGAAACACGAGGGGCAGTGCAGCCAGACTAGTGGAAGGGGGGGGTATTTGGTAGGTATTGGGCCAACTTTGGTGGGATGTGAGGGTAACCATGTTGTGGAGCGTAGCCGGTTTCATAGTTGGGCATGAGCAAGATAGATCACACGAGATATGGCTGGATCCCCTCCTGGTACAGGGGTCGTCAGCCGAGAGATACAGGGCTTTTTCTTTTTTTTTTGGGAAGTCTATACGTCTGGAGCCATTTGTTTTTGACCTTGTATATCGAATTTCCTGCGTGAGCTCGGCCTACGTCTTGAAAAGCGACATGAACCGTTGTTCGCCAGTGGATGCGGTAGTCATATTTTTAGAGAGTATTTTCTTTTTGGAATCTAGTAGAAGGCCCCAGTCAAATGGAAGATCAGATAAGGAGATAAGGCTAATTTATTCACTGAGCTCGATGCGGAAATACCACACGACAGATAAACATGCCCGAAAGGTCTCATCCAAAACGGAAGCACAGATGATCTGTACTTTGCTAGAGAAGAGAAAGGGGGAGCCCCACAAAGGAAGAGAGAAGCATTTGTTGGAGTGGTATGTAATGACGGGATGTGTGGAGCAGCATATTGCGGGTGAATTATACAATGTGAAACGAAGGTGGAGGAGCTGAGAAGGTGGATAAGAATCATCAAGACATTGTGAATTTGTTGAGAGGGTTTATGGTGGAGATATGGGTATGTGTTATAGTTAAGAAGAATAACAGAATAACAGAAATATTCTAATTTAGGTGATAGGCCAAGTGATGAGTTGTTGGAACTGGGTAATCTGGCAGCGTGCATATCAAAATGTGGCATCAAGTGGGAGTGTGGGGATGGTGCGGCACTGGGAAGAAGCATGGGGAAACGGGGCACTGGGAAGAAGCGTGGGGAAATCGGTAAGGCGTGGGGGGAGAATCGTGTCTACATATCGTGCTACTTCCTTCATAGCTTCCTTTTCCCTTCCTTAGTGAATACTTATTATCCTCACACACCGACCGTACTGGCCAAGTGAGACGCATAGTTTTACATGAGTTTGCTACAAAGGAGATATGGTATGTATTATGGCTAGGTATGCCCTCCACCATACGAGGAATCCCCCTGATTTACTAATAGAATGAGAGCGTGGATATTATTGTTTGTCGGGTAGAGTTAAGCTAATTTAATAAAAATATATTGTGGATGTAGCATTTCAAGATGCACATTACCTGACTAACCTTTTTAAGAAGGAGGGCAGAGAAACCAATTCACTGTGGTAGTCTCCGCGCTAGCCAGACTATTTTCCTTTCAGCAAACGTTCTCAAGTTTCCTAATCAGGCATGTTGGGCCACTCTTGGCAAAAGCATATATATACAGAGGCTCTACTCGACAGCGTTTCCCATCGAAATGCTTCGGTTGGTGAAAAAAGGTGTCCTTCGTTCTTTTGGAACCCAGTCTAGGATCAAAATTCCTGCGGCCATTAACCATTTGTCCACTGTTGGTGCTTGGGGTCATGGTTTGCATTCCGGATTCAGCCACTATATGGGGGGGTTAATAATTTGGTAAAGTGTAGATCTTGTAACTGATTCAAATACTTCAGGGCCGAAACAGTATCGAAACTCCTGGTGGGGCAGATGGTGCCGGAGCATCAATTGGCCTGAAAGCTGACGGACTTTCTAAACTCGACACTGTAAAGATTTAAACTTCAAGTCTGTACCCGTTTATATACTAACGGAGTGAATTTAGGACGTCGCTATTGCGCTCAAACTGAACGAACGTACCAACAGTGGATCTTTAGCTTGGTGCTTGGCTTCGGCACTGGAACAGTTCTTCTGCGAATAGGTTCGGTATTTTTCTTCTAATTTGTTTTTGTCTGGTTACTGACACCACTAGGCTGTATTGAAAGTGTATTACTATGATATAGGGCGAGAGAAGGGCATGAAGAAATATGTAAAGGAAATAGTCGCAAACTCGGAGAGGGTTATTCTTGCAGAGATGCGGGGCATGGAGGCTAGAGTGGCACCAAAGATTCAATTAGGGGCAAGATATATAGTGGTGGTGAGTAGTGGGTCCAGATTCCTTGACTGGGAGTGCATAAGTGGTCGGGGAGTTATGGTTTGCTTTAGAGAGAATATTTACAAATACTAAATATCCATGAGAAGCTCTTTATTATTATTAATCTCGGTGTCTATCTATTATTTGTGGGAATTATATTATGGAAAAGTGCCACAGTATAACTGTTAACAGATGCTGAGATATGACAGCATGTCTTTTCAGGTTTAATACAAACTCTAATCCAAATCCATACAAAGCGATGTATTCCCATTATTGGACATAAAAAGAAGAAGTCCCAGCAACTTAGCTCACTTTGCAGCCTCCCTAATCTTGGGTGCATTCACCAAGCCCACAGCATACATAACTTCACCCCTTACTTCCTTCCGAATGCCTTTCTCTAGAGAGAGTGTTATTTTTGACTCAAGTCTCTCCTCGGACTCTTTTATGGATTTCGAAATGCGATCCCGTAACTGGTCTATCTTTGTGTCCATATGGTTCCTGGGTTCGAACATCTACAAATAGATTAGTGTGGAATGAAAGGCCAAGCAGGATTCATAATCACGTACTGCTCCAACACCAACACCAATAGCAACTAATGCAATGGCACCCCATTTAATCCAACTATCAACTTTGTCGTGCCTCTTATTGATTTTTTAAAACTCTTTATTATTGTTAAACCCACCATTGGCTTTTGCAGCCAATAACATATTTCAAAGTTGATAATTCAGTTATGGGTCTTATCTTCCCTAGTGCGTCGACTCTATTGAAAGCTTGATTGACTGTACTCTCCACCTCCGAATCTGACTCAGTATTCATTCATCTTCCAGGGCATAGTTAGTACCAGTTAACACAAACAATAATTGTTGTTGCCAACTCACTCTAGGACTAGGGCAGAGCCATAGTGTTGAACGCTAAAACAAATAGAGCGAGCTGCTTCGACAATAAGAGTTCTCATAGCACTGATGATGGGGCTCTCTGGCTTTGAGGAGGGAAGAGGGGTGAAATAATGTTGAAAAAATAGGTTGACGTTTTGACGCATGTCCTAGTGAGACTTTGGGTATTGATGGTCCAATATTCATGCAGGACAACTCGTCAGTGCATACCTCCAAATTTGCACGCCAATAGCTCAAAGACAATGTCTGGGTAGTTGCTGACCACACCCTGCCTGCCCTCCCGACCTAAATCCAATTGAACATATTTGGGCATACATGAAGCATCAACTTCATAAAAGGTTTCCGCATCTGATGAATATGTCTGCGGGGCCTGAGGTAGTGAAGGAAGCACTAGCAGATGCATTGCAAGAGATTTGGAAGGATATTCCAGAGCCGGGTATAGGTATAGTTCCGGGACCAAGTACCCACCCCTAGATTGCAGACACGCTTGATTCCGAGGAACTTTCTCAGTTGTCCTCGATGAATACTAATATTGCCCGCTACGAGGAAGCCATATGCATGTAGTAATCTACCCACGCCCACCGCTATTCAATCTGTCAGCTAACAATATTCGTCAATACTCGTCACGTGCCAATCAAGAGAGATATCACCCAATGTGGGGGGAAAGTCTGCAACGTCCTCATTTTGTCCAGTTTCCAGAGGAGCCAACTGAGAGTTGGCTGTTCTCCCCAAAGAACTATTTGTTGGAATACTCTCGCTTTCGAGTACGGAATGTATCGGGAATCCCTATAGGGAAAGCCGTGATATAAGCAGGGACAAGGATCCCCATAGTGAAAGTTGTGAAAACGGACGAAGGATATAAGCGCTGGATTTTCAGAGAGCAATAGTTTTAGCTGTTAACTAGCAAGCTCAAATATATCTCCTACTTTCGCACCAGCAGGAACATTTTGCATCCTTGCTATGTTTCTCGCCAGGGACCCATGGGATCATTCCAGTCATAAACACCCCATTTCTGCCTGATACGTTATGGGATAGCAAGCGAAACACCCACGATACATTGTTGACATCAATCGGACCTACTCATTAGTACAGACCAATTCACATACTCCTAGAACACAACACTTACTATTGCAATAGACATCATAGTGCCCGGCCTCCAGCCTAGTATTTGTCTTCATAACTATGTGACCCGAACCTCTCTCTTGTACTCGGATAGGCGCCCCCGTAAAAAGCAGGATCCCTAGCATCTCCAGAAAATTCGCTTCCGTGACAGAGCCATTCTGAATAAGTCCTTCTAAAGCATCCTTAGGCGATCTAGCATCATAAAAGTGAACGTTTCGACCCAAAGAACGGAACCCCCTTCTTATATGCGTTTGCCAAGCGTAGCGTTGGACCAAGTTTAGGCAACCTGACCAGAATGTGCTGTACTTTTTACATTTTACATGCCCCAAAAGGGTAGTCTGGCGGGCACCCAAAAGGGTAGCCATAGCGTAACCTGCGTTGTCGACGTCGGTGTCTGTGGAAGATATGAGAAGGCTTGCGAGTACGAGATCAGCTTTCATATTTGTATGATATACACCAGCAGAGCGAATGTAAGCTCGGGGTGCGAATTACACGTATCATACAATGGAGTAGTCTGGTTAACAGTGGAGGTAACCTATGACAGCTTATATAGAATACCTAAGTCGTTAATTAGTCAGCAAACAAGTTCTTGATAGCCATCCAATGCTTCACCTCAGAGTCCACAAACACAAGCCCACTCCTTTCAATCCGTCATGCAGCCCTCTCCAATAGCCTCACGGATAACCTGCATCTCCGTTGTGGGCAAGCAGGTTCACCTCCCCCCCCAAAAAAAATAAACCTACAAACCTCCTGTTGAGTCCAACTTGAATCTCGACGCTAACCGAAGTGAAACCTAGAACAACCCCCTCCACATCCACGTCTTCCCGTCCTCAAACACCACCCAAACAGAACCAGACCCTTCCATTCTCCTAAACTACCACTTTCTCACCCACACCACCCTCGACGTCTTCGCGCTGCGGCTCCCCCAGAAAACCGCTGACCAAGATTTCGGGTTGCTCTATGCCATCTCGGAGGATCTTGCTGCATATGGATGGTTGACGAATACAGGGGTGAAGTTCGTGGTGTTTGTTAGTTGTGTTGGAGTGGGTGGAGGAGTGAGAGAGGGGGAGCTCAAGAGTGTGGGTTATTCTAATGCCCATGGAGGAATGCTGGACGGAGCTAACTGTGCGAATAGGTATTCAAGGAGCTCCAGACGGCGTACATTGCGCTGGTGTGTAATCCATTTTATGACAGTGACAATTTGGAGAAGAAGCCGATTACGAGTAAGAAGTTTATTAATGAGGTCAAGAGGATTGGGGAGAGTTGGGTACCTAGTAGTGCGGTTGCTGCAAGCGCTGCGGCTGGGGGCGAAGGGGGGTTGGGAGGGAGAGAGAAAAGAGATACTCTGTCGTAGGTACTTGGGAAGGGGGCTTCTACAAGTGCACTATATACCCGCTGGCTTCTGAGGGAGGGAAATGCGTATACTGGCTATGGGAGTTTTAGGCGTATTGCTCTTTATAGTCCTTACTTAATATCAGTTGTCAGAGATTCGGACACAATCTTTCAAGAATGTAAATTATTTACACAAGCATAAAAATATTTGCAGGGGGTAGGTTACGGAAATCAACAACTCGCTAGCGTGGGGAGCAGCCGTTAGGCTTCAATAACCCCTTTCCACTCGTTTTCATATAGCCCAAATCTTTGAGTAAGGTAATCTATAAACAATCCACCACCTATGGCCGCGCCCCCCACGGCCACTGCGCACCATCTGAACCAGTACCAACAGTCACTGACTACCTTTAGTCTTGCTCGGTATATCATCCAACTCAGACCAGCAGCAGCACCACCAACGCTTCCGACAAAAAATACGGGCCCACTCCCAGCCAGAACCCCCACAGCGGAGAGGAAGCCAAGCTGAATAATTCCCGCTCCAGCCATGATTTTCTTTGAGTCACTCTCATGCTTCACGGCGATTGATTTTACTCCCGCCTTGATATCGTCTGAAACGTCCTGGTGCGCGTAAATCGTGTCATACAAGACTGTCCAAGCAACATTACTTGCGTAGAGACAACCAGCAGTGGCAAGAATTGTTGGGTTGGTAAGTGAGAGACCCATTGCCGGGAAACCCAGTAGAGCACCCCACGAGTAGGCCAGCCCTAGGACAAACTGTGGGTAATGTGTGACCCGCTTTGCTAGAGGGTAGGTAGCAACAAGAACAAGAGATGGGATTCCCCAGTAGATACACTCCACTGGAAGTGAAAAGAGAACACACGCTCCCGCGGAGAGCTGTCCTGCTAGGAAGCCAAGTGTCTGGCGAGGGGTTATTGCTCCCCGTGCTATAGGGCGGAACTTCGTCCTTGTCACCAGTGGGTCGAAATTCCTATCCCAATAGTCATTGATAGTACAGCCTGCCCCTCGCATGGTTACAGCTCCTGTTGCAAAGAGGGCAATTGTGCCAATCATGGCGGGGGTGGTTACAGGGACTGGAGTTAGCGTGGAGGCGAGGATAGTGGACCAGAGGCAGGGGAGGAAGAGGTAGATGGTCCCAGCGGGCTTGTCCAGACGGATGAGCTCGCCATAGGGGACCCAGGAGGATGGGAGGTACGATAGGATTCCGGTAGTGGGTGGTTGGTAGACATCAGGTGCAGGTGCAGATGCAGAAGGAGTGGTGGTGACTGCAGTGGTGGAAACTCTGGCGAGGAGTGACGGGCGGGATTGTCGCAACTGTAGCGGGGATTTTGACCGACTGCATGGAGAGAGTGATATGCCGCGGGAGTGTCCGATTGGGTGGAGCCTGGCAAGCCTGGAACTGAATAAAAGCGTTCGATTCATAGTGGTCGTGAATCCCCCACTTGTCCCGCCAAGATTTCACCTTTAGTTCTCGATATGGGTCTTGGCTCTTTAGCGCCCTATTGTTATCATGACATCACTGTTCTTCAAGACATTGCATGTATGCTACAGCATACGACATCCAGCACAATCATGTATGCTCGCTCTCTACTGTATGAATAAGGTTCACGTATATTCATACATTCATACATACGATCTAGGTGATGTGCCCCTTTACTGGCCACGTCTGTACTCCGTACCGCTGCTTAATCTGTCGCATCACGCTAGACCTGTACTTCGAACGCCTATTGGCCAGATACCGGATATGCAACTCCCCAGCAACACCACATATTATGAGTATGGTGATTCAGGCTATACTCACAACTATGAAAGCAAATACGCTCTACAACATGTTTACCCTCATATCCTGCCATATTCAACTCAATATCCTCATACCCATCTCTCCCAATATGAGCCCCCCCCCTCAACCTCCCCAAGAGGGCGAATATCACACAGGTGAACCCACGACTATGAGAGGGCCTTTACCTAGCATCTATATTCCTGATAAACAGCTTCTATGACAGCAGCCTATAGTATAGGGAAACCGTCTGCTCCCAAAATGAGCCACTTAACGCTGCAAAAAGGCAATATTCGCGGTATCACCCAGCAGGTATGTGAGTGATGAGTTAGGCTCGAATATATGGAGAGGTATTTTGAGCCAAGTACTCGATGCAGGGGTGCTGCTGAGGCCACGGGGGGGGAGCTACAGGGGGCCCACCCCCCCTAAGGAGGCCCTTGATCAACGATGGTAGGCTGGTATCATGGGATTGATATACCAGCATGACAAGCAGAGTGTGCGGGTGTTATAGGGCCTGGGCTGAGCATGCGGCTGGTCGAAGCGCACTGGAAAAAAGCTCCCACATCCCCCACATCCCCCACATCCCCCCTCGACCAAAACGACCACCCAGGCCCAAAGGGGGGGGGGGAATTAGGGGCGGCGATTTTTCCGTAGTGCTTAAGGATGCTACAGAGGAAGGGGTTAGGCGGGGGGTTGAAGAGTTTGAAGGGAAGGATGTAAATGGGGGTGAATTGGTGAATTCAATGAGAGTACTCAGGATTGGTCATTTTGTGGAGGTTAGTGCCCTCCCTAGTTGACCACCGCTTTGCCACCTTGCACCCCCCATCCTTCAACATTCATTTAACATCGATATAAATGCATGGTCGAGGCCTACAAGTGGCCGTAGGCTCATTGTGGGATACCTGGCCTACAGGGGGGTAGAAGCGGGGGGGGCAGGGTTATCGGGGTGGCTATACTAGACGTTATGGGATATTGGATATTGGGTCCATTTTGGTGAGATGTGAGAGTTACCACGTTGTAAAACGTAGTTGATTCCATAATTGTATATATTGTTAGATTACGACAGGTTGAATATACAGTGCGTATCGCCATAACTTTCACCTACGCACTGTATCACGTGCTGTTGCTGCAGGGCAACACACCAACAGAGGGTAACGCGTCTTCCTCCAACTTTTGTCACCCTCCGACTTCTTCAGTAGACAACAACTGCCCCTACTCTACATCGTGGTTCGATCTTTCATGAAGTGTATGTGGTTACGGCTTGGCTTCATCCATTGCTAAACACTCTCAATTAGCCACCTTCGGCGCGACCAGACTAAGGCCTAGGACTGAGTGACAAACTTCTCTGTGTCGAGATGCCTCCAGGTCGCAACATTGAGCGTCCTGAACGCGCATATTTTAAGCCCCTACCCCCAGGTCTTGATATACCAGACCTGATACAGTCAACTCCCAACTTTGACCATGTCACCCGAATCGACGCAAGGAACATCAACTCTAGCACGATGCCTGATGTGGAGGCATACATCCATGACCACGTGATCAGGAAGGGGCTGCCGTTGGTGATAGAAAACTGGCACCTGCGGTCAGATTGGTCAAGCTGGATATTCAATATCCAGTGGCTGATACAGAATCACGGACAGGATCGTTAGTTTTCTCACCACTGAATATTCACATGGGACCGCTATCTGACATGACTGTTTTCGAGCAGGTATCAATGTCCGAGATTTGAAAAATCAAGCCGACATTCCAATGAGTTTTGGTCATTACCTCAGTAATCTGAGGAAGCTTGCGTCCAAATTCAATCCCACCAACTTTGATGGACAAAGTAAACAACAACGTCTCTATGGAAAGGACCTCGACTGCCCACCAATCTGGCGACAAACCCTCTTAGAGCTTCTCCCTCAGTCAACCTTTTACCTTTCACCGATGGCCGATCTCATGTCCTCGTTGCCGGAGCCTGCGAGAGCAGAGAACATGATGTGCTATGTAGGGCATGAGGGAACCTATACACCTGCCCACAAGGAGATGTGTGCCAGTCTCGGTCAAAACATAATGATCGCTGTGTCTGAAGAGGATGAGCTTCCTGCAAATCGTGTAGGGGCAGCAGGGGTAGAGGGGTCATCAGTGTGGTTTATGATGGGACGGGAGGACCGGGAGGTCATTGCAGAATACTGGCTGGCTCAGCTTGGCCATGACATTGAAGTGGAGAAACATTTCGCCTCAGTGGAAGATTTGGCAAATGCCCCATTTACCGTGTATATCGTCGAACAGAAGCTGGGCGATTACATTTTAGTCCCACCGTTAGCTCCACATCAAGTGTGGAATAGAGGGGAGTACACGATTAAGGCCGCTTGGAACAGGACAACTATCGACACCCTCGAATTTGCCCTCAATGAGGCTTTACCTAAAGCGAGATTGGTTTGCAGAGACGAACAGTATAAGAATAGGGCTATAATATACGAGACGTTGTGCAAGTACTTGAGGGTTCTCAAATCGGATAATGATGTTCAATCCCCAGATTATATCAAGGGCCTCCGCAGCCGAAAAGCATTGGCAAGCGACTTTGTCAGACTCTTCAATCTATTCAATAGGATCCTCCTAGATCAATGTTTCGAAGCTCCTGGCAAGGGAAAGGATAAATCGAAAATAGAGGTCGAGAAGATTGACAACGAATATAATGTCACCTGCTCGTTTTGCAGGGCAAATATTTGGAACAGATTTATGTCTTGCGAGAAATGTGTCATACAGGATGAAGACAGCGGCGAAGACTGCTACGATGTCTGCCTCGATTGCTATGCTCGTGGGAGGAGTTGTGGTTGTCAGAGTGGGCTCAAGTGGGTTGAGCAAGAGGACTGGAATGACCTCTTGGAAAGGCACGAAGAATTCCGTAGCATGGTTGTCGAGATTCAGGGGACTGTATCAGTCCAAAGCCCAAAGAAGTTTTACGACGCTTTGGCAGAACTACCAAGGAAGACCGTAGCGAGAGTATGTCACGAGCAAAACAAAGCTCGACCTTTTGTAGATGTTACAAAGGATCCTGCTCTTGAGAGTGGCGATGATACTGCAACAATTAGCGCGAAGAAGAAGTCAGGGCAGCTGCTTGTTTGCCATGTCTGTAAAGTCAGACATGAAGCGTGGAAATCGGCAGCATGCACGAACCCTGGTTGCTCCAAAGCCTACTGCTACGGCAATCTCTGGCGAGCTTTCGATATGGATCCTTGCGATGATGTATTGGTCAAGCTCGATTGGAAGTGTCCCGTTTGCCTCGGGATATGCTCGTGCGGTGCATGTCAGAAAAATCCGAAGATGAGACCTCATCATCCGAGGGGAACTTTCCTTGGGGCCGATACAAAGAACTATGTGGATCCTAGAAGTGTCGAAGTCTTGGTGGACTTTAGAAGAGGCAATCTGAGTTGGTTGAAGCCAGGAGAAGTCGATCCGATGGCACGACTCAAGAGAAAGAGAAGCGTCAAGGAGGATGATGACATTTCAATGAACGACGATGATACAAAGCATTTCTCCACTCATACTTGGAGTGCTGTCAATGATCAGGAAAATATAGTTGATGAGAAAGCTGCACCTCACGTCCCAATTGATCCTGCCCTAGCAACATCAGACGACGGGTCTGGATCAGAGCCCAATAGCCATGCACTCCCCCACTCAGCTCCCGAGGGTCACCATGATAACAGCACGAACAACGGTCATTATAGTGAGCACGATGATTCACTCCCACCTGGAGGTAAGCCTGGAGGAGGTCAGTATACTCTAAGCCCTAAATCTTCCTCCAATGTAATCCATCCCTTTACTTTCAACTCTACACCTTATCTCTTGTCAGGTCCTATCTAACTAATACCTCCTTTCTCCCCACTTGCAGCATCCTCCAGGCAATCAAACCACGCAAACAGACCCGGCTACAGGAATGGCAGGAAGCAGACTGCAAAGAGGGGAGGGAAGCGGTACCAGGGGTAGGAGCGGTGGAATAGATACGCTGCAACACACTCAACAAAGATTGACCTTACCTCCGCCGTCAGCAACGTTAACGGGGGTGTTGCCACCTGAACATGTCTCATCTGGCCCATCTTCATCATACTTTTCTTATGATAGCACACATTTTAGCCAGCATTCTTACCCATTTAATACGAGCATGGCTGAAAACACCCATTTGAGCATAAACAGTAACGAAGATACTAGCAATAGCCACACTCTGAACGAGGACTCGCACCTTTCTACTCTTGAGAGAGACCCTATTGCATTCATAGCTGCTGCTGGTCTGATGCAGATTTCAGATGATCACAGCCAGCCGTTTCACCCTACTCCTACTCCGACACATCATTACGAAAATCATCCTAGCCTGGGTGAAGTCAGTGCAAGTGTGCTAGGAGTGGGTGTTTCTGGTCCGAGTCATGTTAATAGCAATAGTAATAGTTATCCTTCTATTCATACCAGTTATTCTCATACCAGTCCTTATTTGCAGAATACCCCCTCGTCGTCATATCCGTCCCTGCGACACACGCCCAAGTTCGCCACTCTCAAATCACCCCCTATTCCTGCCCCACTTCCGCCATCCCTACTCGGCTTCCATAATGCCCACGCCTCCAGCAGTAAAGGAAAATGCAAAAAACTGGACAATGTTGTTGGTGACCTGCTATATCTTGGGGACAAGGATAGCGAACGTGAAGCTGTGAAACTTGCGTGGGTAAAGCACCAACAGAAACTCGCCAAGGATCGAAAAAGGTGGAAACAGGCTCGGAGAAAGTCCAAAATCATCATCATAAGAGTCTCAACCGAGAGGTTGAGGGAATTAGGGGATAGATGGAAGGCGAATGAGGGTAGTCAACGAAATCTACTTCCTCTGCAGACAGACCAATCCGAGGAAGATTTAGTTACGACAGACCTTCCTCTGGTGGGGAAAAAGGAACGAAAGCCCCCACTATCCGAGAAACCTGTTGCAGAAGCTAACCCGTCAGAACCAGGGGGACGGGCTGCTCCGGGGTGGGTTGAGACCCCAGAGAATGAGGAAGACGTCAGCGAGGGTAGCCCCGATGAAGGTGTAAGTGATGCGGAATATCGGGGCTGGGGGGCTAGACAATTTAGCAAGAAGAAGCAAGCAACAATGGCGCCTACGAAGAAGAGCAGCAGAAGGGTTGGCAGACCAAAATTTGGGGGGGAGACCCCCACGGGAAGCCAAGAGCAGGGACCATCGGAAGGTAATGGTAATGAGGGTGCTCATGACTCAGACAATGAAGACATAGACGAAGGACTATTCCGTGATTACCAGACGACACCAGCCCAGGCTCCAGCAGGCTCTGAGTCTGAATTCCGAAGGCTTGCGGAGGAGGAAAGGAACAGGAAGCTTGAGGAGGAAAGGAGAGCCGAACTAGAGAGACAACAGGCACAAGAAGCTGAGGAAGTAAGAAAATGTGCAAAAGAGGAAG
>Ga0307514_10000711_pt1 | contig 57628 bp, 53 predicted proteins | sample 16_EM_MG_FD_203088 | JGI IMG/M metagenome (GOLD analysis project Ga0307514, IMG submission 203088) | Populus trichocarpa ectomycorrhiza microbial communities from riparian zone in the Pacific Northwest, United States - 16_EM | ecosystem: Host-associated > Plants > Roots > Unclassified | place... | reverse complement strand
GTGGCCCGGCTGGCGCCGGGCCACCCTCTCCGCCTCTTCATGAGAGAAGGGAAAAGCAGGGGCCAGGGCCGCCACCGGATAATCGGCAACAAATGTCACTCATCACCTTACTCGACGCCCAACTGGCTTTTGGACACGTCGCTCTTCTCGACAAGGCCAATTTCTCCCTTGAAACCACAGAGCGCGTGGGCCTGATCGGCCGCAACGGTGCCGGCAAGTCCTCCCTGCTGAAGATTCTGGGCGGCATGGAAAAACCGGATGACGGCTCCATGCATGTCCAGCAAAACCTGCGTATCGCCTATGTGGCGCAGGAGCCGACGCTGGACCTGAGCGCCACCGTGTTTGTGGCCGCCAGCGCAGGCCTGTCTGCCGTGATCGCCATCCGTGATCTCTATCTCTCTGGCGCGGAGGGTGTTGATCTCGACCAGCTGCAATCGCAGATCGAAGCCTTTGACGCCTGGAACTGGGAGCAGCGTGTCGAGGAAACCCTGCACCGCCTGCATCTGGACCCCGAAGCCATCGTCGGCAACCTTTCCGGCGGCACCAAGAAGCGTGTGGCCCTGGCCCAGGCGCTGGTGGCAAAGCCCGATGTGCTGCTGCTCGACGAGCCGACCAACCACCTGGATCTCGACTCCATCGAGTGGCTGGAAGACCTGCTGGTCGACTTCAAGGGCAGCATCATCACCATCACCCATGACCGCAGCTTCCTGAACCGCGTGGCCACCCGCATCGTCGAACTCGACCGCGGCAAGCTCACTTCCTATCCAGGCAACTTCGAACAATATGTACTGCAGAAGGAAGAGCAGCTCGCCCAGGAAGCCGTCATTTCAGCCAAGGCAGACAAGCTCCTGGCGCAGGAAGAAATCTGGGTCCGCAAAGGCGTGGAAGCCCGCCGCACCCGCAGCCAAAGCCGCATCGGCCGGCTCGAAGCCCTGCGTGCCAGCCGCACCGCGCGCCGCGAAGCCCAGGGCAGCGTCAATCTCGACGTGGCCTCTGGCCAATCCAGCGGCAAAATCGTGGCCGAGCTGACCAACGTCAGCAAGGCCTTCGGCGACAAGGTCATCGTACAGGGCTTCAGCGACGTGATCCTGCGCGGCGACAAGGTTGGGCTGCTGGGTGCGAACGGCGCCGGCAAAACCACCCTGCTCAAGCTCATTCTTGGAGAAATCCAGCCCGACAGCGGCAAGGTGCGCCAGGGCGCCAACCTGCAGGTCGCGTATTTCGACCAGATGCGCAACGCGCTCGACCTCGATGCCACGCTGGAAGACTTCATCAGCCCGGGCAGCGAATGGATCGAGATCGGCAACCAGCGCAAACACGTCAAGAGCTACCTGGGCGACTTCCTCTTCGCGCCAGCCCGCGCCAACTCGCCGGTGCGCTCCCTCTCGGGCGGCGAACGCAACCGCCTGCTGCTGGCGCGCCTGTTCGCCCGGCCTGCCAATGTGCTGGTGCTCGACGAGCCGACCAACGACCTCGATATCGACACGCTGGAACTGCTTGAAGACCTGCTGCAGAACTACGACGGTACCGTTTTCCTGGTCAGCCACGACCGCGCCTTCCTGGACAACGTGGTCACCAGCATCATTGCGCACGAGCCCGAAGAACGCCCCGGCTTCTGGCGTGAATATGAAGGCAGCGTGCAGGATTGGCTGATCCAAAGCAAACGCGCCAAGGCCATCGCCGAAGCGGCCAGCAAGAACACAACCGCGCGCACCGAAGACAAACGCAGTGCGGCGCCTGCTCCCGCGCCAGCCGTCGCCGCAACACCTCCAGCGGCCAAGGCCCGCAAGCTCAGCTACAAGGAGCAGCGTGAACTCGATGCCTTGCCGCAGCAGATCGGCGCGCTGGAACAGGAGCAGCAAACCATCGCCGCGGAAATGGCCGACGGCAGCCTGTATGGGCGCGACCCCGCACGCGCCGCAACCCTGGGGCAGCGCAATGCCGAGATCGACGATCTGCTGATGCAGGCGCTCGAACGCTGGGAAGCACTGGGCGCCTAAAGGAGCCGGCGCGCAGCAAGAAGGCCTGCGCGCCTACAACCAGCGCTGCCGGCTCTGCAGTAGAGTGGTCGCACCATGCGCGCCCCTCCCCGGCTGCTTCTCCGGCGCCCAGCCCCCGCCTCCCATCTCCATGCAAGAGCCTGGCTGGTGGGTGCTTTCATCGCGGTAGCGCTGGCATTGACAGGCTTGGCCGGTTGCGCCAGCCTGCCGAGCAATGTCGACCGCCCCGTCAGCACCGCGCTGGCGCAGCCTGAAACCACTTCCCTCGGCCGCTTGGTACAGACGCAGGCCGCAGCGGCCAACGCCGGTAAGTTTTCCGGGTTTCGCCTGCTCAGCGGTGCCGAACGGGCCTACACCAGCCGGCTGGCGCTGATCGAAGCCGCCGAGAAAACACTGGACCTGCAGTACTACGCCATCCATGCCGATGCCAGCACCGACCTCATCGTCGCCCGCCTGCGCGAAGCGGCCCAGCGCGGCGTGAGGGTGCGCATCCTGCTCGACGACTTCCACACCATCGGCCCCGACGCGCGGGTGCTGCAGCTTGCCTTCGAACCCCACATTGCCATCCGCCTCTTCAACCCCGTGCCGGGTTCGCGCAGTTCGATGCTGGGCCGGCTCATTGGCGCACTGGGCGACGTCGACCAGGCCCAGCGGCGCATGCACAACAAGCTGTTCATCGCCGACAACGTGCTCGGCATCGCTGGTGGCCGCAATCTCGGTGACGCCTATTTCGGCCAGGGCCAAGAGAGCAACTTCGTCGACCTCGATGTACTTGCGGCCGGGCCGATCGTGCGCGACCTGTCCAGAAGCTTCGACACCTACTGGAACAATCCGCTGGCCTATCCCGTGCAGACCTTGCTGAAGCCGGAAGAACTGGCCGCGCTCAAGAGGGTCCCATCGGCGGCGCCTGCCCCTCCCCCCACCGACTCGGTTGAAACAAGGCTCAACCTGCCATCCCAAGCCGGCGGTGCAACCGCCAGCAGCGGTGAAGCCAGGGCCGCATCCCCGCTGGGCGCACTGGCTGTCCCCTCCCTGTTGGACATGCAACGTCTGCCGCTGACCTGGGCACCAGCCATCATGCTGGCCGACCAGCCGAGCAAGATCGACGGCGACCAGACCGATCCCGAACCCACCCTGGTCGACGGCCTGCTCGGCCTGATGCAACGCGCACAGCGGGACGTGCTGATCGTCTCCCCGTATTTCGTGCCGGGTCCGCGCATGCTGGGTGTGCTCACGCAGATGCGGCAGCGCGGCGTGCGCATCCGGGTGCTGACCAATTCGCTGGCCTCCAACGACGCCCCGTTGGCCCATGCGGGTTATGCCCGTTACCGCAAGAGGCTGCTGGGTATCGGCGTGGAACTGTATGAGATGCGCACCGAACAAGGCGGCGAACGCTCGGCCTTCGGCTCCAGCATGCCGGGCAGCGGCGCCTCGGCGCCAAGCTCTGGCAATGGCAGCTTGACGGGCAGTTCGCGCGCGAGCCTGCATTCCAAGGTGCTGGTCCTGGATGAACGCCTGGTGGTGATCGGCTCGATGAACCTGGATCTGCGCTCCGAACTGCAAAACAGCGAGATCGCACTGCTGATGCGCAGCCCCGCGCTCGCCCAGAACTCGGCACGCCTGATCGAGCCGACGCTGCAGACCGGCGCCTACCGGGTCGAATTGAAAGACGGGCAACTGGTGTGGCATGCGCCGCAGGGCTCGGGCCTGCCCGACAACACCCACGAACCCGACGCCAGCCTGAGCCTGCGTCTGCTGCTCAAGATCGTGGGGCCACTGGCACCAGAACAGATGCTGTAGAAGCCGCCGTCAAATGCGGTTGTGCAGCCGGTCGCCACTGGCGGCGAGCTTGGCCAGCAGCGCCCCGGCAATCTTGTCGAGCGGCAGCACTTCGTCGGCCGCGCCATGCGCGATGGCTTCGCGCGGCATGCCGAACACCACGCAGCTGGCCTCGTCCTGCACGAAGTTGTAGCTGCCCTTGTCGCGCATCTCGCGCATGGCCCGCGCGCCATCGTTGCCCATGCCGGTGAGCATGACGCCGTAGGCATTGCGCCCCACCACCGCCGCAGCCGACAGGAACAACACTTCCACCGATGGCTTGTGGCGGTTCACCGGCTCGGTGTCTTCCACCACAGCGACGTAATTGGCGCCACTGCGGTCGACCCGGAACTGTTTGCCCCCCGGCGCGATGTAGGCATGGCCCGGCAGAATGCGTTCGCCGTGCGCGGCTTCCTTCACGGTGATCTGGCACAGGCCGTTGAGCCGTGCCGCAAAACTCGTGGTGAAACCCGGCGGCATGTGCTGGGTGATGACGATGGCCGGCGCGTCGGCCGGCATCTGCACCAGGATTTCCTTCACCGCCTCGGTGCCGCCGGTGGAGGCGCCGATGCAGATCATCTTCTCGGTCGAAATGCGGCCGATGAGGGTGTTGGCCGTGCGGGCAGCCGGCACGGCGGTCGCAGCACCCGGCGCGGCCGCCACGGGCGTCGGCGGACGGCGGAACTTCGCCACCGCGGCCACACGCACCTTGTCCACGATCTGCGAGGCCAGGTCGTTCAAGCCGTTGGCCAGGCCGATGCGCGGCTTGGCCACGAAGTCGACCGCACCCAGCTCCAGCGCCCGCATGGTAACTTCCGCGCCCTTGTCGGTCAGCGTGGAGATCATCACCACCGGCATCGGGCGCAGCCGCATCAGCCGCCCCAGAAAATCGATGCCGTCCATGCGCGGCATCTCCACGTCGAGCGTGATCACGTCGGGGTTGAGCTCGCGGATCATTTCGCGCGCCACCAACGGATCGTTGGCCGCACCGACGCATTCCATATCGGGTTGTCTATTGATGATTTCGGTGAGCAGACTGCGCACCAGCGCGGAGTCGTCCACCACCACCACCCGGATCTTCTTCGTGGCCACTCTAATTCACCCTCAAAACTTAAAACAGGTCGACCGAGCCGCCCGATGTCGTTTGCGCCACTGCCACCGCATTGCCGCGCCGTTCGTTGACGATCTGCTCGGGATGGGCATGGGCCAGGCGCTTGACCATGGCCTTGCCGGAGACCGGAAAGAAACACACCTTGCGCGGATAGATGTCCAGCACGTCCTGCGACAACAGCGGGATGCGCTCGGTCTGCAGAAAGTCGATGACGAAATCGGTGTTGCGCTCGCCCACGTTCATGGTGGTGAAGTTGCTCATCACCTGCGCACCGCCAAAGATCTTGGCCTGCAAGGATTCGCGCCGCGCACCGCTCTTGAGCATTTCGTTGATCAGCAGCTCCATGGCGTACGAACCATAACGGCCGAAGCCGGTGCCGTCGTCGCCATCGGGCAGCATGAAGTGGTTCATGCCGCCGATCTGCGCACGCGAATCCCATAGGCAGGCCGCAATGCACGAGCCCAGCACGGTCATGATCACCAGGTTTTCGTCGGACACGAAATACTCACCCGGCAGCACCTTCACGGCGTTGTACTGGAAATGATGGTCGTGGTAGAAAAACGAGGCCTCGCCCGGTTTGCGCCGCGCGCCCTTGAGCTCTTCGAGCGACGAGGTGTGCGCCACATGCGGAACGCCGTTGAGCGCGGGCGAATTGATGCGCGGGCCGCTGCGGCGCTCCAGGATCGGGCCGTTGGTCAGGGCGCCGGCAGCCATGCGCTGCGCCAGCGAGGGTCCGGATGCTCTTGGAATGTCCATGCTTTAGCGCCCCACGATTGCTTTATCGACGCTCATAGACCGTCTTTCCACGCAAAGTGAAGAGATCGCGCGACTCGCTGAAATTCTCGGCGTGCCCCACGAACAACATGCCGCCAGGTTTCATCACGCGATGGATGCGCTCCAGCACGCCACGCTGGGTCGGCGCATCGAAGTAGATCATCACGTTGCGGCAGAACACCACGTCGAAAGGTTCGCGAAACGGCCAGTCGTCGCGAATCAGGTTGACGCTGAGAAATTCAATGAACCGGCGAACTTCGGGCTTGGCGCGCACCAGGCCGGCATTGGAGTCCTTGCCGCGCAAAAAGAAGCGCTGCATGCGCTCGGGGCTCAGGCCCTTGAGGTTGTCCAGCCGGTAGATGCCCTGCGCAGCCGAGGCCAGCACCTTGGAGTCGATGTCGCTGGCCATGAGCTTGAAGGGCGCGTTGGCTCCAAGTGCTTCGAGCGCAGTCATCACGATCGAATAAGGCTCTTCTCCGGTCGAAGCCGCATTGCACCATACGCGCCACGGCGTGCCGGTGGGCTTCGACTTCAGCAAGGTCGCGAAAATCTCGAAGTGGTGCTGCTCGCGGAAAAACGCCGTCAGGTTGGTGGTCAGCGCGTTCACGAACTCCTGCCACTCCGGGCCATCGTGGTTTTCCAGCCAACCCAGGTAATCGCGGAAACTGTTGTGGCCCGTGTCGCGCAGCCGGCGCGACAGCCGGCTGTACACCATGGCATGCTTGCCATCGTGCAGGCTGATGCCCGCATGCTGATAGATCAGCTTCTGCACACGTTCGAAATCGGCATCGGTCCAGATGAACTCACGCCCCTCCATCACTGGACCGGAGGAATTGGCGTTGGATTGCGCGGCGCGGCTCATGAACGACCTAGTTGGCCACCAGCCCCATGTCGACGCCCGACATCAGGCGCTCGATGTCCAGCAGGATCAGCATGCGCTCACCCACCGAGCCCAGGCCCAGGATGCAGCCGGCGTCAATGATGCTTTCGATGTCCGGCGCGGCCTTGATGCTCTCGGGCGGCAATTCGAGCACGTCGCTCACCGAGTCGACCACGATGCCGACGATGCGGCTGCGCAGGTTCAGGATGATGACGACGGTAAAGCTGTTGTACTCGGCTTCCGAGCAGTTGAACTTCAGCCGCATGTCCACGATGGGCACGATGGTGCCGCGCAGATTGACCACGCCCTTGATGAACGCGGGCGAGTTGGCGATACGCGTGGGCGACTCGTAGCCACGGATTTCCTGCACCTTCAGGATGTCGATGCCGTACTCTTCCTGGCTCAGCCGAAAAGTCAAATATTCGCGTGCGGCGGTGCTGAGGTCACTGACCTTTTCTGCTGCTCCCATGAAGCTCTCCTTCAAATCTTTGGGTAATTTGGGTAATGGTGATGCGGTAATGCGGTACGCGCTTCAGTGGCGCGAGCGGCGCACCAGCGCCCCGATGTCGAGAATCAGGGCGACCTTGCCGTCGCCCATGATGGTCGCACCGGACACGTTGGGCACCTTGCGGTAATTGGATTCGAGGTTCTTCACCACGACCTGGTGCTGGCCCAGCAATTCGTTGACCAGCAGCGCCACACGGCTGCCTTCGGACTCGACCACGACCATGATGCTGTTCGACTTCTCGAAGTCGAAGCGCGGCACCTGGAAGATCTTCTCGAGCTCGATGACCGGCATGTACTCTTCGCGCACCTTGACGAGCTGCGAGCCTTGCGCCACCGTGCTCACGGCTTCGTCGTTCACCTGGAACGACTCCACCACCGAGGACAATGGCAGGATGTAGACCTCGTCGCCGACGCTGACCGACATGCCATCCATGATGGCCAGCGTGAGCGGCAAGCGCACCGACACCTTCATACCGTAGCCTTCGGAGGAATCGATGTCGACCGTGCCATTGAGCGCGGCGATGTTGCGCTTGACCACGTCCATGCCGACACCGCGGCCGGACACGTCGGTCACGGTCTCGGCGGTGGAGAAGCCCGGCGCGAAGATCAGTTGCCAGACTTCGGCGTCGCTCATCCCGTTGCTGACCTCGATGCCACGTTCGCGGGCCTTGCTCAGGATCTTCTCGCGCGACATGCCGCGGCCGTCGTCGCGCACCTCGATCACGATGGAGCCGCCCTGGTGGGAAGCCGACAAGGTGATGGTGCCGTGCTCCGACTTGCCCGCGGCGAGCCGGTCCTTCGGCATTTCGATGCCGTGGTCACAGCTGTTGCGCACCAGGTGGGTCAGCGGATCGGTGATCTTCTCGACCAGCCCCTTGTCCAGCTCAGTGGCTTCACCCTGGGTCACGAATTCGACCTTCTTGCCCAGCTTGTTGGCCAGATCGCGCAGCATGCGCGGGAAGCGGCTGAACACGATCGACATCGGAATCATGCGGATGGACATCACCGATTCCTGCAGATCGCGGGTATTGCGGTCCAGGTCGGCCAGGCCGGCGAAAAGCTGCTGGTGCAAGGCCGGGTCCAGGCCCTGGCTGTTTTGCGCGAGCATGGCCTGGGTGATGACCAGTTCGCCCACCAGGTTGATCAACTGGTCGACCTTCTTGATGTCGACGCGGATCGTGGTGGCTTCGAGCGGCGCCTGAATCGGCGCCTTGCCTGCGGCCGGCTCGGCCTTGCCCGCGGCGGCAGGCGCGGCAACGGCAACAGCCGCTACAGCCGCCGGCGCGGGCAAATCCACCGGCACACCAGGGGCGCCGGCGAAGAAGCCGAAGTCCTCCTCGTCGACACTCGTCAGGGACGACGCGGGGGTATTGGCTGCAGGCGCTGGCACACTGGCTGCGTCGGCGGCAACGGCCGGTGCGGCATCGGCCAGGTCTCGGATCTGTACCAGTTCCTTGGAGACATGGAAGATGAACAGGTCCAGCAGATCGCCGTCCGACGAACTGGTGTGCACCTCGTAGACACGGGTGTCGGGGCGGTCACTGGGCAGCGCACTCATGGTGCCCAGGCCGGGGATGTCACGAAACAGCTCCTGCAACGCATCGGCCTGCTCGGGCTTGTCCAGCGGACCAATGCGAATCTCGAGCGCACGGCTGCCATCGGCGCTTTTCGGCGCAGGCGCAGCGGCAACGACAGGTGCAGGTGCCGGCGGGGCAACCGGCGCCGGAGCAGGCGCGGCAGTTGCGGCTGGCACTTCGCCAGCGGCCAGCGCACTGATGCGCTTGACCAGATCCGACGTCGACACCGCGGCACCTTCGCCTCCGGCCTGGTGGCGCGCCAGCAGGCTGCGCGAAGCGTCGGCCGACTCCAGCAAGGCGTCGACCATGGGCGGAATCAGCTGCAGTTCATGGCGGCGCAATTTGTCGAGCAGCGACTCCATCTGGTGCGTCAGTTCGGCCACGTCGGAAAACCCGAAAGTGGCCGCCCCGCCCTTGATGGAATGGGCGCAGCGGAAGATGCCGTTGAGCTCTTCGTCTTCGGTTGCGGCCGGGTCCAGGTCCAGCAGCATCTGCTCCATCTGGTCGAGGTTTTCCCCGGCCTCTTCGAAGAAGATCTGATAGAACTGGGTGAGATCGAAATCGGCTCCGCCGGACGGTTCTTGGTGCATTTCAGCCATGCTGACTCCTGTTGTTCTGGGACACTTTGCCGGACGGCCTCAGCGCATGACCTTCTGGATGACTTCGATCAACCGCACGGGGTCGAACGGCTTGACCAGCCAGCCTGTCGCCCCCGCGGTGCGGCCGGCCTGCTTCATCTGATCGCTCGACTCGGTGGTGAGCATGAGGATGGGGGTTGTCTTGAAATTCGGGTGCTGGCGCAACAAGCGCGTCAACCCCAGGCCATCGAGTCGCGGCATGTTCTGGTCGGCAAGAACCAGATCGATGGCATGGGTCTGCGCTTTTTCGTACGCATCCTGACCATCGACCGCCTCCACCACGTGGTAGCCCGCCCCGGTCAACGTGAAGGACACCATCTTCCGCATGGAAGGAGAGTCGTCGACGGCTAGTATCGAATACATGGAAAAACTCCAGCTAAGTAGGTGCTTGTTCGTGGAACAAATGAATAGGTCAAAAAAGCTCGATGGAGCCGGCGTCCATTTCGCTCTGCGTCACCGGATTGGGGCGGTCGGGCGCCATCTCGGCGAAGGGCGCGGCCTCCTCGCCTTCTTCCTGGCCCATCGACTCCGAGGCCAGCCTGAATGCACAACCCTGCAAAATCTTGGTCGTGTGCACAATCAGTTGCGACGCCATGTCCTGGAATTGCAACTCCGTCACCGCCGACCGCAGTGTGCTGCGAACATCGTCCAGGGCGGGCAGATCGGACAGTGAGGTGTGCGCAAGTTCTTTGTTGGCAGCATCGAAACGCAGCATTAAATTGTCCATGGTGTGGCTCAGCAAGCCTTCCAGGCGGCTCAAATCGTGCATGACCACCATCAACGAGTCCTGCAATTCCGCCACAACCATGACTGGCAACTGGACTGCGGGTCCGGGTGAGGCTGAAGGCTCTGTTTGCATGTATTCTCCGTTGCAGCAGTCAAGCCATGGCTGAATTTCCAGGTACGGGGCCTGATATTAAATCCATTTGACAAATTGTTACCCGCATCTTCGTATTTTCGACCCCAAAAGCGTTTCGCTTAAGACATTCTTGCCACACACGTTTTCCCGAACCCTCTCTGCGGCGCGGTCTCCATGACTCCGATCCCCTCCACACGCCCGATCCAACTGCTGCACCTGGAAGACTCCGAGGTGGACCATCAGCTCGTGTGCCGGGCCCTGCGCAAGCAGGGCATGGAGTTCCACATGGTCCGGGTGGAAACCCTGGGCGAATTCCAGGAACAGATGCGCTCCGCCTCTTTTGATCTGATCCTTGCAGATTACCGCTTACCGGGTTTTACCGCCATCGATGCCTGGCAGGCCTTGTTGCAACAACAACGGCAGCCGCCCTTTGTACTGCTGTCGGGCGCGATCGGCGAGGCTGCGGCCGTGGACGCGATCCGCCTGGGCTTCAGCGACTACCTGCTGAAAGACGACATCAACAAGCTGGCGCATGTCATCGAGCGCGCCATCGAAGTGCGCGAGACACGCCTGGCCAAGGAGCGCGCCGACGCCGAACTCGCCGCGTCCGAACGCCGCCTGGCGGAACTGGCCGAACACCTGCAGATCTCCATCGAGCAAGAGCGCGCGGCCATCGCCCGCGAGATCCACGACGACATCGGCGGATCGCTCGCGGCCGTCAATCTCGACCTGGCCTGGCTGGCCCGGCGCCACAAGGAAGAGGTCACGGCGGGGCACATCGCCTCGGCCTCGGAGATGCTGCAGCATGCGCTGGGCGCCAGCCAGCGCATCATGATGAACCTGCGCCCGCCCATCCTCGACCAGGGCCTGGTCGCGGCGGTACAGTGGCTTGCCGAAGGCTTCCAGAAGCGCACCGGCGTTGCCGTGGCCTTTCGCACCAGCCAGGAAAAGATCGACGTCAGCAAGGAAGTGCGGCTGGTGGCCTACCGCACGGCGCAGGAAGCGCTTACCAACATTTCCAAGTACGCCGAGTGCAGTGCCGTCAGCATCGACCTGTCCGACGGCGAAGGTGTGTTGACGCTGGAAGTCACCGACAACGGCCGGGGCCTGGACAAGGCCGCGCTGGCCAAGCCGAAGGCCTTCGGCCTGCGCGGCCTGAGCGAACGCGCCAAGACCGTCGACGGCTGGTTGGACGTCAGCAGCCGCGGCGGCGTGGGCACCTCCATCATCCTGTCGGTCCCGCTGCAGCAGGATGCCCTCGACTCTTCTTCCGGAACGTCCCCATGATCCATGTAGTTTTATGCGATGACCATGCGGTGGTGCGGCGCGGCGTGCGCGACATGCTGGCTGAAGCCGGCGACATCGAGGTCACCGGCGAAGCCGCCAGTTATGCCGAAGTGCGCGACGTGTTGCGCAAGGTGAAGTGCGACGTGCTGGTGCTCGACCTGAACATGCCCGGCCGCGGCGGCATGGAGGTGCTGGCCAGCCTGCGCGAGACCGCCTCGCCGATCAAGGTGCTGGTCGTCTCCATGTTCCCCGAAGACCAGTACGCGATACGCTGCCTGCGCGCCGGTGCGCAGGGCTACCTGAACAAGGCCGGCGACCCCGAGGAACTGGTGGCGGCGGTGCACACCCTGATGCAGGGCCGCAAATACGTCACGCCCGAAGTGGCGCAGATGCTGGTGGAAAGCCTGTCGAAACCCGAGCTCGAAGTGCCGCACGCGGCGCTGTCGGAGCGCGAGCTGCAGACCCTGTTGAAGATTGCCTCAGGCAAACGCCTGTCCGACATCGCCGAGGAACTGATGCTCAGCCCCAAGACCGTGAGCGTCTACCGCACGCGGGTGCTCGAAAAGCTCAAGCTCACCAACAACGCCGAACTCACGGTGTACGCCATCCGCAACAACCTCGTGTGATTCCGCTCCCCATCGGCTAACGCGTGGCGGCAAACAGGTCGATGGTGCGCTGCATCAGCGCCATCACCGGCTGGTCGAGCATGGGCAGCGTGGCGGTGATGCCGACCAAGCCCATCGCCAGCGTGATCGGGAAACCGATGGCGTAGATGTTCATCTGCGGCGCCACCCGCGAGATGATGCCCAGCGTGAGGTTGACGAACAGCAGCATGCCGATCATCGGCAGCGCGATCCACAAGGCGCTGGCAAACAGATCGGTGCCCAGCGCGTACAGCTTGATGGTGCGCAGCACATCCAGAAAATTGCCGTTGACCGGAAAGCTGTCGAAGCTCTTGATCACCGCCATCAACACCATCAGGTGGCCGTTGATCACCACGAAGAGCAAGGTCGACATGTGGCCCAGGAAGCGCGACACCGCACTCACCTGCGCGTTGCTGGACGGATCGAAGAATGCCGCGAAGTTGAGCCCCATCTGCAGGCCCACGAGTTCGCCCGCCAGTTCCACCGCGGCAAACACCAGCCGCACCGCAAAGCCGATCGACATACCCACACCCACCTGCTGCATCACGGCGCCGAGCGCCTGCGGGCTGTTGATGCTGACCAGCGGCTGGTTGACCAGCGTGGCCTGGGCCGAGAGTGCAATCAGGAAAGCCAGGCCGATCTTGGCGCGCAGCGGAATCGCACGCAGCGAAAACACCGGCGCCACGCTGAACAGCGCCAGCACCCGCAAAAAGGGCCAGAGAATCGGCGACAGCCAGGCGACCAGCTGCGCTTCTGAAAATGTGATCACCGCTGGCGGCTCCTCAGGCGACCGTCCGGTTACAGCACCATCGACGGAATCGACTCGATGGTGCGGCGGATGTAGTCGACCAGGGTGCTCAGCATCCACGGACCGGCCAGCGCGAACACCAGCATGGCGGCGATCAGCTTGGGCACGAAGGACAGGGTCGCTTCATGGATCTGCGTGATCGCCTGGAAGATGCTGACCACCAGGCCGACAACCAGCACCACGGCCAAAATCGGGGCCGACACCATCAGCAGCAGGGTCAGGGCTTCCTGGCCCATGGTCAGCACGGTTTGCGAATTCATGACACCTCCTAACTCACGAAGCTGGCCGCGAGCGAGCCAATCAGCAGGTTCCAGCCATCGGCCAGCACGAACAGCATCAGCTTGAAGGGCAACGCCACCAGCACCGGCGACAACATCATCATGCCCAGCGACATCAGCACGCTGGCCACCACGATGTCGATCACCAGGAACGGAATGAAGATCATGAAGCCGATCTGGAAAGCCGACTTGAGCTCACTCGTCACGAAAGCCGGCACCAACACACGGATCGGCGCGGTCTCGGCCGTCACCGAAGGCTCGAGCTTGGCCAGGCGGGCGAACAGCGCAAAGTCGGACTGCCGCGTCTGCTTCAGCATGAACTGGCGCACCGGCGCCTCGCCACGCGTCAGGGCCTGGTCGAAAGTGATGGCATTCGTGGTGTAGGGCACATACGCATCCTGGTAGACACGGTCCAGCGTCGGCCCCATCACGAAGAAAGTAAGGAACAGCGAAAGACCGACCACCACCTGGTTCGGCGGTGCCGATTGTGTGCCCAGGGCCTGGCGCAGCAGCGACAGGACGATGACGATGCGGGTGAAGCCGGTCATCATCAACAGGATCGCCGGCAGGAAAGACAGCGCGGTGAAAAACAGCAGGGTCTGGATCGGCACCGAGTAGTTGGTGCCGCCCGCGCCGGTGCCAATCAGCACCGGCAAGCTGGCCGGCGCACCAGCCCCCGACGCCGCAGCGCCGGCCTGCGCCCAGGCCGAACCATGCAACATGAGCAAGGCCGACAGCGCCGCAAAGCCGCCAAGCCAGCGCGGCAGGTTTTTCAGTCGAAGCGATTCAGGCACGCGGTGCTCCATCGATCACAAAGGCCTCGGGCAAGACCCGTGTCGGGGCCGGCACGGCACCGCCGTCCTGCGCCACCGGTTGGGTGAACAGGCAGGTGATGTTTTGCGCGGTCACGCCCAGCACCAGCCAGGTCCGCGCGCCCTCGGGGCCGACTTCCACCGTCACCACGCGCTGCTGCGGCCCCACGGCCACGGCGGAGATCACCCTTGAATCCACACCCGCAACGCTGGCACCACCGGCCGCGCGCCGTTGGATCCATTTGATGGCCAGCGGCAGCATGGCCATCAGGACCACGAACAACACCACCATCAGCAAAGTCTGGCTCAGCATGCGGCGTCAGCCCCGGCTCACACGGCGCAGCCGCTCCGACGGCGTCACCACGTCGGTCAGGCGGATACCGAACTTGTCGTTCACCACCACCACCTCACCCTGCGCAATCAGGTAGCCGTTGACCAGCACGTCCATCGGCTCGCCGGCCAGCGCGTCGAGCTCGACGACCGAGCCTTGCGCGAGCTGGAGAATGTATTTGATCGGCACCTTGGTACGGCCCAATTCCACCGACAGGGTGACTGGAATGTCCAGCACCATGTTGATGTCCTGCATGGTGCCGTCCTTGTTCGGCGTGGAAAACGGCCGAAGGCCTTCGCCGGACAACGGCCCGCCCTGGTCGGGGTCGACGGTCTCGGCAACCTTCTGCTCTTCCAGTGCCTCGGCCCAGGCCGCCATCGGGTCGTCGGCCGCGTCCTTTTTGTCATCAGTTGACATTCACATCCCCTTGAAATAGCGTGTCATTGCCACGCAGGCACTGCTCGACGCGGATCGCGTATTTGGCGTTGTGCGTTCCGTACTGGCATTCGAAAATTGGTACGCCGCCGATCGATGCGGTGATGCGCGGCTCGCGCTCGAGCTCGATGAAATCGCCCGCCTTCATGGCCAGCAGCTGCTCCACCGTGGCACCGGCCTGGGCCAGCTCGGCCACCAGCGTGACTTCGGCCGACTGGATCTCGCGGCTCAGCACATTGACCCAGCGGCGGTCCACCTCGACCGAATCGCCCTGCGTGGCCGAATACAACACGTCGCGGATCGGCTCCAGCGTCGAATACGGCATGCAGATGTGAATGGCGCCGGCAATGTCGCCGATCTCCAGCTGGAACGAGGTGGCCACCACGATCTCGCTGGGCGTGGCAATGTTGGCGAACTGCGGCTGCATCTCCGAGCGCTGGTAGTCCAGCTCCAGCGGGTAGATGCCATGCCAGGCCTTGCGGTATTCCACGCAGATCACATCCACCAGGCGGTTGATGACACGCTGCTCGGTCAGCGAGAACTCGCGGCCTTCGATGCGCGTCGGAAACTTGCCGACACCGCCATACAAGGTGTCGATCACCCCGAAAACGAGTGCGGGTTCACACACCACCAGGCCGCTGCCGCGCAGCGGGCGGATGGCCATGATGTTGAAGTTGGTCGGCACCGCCAGTTCGCGCAGAAAAGCGCTGTAGCGTTGCACGGCCACCGTGCCCACCGAGATTTCGGGGCTGCGGCGGATGAAGTTGAACAGGCCGATGCGGAAGTTGCGCGCGAAACGTTCGTTGACCACTTCCATCGTCGGCATGCGGCCGCGGACGATACGCTCCTGGCTGGAAATGTCGTAATTCCGAATCTCCCCGGACTCGAAAACCTCTTCCGCGTCCTTCTGGCTTTCGCCCGTGACGCCCTCGAGGAGGGCATCGACCTCTTCTTGGGATAGAAATGATTCACTCATGCAGCGACTCCCTGGCGGTCATTACTGAATAATGAAACTGGAAAACAGGATGCCCGTCACCGGGTTGGGCTCGGCCTTGACCTTCTTGCGCGGGGCATCGGTCTTCTTGGTCGACTTGTCGTCATGGCCTTCATCGGCCTCGACGGCGTAGCCCAGAGGCCGCGAGACTTCACGCAAGATGTCGAGCGCGAGCTTTTGCTTGCCGTCCTTGCTCAACAGTTCCTCGGAAGTGCGCTGGGAAATCAGCATCAGCACACCGCTGCGGATGTTGGGCAGGTAACTCTTGACGGCGTCGGAGGTTTTCTGGTCGGTGGTCTCGATGGTCACACCGATCTGCGCGAATTTCTCGCCGCCAGGGTCGGCCAGGTTGACCACCATGTTCTCCATTGGCAGGTAGACCGGTGGCGTCTTGTGTTTGTCGGCCACATGCTCCACCGGCGCCGCTTCTTCGCCGTCCTCCGAGGCGGCCTTGCGGCCGAACACAAACCATCCGCCCCCTGCGGCCACCAGCAACAGGACGACCGCAATGATGATCACGAGCATTTTTTTGCCCTTGGGCTTGGGCGCTGGCACGGCATCGGTTGCAGACACGTTGACTTCCTCCGGAGATGGCTAAACAAGAAACGCCTGGTCGCGTTCGACCAGGAAGGTTTTCAGCAAACCTTCTCGGTCAGGGACGATTCATTATCGACCCGGGCCCTTTTGATAATAGCCAGATTAAGGGGGCAAAACCGCTGCAATCGAAGGACTTTGGCGCACTCGTCGCGCCCCACCCGGCCACCCGGCAACTTAGACAAACAAGTCGAGCGCGCCTGCCGGAGCCTTTGCCGCTGCAGGTGTCGCTGCCGTCACCGCACGGACTTCATTCACATTGCCACGTGGGCTACCCTGCCCTTCACGCGGCCGACTTTGCTGCGACTGTCCTCCACTGGTGAAATCGGCGCCCGCATGCCCCACCGTCACGCCGGACAACACCACGCCCTGGCTGCTCAGCAGATCCTTCAGATGCGCGGCGGTGCCGGCCAGCATTTCGCGGGTGACCGCCTGGTCCGAGCGGAATTCCACATGGGCCTCGTTGCCCGTCATGGAAATTTTGACCTCGACCCGCTCCGCATTCGCGCCGTCCAGCGTCAGTGAGGCGTTCTGCACACCCTGCGACACCCAGTAGCTCACCTGGTCGGCCACCGCGTCGCCAGTCGACTGGCCGGCCACCGTGGCCGACACCGCCGTACCGTCGAACTGCACGGTGGGTGTAAACCCATGCTGGCCGAAAGCACCGTCGGCCGCGTTGCTGGTGGCACCGCGCGGCGCCTCGCCACGCAAGCGGTCCATCGCCTTCATCGCCTCGCCGGCCTCCGCGGGCAGGCTCGCCAGCTTGGCTGCGTCGACAACTGGCGCCTGGCCGCTGCCGGCCTGCATCGCGGCCATGAGCTTGTCCATGCGGGCGTTTTGCACGGCCAGGCCCGGGGCGGACTTGGCCGCCGTGGCCCCGGTATCAACCCCCATGCCCTTCAAGCCACCATCGTCCACCGGCATTTCGCCCTTGGCGAGCCGGCTCTTCAATTGCTCCAGTACAGACGCGTAGTTGGCCAGGCCGGATGCACCCGACTTCGCATCGGCCTGCGCCGCGCGCGCGGCGTCCGCGCTGAATGCCGCGCCACCTGGCAGGCGCTTGGCCGCATCGGCAAGCGTCGCCTCGGCACCAGGGTCCTTGCCGTTAACCAGCCCTTTCACGCCAGCCAGCGTCTGGCCATCCGCCCCGCCTAGCCCGGACGCGCCAGACTTGGCCGATGCCGCCGGCGTCGATCCCTGGAGGTAGGCCGCGAGCAGGGCCAAGGCCGTAGCGGCGTCCTGGGCACTGACCGTGCCGTCGTCCTTCGAGGCAGAAGAAGTCTGGTCGTCGTCCTCGTCATCGTCCCTGGATTCGACCCTGTTTTCGGCGGCCTTCTCGGCAGTCTTCTCGGTCGCCTCGGCCTTTGCCGCGTTTTCCGGCCGCTTGGGCTCCCGTGACGGGGCCTCCTGCGCCTCCATCACCGCGGCGAAACCGCCGGGCGCGTTTTCCGCATCGGCCGGGTTCTTGGTCTTGTTCGGCTGCGGCTCGCAGGATTTCTGCGCGACCGGTGCCTGACTACGTTCAATGCTCATGACATTCCTTCCCCAAATTGCCGATCGATGGACTTGCCGAAGCGCAGCGCCGCGAACTCATCCATCTGCTTTTGTTCCCTGCGGTGCTGCAGCAACTGCGCGTCCTTCTCCTTGTTGGCCAGCACCTGGCGCAAGGTGGCCACGCGAATGTCCGCTTCCAGCAAATTCTTTTTGGCGACCTCGACCCAATGCACGTGTTCGAGGAGCATTTGCTTTTGCATCTGGATGGCCTGGTTGAGCCGTTCCATGAACTGGTAGTGGTGGCGCATCAATTCGGGCAGCGCACAGATCTGCGCCTGCGAAGCCCAGCGCGTTTCGGTTTCAAAGGCATAGGTTTCCAGCTGGGTCAGCTGGTTTTGCGCGGCGATCTGCCGCTGCTGCGCCTGGCCGAGCGCCTGGCTGGCCGCGTCGCGCTTGCGCCCGGCCACGTCGATGGCCACACCGAGGGTTCTCAACAAAGACATGGCGAGTCCTTTATGTGAGCGCTACACCGCACCGCCGCAGAGCCCACGGCGCATGAACCGGCACGGCCGAATGCCAGGGATACCGCGGAATCGGCTTTGCCGGGCCGCTGGTATCGTCCCCTTGAGGGGAGGCGCCGCAGGCGCATCGGGGGTGTTTCATCGTGCCCCCGCCGCCTTGGAAATCACCCGCGTCATGGCGCGCAGGCTGTCGTCGAGCGGGGCGGCCTCGTACATGCCCTGCTGCAGGAATTCGGTCATGCCGTCGTTGAGCCGAATCGCCTCGTCCAGCCCTGGGTCGGCCCCCATCGCGTAGGCGCCGATCTGGATCAGATCCTTGCCCTTCTGGTAGCGCGAATTGATGGCCCGGAAACGCCGCGCCACCTCGAAATGCTCTGGCGACACCACGTTGTGCATCACCCGCGAGGCCGACTGCTCGATATCGATGGCCGGGAAATGTCCGCCCTCGGCCAGCGCCCGCGACAACACGATGTGCCCGTCGAGAATGGCCCGCGCGGCATCGGCAATCGGGTCCTGCTGGTCGTCACCTTCGGAAAGCACGGTGTAGAACGCGGTGATCGAGCCCACGCCATGCAGCCCGTTGCCGCTGCGCTCCACCAACTGCGGCAGCTTGGCAAAACACGAAGGCGGGTAACCCTTGGTGGCCGGCGGCTCGCCGATGGCCAGCGCAATTTCACGCTGCGCCATGGCGTAGCGGGTGAGCGAATCCATCAGCAGCAGCACGTGCTGGCCCTTGTCGCGGAAGTGCTCGGCCACGGCCGTTGCATAGGCCGCGCCCTGCAGCCGCAGCAACGGCGGCGCATCGGCCGGCGCGGCCACCACCACGGAACGAGCCCGGCCGTCCTCGCCCAGAATATCTTCCACGAACTCCTTGACTTCGCGCCCGCGCTCGCCGATCAACCCGACCACCACCACGTCGGCGCGGGTGTAGCGGGCCATCATGCCGAGCAGCACGCTCTTGCCGACACCAGAGCCGGCGAACAGCCCGATACGCTGGCCGCGGCCGACGGTCAACATGCCGTTGATGGCGCGCACGCCGGTGTCCAGCGGCTCGCGCACCGGCGAGCGGTCCATCGCGTTGATGGGCTGGCGGTCCAGCGGCTCGGCCACCACGCCGGTGATCGGGCCCATGCGGTCCATGGGAATGCCTTGCGCGTCAACGATGCGGCCGAGCAGACCATCACCCAGCGGCAGCCGCAGCACACCGACCTTGGACTCGTCCGCATCGCGCGGCGGATCGCCCAGGCGTGGCACCGGCACATAGGGCGCGGCCGGCGTCACGCTGGCGCCACTGACCAGGCCGTGTACATCGCCGGCCGGCATCAGGTAGGCGCGGTCGTTGGAAAAGCCGACGACTTCCACCAGCACCGGCGCCTGGCCGGCCATCGCCACCTTGCATTGCGAGCCCACCGGCACACGAATGCCCGCGGCTTCGAGCACCAACCCAGCCAGCCGCGTGAGCGTGCCGCGCACTTCGAGCGGCGTGCCGCCAGCGGTGCGCTGCAAGGCGTCCTGCATGAAACGGGTCCACTCGGTGCCGCCGGCCGCGTCGGGGCCGTTAATGGCGTCAATGGCTTCAACCAGGGCGGCCTCTGTGCTCATGTCATGTCGTCCTCGGCGCGCTGCCACTCGGAGACCAAGCCCAGGTTCGCCACGGCACGCTCCCAACGGCGCGTGATGCTGCCGTCAATGACGCTGCCGCCAGATTCCACCAGGCAGTCGCCGCGTGCGACGGCCGCATCGGCGACCCAATGCAGCGCGGGCGAGGGGAATTCTTCGCGCAGCGGCCCCTGCAGCAGCGCCAGGTCTTGTGTGTGCAGCTTGATGACCGCGGGCTTGCCGTCCATCACCAGCATGCCCAGCGCCTCGCGCACCACCGGCAGCACGGCCTCCGGGTCGGCAGCGAGTTCGCGCCGCACCACCTGCCGGGCAAGGTCGCAGGCCAGCGCCAGCACCTGTTGGGCGATGTCTTGCTCGGCCTGTTTCAGCCGCGCATCAAGCCCGAGCGCCAGCGCGGCGAGGTACTTGGCGGCTTCCACACCCTGGTTCTGCACGAACTCATCGAGCCGGCGGTTGCCTTCCTCGGTGGCCTGGGCCTCACCCTGGGCCAAACCGGCGGTGTAGCCCTCGTCCCAGGCGCGCTCCAGCTTGACCTGGAGCGGCTCTTCGGGCTCCAGTTCGGTGGGCAGTTCGAGCTCTGGCGGGGCCAGCAGCGGATCGCCCACCACGCCGAATTTCCATTGCGCGACGGAGTCGACTTCTTCGCTCGGAATGAACCGCGCGAAGTTACGGGAGTTAGACGAAGCTGTCATCGCCTCCGACTCCAATCACGATCTGCCCTTCGTCGGCCAGGCGGCGTACCACCTTCAGCACTTCCTTCTGCTGCGCCTCGACTTCCGACAGGCGCATCGGTCCGCGCGAGTCGAGGTCTTCGCGCAGGGTTTCGGCGGCACGGGTGGACATGTTGCTGAGGATCTTTTCCTTGAGCTCGGGCGCAGCGCCTTTCAGGGCCACGATCAGGGTGTCGGAAGCCACTTCCTTCAGCACCATCTGGATGGCCTTGTCGTCGAGCTTGTTCACATCGTCGAACACGAACATCTTGTCCATGATCCGCTGCGCCAGATCCGGGTCGAAACCCTTGATGGATTCGATGACCGTGCCTTCGATGTTGGCACCCAGCAGGTTGATGATTTCGGCCGCCGCCTTGACACCGCCGAGCGAGGTCTTGCGGATCTTGTCGCCACCGGCCAGCACCTTGAACAGCACTTCGTTCAAGTCCTTCAGCGCGGTCGGCTGGATGCCCTCGAGGGTGGCCACGCGCAGCAGCACTTCGTTGCGCTGGCGTTCGGTCAGCTGCTTGAGCACCCCTGCTGCCTGCTCGAAGTCCAGATGCACCAGGATCGCGGCCACGATCTGCGGATGTTCGTTGCGCAGCAGTTCGGCCACCGACAGCGGGTCCATCCACTTCAGGCTTTCGATGCCCGAGACATCGCCGCCCTGCAGGATGCGGTCGATCAGCAGCGAGGCCTTGTCGTCGCCGAGCGCGCGGCGCAACACCGCCTTCACATAATTGCCGGTGTCCGACACCAGCAGGCTTTGCGCCGCGGCCGCGTCGGTGAACTTCACCACCACAGCGTCCACCTTGTCGCGGGTCACGGCCCGGGTCTTGGCGATGGTTTCGCCCAGGCGCTGCACCTCCTTGGGCGAGAGGTGCTTGAACACCTCGGCCGCCTCTTCCTCGCCCAGGGACATCAGGAAAATCGCGGCGTCGTTCAAACCTTGTTCATCCATGGCGGCTTCTCTGGGTTGCTTGAGTTTTTGAGTCTGACGGAAAGTCAGGTCCCATCTTCACCGTTGATCCAGTTTTTGACAATGTTCGCCACGGCAACAGGGTTTTCACGCGCCAGTTGACGGGCGTCGTCCAGCCGGATCTGGTGCGCGGTCGGTGCCAGGGTCTGAACACCGTCAGCACCAATCAATGCCGGCCGCTGGGCATCGTCGGCCACCATGGCGTCGAGCTGACCGCCCGGCCCGGCACCAATGAGACCCGGCTCGGTAGCCACGGCCTTCGGTGCGTTCATCGCCTTGATGCCCGGCCGGATCAGGCCGAACAACACCAGCAGCGCCAGCAGCACCGTGCCCACCGGCCAGGCCAGGCTGCGCGCCATCTCCAGGGTTTGCGGTTGTTTCCATAGCGGCGTGTCGTCAATCGCCTGCGTCTCCACCAGGAATGGCGTGTTCATCAGGTTCACCGAGTCGCCGCGCTCCTTGTTGAAACCGATGGATTCACGCACCAGCGCGGTCATCTGCTCGATTTGCTGGTCGGTCAGGCCCTTGGTGACAGGTTTGCCCTTGTCGTCCAGGGTGGTCCGGTGGTTGACCACCACCGCCGCGCTCAAGCGCTTGATGGCACCCGAGCCGCCACGCACCACACGCACTGTCTTGTCGACCTCGTAGTTCGTCACCGATTCGCGCTTCACGCCGGCAGCCGCGGCGGCGGCACTGGCCCCTCCCGCGGCCTGCAGCGCCTGCGCCGTGCCGTTGACCGGCGCGCTCGACGCCACCGGCGGCTGGTTGGAAGTGGCGCCAGGAACGCCGGACGGGCCGGCATTGGCCTGCGAGCCAGTGGTTTCGACGATCTGCTGGCTGCGCACGGCGCTCGTATCGGTCGAGAGGTTGGGCCGGTGCTGCTCCGAAGTCGACTCGGTCTGCGAAAAATCAATCTCGGCCGTCACCTGGGCCTTGACGTTCTGGCGCCCGACAATGGGCGCCAGCATGTCCATGATGCGCTGGGTGTATTGCTGCTCAAGGCGTTGGGCGTACTGCAGTTGCTCCGCATCGACCCCACCGCCACCGGTGCCGCCCGCACCGTCGGACGACTGCGACAGCAGCTTGCCGGTGTCGTCGAGCACGGTCACGGCCGAAGGGCTCATCTCCGGCACGCTGGACGCCACCAGGTGCACGATGCCGGCGAGCTGCGTACGGTCGAGCGTCTGGCCGCCATGCAGGCTGACCAGCACCGAGGCCGACGGCTTTTGCTGCTCGCGAAAAAACCCGTTCTGGTTCGGCAGCGCCAGGTGCACACGGGCGCTGGAGACCGACGACAAGGCCTGGATAGAGCGGGTCAGTTCACCTTCGAGGCCGCGCTGGAAGGTCAGCCGCTCCTGGAACTGCGTCATGCCGAAACGGTTGGACTCCATCAGCTCGAAGCCGGACACCGAGCCCTTGGGCAGGCCCAGCGAAGCCAGGCGCAGGCGCACGTCGTAGACCCGGTCGGCCGGCACCAGCAACGCGCCACCGCCGTCGGTGTACTTGTAGGGCACATTCATCTGCGACAGCTGGGCAATGATGGCACCGCCATCTTTCTCGGCCAGGTTGGCGTACAGGACACGGTAGTCGGTCTGGCGGCTCAGCACCAGCGCGACAATGCCCGCCACCACCAGAATGGCGACGCCAATGCCTAGGCGCAGACGCTGGGAGCGGTCCAGTTTGGACAGCTTCGTGGCGAAAGGTGAACTAGCGGGAATTTCGGCGACAGCTGAAGACATCATGCATTCCAGGTCGATTGGCGGTCCAAGAATGGGGTTGATTATTCGTGCAACGCCCCACCGCGTCGGGTCGATAAGCCGGGACTTTGGGCGTTATTTCGCCATATCGGGCCACCGCCCGGCCCCTAACATTGCCCCATCGCTTTTCCCAGGGATGAACCGTCATGGATCTCCGCTTGTCGTCCGTCTCCACCCCGATTGCCAACCCCTATGCCGCCAAGATCGGCAACGCGCTCAAGAACAAGGTTGAGCCGAAGGCGGACGTGCCGGAAGCGGGTTTCTCCGGGGCCCTGAAAGGCGCACTCAACTCCGTCAGCGCCGCCCAGAACAAGGCCACCGAGCTGCAGCAGGAAGTCCAGCTGGAAAACCCGAGCGTGAGCCTGGAAGAGACGATGGTGGCGATTCAGAAGGCGCAGATCGGGTTCCAGGCCACCATGCATGTGCGCAACCGCATGGTCCAGGCTTACAGCGACATCATGAACATGCAAGTGTGAGGGGGTGAATCTGGCTACTGCGCGGCCCGATCTCGCACCTGTGGTCCTCACTGTGCACTTGCACAGCTCCGGTCCTCGGCGCGACCTCGGACCGCTCGCTACGCCATCTTCACCCCCTCACGAGCACCTGTATTAAGGTTCGCGAAAAACCTCGCCAAATTGAAAAGGCCCTCGTTGCGAGGGCCTTTTTTCATTTCAGTGCAGCAGTTGGGGCTGGCCGGCGAACTGGTTGTCGAACTGCTCTAACCAGGGCTCGGCCAGGCAGCGGATCTGGGCGTCGTTGCGCAGGATGCGTTGCATGATGCGCGCTTTCTCGGAGCGGAGCTCGGGGGAAAGGGTTTCGGCGCGGGCCTTGTGGCGCAGTTGTTCGATCAGCACGGCACAGGCGCCTTCGTAGCGCACCACGCCATCCCAGTCTTCGACCTTGGCGGCCTCCAGCATCTTGTGGCTGCTGTCTTCGATGGCTTTGTAGTAGTCGATCAGGATTTGCGACATGGTCATGGTCCGGAGGTGGGAGCGGTCAAGCATGGGCGGCAGCAGCGGGGGATGCGATGCTTTTCCAGGCGTCGAAAACGGTGGTGATGAGTTCGCTCACTTCCTCGACCAGGCCGGCATCGTTCTTGAGGTTGGCCGTGGTCAGGCGCGAGATGCTGTAGTTATAGACACCCAGGAGGTTGGTGGCGAGTTCACCGCCCTCTTCCTTGTTCAGCCCGTCTTTCAGGCCTTCTTCGAGAATACGCACGGCCCGCCCGATTTCCTTACCCTTGAGCTCCAGGTCGCCGCGGGCGATGGCACCGCGCGCCTTGACCAGGGACAACAGCAGCGCGTCGAACAGCAGGCAGATCAACTGATGAGGGCTGGCGCCATCGATACTGGTTTGAACACCGACCCGCTTGTAGGCCGAGGCCGAACGTGTGCTGACTGGGGTGAACATGGCGGAATCCATTTGTACTTGATATTTGAATTATCGGCAGTTGCCCAGTGAACTCAAGGCCTTTGTTACAGAGAAAGCCAGCTCTTTTTGAGGGTTTGGCGCAGCACCCACCCGAGCCCGCGCCAGCCCGCTCTTCCGCCCCTGCTTCAAGAGCCGGTTTACGAGCTCTTGGTATTGTTCCAAGTGGTCACCTGCTGGGTGACATAGTTGCTCAGCGCGGTGAGGCTGGCCATTTGCGTGTCGAGCGCGGTGTATTGCGCCTTGAGCCGCTTTTCGACAAGCGCCGCACGCGCATTCACCTTGTCTTGCTCGGCTGTATTGCGCTTGGTGGCGGCATCGAGCGCGTCGGACTTGTTGTTCATCGTGCCGTCGAGCGCAAGCAGGCCGACCATGTAGGACTTGAGCTTGACCGCCAGGCCGTCGCTTTGCAGGTTGTCACTGTCGGTGGCAAACAGCGCCTTAACCGTGGTCGGGTCTTTCAGCGCCGTGTCGAGCTTGGAACTGTCCACCGACAGGCCGCCGCCGCGCTGCAGGCTCACGCCAATGTCTGACAGGTATTTGTAGGTGCCACCCGAAGTGGTCGACCCCAGCATGGCGCGCAGCGTGTTTTGCAGGCCAAGCGCGGTCGCATCACCCTGCAGCAGGCCGGCGCTTTTGGTTTCGGAGTCGTATTTGGTCGCGTCGCCGAGGAAGGTGTTTACCGCGTTGTAGGCGTCGACGAAGTCCTGGATGTTCTTCTTCATCGTCGCCGTGTCGGTGCTGGCCGTGAGCATGACATCCGCCGTGGTGACCTGCGACAACTGGATCGTCAACCCGGGAATGGTATTGGTCAGGGTGTTGTTGGCCGACGTGACCGATACGCCGTTGATCGTGGCCTCGGCGTTCTGCCCCGCCTGCGTACGCGTGGTGGTCGTAGTGGTGGTGGAAGGGTCGAAAGCCAATTGGGCCAGGCCCGTCGTCGCATCGCTGCCCGCCGTGATCTTGAAGCCGGCGGCCGCGCCGGTGTCCGTCGAGCGAATCATCAGGCGCTGGCCCGAAGCGTCCGTCAACACGGTGGCCGTCACCCCGGCGTTGGCGTTGTTGATGCGCGTGGCCACGGCCGCCAGCGAGGTCTCGCCAGCATCCATCGTGATCGACACCGCCGAACTCGTACCCGGCGTGAACCCGGTCAAGCCCGAATTCCAGGTGCCGAGCTGGATCGTCAGCGTACCGCCGAGATCGGTGCTGGTGGGCACTACCGCCGAGGCCGTCGACTGCGCCTGGGCCAGTTTCTGCACGCCGACGCTGATCGTGGACGCGCTGGCAATGCCGGTCACGGTGGCCGACACGGCGTCGCTGTTGGTGGAGGCGATGGTCAGTCCGTTCCAGGCGCTGTCGCGCGTGAGCTTGGACGCTGCGTCGGAGAAGGTGGAAATCAGCGACTTGACCTGCGCATAGGCAGAAACCTTGGCCTGGATGGTCGCGGCATTCGCCTTGAGCGACACCAAAGGCTGCTTTTCGACGTCGGTCAGCTTCGAGATGATGCTGTTGACGTCCAGCCCGCTGCCGATACCAATGGATGAAATAGCCATTTAAACCTCCTCGAGGGTCACCCCTCTTCAACACTTCTCAAACACGCCCTGGAAACCAAAACGGCGGAGAAAGGATAAACCCTTCTCCGCCCCGGCCTCCAGCGTCACGCTTCAGGCGTGACCGCCGGTTTGCTGCTTATTGCAGCAGAGCCAGCACACCTTGCGGCAGCTTGTTGGCCTGGGCCACCATCGCCGTACCTGCCTGCTGCAGGATCTGCGTTCGCGACAGGTTCGCAGTTTCCTTCGCGAAGTCGGCATCCACGATGCGGCCCCGCGATGCTGACAGATTTTCCACCTGAATGTCGATGTTGGCCGCGGAATTCTCAAACCGGCTTTGCAGGGCACCCAGGTCGGCACGGGCCGAGTTGACCTGGTCAATGGCCGAGTCGATCTTCTTCAGCGCCACCCACGAGCTGGCTTGGGTATCGACAGTCAGGGTGTCGATGCCGAGCGCATCGGTGGTGGTCGTGGTGGCGTCCACCGTCGATCCGGCAGTACCCACAGCCGCGGCGGCATAGCCGAAGTTGGTGGCGGTGAAGCCGGTCAGCGTGATGGTCTGCGCGTCGCCGGCCGAGTCCAGCTTGGACGACATCAGGTCGATGGTGTAGCTGCCGTCATCGCCCTGGCTCAGGAAGGCGGTCACGCCGGTGTCGGACGACTTGCGGTTGATGGCCTCCACCATCTGGCCCATCCGTTCCGTGCCGGAGCTGGCTTCCTTGATGGCGCCCAGATCCCAGGTCGTCGTGCCGTCGTTGATCTGCAGCGCCGAGGTGCTGGTGATCGCCGACAGGTCGGTGACGGAGCTCGCTGCGATGCCGGTGGTGTGGTCGTAGGCATAGGAGATGTTGGCCAGACCGGAGGCGGTGCTGTCGGTCAATGCGCCCACGGTGATGTTGTCGCCAGAGTTGGCGCCCACCTGGAACACCGCGCCGGCGAACGAACCGTCCAGGATCTTCTGGCCGTTGAAACTGGTTTGCTTGGCCACGCGGTCGATTTCATCGGCGAGCTGCTTGACTTCGGCCTGCAGCGCCGTGCGGTCGGCCGTGCTGTTGGTGGAGTTGCCCGACTGCACCGCCAGTTCACGCATGCGCTGCAGCATGTCGCCGACCTTGCCGAGCGAACCTTCAGCCGTCTGCGCCAGCGAAATGCCGTCGTTGGCGTTGCGGGCACCGACCGTCAGGCCGCGGACCTGGGTGTTCATGCGTTCGGAAATGGCCAGGCCGGCGGCGTCGTCCTTGGCGCTGTTGACGCGCAGGCCGGAAGACAGGCGTTGCATCGAGGTGGCCAGGGAACCCTGAGACATACCCAGATTACGCTGCGCCGTCAGCGAATTGATGTTGGTGTTGATGGTCGAAGCCATGGTGAAAACTCCTTGGTAGCTTAAAAAAACAGGCAAAACGCCGATCACAACGCCAGTACAAGCCCGGCCGCCCTGACCGGTGGTTGCAAGAAGACGCCCTGTTTCCAGAACGCTCCTCCTTGCCACTGTGCCGGTCCACAAGCCCTCAACAGGCCTATTGCTTAGGTTTTCGGGCCCCCGCGGGAAAACTTGAGGCCTGGCGGCAAACAAAAAAAGAAAAGGCCCCGGTTTCCGACGCTTATCTGGGGTATGGCGCCAGCCCGTCTTTCCATAATTCCCTCACGCCTCACGGTATGGACGTCAGCTCGGGTGCTGACATCGCCGCCGGCGGTAACGCCGGTTCAGATTCATCAAGTTACCTAGGAGCTCCCAGCATGGCCTCTACCATCAACACCAACATCAATTCGCTGAATGCCCAGCGCAATCTGAACACGTCCCAGATGTCGCTGGCGACCTCGATGCAGCGCCTGTCTTCCGGCCTGCGCGTCAACAGCGCCAAGGACGACGCCGCCGGCCTGGCCATTTCCGAACGCATGAACACCCAGGTCCGCGGCCTGACAGTGGGCGCGCGCAACTCCAACGACGGCATTTCGCTGGCGCAGACGGCTGAAGGCGCGCTCGGCAAGGTCGGCGACATGCTGCAGCGCATCCGCGAACTGGCGGTGCAGGCCGGCAATGCCACCAACAGCGCCGCCGACCGCACGGCGCTGCAGGCCGAAGTCCGGCAGCTCACGGATGAGGTCGACCGGGTGGCCAAGCAAACCACCTTCAACGGCACGAAGATCCTCGACGGCAGCTTTTCCGGCGCGGTGTTCCAGGTGGGCGCCAACTCGGGCGACAACATCACCGTGGGCGCACTGGTCAACACCACCGCCACCGGGTTGGCCAACATTTCCTATGCCTACGACCATAGCACCGGCATTTCCGTAGCGAACGTGAGCGACCTGTCGGCGATCACCAACGCTTCGGCCTTGCAAATCAGCGACGGCACCACGTCCTGGGATCTGGGCGCCATCAAGGAAGCCAGTTCCGGCACGGAGCGTATGGGCCAGATGATGGAAGCCATCAACCGCCGCTCGGCCGATACCGGTGTCACCGCTTTCCTGAGCCAGGCCCAGGATGGCAGCTACACCATCGACCTGCAGTCCGCCAAGCTGACCTCGGCCGGTGACGCGCAGCCCATCACGATGACCGGCTTCACCGCCAACAACTTCGGCTACGCCGCCACCACCGTTGGCGCCTTTGGCACCACGGTGGACGCTACCACCACCACCACCGACGCGCTGGGCATCGACACCCTGTCGGTAGACACCCAGGCCGCCGCCTGGGTCGCCCTGAAGAAGATCGACAGTGCGCTCGACCAGGTCAACTCGGCCCGTGCCGACCTGGGCGCGCTGCAAAGCCGGTTCGAAAGCTCGGTGGCGAACATCGACATCCAGGTGGAGAACCTGGCGGCTTCGCGCGGCCGCATCGTGGACGCCGACTTCGCGAAGGAAACCGCGAACCTGTCGCGCACACAGATCCTGCAGCAGGCCGGTACCGCCATGGTGGCCCAGGCCAACAAGCTGCCACAGGGTGTGCTGGCGCTGCTGCAACAGTAACCGGCAAGCTTGGCCGCTCCGCCGGCACAAGCTCATCCATGAAAAAGGTCGCCGCGGCGACCTTTTGGTTTTTCTACTCCTGGCCAGACCCTTTCGGGCCTGAACGCATCAACGCATCAGCTGCGCTTCAAAAACCCTTCCGGCGCCACGGTCACCATCAGGCGCGACTCCATGGACGAGTCCACCGCGAAGTCGGGGTGCGACTTGAGCCATTGGCGCGAAGCCGTCTTCGGGTTGTTGCCCACGTCCCAGGGCCGGTCGGCGAAGAACTTGGGCGGCATGTCGTCGACGAAGGTGTCGAACACCACGCAGTAGCTGCCGGGTGTGACCAGCGGCGCGTAGGCGTCGAGTTCGCCCAGCACGTGGTCGTGGGTGTGCATGGAGTCGAGGAACACCATCACCTTCTTGTAGCCCTTGGCCGCTTCGTGGACTTGGGCCACCACATCGGCGCCGATGGACGAGCCCTGGAACATCTGGATGCGGCTGCCCATGGGGTGGGCTTCGATGGCGGCACGATTGTGGTCGCGGATGTCGATGTCGATACCGATCACCTTGCGCGCGGACTGGCGCGGGTCGATGGTCGTGCCGCTCTCGATGGCGTCGCACATGTCGAGCATGGCCAGCATGGAGGCGCTGAGGATCAGCGAGCCGCCGTGGGCGATGCCGGTTTCGATGATCAGGTCGGGCCGCACCGTCCACACCAGTTCCTGGATGGCGACCATGTCCTGCGGGTACTGGATGATGGGCCGGCCGAGCCAGTCGTAGTTGTAGACGTATTTCTTGTGCATCGACTGCTGCAGCCATTGGCGCGACAGGTCTTTGAACTCGGTGTCCTGGGCATAGGCAGCCAGGCGTTCCTGGCGTTCGGCGGCGAATTGTTGTTGAGGGGTCATGGCAGCTCCTATTGGTTTTGGCTTGGCAGCGGGACAGATATTGGCGTGAAATGGATTGGACTAGCGCTTGATGACCAGCCCCTGGCCGGTCGGAAGTTCGGCGACATGGTAGCCACGGGCGGCGAGCCAAGGGTCTTCGGCCAGCTTCTGGGCGCGGTAGTAGAACCACCCGTAGTCGTCGAGCACCAGGGCGGCCCCTGGCACCATGCGCTCGAACAACACCTCCAGCGCCCCGATTTCCGCCTCGGCGTTATTGAGGTCGATATGCAGGAAGGCGATTTTCTCGGGCGCATTGTCGATCAGCACCTCCGGCACCTTGCCTTGGATCACCCGCACATTGGGTGTGTCGGCAAAGCGCTGGACCACGCTGTCGTAGAGTTCCGAGCCGTGCGCGGGCATGGCGTGGTGCGGCATTGACGCGTCGTGCGCAAAAAGGTCGTACAGGAAATAACGCTTGTCGAGCTTGCCGAAGTCCAGCGCGTCCGCCACGATTTTTGCGCTCGTGCCCTTGTAGCAGCCACATTCCACAAAATCGCCTTCCAGGTGCGTGCCATTGCGGGCCGCCCACAGCAGGATGGACGTGCGCCACAGAATGCCCCGCTCGACGTCGGTCGCGTTCTTCCGGGCGGACGACACCAAGGCCTCATCTTCCAGAAAGCTCAGGTTGCGGTGGTAGGCGAACAGGTTGTCTCCGGCATAAATGCCGCCTGCGTCGCTGATCTGGTTGATCGCGTGCTGAACACCCTTGATGAATTCGGGTCGGTCCTTCAACCCGTAAAACAGGTTGTTCATATGGTTGCCTGTTGTCATAAAGCCATCCCTTTTTTCTGTTGCCGCATGGGTCGCCCTGTAGGGTTCCAGCGATTCAGGCCGGTACGTCCAGCATCGCCGCCAGCCCCTGGGCCAGTGTCTGCGTGGGCCGCCAGCCGGTGGCCAGCAGCCGGGTGTTGTCGCCCACCAGCATCGGCGGATCACCGGCGCGGCTTGACGCCAGGGCCAGCACGGGGGCGGGGTCGGCGCCGCACAGGCGGGCCAGGGTGCGCACCACCTCTTCGATGGACGCTGGCTGGCCCGAACATATATTGAAGCGCCCATTGCAGCCCTGGGCCAGCAGGTGCACAAAAGCCTCGGCCGCGTCGGGTACCGGCAACATGCCGCGGTAGGCGCTGGTGTTCACGCCGAACGGCGCGGCGCGGCCGCGAAACACCTCGACCAGCGAGGGCAGCATGCGCTTGGGCGCTTCGCCCGGGCCGAAGGGGTAGAACACGTGGCCCCAGGCGAGCGACACGCCCTGGGCCGCGCACAGCGCCGTGGCCAGCCGGCGCGTCGCGTCCTTGGCCGTACCGTACAGGCCCTGCGGCAGCATGGGGGTGTTTTCCTCGCGCAGGTAGCCGTAGGACCAGTCGTATTCGGCACAGGTACCGGCGGCGAAGGCATGCTGGCCACCAGCCTCAATGAAGGCCTGCAGCAGGCGCAACGTGGCGTCGACCCAGCGCATGTTCAGCTTTGATTCCCAGTATTTGCCGTACTCGGCGTACCAGGCCAGGTGCAGCAGGTGGGTGGCGCCGGCCGCCTTGAGCAGCGGCGCGAAATCACGCGTTTCCAGCAGGTCGGCCTGCACCAGCTCCAGGTCTTCAAAACCCGCGGGCAGGCGGCGGCCGAGCACCGCCACCGGCGCCCCGCGCAAACACAGGCGCTGCAGCACATGCCGCCCAAGGTAGCCGCTGGCACCGGTGACCAGCACCTTCACGGAAAGATCTCCAGCTTGGGTACGGCGGTGACGAACCGGCCGCCCCATTCGCGGATGTAGCTCAACTGGGCCATGACCTCGTCCTTGAGGTTCCACGGCAGGATCAGCACATGGCTCGGCCGGTGCGCGCGCAGATGGGCTTCATCGACGATGGGAATCCGGCTGCCGGGCATGAACTTGCCCTGCTTGGCCGGATTCTTGTCGACCACATACGGCAGCAGATGCGGCCGCACGCCAGCAAAATTGCACAGCGTATTGCCCTTGGCCGCGGCGCCGTAGGCACCCACACGCCCGCCCTGCTCGGCCGTGGCGATCAGGAAGGACAGCAGCTCGCGCGCGATTCGCCGGGGCTGCTGGTCGAACTGGCTGTAAAAGTCGGCCGTCAACATGCCGGCGGCGGCCTCCGCGTCCAGCACCTGCCGCACCGCCGGCGCGACAGCATGGTGGCCGGTGTCGCTGCGCTGGGCCAACACACGCAGGCTGCCGCCATGGGTGGGCAGCTCCTGCACGTCGAACACCGCCAGGCCGTTGGCCGCAAAGATGCGCTGCACCGCGGTGAGCGACAGATAGGAATAATGCTCGTGGTAGGCGGTGTCGAACTGGCAGAACTGCACCATGCGCATCAGGTGCGGGAACTCGAAGGTGGCCACACCCTGGGCCTTGAGCAACGCGGCGAAACCGCCCACGAAGTCGTTGATGTCGGGCACATGCGCCAGCACGTTGTTGGCGGCCATGAGGTCGGCGCCCAGGCCGGCGGCCGCGAGTTCACGGCCCAGCGCCACACCGAAGAAGCGCTCGTCAATGGTGATGCCCTTGTCGCGCGCGGCTGCCGCGGTGCTGGCGGTGGGCTCGATGCCCAGGCAGGGAATGCCGGCCTGCTGCACGTATTGCAGCAGGTAGCCGTCGTTGGCGGCGACTTCCACCACATGGCTTTGCGCGTCCAGGCCGAAGCGCTGCACCATGCCACCGACATAGGCCTTGGCATGGGCCAGCCAGGAGCTCGAAAACGAACTGAAATATGCATAGTCCTCGGTGAACAGGGCTTCGCGGCCGGCGTGGTCTTCGGTCTGCACCAGCCAGCAGTTGGTGCAGGCCAGAACACGCAGCGGGTACCAGGCCTCAGGCGCGTTCAGCGTGGTGGTGGTGAGATAGGCGTTGCTCGGCGGGGCACTGCCCAGGTCGAGGAACGGCAGGGTCAAGTCAGTGGCGCAATGGCGGCATTTCACAGCCTCACTCCTTGAAGGAATTGCTCACCCCCAGGTTGGCTCACTACGTGTAGCCGCCCCCCCCCCGCTTCGACAAGCTCAGGACAGGCTTGCAGGGGGCGACACCGACGGCCCGGCAAAGCCGGTCCCGTGGTGTCTCTGGAAGGGGTGTCAATCAACACCGCAGGGGGCTGAGTAGGTTGAGCATTCAATTGGAAATCTCCATCATGGGATGGCCGGCGTCGCGCGGCGACAGGCCTTGCACCGGCAGCGGCCAGGCCACGGCCACACGCGGATCGCGCGGGTTCAGGCCGGCCTCAAACGCGGGGGCGTAGAAACTGGAATGGCAGTACAACATTTCGACGTCGGCGCTCTGCGTCTGAAAGCCGTGGGCGAAGCCTTCGGGGATCAGCAGCGCACGGTGGTTGTCGGCCGACAAAATTTCCGCATGCCACTGCAGGTAGGTGGGCGAGCCGGCGCGCAAGTCCACCGCCACGTCCCACACCGTGCCGCGCAGGCAGCTCACGAGCTTCATCTCGGCATGTGGCGGCAGCTGGTAATGCAGGCCGCGCACCGTGCCCCTGGCTTCGGTGAAGGTGTGGTTGATCTGGGCAATGGGCGCATGCCAGCCGGCGGCGGACAACTCTTCGGCGCAGAACAGGCGCGACAGAAAGCCCCGCGCGTCACCCAGCGGATGGCGCTCGATCAGCTTGAGCCCGGCCAGCGGCGTGTCGGTGATGGTGAAACGGCTCATGCCACCACGGCCTCGAAAGCGTCGATGTCGGCCAGGCACAGGCTGCGCGCGTCCGCGCCAGCGGCCTGCTGGAGGTACCAGGCCAGCGTTCGCTGTACCGAGGTGGCAAGGTTCCAGCGCGGCGCCACGCCGAGGGTGATGCGGACCTTGGCCACTTCGAGCGCCAGCCAGCCGGCCTCGTGCGGGCCCTGGCTGCCGTCGCCCCAGATCACTTCACCAGCGGTGAACACCGTCTGCGCCTGCTGCACCACCGTACGCACGGTGGCGGCCTCGTCGGTGGCCGGGCCGAAGTTGTAGGCACCGGCCAGTGCCGGCGTTTGCCATAGCTTCTCGGCCAGCACCAGGTAGGCGGCCAGTGGCTCCAGCACATGTTGCCAGGGGCGGATCGCCTCGGGCCGGCGAATCTCCAGCGGCCGGCCTGCGAGCCAGGCGCGCACGGCGTCGGGGATCAGCCGGTCTTCGGCCCAGTCGCCGCCGCCGATCACATTGCCGGCACGGGCCGTGGCCACGGCCGCACCGCTGGCCGCCAGGAACGACGCCCTGTAGCTTGCCACCACCAGCTCGGCCGCGGCCTTGCTGGCGCTGTACGGGTCGTGGCCGCCGAGCGCGTCGTCTTCGCGGTAGGGGTAGGCCCATTCGTTGTTGCGGTAGACCTTGTCGGTCGTCACCACCACCACGGCGCGCACGCTGCCCTGCCCGCGCAATGCATCAAGCAGATGGGCCGTGCCCATGACGTTGGTGGCAAAGGTGTCGATCGGATCGCGGTAGCTGGCACGTACCAGGGCCTGGGCCGCGAGGTGCAGCACTATGTCGGGCCGGGCCTCGCGCACCTGCGCGGCCAGCGCGGCGGCGTCGCGGATGTCGCAGACGCGGTGGTCGATCACATCATTCAGCCGCGCCAGGCCGAACAGGCTCGGCGTGGTGGCCGGCGGCAGCGCCAGGCCCACCACCTGCGCACCCAGGCGCTGCAGCCACAGCGCGAGCCAGCTGCCCTTGAAGCCGGTGTGGCCGGTGAGCAGCACGCGCTTGCCGCGCCAGAATGTGGAATCGGGAATGCCCATGTCAGCAACGAATGTCTCGGAAGGAAGGTTTCAAGGCCAGGAGCACCGTGGAACCGGCTTTGCCGGGCCACTGGTGCTGCCCCCTGCAAGCCTGTCCTGAGCTTGTCGAAGCGGGGGGTGGGCGCGACACGAAGTGCGCAACCTGGGGGTGAGCCACATGTTTCACCATACCTTCCACGGGGCCTTGCCGGACTGCCACAGATCTTCGAGCATATTCTTCTCGCGCAGCGTGTCCATCGGCTGCCAGAAGCCGGTATGTTCGTAGGCCATGAGTTGCCCATCGGCGGCCAGGCCCGACAAGGGCTCGGCCTCCCAGCTCGTGGCGTCGCCGGCAATGCGGTCGAGGCAGGCTGGCGACAACACGAAAAAGCCACCGTTGATCAAGCCGCCGTCGCCGCGCGGCTTTTCGGTGAAGCCCCGCACCACCTCGCCCTGCAATTGCAGCGCGCCATAACGGCCGGGCGGCTGCACGGCGGTGACGGTGGCCAGCTTGCCGTGCTGCTTGTGAAAGCCGATGGCTTTGCCGATGTCGACATCGGACACGCCGTCGCCGTAGGTGAAGCAAAACGCCTCCTCGCCCTGCACGTAGTCGGCCACGCGGCGCAGGCGGCCACCGGTCATGGTGTCGTCGCCGGTGTCCACCAGCGTGACGCGCCAGGGCTCGGCGTGTTTGTGGTGCACCTCCATGCGGTTGCTGGCCATGTCGAAGGTCACGTCGGACATGTGCAGGAAGTAGTTGGCGAAGTATTCCTTGATGATGTAGCCCTTGTAGCCGCAGCAGATCACGAAGTCGTTCACGCCATGGGCCGAGTACATCTTGAGGATGTGCCAGAGGATGGGTTTGCCGCCGATCTCGATCATCGGCTTGGGCTTGAGATGGGTCTCTTCGGAGATGCGGGTGCCCAGGCCCCCGGCCAGAATCACGGCTTTCATACGGTTGCTCCACGCCATAGGTTGAACATCTGCCGGTACGCGTCTTCCACGTGCCGGGTGAAGGCGGCCTCGTCCATCAGCGCGCTGGCCTGCATCGCCGGCCGCAGCCCGGCACGCAGTTGCGCCAGGCGCGCCGTGTCCTGCGCCAGAGCCGCGGCCTTGGCGATGTATTCGTCTTCGGTCTGCGCGATCCATTCCGCATGGCCGATGCCTTGCAGGATCGAGCTGCCCAGGCAGCCCACGCTCGGGCGGTCGGCAAGCGTCACGTAGGGAATGCCCATGTACAAGGTCTCGAACAAAGTGGTGCCGGAATTGTGCGGGAAACAATCCAGCCCGATGTCGATGCCACGCAACACATCCCAGGGCGGGCTGTGGCAGCCGATCAGCAGGCGTTCGCGCGCGATGCCGTGGACCATGAACCGCGCGGCCAGCTCTTCCTGGGTGGCGCTGTCCTGGTAGCTGCGGCTGTCGATCACCAGGCGAGAGTTTTCCACCCGCTTGAGCAGCGCGGCCCAGACGCGCACGGTGCGGTGGTTCACGCGCACGGCACGGGTCAGCGTACCGAAGGTGACATAGCCGTTTTGCGCCGCGGGCAAGGCGCTGACCTCGCCCATCTGCGCCGCGCCGGCCGGCCGGTAGACCCAGCCAGTGGGCAGGCGCCAGGGCTGCTCGGAGAAGAAGCGTTCGCTGCCGAGGGGCGCGCTGGCGGTGTCGGTCAGGAAATAGTCGATGGCCGAAAGCCCGGTGGTGCAGCCATAGCCCATCCATGACAGCGACACCGGCGCCGGTTTGCGCGCGAACACGCCCAGCCGGTTGCCGCCGGTGTGGCCGGCCAGGTCGACCAGGATGTCGATGCCGTCGGCGCGGATGCGCTCGGCCAGGGCCGCGTCGCTCATGCCGCGCGTCGGCACCCAGTGGTCGACGTAGCGCTTGTAGCGCGCGGTGGCCGCGTCCTCGCGCAGCAGCTCGGCATAGGCATAGACGCGCACCTGGCTCTTGTCGTGCCGGGCCAGCAGGGGTTCAAGGAAGTTGGCGCAGGAATGGTTGCGGAAATCGGGCGAGACGTAGCCGACCTTCAGCACCCGCGCCGGGTCCTTCACATTGCCGTGCGGGCGCCAGTCGGCACGGTGCTGCACGCAGAAGTTTTCGTCGTAGGCGCGGTACTCGGCAAAGACTTCGTCGCCGGTCTTGTCGGGGTGGTAGTTGAGCACGAACAGCAGATTGCCATGCGCCGAGGCATCGGCCGGGTTCAAGGCCAGCGAACTTCGCATGCTGGCCTCGGCTTCGTGCAGCCGCCCCTGGTTCTGCAGCACGATGCCCAGGTTGCCGTGCGCATGGGCAAGTTTCGGGTCCAGCGCGATGGCCTTGCGGAAACCTTCTTCGGCCTCCACCAGGCGCTGGGTGGCGTTCCACACTTCGGCCAGGTTGTTCCAGCCCACGGCCGAGGTCGGATCGAGCTCGATCGCGTGGCGGCAGCTCTTCTCGGCCTCGTCAAAGCGGCCCAGGTCCTTCAGCACCGAGCCGACCTGGTAGTTCAGCGGCACGTTGTCGGGCTCGATCTCCAGCGCCTTGCGCAGGCAGGCCAGGGCCTCGCCGGCACGCTGCTGGCGGCGCAGCACGCCGCTGAGGTTCACATAGGCGGAGATGAAATCGGGCTTGTCGCGGATGGCTTCGCGCCAATACACCTCGGACTCGACCCAGCGGCCAAGCTCCTGCAACACACGGTCGAGGTTGAGCATGGCCGGCGTGAAGTCGGGCCGCAGGGTGAGCGCAGTGCGGAAGCAGGGCTCGGCCTCCTTCAACTGGCCCTGGGCCTTGAGGTTGGTGCCCAGGTTGTAGTGGGCATTGGCCGACTCGGGCTTGAGCAACACGGCCTCGCGGAAGAACGGCTCGGCCTCGCGCAGCCGGCCCTGCTGCTGCAGCACCAGCGCCAGGTTGCTGTGGGCCTCGGCGAATTCGGGCACCAGCGCCAGCGCCTGGCGAAAACTGGCCTCGGCCTCGGCCAGCAGCCCCTGGTCGTGCTGGGTGTTGCCCCGGTTGTAGATGGCCTGGGCCTGTTGCACCAGGGCTTCGAGCGCGTCGCTGCTGCCTTCGCTCCAGGCCGCGAACATCTGCCGGTAGGCCTGCTCGACCTGGTGCGCGAAGCCGTCTTCGTCCATCAGCACGCAGGCCTGCATCTGGCCGCGCAGGCCTTGGCGCACGGCGGCCAGGGCCGGCAGGTCTTGCGCCAGTGCCACCACCTTGTCGATGTATTCGGCCTCGGTCTCGGCAATCCATTCCGCATGGCCTGCGCCCTGCAGGATCGAGCTGCCGAGCCGGCCCACGCTGGCGCGTCCGGCCAGCGAGACATAGGGCACGCCCATGTACAGCGACTCGAACAGCGTGGTGCCCGAGTTGTGCGGAAAGCAGTCCAGCCCGATGTCGATGCCGCGCAGCACGTCCCACGGCGGGCTGTGGTAGCCGATGTGCAGCCGCTCGGCGGCGATACCGTGTTCTTTGAAGCGCGCGGCCAGGGCCTGCTGCGCGGCGGCGTCCACGAAACTGCCGCTGTCGACCACAAGGTGCGCATCGGGCAGGCGCTGCAGGATCTGCGACCAGACGCGGATGGTGTGGTGGTTGATGCGCACGCTGCGGGTCAGCGTGCCCAGCGTGACATGGCCTTTTTGCAGCGCCGGCAGCAGCCCGGGCTCACCCATGCCCTCGGCCGGGCGGTAAGCCCAGCCCGCGGGCAGGCGCCAGGGCTTCTCGGCAAACAATGCTTCGCAGCCGGCCGGGGCGCTGGCCTCGTCCGTCAGGTAGTAGTCGATGGCCGACAGGCCGGTGGTGTAGCCGAAGCCCAGCCACGACAGCGACACCGGCGCCGGCTTGCGTGCGAACACGCCCAGGCGGTTGCCCACGGTGTGGCCGGCCACGTCAACCAGGATGTCGATGCCGTCGGCGCGGATGCGTTCGGCCAGGGCCGCGTCGCTCATGCCGCGGGTCGGCACCCAGTGGTTCACATAAGTCTTGTAGCGGGCCGTGGCCTCGTCCTCGCGCGCCAGCTCGGCATAGGCATAGGTTTCGACCACGCCCTGGTGGTGCGCGGCCAGCAGCGGCTCCAGGAAGCGGCAGCAGGCGTGGTTGCGGAAGTCGGGCGAGACATAACCCACTTTCAACACCCGGCCGGCCTGGCGCGCATTGGCGTGCGGCGTCCAGCCGCCGCGCAGCGGCAGGCCGTAGCGCCGGTCGTATTCGCGGTAGGCCTCGAAGATCTCTTCGGCGCTCTGGTCGGGGTGGTAGTTGGCGGTGAACAGCAGGTTGCTGTAGATGTCTTCCTGCGCCGGATCGAGCGCCAGTGCGCGCCGGAAGCTGGCCAGCGACTCGTCCAGCCGGCCCTGCTTCTGGTAGGTGATGGCCAGGTTGTTGTGGGCCTGCAGATAGTCGGCCTTGAGCTGCAGGGCGCGCAGCAAGGCGGTTTCAGCCTCGGCGAAACGGCCCTGGTCCTGCAGCACATGGCCGAGGTTGCAATGGGCTTCGGCGTCGCCGGGCAGCAATTCGGCGGCACGCTGCTTGACGGCCAGCACCTCGGCGGCGCGGCCCTGCGGCTGCAGCATCACACCGAGCGCCTTCCAGGCAAAACCGCTGCTGGGGAAACGCCGGGTCAGGTCCCGCGCCAGGGCTTCGCCCTCCTCGAAGCGCCGCTGCTGGAACAGCCGCACCAGGGCGTCTGATTCCTGCTGCGTCGGCCCGACGGCCGCCACCGGCTTCACCGCGGGCGGCCACTGGATGCCGGCACGCGGCGCCTTGGCCTGCTTGAGCTTCACCGGCTTGACGGGAATGGCATGGGCCCAGAGCGCGAACATCTCGCGGTACGCCGCCTCGACGCCACGCGCGAAGCCGGCCTCGTCCATCAGCGCGCTGACCTGCATCTGCGGGCGCAGCATCATGCGCTGCAGGGCCAGGCGGGTCGGGTCCTGCGCCAGCGCCACCACCTTGTCCACGTATTCGGCGTCGCTGTGCGCAATCCACTCGGGGCGACCCAGCCCTTGCAGGATGGCGCTGCCGATGCGGCCCACGCTGGGCCGGCCGGCCAGGGTGATGACCGGAATCCCCATGTACAGGGTTTCGAACAGCGTGGTGCCCGAGTTGTGCGGAAAGCAGTCCAGGCCAATGTCGATGCCGCGCAGCACGTCCCACGGCGGGCTGTGGCAGCCGAGCTGCAGACGGCCGGGCGCGATGCCCAGTGCGCCGAACCGGCCGACGAGGTCGCGGCAGGCGGACTCGTCGGCGAAATTCTTGCTGTCGATGACCAGCCGCGCATCCGGCAGGCGCCGCAGGATCTCCGCCCACACGCGCAAGGTGTGGGCGTTGATGCGGATACTGCGCGACAGCGTGCCGAGCGTGACGAAGCCGCGCTGCAGCACCGGCGGCGGGCCCACATCGCCCATGTCGGCCGACGGCCGGTACACGGCATACGGCAGCGCGGGCAGGCGCCAGGGTTTTTCGGAAAACAGATGCTCGGCACCGGCGGGCACGCTGGCCTCGTCGGTCAGGTAGTAGTCGATGGCGGCCAGGCCGGTGGTGTAGCCGTAGCCCATCCAACTCAGAGACACCGGCGCCGGCTTGCGCGCGAACACCCCCAGGCGGTTGCCCTTGGTGTGGCCGGCCAGGTCGACCAGGATGTCGATGCCGTCGGCGCGGATGCGCGCGGCCAGCGCGTCGTCGCTCATGCCGCGGGTCGGTACCCAGTGGTCCACATAACCTTGGTAGCGGGCCGTGGCCTCGTCTTCGCGCGCCAGCTCGGCATAGGCGAAGGTTTCGACCACACTTTTGTCGTGCGCGGCCAGCAGGGGTTCGAGGAAGCGGCAGACCGCGTGGTTGCGGAAATCGGGCGACACGTAGCCCACCCTGAGCACGCGCGCCGTCTTGCGCGCATTGGCATGCGGCGCCCAGGCGGCGCGGTGCGGCAGGCCGAAACGGCGTTCGTATTCGCGGTAGGTTTCGAAGATTTCTTCGGCGCTCTGGTCCGGGTGGTAGTTCAGCAGGAACAGCAGGTTGTCGAACAGGTGTTCGGAAGTCAGGCCAAGCGCCAGCGCCCGGCGGTAGCAGGCCACGGCCTCCACCAGTTCGCCGCTGTGCTGCAGCGCATTGCCCAGGTTGTGGTGCGCCAGCGCGTAGTCAGGCCGGGCGGCCAGCGCGGCGCGGTAGGACGCCTGGGCCTCGGCGATGCGGCCCTGGTCCTGCAGCACCAGGCCAAGGTTGCAATGCGCCTGGGCATACGCGGGCTGAGAGGCCAGGGCCAGGCGGTACTGGGCTTCGGACTCGGCCAGGCGGCCCTGGTCGTGCAGCTGGTTGGCCTGGTTGTAGGCCATCTCGGCCTGCAGAGCAGCCAGGCTCATGTCGGCGGGCAATGGCGCCTGCCCGGGGGTGGGCTGCGGATGCGCGTCGGCCCAGCGGGTGAACATCTCGCGGAAGGCCTCTTCGACGCGCCGCACGAAACCGGCTTCGTCCATCAGCGCGCTGGCCCGCATCTGCGGGCGCAGCGTCTGGCGCAGTTGGGCCAGGGCCGGCAGGTCTTGCGCGAGCGCGATCACCTTGTCCACGTAGTCGGCCTCGGTGCGGGCAATCCATTCCGGCCGGCCCAGGCCCTGCAGGATGGCGCTGCCGATGCGGCCCACGCTGGGCCGCTCGGCCAGGGTGACGAAGGGAATCCCCATGTACAGGGTTTCGAACAGCGTGGTGCCCGAGTTGTGCGGAAAGCAGTCCAGCCCGATGTCGATGCCGCGCAGCACCTCCCACGGCGGACTGTGGCAGCCGATCTGCAACTGCTCGGGCGCCACGCCATGGGCCACGAAACGTGCCACCAGGGCCTGCTGCACCGCCGGGTCTTCGAAGGACTTGCTGTCGATCACCAGCCGCGCGTTGGCGATGCGCCGCAGGATCTGTGCCCAGACCCGCACCGTGCGCTCGTTCACGCGCACGCCGCGGGTCAGCGTGCCGATGGTGACGTAGCCGTTGGATGCCGCCGGCAAGGCATTGACCTCGCCCATGCCCGGGCCGGGCCGGTACACCGCGTAGGGGGTGTTTGGCAGGCGCCACGGCGCTTCGGAAAACAAATGTTCGCTGCCGACCGGCGCACTGGCCTCGTCGGTCAGGTAATAGTCGATGGCCGACAGGCCGGTGGTGCAGCCAAAGCCCATCCAGCTCAAGGACACCGGTGCCGGCTTGCGCGCGAACACGCCCAGGCGGTTGCCCTTGGTGTGGCCGGCCAGGTCGACCAGGATGTCGATGCCGTCGGCACGGATGCGCTCGGCCAGGGCCTCGTCGCCGAGTTCGCGGGTCGGCACCCAATGATCTGCGTAGGTCTTGTAGCGCTGCGTGGCCGCGTCTTCGGCGTCACGCAGTTCGGCGTAGGCAAAGATTTCGACGGCCGCGCGGTCGTGCCCGGCCAGCAGCGGCTCCATGAAGAAGGTACAGGCGTGGTTGCGGAAGTCGGGCGAGACGTAGCCAATCCGCAGCCGGCGCTCGGCGCTGCGGTCATTGCCATGGGCCGGCCATGACACACGCAGCGGCGCGCCGAACTGCTGGTCGTAGGCGGCATAGGCCTCGTAGATTTCTTCCGCGCTTTTTGTCGGGTGGTAGTTCAGCACGAACAGCAGGTTGTCGAAGGCGATGCGGTAGTCGGGCTTGGCCGCCACCGCGCGGCGCAAGGCCTCCGCCGCCTCGTCGATCAAACCCTGGGCGGTGTAGATGCCGCTGAGGTTGTTGTAGGCCTCGGCGAAATCGGGCTTGAGCGCAACTGCCCGTTCGAAACACCGGTGCGCCTCGGCGACCTGGCCCTGGGCGTTGAGCGCCAACCCCAGGTTGTTGTGCGCCTCGGCATGGTCGGGTTGCAGGGCGATGGCGGCGCGCAGCGCGGTAACGGCCTCGGCCGTGCGCTCCAACTCGAAATACGAACGGCCCAGGTTGCACAGCGCTTCCACGTCGTGCGGCAGCAGCTCGGCGGCGCGGATCTTGGCAACCAGGGCTTCTTCTTTTTTGCCCTGGGGCTGCAGCATGGTGCCCAGTGCCTTCCAGAGGAAGCCGTCTTCAGGGTGCTGGGCGATCAGTTCGCGCGTGCGCACCTCGCCGCGCGCATGCTCGCCCGCGCGAAACAGCGCCACGAGTTCGTGTTTGTCGGCCTCCGTCAGCGGACCGGATGGCGCCGGCGCCACGGCTTGCACTGGCGCGGGCACCGGGGCCTGCACCGGCGTTGGCGCCGCCATTTCCGCGCTGGCCAGGCGGTCGGCCAGCGTGTTGGCCATCGACGGCTGCAACCCATGGGCCTGGGCCAGCGGCAGGAACTGCGCGGCCAGGGCGTGCTGGTTGGCGCGGATCAGCGCATCGATATAGCTGAACCAGTGCTGGGCGTTGCCGCTGTCGGCATTCAGCGCGGCTTCGAAGAACGGCAGGGCCGCCTCCGGCTCGGCACGCTGGATGGCGAACAGCACGCCCAGGTTGTGGTTGGCGTCCGGATGATCGGGCCGCACCGCCAGGATGGTGCGGTACAAAGCCTCCGCACCGTCGAAATCCCATGCCTGATGGCACGCGATGGCCTGCGCCAGCAGCGCATCCGGCTCGGACGCGTCGGGATCGTTCAGGTACATGGCATCGGTCATATCGTTCATGGCGGAACACCGGAAGCAGAAGAGGCTGAAATCCGGCTCGCCGCAAGGATAAGGCGGCCCGGCCCCCGGCAACCGCCGAATTGACGTCGATTGGCGCCGCAGTTCGCATATTCAGTCGGCGCAGATCTCACTATCCTTCGTGGCACCTGGAAGTGTTCCCGCTCACCCCAAACCGGCGCCGGTGTTCTCTTTTTTGCCACGATTTTCCGGGCGCACCAGCCTTTTTGGCCATCCGACCCGACGCCGACCGGTGTTTTGGATTTAACCTAAGCCATGCCGCATCCGATACATTTACACACAACACCGTAACATGCGCTGGAACCCGCCAACCTGCAACAGGCATACCCCTCATACCTTCTCATGATCGTTCTTATCGGCTATGCCGTCTCCATGGGTTGCATTTTTGGCGTGTACATCGTCCACGGTGGCAACATCAGCGTGATCCTGCATGCGCTGCCCTTCGAGCTGATCACCATCTTCGGTGGCGCGCTGGGCGCGTTCGCGGTGAACAACCAGCCCAAGGTGCTCAAGGCCACCATCAAGCTGCTGCCGCAGGCGCTCAAAGGCTCCAAGTACACCAAGGCGCGCTACCTGGAGCTGATGGCGCTGCTCTACGACATTCTGCAAAAGGCCCGCAAGGAGGGCCTGATGGCGATCGAAAAAGACGTGGAGACGCCGCACGACTCCGAGATCTTCAAGAAATACCCCACCGTCGGCAATGACCACCACGTGGTCGAGTTCATGACCGACTACCTGCGCATGATGGTCTCGGGCAACCTGAACGCCCATGAAATCGAGTCGCTGATGGACAGCGAAATCGACACCCACCACCAGGAAGCACACGCGCCGATCGCGGCCATCGCCCGGCTGGCCGGCGCGCTGCCGGCCTTCGGGATCGTGGCCGCGGTGCTGGGCGTGGTCAACACCATGGGCTCGGTGGGCCAGCCGCCGTCGGTGCTCGGCGGCATGATCGCCTCGGCGCTGGTCGGTACCTTCCTCGGGATTCTGCTGGCCTACGGCGTGGTGGAGCCGCTGGGCGGCCTGCTCGAACAAAAGGGCGAAGACAGCACCAAGGAGCTGCAATGCATCAAAACCACTTTGCTCGCCAGCATGCAGGGATACAACCCCTCGACAGCCATCGAATTTGGTCGCAAAGTGTTGTTCTCGACGGAACGCCCCAGTTTCGCCGAGCTTGAAGGACACGTTCGTGGAAAAAAATGATTCCGCGCTAGGAAGCTGAAATGGCAGGCGAAGGCAAGAAGCTACAGCCGATCATCGTCAAGAAGATCAAGAAAGGCGGCCACGTCGCGCACGGCGGCGCGTGGAAGATCGCCTATGCCGACTTCGTGACCGCCATGATGGCGTTTTTCCTGCTGATGTGGCTGCTCGGCTCCACTTCCGAAGGCGACAAGAAGGGCCTGTCCGACTACTTCAGCGCTCCGCTGAAGGTCGCCATGCAGGGCGGCAGCGGCGCTGGCGCGAGCAACAGCATCCTGTCGGGCGGCGGCACCGACCTCACGAAGAAGAACGGCCAGGCCACCCGCGGCACCGGCGACGACCCGCTCAAGAAAAAAATGACCGAGGAAGCGGCCAAGGCCGAGATCGCCAAGCAGGACGCCAAGCGCATCGCCAGCCTGCGCGCCAAGATCGACGCCCTGATCACCAGCAACCCCAAGCTCAACGAATACCGCTCGCAGATCCGCATGGAGACCACGCCCGACGGACTGCAGATCCAGATCGTCGACGACCAGAACCGCCCGATGTTCGACAGCGGCAGCGCCCTGGTGAAACCCTATATGCGCGACATCCTGCGCGAAATCGGCATGGCGCTCAACGAAGTCGAAAACCACGTCAGCCTGGCCGGCCACACCGACCGTACCCCCTACGGCAACGGCGAGCGCGGCTACAGCAACTGGGAACTCTCGACCGACCGCGCCAATGCCTCGCGCCGGGAACTGGTGGCCGCGGGCATGCCCGACGACAAGCTTGCGCGGGTGGTGGGGCTGGCTTCCAGCAACCTGATCGACGCGCAAAACCCCCTGGCACCCGTCAACCGACGCATCAGCATCACGGTCATGACCCGTGAGGCCGAGGCACGTTTGATGGGCAATGCCACAATACCGGCTTCCGCGGGGACTGCGGGCGAAGCCGAGCAACGCCCGGCAACCCCGGCTCCTGAGCCAAAATCATGAGTATTTTGAGAAATAAACTGATGCGCCTTCTTACAGCAACCTCTCTTCGAAAGGGTCACACGTGGCAAACGACCTGCGTTTTCTAATCGTTGACGATTTTTCAACGATGCGGCGCATCGTGCGCAACCTGCTGAAGGAAAGCGGGTTCTCCGACGCTGAAGAAGCGGAAGATGGCGTCGTCGCGCTGAACAAGCTCCGCAACGGGCGGTTTGATTTTGTCGTCAGCGACATCAACATGCCCAACATGAACGGTTTCGAATTGCTCACGCAAATCAAGGCCGACGAAAAGCTCAAGCACCTGCCGGTGCTGATGGTGACCGCTGAAGCCCGCAAGGAGGACATCGTCGCCGCAGCCCAGGGTGGGGCGGCCGGCTACATCGTGAAGCCTTTCACCAAGGCCACGCTGGAAGACAAGGTGCAACACATCCTCAAAAAGCTGGGAATGACACCGGTATGACAGCCAACCCACCGCCATCCGCAGCGGATGTGGACGCCGCCGCTCCCGCTGTTCACCAGAAAATCGGGCTGCTGACGCGGCAACTGCACGACACGCTGAACCAGTTGGGTTATGCGGACAAGCTCAAGGGCAGCGTGAACGAGTTGCCAGACGCGCAAAGCCGCCTGTCCTACATCGCGCGCCTGACCGGCGAGGCGGCGGAAAAGGTGCTGAGCCGGGTCGAGCTGGCCAAGACCCAGCACGACTACATCGCCGCGGAAACCCGCCGCCTGGCTGCGCTGATCGTGAAAGACCCGGTGGCGGCGGTGGCGACGGGCCAGGTCTACAACTTCGTGGCCGATGTGGAGCAGGTGTCCAAGGACATCGATGGCCACCTCACCGAAATCATGATGGCCCAGGATTTCCACGACTTGACCGGCCAGGTCATCGCCCGGGTGGTGAACCTGGCGGCCACCATCGAGCAGCAGCTGGTGGAATTGCTGATCCAGACCGCGCCGACGGCCCCGCCGGTGGTGGAAAAGCCCAAACTGGCCGGCCCGGTGGTCGACGCCAGCACGGCGGGCGACGTTGTCACCGACCAGTCCCAGGTCGACGACCTGCTGGCCAGCCTGGGGTTCTGACGGGCACTCACCCACTCTCTTCTGTTGCACACAGGTCCTTCGGCCAGCTCAGGACGATAAAGTGCTTCGACAGGCTCAGCACGAACGGGATTGGCGGCTGAGCGTGACTTATTCCAGAGACACCGCGGAACTGGCTTCGCCAGGCCGCTGGTGTCGCCCCCTGCAAGGGCACGAAGTGCGCGATCTGGGGGCGTGCAAATAAGCCTTGCATCGGCGGTCTTATCGGCCTTTAGAAAACCGGGCGGCTGCAGACAATGGGGAACCTTAATTCCCCATTGCCATGGACTCCTCCAGCCAAGACAAGAACCTTCCCGCCTCTGAGCGCAAGCTGCAGCAAGCGCGCAAGGACGGTCAGGCTTCACGCTCCAAGGATTTGTCGCACCTGGCCGTGCTGGGCACCGGCTCACTCGCGCTGCTGGTGCTGGGGCCGGCACTTTTCGACCGTCTCAAGCTGGCGCTCGCCCAGCAACTCTCCTTCAACCTCGCCACGCTGACCAACAACGGCAGCATGCTCGACCGCCTGCAGGACATGGTGGTGGTCGGCATGGTCGCCTCCTCCCTGTTCGCCGCCATCGTGCTCGCGGCCGCGGTGGGCAGCGCCGTCGCCGCCGGCGGCTGGATCGCCAGCCTCAAGCCCATCATGCCGGACTTCAGCCGGCTCAACCCCATCGACGGCGTGGGCCGCCTGTTCTCCAAGCAGCAGGTGACCGACGTGGCCAAGCTGATCTTCATCACGGCGGTACTGATCATGGTGGCCTGGAGCTTCATGGCCAACAGCCTGCAGTCGGTGGCCTCCCTGGTGATGCAGCCCTCCACCGCAGCGCTGCGCCACCTGGTGGACTGGATCACCTCGGGCATGGCGCTCTTGCTGCTGGTGGTCTTCGCGGTGGCGGTGATCGACGTGCCGCTGCAGACCTTCCTGCTGAAGTCGCGGCTCAAGATGTCGCACCAGGAGGTGAAGCAGGAGCACAAGGAATCGGACGGCAACCCGCAGATGAAGGGCAAGATGCGCGCCCGCGCCCGCGAGATCGCCAACCGCAGCAGCGTCGCCGCCGTGCCCAAGGCCGACTTCGTGCTGATGAACCCGACCCACTTCGCCGTGGCCATCAAATACGACGACAAGACCATGGCCGCGCCGCAGGTCATCTCCAAGGGCGCCGACCTGCTGGCCATGAAGATCCGCGAGATCGCCACCCAGAACGCGATTCCGGTGTTGCAGTCGCCGATGCTGGCGCGCGCGCTGTACACCCATGCCGAGCTCGACCGCGAAATCCCGTCCACGCTATACACCGCCGTGGCCCAGGTGCTGGCCTATGTCTACCGCCTGAAGGCCGCGATGCGCGGCGAAGGCCCGATGCCCGACGTGTTCCCGCAACCCTTCGTGCCGCCGGAGCTCGACCCGCTGAGTAAAACCATCCTGGCCGAGGAAGCGCCATGAACCCGCAAATGAAATCCATCCAGCGCTGGTTCACCACCAACGCGGCCCTGATGACAGGCGTCTCGGCGCCGATCCTGGTCGTCGTCATCCTGGCGATGATGGTGCTGCCGATGCCCTCGTGGCTGCTCGACACCTTCTTCACCATCAACATCGCGGTGGCGCTGATGGTGATGATGGTCGCGGCCTACATGACCCGCCCGCTGGACTTCGCCGCGTTCCCCTCGGTGCTGCTGCTGACCACGTTGATGCGGCTGTCGCTGAACGTGGCCTCCACCCGGGTGGTGCTGCTCGAAGGCCATACCGGTCCGGGCGCGGCCGGCGCGGTGATCGAGGCCTTCGGCCACTTCCTGATCGGCGGCAACTTCGCGGTCGGGCTGATCGTCTTCGCGATCCTGGTGGTCATCAACTTCGTGGTGGTGACCAAGGGCTCGGAACGTATCGCCGAAGTGTCGGCCCGCTTCACCCTGGACGCCATGCCCGGCAAACAGATGGCGGTGGACGCCGACCTGAACGCCGGCCTCATCAACGAGAAGGAAGCCAAGCGCCGGCGCGCCGAAGTGGCAGAAGAAGCCGACTTCTTCGGCTCCATGGACGGCGCCTCGAAGTTCGTGCGCGGCGACGCCATCGCCGGCATCCTGATCCTGATCATCAACATCGTCGGTGGCTTCACCGTCGGCGTGCTGCAACACGACCTGAGCGCCGGCAAGGCGGCCGACACCTACATCCTGCTGGCCGTCGGCGATGCGCTGGTGGCGCAGATCCCGGGCCTGTTGATCTCGATCGCCGCGGCGATGGTGGTCTCGCGCGTGGGCAAGGACGACGACATCGGCAAGCAGATCGTGCACCAGTTGTTCACCTCGCCGCGCGTGCTGGGCATCACAGCCGGCATCCTGGCCCTGCTCGGCATCGTGCCGAACATGCCTCACGTGGTGTTCCTCACCATGGCCGCCGTGCTCGGCTACGGCGCCTGGGTGATCGCCCGCCGCCCGCCGCCGCCAGACCTTACCGCCATCCCGCCACCGCCGCCCAGCGACGGCGAAGCCACCTGGGACGATCTGCAACCGGTCGACCTGCTCGGCCTGGAACTCGGCTACCGCCTGATCACGCTGGTCGACAAGAACCGCCAGGGCGACCTGCTGACCCGCATCAAGGGCGTGCGCCGCAAGTTCGCGCAGGAGGTCGGCTTCCTGCCGCCAGCGGTGCATGTGCGCGACAACCTGGAGCTCAAGCCCAGCGCCTACCGCATCACCCTGCGCGGCGTGGTGGTCGGCGACGGCGAGGCCTTCCCCGGCATGTACCTGGCCATCAACCCGGGCGGCATCACCACCCCGCTGATCGGCACGGCCACCACCGACCCGGCCTTCGGCCTGCCCGCGCACTGGATCGACGAGCGCCAGAAGGAACCGGCGCAAATGGCAGGCTTTACCGTGGTTGATTCGGAAACCGTGATGGCGACGCATTTGTCACACTTGATGCAAATCCAGGCGGCCCGTCTGCTGAGCCGCACGGAGACCCAGCAACTCGTCGAACACGTCAGCAAACAGGCACCCAAATTGATCGAAGAAGTGGTTCCCAAGATGGTCTCGATTGCCACCTTCCAGAAAGTCCTGCAGTTGCTGCTGGAAGAGTCTGTTCACATCCGCGACATCCGCACCATCGTCGAATCGCTGGCCGAACATGCCGGCAGCACAACCGACCCGGTGGAGCTGGCGCGCCGCGTGCGCATCGCCCTGGCACCGGCCATCGTGCAGCAGATCTACGGCCCGGTGCGCGAGCTCAACGTGATCGCCATCGAACCCGGCCTGGAGCGCATGCTGGTGCAGGCCCTGGGCAACACCGCCGGCCCCGCGCTCGACCCGGGTGTCGCCGAGATGCTGACCAAGAACGCGGCCGACGTCGCGCTCAAGCAGGAAGAACTCGGCGTACCGGCCTGCCTGCTGGTGCCCGACGCGATCCGCAACGCCATCGCCCGCCTGGTGCGCCGCGTGGCGCCGCGCCTGCAGGTTCTGGCGCACAGCGAAATCCCTGAAACCCACACCATCCGCATTGGCCCGATTCTCAAAGGTGCACTCACATGAACATCAAACGCTTCCACGCTGCCACGTCACGCGAAGCCTTGGCCAAAGCCCGGATGGCATTCGGCGAGGGCACGCTGATTTTGTCCAACCGCCCCACACCGACCGGTGTCGAAGTGGTGGCCACCGCGGAGGACAGCCTGTCCTCGCTCGACCATGCCCATGAAGCGGCACTGGCCGCTCCGGCTCGGCCGCAGCCGTCCGCACAGCCCCGCCCGGCGGCCCGCCCCGCCGCCAAGGCCGCGCCGGTCGACCCCGATCCGGTGGACGAAGACACCACGCAGCTGGCGATGAGCACCCTGTCGTTCCAGGACTACGTGCGCGAACGCATGCTGCGCCGCCGGCACGAGGCAACAAACGGCCAGAGCGACGAAACCCTGAGCGGCGCCCCGCTGTTCGAAGCCAGGCCCGCACCCGCTCCGGCGCCTGCGCCAGCCCCGCGGGCCAGCCATGCGGCACCTTTCGCCGCGCCCCCTGCCCGGCCACGCGCCGCACCGCCGGCACCCGCCGCCAGCCAGGCCAACGCCAAGGGCATCGTCGACGAACTGCAGGCCATGAAGGAGCTGATCGAAGACCGCTTCAACACCCTCACCTGGCTCGGCCAGGCCAAGCAGGACCCGATCCAGTCGAACCTGATGCTCAAGCTGATCCGTGCCGGCTACTCGCCAGCCCTGGCACGCGCCGTGCTGGAGCGGCTGCCCGAGGACATCGGCGCGGCCGAGGCCGTGCGCTGGCTGATGGATGTGCTCGAGCGCAACCTCAAGACCGATGCGCGCGCACCATCGCTGTTCGACCAGGGCGGCATCTACGCGCTGGTGGGTGCCACCGGCGTGGGCAAGACCACCACCGCCGCCAAGCTGGCCGCGCACTGCGTGCGCATCCACGGCCCGAACAGCGTCGGCCTGATCACCCTCGACACCTACCGCGTGGCGGCCCATGAACAGCTGCGCGCCTACGGCCGCATGCTCGGCGTGGTGGCGCACCTGGCCCACGACCGCGCCGCACTGCAGGATCTGCTCGGCCTGCTGGGCAACAAGAAAATGGTGCTCATCGACACCACCGGCATCGCGCCACGCGACCCGCGCAAGCGCGACATGCTCGACGTACTGGACCTGCCCAAGGTCAACCGCCTGCTGGTGCTCAATGCCGGCGGCCACGGCGACACGCTGGACGACGTGCTGACCTCGTTCAAGACCAGCGGCGTGCAGCAAGCCATCCTGTCGAAGGTCGACGAAGCCGTGAAGCTTGGTCCGTCGCTGGACGCGATCATCCGCCATCAGTTGGTGCTGCGCGGCGTGTGCAACGGCCAGCGCGTACCCGAAGACTGGGAGGCGGCCGACGCCAAGAAGCTGATCAGTACCTCGATGCGCTCCAGCGCGAAATCGGCCTTCGATCCGAAGGCGGCCGACCTGAGTTTCTTCTTCTCGCAAGCCGGCAGCTCCGAACACAAGGAACGTGCCCATGCTTGAGGCGGTGGTCGATCAAAGCGAAGGCTTGCGCCACTGGATGCCGCAGGCATCGACGCAGGGCATGCGCGTGATGGCCATGGTCAGCCGAGGCGAGACCGGGACCGAACAGCCGCTGCTCTGGCAGATCTGTACATCGCTGCAGGGACTTGGCCACAACGTGGCGGTGCTGGACGGAACCACGGCAGAATCGGAGCACAATCGAGGTTTACAGGATTTGCTGGATCACGCACACTGGCTGGAGAATGCCGATGACGATTCCACTTGGCAGATCGTGCCAGCCAAAGTGGGATTCACGGCGCTGGCCCGGCTTGCCTCGCGAGACAAGGAGGACGACATGCCGTTGCGACCCTTGGGACACTTGTTCAAAAATTTCGATACCGTGCTGGTGTACGCACGGGCAGAGGTGCTGATGGCGCTGCTGCCCGGCACCCAGGTGCGCCCGTTGCTGGCCATCAGCCCCTCCAAGACTTCCATCGTGAATGGCTACCAGACCCTCAAGCAGCTGCTGCAGGCAGGCTGCATGCCCACGCTGGTGTCGCTGGTGACCGGGCCGCTGCAGGCCGCGCAAACCCGCGCCAAGGAGGCGGCACGTTCGCTGCAGCATTGCGCGGCCACTTACCTGGGCTGCGACACCGAGGTGCTCAACATTCGCTCTTTCCCGCAGCAGGACAAGCCCTCCGAGGACACGCCCCGGCTCGTACTGCGCCTGCTGGAGAGTGCGGCCGCGGTCGGCAACGACTGGCCTGGTCGTTTTTCAGACTCCGATTTCTCCGCTGTCCATCTCGTCCGGAGCCAGTGATGTACACCGCCAAAGGTCATCTGGACCGTGAACACATGATCCGTCAGTATGTGCCGCTGGTGCGGCGGCTGGCACACCACATGATTGCCAAGCTGCCGCCCAACGTCGAGCTCGACGACCTGATCCAGGTCGGCATGATCGGCCTGTCGGAAGCTTTGACCCGCTACGAGGTCAGCCAGGGCGTTCAGTTCGAAACCTTCGCCACGCAACGTATCCGCGGCGCGATGATCGACGAATTACGCGAGGGCGACTGGATGTCGCGCAGCTCGCGCAAGAGCCAGAAGGACATCGAGCGCGCGGTGCGCAAGCTCGAGCAGAAACTCGGGCGCAGCCCGCTCGAATCCGAAATCGCAACGGAACTGGAAATGACACTGCCCGACTACCAGGAACTCCTCGGCAAGGTACGTGGCACCCAGCTCGTCTATCTGGAAGATATGTCCAACGGCTCGGACGACGAGGCCGGCTTCCTCGACCACCATGTGGCCGACGACGGCGCCGACCCGATGCAGATGCTGCGCGACCACCGGCTGCGCCAGGCCCTGGTTGAAGCCATCAAGACCCTGCCCGAGCGCGAGCAGCACATCATGAGCATGTACTACGAGAACGACCTGAATCTCAAGGAAATCGCCGCGGTGCTGGGCGTGACCGAATCGCGGGTGTGCCAGTTGCACAGCCAGTCGATTGCCCGGCTGCGTGCCAAGATGCGCAGCCATTGACCACCCGTAAGGCGGTGGCTTTGGCCTCCGCCTCCTTGAGCCCCATGAAAAATGGCCCTGTCGAAGAGCCATTTTTCATGGGGCGGGCGTTGCGTCAGGTGGCAAGGTTGGCGTAGATGCGCGCCGCACTGTTGCGGTAGATCGGTGCGCCGCCGCCGGAATAGGTGGAGGCGTCCGCACGCGGCAGGATGGCGGACAAGGCCTGGCCCACCACCACGGCGCGGCGCGCCATGCCTTCACGCTGGCGCGCGAGCGCCTGGGACACCCGGGCGAGCCGCTGCTTCATGGCCGGATCGGCTGAAAGCGCCGCCTGTTGTGCGGTAGAGGCCGCAGCGGAGAAGGCCAGCACAGCCTTGCGCAGCGCCTGGCTGCTGGCGTCCAGCAACAGTGCGTCACCGGACAGGAGCGACGCCGACACCTGCTCCAGCAACCGCTCGACTTCGGTCAGGGCTGAGTCGAACGGGGTGGAAGAGGTGGAAGAGGCCATTTAATTATATCCGGGTAAAAATACGGTGATCAATCGTCGCGGGTCACGTTCAGCATTTCGCTGGCGTTGGAGAGCAGCTTGTCGGCAATGGCTTCGGGATTGACCTTGTAGGTGCCGTCCTGGATGGAGGAACGGATGGCGTCAACCTTGACACTGTCGAAATCGTCGCCAACGCCGCGGTTGGCCTGCTCCAGCGAGCGGGCCAGGGGCGAGACAGATACGGAAGCCCCCGCCGTCGACGCGCGCGCACCTTCCTTGGCCACGCTGGCGGGCGCAGTGTCCTGCTCCGGCCCAGCCTTTTTAGGGGCGGCCGGCGTGCCGGTAACCGGCAGTTCGGGGGTTTGTCCAATCTTCATCGCTCTCTCCATCAGCCCTGAAACCGGGGCATCGTAGCAATGCTTTCGACCAATTTCTTCTGAACTTTAATCCTAATCGGTGTAACAGATCGCTTGCACTTACATCTCGAGCTTCACCGTGCGTGAATCGAGAACCGTACCGGACATGACCCGGCCGTTGTCCATCCGCACCCGCGCCAGCTGTCCTATGACGCCTGCCGTCATGGCCTGCCCGTCGGACGCGACCTGGAAACCCGGGCCTTCGGCCAGCACCCGAATCTGCGCGCCAGCCTGGAACACCGTGGCCGCCTTCACCATGGACTGGCGGATCGCCTGGCCCGGTGCCCAGTTGCGGGCGGCCACCTGGCCCACCCAGTGATCGGCATTGGCCATCACCGGTGAAGCCTCTTCGGCCCAGTCTACTTCAGCCTGCATGGCGTCGTCCGGCCCCAGCACGGCGCCGGCGGCCACCGGGCCCCGTGCCACCCAGGCCGGGCCGAAGGCCTTCACCGTCACCGGCAAAAAGACACTCCAGCGCGAAACGCCGTCCACACAACGCAAGCCAATGCGGCTGCGGCCCCACAAGCGGGTGCCGGGCGGCAAATAGGGTTCGACCCGCCCGCACGGGGCAAGCCGCAGCCGCGAATCCAATGCGCCGACGCTGACTTCCATGCGCAAGGCGGTGTTGCTGCCGGCCGTGGCGCTGGCCACGGTTTCGTCCAGCCATTGTTTGGCCGAGCTGGCGTAGGCCTGGCTCGGATCGGTTTGCGCCTGCGCAGCACCGGCCAGGCAAAGCATGGCAAGCGCAGCACCCAGGCGACGGGGGGCGAATCGGGATCGCAGCATAAAACCTCCTAGTTCGCCCAGAACCGGCCACGGCGTACGAGCCAGCCTGCACGATGCCGAAACTATAGGCAATCCACCCCGCAGCGATCGGCCGAACTGCGCGGCAATCACCCGGTTCTTCGCCACATCGCCGGCCTTCAGTTTTTCCATAATTTGCGCACCACCCGGGCCGTTCTGGCCCCTGTGGGGTCACTCATTGGAAAGCGAGGTGTCGCATGTTGGACAAAATGGTTGGAGGCCTGGACTTCCAGAGCAAGGCCCTGGTGTTGCGGGCCGAGCGCCAGCGCGCCATCGCCAGCAACATCGCCAACGTCGACACCCCGGGTTATGTGGCGCGCGACTTCAACTTCAAGGACGCCATCGGCGCGGCGATGCAGGGCGGCAGCGGCATGGCCGTCGGCAAGACCGACAGCCGCCACATGGACGTGCCCAGCCCTGACCTGTCGGGCAGCGGCTCGCAGAAGTTGGGCTACAGCGTGCAGAGCCAGCCCAACCTGGACAACAACACCGTGGACCTGGACCGCGAGCGCGCCGCCTTCGTCGACAACGCGGTGCGCTACGAGGCCACGCTGCGCTTCATCAACGGCCAGGCAAAAACCATGCTCAGCGCCATCCAGGGCCAGTAGGCCCCCACACATCTTCGCAGGCACGCATATGTCCATGTTCTCCATCTTCGGCGTCTCCGGCAGCGCCATCAGCGCGCAGTCGCAGCGCCTCAACGTGGTCGCCTCCAACCTGGCCAACGTGGACGCGGTGGCCGGGCCGGACGGCAAGGCCTACAAGGCGCGCCAGGTCGTGTTCCAGACCGAACTCATGGGTGCGGAAGGCTCGGCCGGCGTGCGCGTCAAGTCCATCACCGAAAGCGACCTGCCCGGCCGCAAGGTGCTCGACCCGAGCCATCCCAACGCCGACGCGGAGGGCTATGTGACCCATTCCAACGTCAACGCGGTGGACGAGATGGTCAACATGATCTCCGCCTCGCGCTCGTACCAGAACAACGTCGAGGTCATGAACACAGCCAAGACGCTGCTGCTCAAGACCCTGCAAATGGGCCAATAACCGAATCACTGGCGAACAGCTTTCAAGGACATCACCATGGCAATCACCGGCATCAACGGTTCGTGGGGCTCGACGGCCACCACCTCCACCAGCAACTCCACATCCGACCCCGCGGCCGCGCAGGACCGCTTCCTCAAGCTGCTGGTCGCGCAGTTGAACAACCAGGACCCGATGAATCCGCTGGACAACGCCCAGATGACCTCGCAGATCGCGCAGATCAATACCGTCACCGGCATCCAGGAGCTCAACACCACGGTCAAGGGCATGTCCGACCAGTTCACCTCGCTGCAGGTCATGCAGGGCGGCACCATGGTCGGGCGCAGCGTGCTGACCGAAGGCGACAAGCTCACCGTCGACAGCACCACCAAGACCGGCACCGGCGCCTTCGACCTGTCGGCCAACGCGGCCGATGTCAGCGTGCAGGTGTCCACCGCCGGCGGCACGGTGCTCGGCACGGTCAAGCTCGGCGCGCTCGACGCCGGGCGGCACAACTTCGACTTCGACACCTCCGGCTACACCGGCACCGGCGCCCTGAACTTCAAGGTGGTGGCCACCAACGCCTCGGCCGCCGTGGACGCCACCGCGCTCATGCAGGACAAGGTGGTGTCGGTCGGCGCAGAAAACGGTGCCCTGAAGCTGCAACTCGAACAGGGCGGCTCCGTCGCCTACAGCGCCATCAAGGCCATTCTGTAACCCCATCCCCGCACGTCATCAGGAGTTCCACATGAGTTTCCAACAAGGCCTTTCCGGCTTGAACGCCTCCAGCAAGAACCTGGACGTCATCGGCAACAACATCGCCAACGCCAACACCACTGGCTTCAAGTCCTCACGTGCGGAATTCGCCGAGATGATCGCCTCCAGCCTGGGCACCTCGGGCTCCAAGAACGCCGGCATCGGCGTCGAGGTGGCTGCCGTCGCCCAGCAATTCACGCAGAGTAACTTCGCCATCACCGGCAACAGCCTGGACGCGGCCATCAACGGCAACGGTTTCTTCACGCTGCAGCAGACCGACGGCACCCCCGCCTACACCCGCGCAGGCGACTTCAAGCTCGACACCAGCGGCTACCTGGTCACCAACAGCGCGGACAACGTCATGGGCTACCCGGTCGATCCGAGCACCGGCTTGCGCACCTCGACCACCCTGACCAAGCTGGTCTTTCCCACCGGCCAGCCGATCGCGGCCAAGCAGACCACCGCCATCACCGCGGCCCTGAACCTGGACGCGCGCGCCACCGACGCCGCCGGCGACAGCACCGTCACCCCGGTGATCGCGGCCACACCCAGGTCCACCTACGGCACCTCGCTGAATGTCTACGACAGCCAGGGCGTGGCCACCACCGTGAACCTGTATTTCCAGAAGACCGCCACGGCCAATACCTGGGACGTCTACGACTCGCTCTCCACCACGGCCACCGCCGTCGGCACCGTCGTCTTCGACGACAACGGCGCCCCCGTTTCCGGCTCTTCGTTGACGCTGTCGGTCGACCCGTCTTCGACCAACCCCAACCTGACGACCCCCTTCT
>Ga0307514_10000710_pt1 | contig 57641 bp, 33 predicted proteins | sample 16_EM_MG_FD_203088 | JGI IMG/M metagenome (GOLD analysis project Ga0307514, IMG submission 203088) | Populus trichocarpa ectomycorrhiza microbial communities from riparian zone in the Pacific Northwest, United States - 16_EM | ecosystem: Host-associated > Plants > Roots > Unclassified | place... | reverse complement strand
TGATGAAGAAGCCGAAGATTAGTTTGCCAATGTCTCTTGTTTTTGCGGAGGAAAAATGTTCGCGGGCACTGTTAGATTTTCTTAGGTTGACAGATGTTGGCAGAATTAGCGGAGTGGTGGAGGAGGCGGAGAACTCAGATCACGAGGAGGAGAGTGATGGGGGGGTGTAAAAGTTGATGTTGTTTTTGTGGTGGTTTCTTTTGTAGTAGGGGGAAGAGGACTCGCGACTTTGCTTTTGTTTCTTTATGTTAAGGAAGAAGCGGGGAGGAAATATGTACGGGATATATGCCATGGCCGCTAGCGGCCGAATGCAATATGATTACAAACAAACAAACTCAGGAGAAACTGGATGGGCTACTAGGAGTTGGCCGGATGAAAGCTTGCTGTTCTAGTCAGTTCACAGAGGGTGTTGCTTCACGGAGGGACTAGTCCATCCGCGGAATAACTGGGCTCCGTGAACTGCACGGTCTCTTCACTGAGTACATGCCCTCAGTTAGCTAACCAGTCACATTACGGAGCGGGGAACTACTCCCGTGAAGTGACCAGTTAGTTCATGGAGTATTATCCCATTTTTACTCTACCCTTCAATAGAGATGCTCAAGAGTCAAAGATGGGAAGTGACATTTTCACTCGAGTACTGTGTTGCGTGCCCAATGACAAGACTCGTCGATGTTGTGTGGACAAGGGAAATGAGCTAGCATTCGCTGCAAGTACTTCAAGTTGCCAACATATTGCACACTTGATCGCCATGGGTCTGAGAGCAGTAAACCGAAGCGGTCAGATTGGTCAAATATAGGCCTCCACCGGACCGATCTGTGCCAAGGGCAGCCTCACAAATTGCTATCTAACTGATCTGTCAATCGGTAGATATCTATCTATATCTATCTAGCCGGACTACAGATATCTATGAATAATCGAATGAATTCCTGTGAGTACAATCTCATAGCTCGGCAACCAGCTGAGGAGTAATGAGCCCCATTTCTACCATCGCACGGTCTAGAAAAGTAGTATGGAGTATTTCCCACTGGCAGTGTGTGAGATTACACCTTTATAAACAGCTTTATCAGCGCCAGCAGTGAGCTTTATTGCCAGATAATGTGCGATATCTATGAATATTTTCTCTAAGCGCCAGATATCATCAGAAATTCTGGATATCTTCCTTGGCGTAGATATCTGCAGGCTCAATAAATATTGTAGATATTTGCCTCATCGAGCCGGGCCGGTCTATGCCAAGGGCGGCTTTAGAAATTCCGACCACATTTGACCGATCTGTCAATCTGTAGATTGCCGGGCGGTCGATCTGACCGCTTCGGAACACTGTCTGAGAGTGTTGCAGATTTCCGAATAGAGATGGTCGCGCAACCCCATCCGGAACCTTCCATCTCGCATAGATATTGTCGTCTGGTATTACAGTTGGCCCCAGGAGTTAGGCGATAGAGGGATCATAGGGATGGTGATCAAGGTGTACAGGGTGATTACCATTCTTGAGCGTGGCTAGCAAATTATATTATTATCTGGTTCATTCACGGAGCATTTATCTGACTGGTTCTTTCACGGAAGGTGGGACTCCAAGAACTTACCAGTCCATGGAGCAACATCCTCCGTGAACTGACTAGAACATTTGCTCAGAATTGATTCACCAAACAGTGTGAACTGTGGGTGAGTTCGGAGTCATCGAAACAGAGGTGTGCATAGGTGTCCCCACGCAACAATATAAGCAACTAGTTGTACAACCCATCAGTTTCAAATACCGTCTGCATACCAACGCCTTGATCTTTCCCATCATTGAACCATCCTTAACCAATCCAACGCCAGTGACAAACCCAACGTCCGACACCCTTAGAAAAGCATTCCTCCTGTTGGAGTGGCACTCAGCCGCCACGTCACTACCGTCAAATCTTCTGTGATAACCACCAACGCAATGAGCGGTAATGAATCTCACCGCAAAACCAATCTCCGCTGCTGCATCCTCGCGGACCAAAAGGGTTCCCACCATCTGTTGCACCCCAACAGACGAGACAACATCGTACTCAAACAGCCATATTTCGCCGTCGCTATATCGCACGGCCAAAAGATAATTCCGGCTTTCGAGCTGCACCGCACAGTGACCCGTGACATTTGCTGCACATTGATGGGACGGGTGGTTGATCCTGCCTTTCTAGCGCGAGAATACCCTTCCGACAAAGTCGTCCTTCACACCACCTTCAAGAACCGTAAAGAAGAACTCGTCACCTGCGTAGGAGGTATGCGAAAGCACTGTCTATCCACCATTCAACCCCAGGACCCCGTAAGCCATGCTGGTCGGAGGGCGAAGCAAGGAACTTCCAGTTCGGGATGGATAACGCGGAGTGTTGTATCCCTAGGGTCATGACGACCAGGAATCAGGAGTGCGCGACTCGTGACATAGAAAATCGGGGATGTGAGTCCTGGAGCTATGAGGAACACTTCTGGCTGGGAGAATTCTGTAGGGAGAGAGACCCAGTACAATAGCCTCAATTCGGTGAATGAGTGAGGGCAGTGGGTAGACGGCGACTCCGAGATCGCATAGGAATGCGAATGCTTGGATCTCCGAGTGCATCGCCGCAGCGGTACACCGGGGTCGCCTCCAGTTCAGGTGCCAACTCCACTTCGTCATACACGGATGCCGCAGTATCACTGGTCGTGATCCGGAATTGCAAATCAAGCTCATCTCAGAAGCGTGAAGCAGCCATACTTGTGAGCCAGCAGACAGTATAACCGCTCGCAACCTCACCACAGTGGCCTCGAGCGCGAGATATAGAACCCTACTACAGGACTGTTGACAATGCGGACGAAGATAAATGTGCGATGAGAACTCAAATACTTAATTGGAGTCAAAAATGTGTTGATTGTTGAGATGAGGCTCTGCTGCAGTTACAACCAGGCAAAACCCGCGTGTTTTCAGGGCGGTTCCGGGTTGCAACCGTTTTCCATGTGGCGTCCGGTTGCAACGCCGGTCCAGGTCCGGACCGTGGCCGGGTAACCCGGGGCCGTTGCTAACACTAGTCTTCCAGTCCATTCTATTTTTTCGTACCATTCAGCAACTCACCCTTGTATCATGCTCTACATATCCAATCCTACTGGCCACCTAACTATACCAATTGAGACTTACTTCATATAGAGCTGATGAAAGCTGTGGTTATTCCTAATTTGTACCCAGAGTGAATTGGATGAAAGTTAATTATGATCTAACAGTTATACACTTGGTGTGTCTGTTGGAAGTATTTTCATTAGTCGGGTGAACTTGCCACATGGTGCATGTGGCGGTGCCAGATACAGTGGCGGGTACAGTGGGGGATATCGACATGTTGACTCAGGATTTATCCCAAAGACTTACAAGTGTTTCGAACTCTATTGATGTTGCTAGAAAGAATTGGAGAGTACTTGCTAATGTACGGAGTCACATGTGTAGACAGATTCACAAATTTCCACTCACAACCAACCATTCACAACTGCCAGCACCACTTAACCATATGCAGCGAACTTCCAATTTCCTAGGTATATTAAGGCATAGATTCTACCATTTGATAGTTTCAGTAGACAATCACTTTTGTATAATAGATAATTCAATCTCTCTTTGTACTCAATTACTTTCAACAATACAGCAGATACAGTGGCATATATACAGTGGAGGATGTACAGTAGCAGATATGTATACAGTGGCAGATATACAGTGGTGGATATAGTGCCAGAGAGTATTAGCAACAGTTTCAAATTCTGGGTTATGTTCTGATTCCAGGTTGGAACGGAACCAGAACCATTGCAACGGGTTATACCTCAACAAAAAACCCAACCACACTTAAAACTGTGGTTTATTGGCTGGTTCCAGGTTTTTGTTAACTCAGAACTTTGGCTCCGATTATGTTTTTGACTCCTAATTGTATCATAAAGTGTTCTATATGAAAAATATGCAGTTTTGGGTGCTCTTTCACCTTCCGGTCTCTGAATTGCAATCTGAGCTATATCGATTGAAGCGCTGTGAGTAGCATTAGCAATGGTTCCAAAATTCCCAGTTTGGTTGTGTGTACGGTTCCAACTCGGAACCTGACCGTTGCAATGGGTCTTACTATATGAAAAACTGGACTGTGGCAATTGGGCCGCTTTTACCACTGACAACCCAGCAGTGCAACATCACAAGTTTGGCTCGAATTAAGTATCTGAGTTCTGATCGTATCAGGATGTGATTAGTAGGTAGATTGTGCAGTATTAGGTGTTCTTTTCCCTCCAACTTTCAGATTAACGATCCAACCAATATTCGTTGAGTCGTGATTGAAAACCCGCGAACTTTGCATGAAATCTTGCATTATTTCACAGTGACTCCATGAATATTGGTTGGATCGTCAATCAGAATGCCGGAGGTGAAATTGCGGATAAAACTGCACAACCTATGTACTGATCATGTCACAATAGAATGAGACCTCAGATACTTAATTGGATTCAAGGTTCAGGCAAAATTGTAGGAACCGTAAAATAGAACCATGGTCGAGTTGAAACCTGGCTAAAAAGCTGTGGGTTTATGTCCGGTCCGGGTTCCTTGTGGGTTCCTGACCCGGACCGGAGTCTCCAGTTCGGTTCCAACCTGAACCACGGATGGATAACCTGGAACCGTTGCTAACACTAAAGTCAGTATGATAACGCTCAAAGTGGGTATTGTTTGTAGTTACTCAATGAATTTTGATTGAATCCCAAATTGGAGACCGGACAGTCACAAAGAATTCAGAACAGAATAATTTACAAATATATCATATTGTAATCAGATCAGTACTCAAATATTTGATTAGAGCAAATAGTCTGTATTTGCAAAAATGTGAAACTGGCCAAAAATTCATGGTTTTAGGTGCGGTTTGGTTTTTTGAAAGGGTACATTCTATTGCAACCTTTCTGGTAGGGCCAGATCCAGAACCGAATCTGTAATTTAGAACCGTTGCCAACAGTAGTACCAGATATACCATACCAGATCATGATACATATTTAACGGGGTAGAAACTCTGAGGTAGATATATAGCGGTAGATATACAGTTGCAAAAACACTGGCAATATACAATACAGCAAACACAGTGGCAGATACACAGTAGCAGATACACTGGAAAATACCAAATGGTGGATATACGGAGATAAATATACAGTGGTGAATATACAGTCGCAGATACAGCAGTGGATATACAACACAGTAGCTGCAGTGGTTGATATACAGTAGCAGATACAGTTGAAGATATACAACATTATAGATACAGTGGCAGATACACAGTGGGAGACACACAGCAGCAGATATACAGTGGCAGATACACAATAGCACCAGATGAATATACGGAGCGGGGATCTGCCAGATATCATAACAAGCCCACCATGCTCAACATTTTGAATCTTGCATGTGGCATAGCCACCACCAATGCAGTACATATATAGATGTTTGTGCAATTATATGCAGTCAATATAAAGCATTCTCATTGGTGGAAACTAGATTCCACTGTGGCTAATGGCACATGTGAAGCAACGATGGCTTACTACAATATTTATGTCCTGTATAGATATGTGTCTGTATATGCAGTTACCATGAATTATTCTAATTATATGAGAAAACTGTAAAAGGGTTTGGAAGACACAAAAGAACATCCCAGCAACTTTTAAATGGCAGCCTAATCGATTGAGATGCTCTAAGCTGCTTCCCGATGGGCTGAGTGCAAAGATGAGTGTTTTCAGATACTTCGAGACTACTTCACCAGTTCTTTTCAATGTTCGATTAATTGTGGAACGGAATTCAAAAATATTCAAAAGAGTATATAGTTGTCTTCAAAATGCTATGAAATCAAAATATTAGGATGTGCAAATTTTGAAGCTATTGGGAGTACTGGCGGCAGCTCTAAGACAATTCCAATGCATCTCGAACCTGGAGCCATACTCTCCAAGAGTAATTATTATAATTTTTCTATCAAATAGTACAATTCAATTATCTATCTTCCTTCTGCACACCTTGATTGAGGCTTCGTAACTTAATATACAGTCTAGTGGGTATCTAAATCCACATGATTAGTTACAACCCATACACCATTGATTCTATCTAGGGGAGCAGTGACTCAGACAAAATGTACTGGTCCAACAATTCCTCTGACAGGTATACTATGTATTATTTCAGTCTGTTTGACAGCTCAGAGGAACCCATCAATGAAATCAGCATAACTATTTAGATCTTTGTACTGTGTAGGAATCACTACCCTATATTCTTGAAGTTGAGAAGATAATATTCATTGTGGAGTCTTTATGCACCGCATAGCAAAGGTCAATTTTGTTTTTCAGGTGGACAGGTGTTCTTGAAATTGCACGATCCAATGAGGCAGAGTCACACAGCTAATGTATAATACAGCAAAAGATGAAAATCAGCCTTGGAAGGTTTTATTGTAGTTACTTCATCAGCAAAAAACATATCCGTCCGGGCAGAATGGCTGTGTCAGAGTGGACGCACTCCGTCAGAGCCGTCAGAGACACCCTGGTGGCGGATTACTCTGTGCCCGGTGTCAATACCACGCGGCGCGTTGCATATGGCCCTCCGATCATCGTTTTGCCATTTCTTCTTGCTCTGTTGGTCTCCTAATTTAAACAAACACTCTGGCTTTCGGGCAAACTGTGACCATACATCGGAATGGGTTCATTGGGTACACGCTTGCATCGGAATTTCAATGGGTGAGACTGCGCAAATCTCTCCTCGCGTTCCATCTACATTAAGCTCGAGGAGCATAGCAAGAAGATGAGAAGATATGATACTACCCTGCCGTGAGGATCGAGGCAATTGTGTGGATCCACGAAAGCTCGGAAAGAGCAAGTAAGACCAAATGTTGGGGAAGATAGAGTGTGTATTTTGGTTGTATGACAAGATGAGATGAAAATGAGATGCTGTCTATCTACCCCGGGGTCTCCCGGATACATACTCCGCGTCGCTCAATCCATCTCTGTTACCCTAGTATCTACGTATACCCACCGTTGCTCGTTAACGATATACATGGAGGCCGTGATCGAGCAAGGTTGGAGATGCACTTGGAGGCCAGGATGGAGTGAACTGAGATATGCACTTGGAGGCCGTGATCGATCGAGTGTGGAGATGCACTGGGAGGCTGTGATCGAGCGAGTTTGGAGATGCACTTGAAGGCCGAGATGGAGTGAACTCAGGGATGTACTTGGAGGACATGATGGAGCGAGTTCGGACATGCACTTGCAGGCCGTGATCCAGTGAGTTTGGACATGCACTTGGAGGCCGTGATCCAGCGAGTTTGGACATGCACTTGGAGGCCATAAACAAGCGAGTATGGACATGCACTTGGAGGCCATGATCGAGCGAGTTTGGACATGCACTTGGAGGCCGAGATCGAGTAAACTCAGTGATGCACTCTAAGGCTGTGACCGAGCGAGTTTGGAGATGCACTGGCAGGCTATGATCAAGCGAGATTGGGGGGGATACTGTCGATCTTGGGATGATGCTATACTTGGTATATGCTGTACTCGGTGTTAACTCATGATTGTGGCATGGAGAGATAGAGAGGGATAACTTAACTTTGTGTTCTGAGGTGATGGTAGAGTTGAGCACAAGAAAGGGAGAGATCAGAGGAGATGGGGGAAATCATCATGAGAAACTGGGACTTAGAGAGTTTCGTGTGCGAGTAAATTGACAATCCCTGATACAGCAGGTACGAGTCCCGATTCGGCAGGTAATAACCCCGATACAAGCTCTTCTAAACCCAATCAGGCATGTCATACTCCTGATTTCTCATAGCCGCTCGTACATCTTCATCCCCCATCTCTCTCTTTCTCGTCTACAACTCTAACATCATCGCCAGAACACAAAGTTAAGTCATCGCTCTCTATCTCTCCATGCCATCATCATGAGTTAACACTGAGTGCAGCATACACCGAGTACAGCATACATCAAAGATTGTCTGTCGTCCCTTCATGCTAACAATTTTGCGTTGGGGCCTGAATGTAGGTTCGGCTTCCGACGTACCTCCCTACCGTTCGACCGCCACCAGCCAGTTCTCCATAAGTGCTTTCAAAGGTAAAGTCACCTTGCCACATTCCGACACTTGCGAGTTAACGAACTGATGAATTGAGTCCCAGCGCGCCGTCAATCGATCGCCTCCAAGTACACGTCCAATCTCGCTCGATCACGGCCTCCAGGTGTATCTCCAAACTTACTCCACCACGGCCTCCAAGTGTATCTCCAGACTTGCTCGATTACGGCCTGCAAGTTGGCACAATCATGGCCTCCAAGTGCATATCTCCAAACTTGCTCGATTACGGCCTCCAAGTGTATCTCCAAACTCGGTTGATTACGGCATGCACAAGTGCATCTCCAAACTCACTTGATCACGATCTCGGAGTGCATCTCTAAGTTCACTCGATCAGGGCCTCCAAGTGTATCTACAAATACACTCGATTACCGCCTCCAAGTGCATCTCAAAAGTCGCACGATCATGGCCTCGCAGTATGTCTCTTGAGTTCACTCGATCGTGATTTTCAGGCGCACATCGAATTGCTCTCAAGCACTGCCTGTAGCCAGTCCAGATATAGCATTTGTAGATGGGGAGCTATATAGATACATAGACACATAGATGGGAATACAAACTGAATACATGACTGTGATTCGAGGTGCTCTCAGGCTTGTCGCCAGCGCTCCCAGTTACTCTGAGGGCCGGCAGGAATGCCCTCTTAGGGTCTGATACTCTCCTGAAATTGACGCATCAAAGTTTACACTCCACATCCTCTCAGACACTCCTGGAGGCTTCCAGTGACAAAAACACATTTTGCTGATGCTATTCAACGCGACCCGTCACCTGGGCGATCGGAAGCGTGTAATTCTCCGTTAGAGGGTACGTGGTTCTTTCAGAGCCATCAGAGCCATCCGGAACACCCGGGTGTTTCTGACGGAAACTAGACTTGTTCCTGATGTTTCTGTCTATTGAACCCAGATGTTATGAGATTGAGGCATAATCTCTTGGTTGGCATGGGTATATTTTACCTTGCAATTAAGTCCAAGACACTCAACAGATGTAGGACTGAAATGGTCGATGGTGGTACGACCGCCCATTCTAAAGTTTAATAAATATACAGTCTTTGAAGGTATTCTGATCATATCCTAGTATTAGGGGTTCTCCTTCAGTAGCAGTCATGATACATGTTTGAACGCATGCTGTTACATGTGACAAATCAATGGAGATGATCATATGCAAAACACCTACCTGCGAATACGTAAACATGATTGTCAGTCAAGTGGTTCCTAGTGGAACTACACTTGGACTGCATGTTGATTAATTAGTGATGACTGATGTCGTACTAGCAGATTCACTTATGATGATGCAATTATATCGCCATAACTGAAAAGTGAAAAATCTTCAGCAATGCGCATAATTATTAACCACACCTACTATACCCTGTGTAGTGGGATAACACCTAGTTGAGTTGTGATTAGGCAGAATTACATGTGCAGCAGACGTTATTGCAATATTCATGTAAGTGGGATTTGCAAGCTCACATGCGAAGCATTGAGATTCACTTGCAGCACTCCCTGGTTCACAGAAGATTCGAACCTACGCATCCAGTGTCTGAGAAATCAAAGTTATTTGCTGAAAATCAGAAGCAAGAAGCAAACTGGCTCATTGGGTTGAGACTGTATACATTGCAATGTCATAAACTGGTATTTGAAATGAGAAGGACGTGACATTATCTACACAATCAGTGTATCAGTTGGCCGCTGATTCAATGTTTGACGCAATGCCAAATTGTCAAATTTAAAGGCGAGGTATTTAGTAGTGAAGAGCTATTGAAATATATTGTAATAAGCACAAATAAGACAATGTGTTGTCAGTCATTCAAACAACTGAATGAACGTAATGCAAGATGTCCAACACGAAGCTATGAGCTGGCTAAATGAGCATTTGATATCATGATCATGAGGATGGCCCACAGGGGATGTAATGTTTTAAATCCACTTATGCATGAACACGATAACCTAGGGCAATTCGTGGCAATATCCAAGAGGCACACCAGTTAACCTTGGAGATAAGCTATAAAGTAATGATGGTGTCATAACAGTATTCTGAAGGCAGGCGTGATATAAGCAACTAATTATACAAAGTTCACGTCATCCCTGATGACGAGAAGAACCAATCTCTAGCAGCAATCCACAGTCAGACATTACCAGTGAAGAACACCTTAAAATATTAATAAGAATTCTATCTACCCAAAACTTCAAAATTACTTCCCTATTTCACTTAAGTGAATACACCTTATATGAGTTCGTGGAGACCAATACATTCTCAGTACACACACTGGAGGGTAGTCACAAATTTTGGCAATCTCATTACCTACTCCAACATGCCGGATTTTACGCACATCTCCTGTATTCTTTTGTTCTGAAGCATTGTTGAAGGTCTTGGATACGAGGTACACTGGTACATCACTACCAGACAATTGTCTTACGAACAGTGGTCCCAAGAGTGATCTTGAACCGATCAGGAAGAGTGGTAAGCCCGTATATTTAGAACAGTAAGAGATGGAGTGAGGGAAGATAAGGCGAATGGAACAATGTGATTGGCGGCCATTTTTAGTCTAATAAATGTTGTATTGATTATTGGGACTTAAATACCCCCATAACACCTAGCACCAGTCCACAAACTCAGTGTCCCCAGCCCTCTTCAATTGGTGGAGGGAATAGCTACCCAATGTGGGGAATTCCAACATCATCTGATGCATTGCTGAGTGAGGTCACTTCGATACATTTGCACACTCCACAGATATGAGTTTCTCTCAAATGAGGTACAGGTAGGGTTAGTAACAGTTTCAAATTACCGGATCAGTTCCAGTTCTGCGTTGGAACTAAACCTGAACAGTCGCAGTGTATTCAACCCCAGCAAATAACTAAACTGCACTGGAACTGCAGTTTCTTGGCCTGTTCCACAGTTTTGTGATCTTAGAATGTTGATGGCAATTAAGTATATGAGTTCTGATCGTATCATGATATGATATACAGTTAAACTATATTTTGTTGGATGCTTATCCAACTCCTGTTTTGCAATGTGCAATCTGATCATTATTTCTTGAGTCACTGCGAAAAGTGCCTACTGTTTAGGGTTATGTCACAGTGACTAAATAGGTAATGATCAGATTGCAAATTTGACAATGTGAGGTGAATGGCCATCCAATACTATCCAGTTTACATATATATCATACTGTGATACGATAAGAACTCAAATACTTGATTGGAGTGAAAGTTGTGAATTCGCAAAAATGAAGCTCTGCTGTAGACAAAACCCATCAAAAACACAGTGGTTTTGGGTGCGGTTTGGGATTGGAACCACTTGTCACTGGGCGGATCGGTTCATTGGCAGTCCCAGAACCAACCCTTGGCCACAGTGCCAGTTCCAATCTGTACTGCAGCTGGGTCACCCAGAACTGTTACCAATACAATGTACCCATGACAGTGAAACAGCAGAGCAGGAAGGCCAAGAGCCCATTGTCAATACTAGTGCTTACCTCTCGTGACATCCAAAGTGAATTTGAGAGAAAGAATAGTGCTGGTTCAATAAGCATAGAAAGTGGGTGAAAAGACATGTGGCTACCCAGTTCCGAAGAAACATGGAATTGCCTGGATCTACGAATTCTGGAAATCACAAGTGAGATCAAAAGTTGGGAAAGATAGAGCATGTAATTGATTGTTTAATACAATGATATGATACAAGATTGGCAGCCAATATAGACAAAAGAGCCAGTGACACAGTCGCTACCCCATTCTGAACATAAGTGTCAACTGAGCGTCAACCAAGTCTCAACACTTTCTGGTTATGCATATTGGGTAATCAAGGCATCATATGGATATTTAAGCTTATAATACAACAATTGACCTCCTCAACAGTCAAAAATATCAAATATTAAATAACAAACACCAATTTTAATATTCTCAATATTGTAACCTGCAAAATATGCAAAATGTGACTCCTGGTTGTTGAATCATCAATTTTGTTCAAGTACTATTATTAAATAGTAAGGGTAAGAACATTATATGTATTTTCAGATGGACCCACTGAACAACATGCTTACGACCTGCCCAATTCAGATGGGTTGGGAGACTTCAATTGAACTGGACTATCAATGACAGTATGGGTATATTGGAAACATGGACGGCCAATTTGGTGCCAGTTTGGTTCTAACTGTGACTCAGACGTGAAGCGATGGTCCAGAACCGTTGCGAACACAAGGTGTTTGGAAAAACCAACAGAAAACAGATCAATGTTTGGAACAATATTGACACCCTGTTAAGGGATGGAAATCCAATCAATATCTGGTACGTTAGAATGAACCCTATTCGAGTGTAATATGTCACATTGGGCATAGATGATATTGGAAATACAACAGGAGGTCTACAAAATTTGTATCGAGGAATTCATGACAAGACAACTGTCAAAGTTGTGTCAATGTCGCAACGTGCATTGGAATACAAGATAACGAGTAAAGCGAGAAGAAATGGACAACCTCCAATGCCAAACTACCTCTGTTTATATACAATCCGTCTGCTACATTCAAATTATTTCTCATGCTCCGATATACCAGCAGATTCTCTTCTCATGATCATACACACCACCAATCTGGTCCTTATAAACACAACTATGCCATATCATCTAATATCACAATACATTCAACAACTATCATATCGTAACAAATTATGCTGCCATAATCCCACCTTATTTCCATGTCTCTCAATATCTCTATTCTTCTTTAGCTCAAGTTCCTTGCATGCCCTCTCCGCATCGCCACCATTGTTCTTAAGTTCCTCTACATCTCCTCAAACTGTGACATAATCAATGTATAATTAATTGGCATTGAAAATACCTCAGTCTCAAATCTTTCTGCTTCATGGTGCTCGTGTCAAATGCAATATGCACAATCTGCCGTACGTCAATGGTCTTGGCAGATTCTTGTAATGTGATTGGACTGTTGTGCTTGAAATTGTACAGCACTTACAGATATATAGCAAAAGGCTTTGTAATCGCAAATTCGCCACTGCTTCAGTTCACTGCTTTGTATATTTTGTCAAATTGTACACTGACAGTAACAACAGTTAACCCTTGTGCAATGATTAGTTCTATATGAGGTTCTGTCAAAGACACAACAGTATTGCAGTTGACTATCGTGACAATGGTTCATTAAGTGGCAGTATAAAAATATTATCCTATTATAGGGGTATTTAATCCCAATAATCTATGCAACATTGATTAGACTAAATACAGCCGTCTATCTAATCTTTTCTCTTCTTTGTCTTCCAAGAGCAAATATCTTAATTTACAAAAATGAGCTTACCACTGAACCTCGTTGGTGCATGGTTGTTCTTCAGATATCTTTTCAAAGGGCAACGTCCATATACCAGTGTACCTGGTATCCAACTCCTTCCATAACAGCTCAGTACAATAGGATACAGAAGATGTAGGTTAAACACTGCGTGTTGTAGTTGTACAGGGGTTATCCAAAACACTCGACAACCCTCTTGTGTTGGTATTGGCAACGTGTGTGTGTTGATGAACACATATAGAGTGCATTCACATAAGTAAAATAGCGATGTAATTTTGTAGATTGACAGATAGAATTCATAATAAAAATTTAAGGTGTTCTTCGCTTCTAATATCTAACTATGAATATCTGCTAGGGCTTGGTTCTTCTTATCGTTGGGGACGATGTGAGCTATTTACAAACAGTTTCTCAGGTCATACTTGCCTTCAGAATCACACTCTGACAGCAAGATTATGTGAAAGCTTATCGCTGTAACCAACTGGTGTGCCACATTGACAGTGCCGCAATTTCCCCTTGGGTGTCGTGTTCCTGGCTGAGTGGTTTTGAGATATTACATTTTCTATCAGGGCATTCTTATAATCATGATTTGAAACAAACAACATTGACAGCTCATAACTTCAACTTGCACAGCTTATTTTCCATTCGTTGAGTAGTTGGAACACCTGGTTACTCTTGGTCTTATCTCAGCAGATTGCAATATATCTAACTAGCTCTTCACTATTAAATATATTGCATTTTAATCTGGCTATTTGGCAATACATCCTACATATCGTTGGTGACCAACCAATCCTCTGTTATGGTAGATTATGACACGTCAACCTCACATTCTTATCAAGTATAACGTTGTGATGCATATGATCTCAAGCCAATCAGTCTGTGTGCTTCTTGCCTCTTATCCTCAGCCAATGGCATTATTCGCTCAAATACTGCATATACAAATTTGCGACTTCTGCAGAATGGAGAGTTCTGCAATGTGTTCCTACCACATAATGCGTAGACTTACAGATCCCATGTACCTGCAAATTGCATTGTAGTCTGCTGCACATGTAATTCTGCATATTTGCAACTCAACTATATATTGTCCTGCTAGAGAAGGTATAGTAGGTGTGGTCAATCATTATATGCACTGCTTAAGGTTTTTCACTTCCCAGTATGGCGGCATAGTTGCATAATCATGGTTGAATGTGGTAGTGCAAGTATACTCGTTACTAATTGATCAATATGCAGTCCAAGTGTAACTACCCTAAGAATCACTTGTCTGATACAGATGTTATATTATTCACAGGTAGGTATTTTGCATATTAGTCTTTTGCAATAGTCTCATGTGCATGCTTCGATTTAAGATATATCATTACTGCTGCTACTGGGAGACCCCTATCAACTGCATTGGCGATTTGGCTTGCCATAATGCCCTGATGACAATTCAGGATACTTGGACAATGAGACATAAACTGCCACTGGCAATGACAGTTGATCTGGGGAACACACCAATTAATATCATCCACTGCAAGGGTATGGTTACCCATCTTCACAGCAGACATTTCCAGGAGCTCCACAGCTTTCTCACTATTCTGCATTCAATATTACATACAATTGTGTGCAACCAGCCACCAGTGTAAGCCACAGATTTCCAAGTTATGTGCTACAGTGGCAAGTATATGATGTACACCAAGGCAGTTGTGGTGTGTCAAATGTTCCCCCCACAGCAGTTCCCAGAACAATGGTCGTCAACTTCAGAGACACTAAGTGTTCCTGCAGGAATACAAAAAAACAATCTAGTCAATTGGTCAATATCTTCCAGCTCTACTTCTCCACCTGGATCTGCTTCCTGTGCACTTGGGTGACCCCCCATTAGCCTTCCAAAGAAAAGATTCCAGCAACCTATGAATCTGCACAAAACAGAAGCCACACAGATAGCAGACCTGCACCCATGGGTGGAGAAATTCCACTACCATTATGATAGACAGGATGAGTGTGCCAAGTTATTGGACATGGAAGGTACTGATGGCACACCCCCATTCAATCTGAAGCAAACCGAATTTTCCTATAAGCCATTTGCTCAATTAATTTGGCAGCCAAACTACAGTAGATTCAACAAGTGGAACAAACTATTGATGGCTGGGTTTCTTGGGAGACAGCATCAGTCTATTATCCAGAGGCAGATCTGTTTGAAACAGCTTGAAGATCGATCCCTTTACTGGGAGACAGCAGTGGCACATGTTTTGGCAACATTTGAGTACTGGATACCATTCGATAATATTGATAATGCTGAATGGATTTGGTGGCAGTGGGTGGAGATGTTTTCAAGACATGTGCAAGCAAATTTCGGTAGGTGAAGGCAAAGGGAAGGTGAGGTTACAAGCGACTAGTAATGGATTGGGGAGAGTGTGGGCACAACAAGGCAAGAAGTAACCTCCAAGAGTTGTCAAATACAATGTTTATAGTTGTGATTTGCCAGGTGTCAATTGGCAAGGATATTCTATCCCCCAAACAACTCGAAACCTCATATACTGATGTGAGGCACTGGGAGGACATCAATGCATAGATTTCATCGACAAAAACCCAGGCCTGTATGAGCCATAACCTCAATTTTGAAGTGCACCTTGGAGTAGGTCGAATTGAACAAAGAGTATATGAGATTATATTCCCACCACTGGCAAATGATAATTGACCCTCTATATGGGCAGATTTTGTATAACTGTTGCCTTTTAAATGCTTTCAAGTTGAAAGTTGGACACAATCGGAAAATAGTTTTAGCGGAAACCAAGAGAGCTACAGGAATGGAGATTTCGAAGCACGTAATTAGACCAGCAAAGGTAATCTCTGCTAGTTGCTTTTCGGCAATATGTGTGTAACTGCTAGTCATTATACATAGACTTTGGAAGGTTCTGAAGAGGGTGGAAGAGAGGTGGGAGAGGAGAGAGAGGAGGTTGGTCGGCAAGAGAATGATACTTGTATTAATGTAAGTTCTGATTGAAAGAATAGCATTGATTGTATTCCATCCATATATATTCATTCCACTGGTTGCTTGTCTGTGAAATACCTAACATTGTGATGAATTTCAGGAGCGCTGGATTATGAGCCCATCTGCCCAGCTTACATCGGAGCAACTGAAAGAGATCATTGAGGTAGCGACAACTATTCTTAATGAACCCTTTCCGCACGCGGTACCAACGACGTTCTGTGTGTGTGCGCTCGCGGTTATTCGGGATGGGGATTTGTGCATATGGGCAGGTTTAGCAAACTAAACCCTTTAATATTTTGCGAGTATCTTGCAGTGTGTGCGCATGGCTAGATTCGTGTTGCTTCTGGGCAGATCTATTTAGTTTTTGCTTTCAGATTATTGGTTGTATTGTTGATTCAGTTTTGAAGTTAATTTCGCTTGATTCACTCCAATGCTGAAAAGCACAGCTGATTCGTATTCATTTTTCAGTGCTGATGCGGACAAATCGCTCTATTCTCATCTGTAGTTGACATTGAAGGATGGGGCCTCCTGTGAGTGTTTTACATTGCAGAGCTGTCCAAATTTTTAAGATACTGCTCGGGTGGGCCAACAAAGGCGCTTTTTAACACCACTGTTCATTGCAACGGAGTGGAATGCGATGCACAAGAAGTTGTGACGGTAGTCCGAGGCGTGCGATATTTCATTACCAGCTTACGGCCGCCCGATAAGCGGCATAGCGCAGGGGCTTCCTATATGAATCCACGTGGCCACTCTGTGTGAATTTTGGCGACTTGTTTGTTAGATGGATATCATCATCGCGCTCATAATATTACTGTATGGTCTGGACGGAGATCGCCCGTACACTGAGTCACCAAGTAGTGTGCGGGTCCATTAAGGTGGCCGGCGGTTCGGGCACGCGCCTTATTTCCCACCACTGGCCTAAAACTTGAAAACCCCATTTTTCTTGAGTTATCCCGAGGGTCCCGCCATATTAATCAACGACGGTCACACCGGTAATATCAATACTACTGTAGTCGTCTTATAGAATCTGTGTTGTTAATGCCATGTAGGAACTATTGATGTAACCCATGACCAGGACATCTTTCATCATGCTCCAGACAATGCGATGGTACTCTTCCATTCCCGCACGTATATCTCGTATCTCAGCGTAGGATGTCGCCCGTACTTTTCAGGGTGATCACGGTAAGAATTGTTAATCTCGTAGATCTCATCTTGACTCGGCATCAATAGGAGTTTCCACTACCAGCATCGTTCGTAGCCATCGGTGATCATCAACCATACACGGCATTCTTTGGCATATCTATCTCGTAAGCATATTAGCGGGCGGTCATACTTACCATGTTTTCAAGCACGGGTGCCCTCCCCCGAGCTCTGTGCGTAGCTCCGCAAGCTCAGTCTTGACATGGAGCTCCATCTCTTGCAGCCAGTAACCCTTGTACGGCATCGGTATCCGGTAGTCATCGGTAACTAGCCGCAGCGCCATTGACTAGTCGATACTTCTCGTCATTCGGTAGCATCTCGGTAAATGTCTTTCGAAGCTAACTCTATTACAGCTCAGCGTTACCACCCCTCTCTCTGAATCAGATTGCAGTAAATCTCATTTTCAACAGTCTAAAGAGGACAAAAAGGCAGATGTATTTGGAGATAGTGAGAAAAGTAAGTAGCTAGCAGTATACTTTGAACAATGCAAAGCCAATTTTTATACATCTAGAAGCAAAGAAAAGCTAGCTGACTTGTAAAAGAGATATCTAGTTGTAATTATTTGTTTATACACAAAGCAATTTTTCAAAATTTTATTTGCATATTTTTACTTATCCCGCTCATGGGTCCATGAATGGTACCAGCATTCATGGAACCGCTGTCCACGAACTGTCGCCCCATCATGGATGGGCGGCTACCGCGAACAGGTCGCAACACATCCTTTTATCTTATGCATGAAATAACTTTACTCTATCTCATATCAACTCCATTAATTGCGATTAGATTAAAACTGTAGGACGTAACCTCCCGTACGTGCTGATACATCATGATGCGCAGCAAATCTAGAGTGAAAACTGTGTGAATTGTTAGGTTGAGCTCAGCCCAAAAGTGCAGAGTGACTAGTGTGTGCTAACCTAGCGACTAGCTCGAAGATGCCCACAACACACCACACAATAAAAACGCTTGTTTAACATCAAATGATCCACTCAATGCGCTCTAAATGCTTAGGCACCCAGAATCCAAAGAGCTCTGCTCCAGCGCTAGCTAATTTTGTATTTTCAGACCGGGGATACTCCCGGCGCACAGAGACGAGTGCACAAAGTCAAGTACCCTGGAAGCATGGGATAGAGCTCACCTATGAGTTTGGAGACGAGTGCACCAAAAAGTATGGGGTCGAATATAGCTAGGAGCATGGAGTTGAGCACACCTGGGAGCTTAGAGTCGAGTGCACTAGAAGAATGGAGTATGGTATCCAGCGCTGCGCATAGTATCTAGCACAAATTTTGCTAGTATACCATCGTGTATCTAGTTGCATAGGATGTTGCATGTGTACTTGGATCATGAGTCTCAGCACCGTTTGATGTCTTGTATGAGAATGAAGACTTGTATGAAGATGATGGCTGTATCAGGATATGCATCAGGATATGCATCAGGACCAGGGTGATGCGTCTCAGGTCAGTGGAGCATACGCGTACGCATATGGGAGGTTATACATATTCGGGCCTTAGGCCCTCGAGATAGAGAAGTGAATCAACAAGTCAAAGAAGCATCCAAAGTAACATAGGATTTCATAGTCTACGTGCTAAATTTCCTGTGAAGACTGTCCGAGAAACCACTTGTCTATGGGCTACGCGTCACACAAAGTCATTTTTACCGGTGCGAGAGCTGAATCGTAAACCGCGGGGTGGTGAGATGTGCTGACAACAAAGCACCATGCCGAACAACCTCAGCAAAGCCTTACTCTTGCGACCTGCCGAATGAGGATGAAGAGGATGTTCGCATCGTCAGAAGGTGATAGGAGTGAGCGATGTTCGCACCGGCAGCGGTGGTGCAGACTCGAGCTGCACCCTCACCTCAGCGGCTCCTGGAAGGAAATTCTAAATCGTTGATCAGCCGTGTGCCCGCTCCAGGACGAGAGTTTCGCATGTTTCCTAAATCCCGGACCGCGTTTCAGCATAATTAGGTTTCATCAGAGCACTAATTATAGATAAGGTGCGGCTCGAGGCACGTGCCACTGTGTCTACAAGTGCGGCTGCGGTGCGTTTGCGGATGCAGATAGTAAAATTATGGCTGAATTGAGCCTTTACATGAGAGTCCCCGCTTCGTCGCCCTGCGTTCTTTGTCGCCCGTTTCCATCCTCCGACTTATTCCCAGCTTCTTTCCTTTAGCCTCTCTAAGAATTTTTTAGAGACGTGACCATGGGGCGGCGGCATTTCCTAGCTGTCAAATTCCTTTGTGCAAGCTTGCGCCCGGGTGCTATGTGCTTCAGCGGGGCACCGGTGTCGTAAGGCGCGCAATCGATCTGTCATTTTGTTCAGGCGTTTCTTATCCGTGATGTTAAAATTATTGCGTCAAAGGTATAGCTGAAGTTCTAACTCATATGCGAATCCGAGATCTTGAGGTGATCCTGATATATGTTATGGCGGGCTCGTCCGGTAACCGACCGCGATCGGCTTCTACGTTATGTTTTTAAGGCAATACCAATCGGAAAATCAGCATTCCGCAAGACAGCATTTATGTTTCACAAGCTCTGGAATTGGTGAACTGAACCGAGCGGATATATCCTTGTATCATTAACCCCGTACAATGACCCAAGCTTAGATTGCCGATCAGTGCCTTCTGAATGTGGTAATTATAGCCGTCCAGCCCGAGATATCTTGTAATTATGAACAACCGTCTGGAATATTTCGGCCATCGAGTATAAGATATATAATCTGCGTGCGTATGCGTAAGAACTTAAGTATGTATTATATGCACAAATACGCAATTGTGTACTGCAGAGACGTACTTTGTAAATGATAGGGCACTATTCTACAGTTGAGCCTCGAGCCTTACAGAAAAGTTGCTACCTAGTGTAGGCAGCAACCACAACGAAACACACGGCTCCGAACACAAACACATGATTGATCATTTTAACAGTTAAAAGGAAACGTAAATAACTCCAATCTCCAGTTGTCAGTCCCAACCCTCCGCAACAGACTCGCGAGGAATACTATAACCAAATACCTAGCGATGTACCAGTCGCCTATTTCAGAATGCTATCCACTATCTTTCACTCACTCTCAGAGGCAGGACGAAGTATCCAAACGATTCAAACAGAATGATTCGACGGCAGAACATGGCAGTGAGCGCTATAATTGGGAGTCGGCTGATCCCCCATGTATATCCTACAATGTAGCAGAATGTACTGCAATTGCAGCATCTAAGTATGAATGCCACTATTATAAACCTTTCAATCTTAGGATATTAATAGGTTATAATGGTACAGTGATATTTTAGGCACTCGGTCTACGCCGTGGTGTAATGGCGTCTGCTATCATCTTTCACCGCAAGATTCGTATCCTGGATACTCCGGAACACGAGAAGATGATTCGATCTGGACGGCATATTCATGTTTAGAGAGATCGTGTGATGCCTCCCGGTCTCATACCAATCACCAACGAAGCGGGACCGCAAGGTGAGGGCTCCAAAGTCTTCTTCCGCATCCTAAATCTGTCGCAGTTCTCTAACGTTATAACCGTTGTATGTTAGTTCAAGACATATACAGCCCCAACTATTTCAATGCAACCATTGCCAGAAGAACTTCCCAAAGAAGGCAGATCGAGACCGCCACGAGATGTCAGTACATCGCGAGAAGATTCGCACACCCCGTGGTCTTATTGATTGTCCAGAGAAGGGGTGCCCTCGACGTGATTCGAACGGTTTTACGAGGAAAGATAACCTTCTGGATCATCGTAGACGTGTCCACAATAGAAATATTCCGAAGCGCAATCATGCATCAGGAGGCCAGTCAGTCAGGAAGTAGGAAATCGATCATGGTACCGGTGGTCTAGACAAGTGGTGTGTCAGTGTTGGCTTAGACGTGTAGAACGAATCTGTTTATTGTTTTTTTCATGCGAATTTATAGCTTAGTTACGTAGGTTATACCTCTTGGAATAAGACCAAGGAGTGTTTGCACGGCCAGTATATACGTTCTGCTGGTTTGCTGTCGGTAAACAGTAGGTCGGTTTGTCCGTGCCACGTTTCTCGAGGTTGTGAAGTGTTCAGTGCCAAATTAAAAGCGCAAAGAAATTCCCCATGTGTACCTATGGGCGTTTCCATCCATGCGAGTAGCGGTAGGGGTAGGTCACAATACCGCTGTAGAGAACCAGTGGTTCTACAATTCTGGCATGTACATATATCTTCACGCTTTCGCTATCTAAAATGAGAGCTGTCGCAGTCCGAGTATTCTTTGGCTCTGACATGGTCGCAGTTTCGGTCCGGTTTCCACCCCGAATGATATTACTTTAGTTTCTATATCTTCACTTTTAGAAATTATCGATTTGTTTCCCCACCGGAATATGTTGAGAGCAATCAACAAAGAGAATGAAAGATGCTGATTTTCTATCGTACAAAGAAAGAGTAAGATAGACATAAATAAGAAAAGAAATCATAACTGGAGCGAAGCACCACTCAGGTCCGAGGCTCACGGAGAAATAGGCACCGTATTATGCCCGCAGTAGTCGAAGAGCCAAGTACGGTACCAAGCCTACAGCTTTTAGTGCCCGCTTAGTCTTGACGGCCTGCGGGCTAAAGCCCGAGGCTAATCTAGTGCCCACCTTATCTTCGACGGCATTCGAGCTAACTCCTTAGCTAACAGAACACATACCTAGCGGTAGCGAAAATTGAAATCAGTGAGCGGTACTTGCGAGTGCCAAGCCTTGGAATAATGGACATGAGTGGTGAAGTGACAGCAAGAATCTAGAAGCCTTCACAGCGGCATGAAGCTGTTAAGCCTGTTCGATACCATCAGCGTATGCCGATGAACCCTAACGTCCATAGCCTGTAAATAGACAGCATTGAAGGGTGCCAGGATGCAGAGCGGTCTCGTACTCGAATACTCTCAGTAATGGCCTGAGTCTGAACCCCCGAAAGTCATTGAATAGTGCCGCCACTAATTTATAGCTAGGGGAGAACAATAGGCGGGCGGTGGATGGGTATATCACTAGCCTAGCGAGTTATTCGTACTCGACAACAATTAGCAAAGAAATGGGATTAACATACTCAAGGAGACAAAGAGAGAAGGATGGCTACTGTTTTTATATCGGACCGTCATGATCATGTCGACCACCAGTGACCACTTTTGCGGATTCTGCTAGAAGAGATTGCCAATCAACTGGTTAAAGCTGCATCTAAAACTATTGTAAACGCAATAACCCCAATGACCTCTCCTCCCTTACGGCTTTCAGCTCGAGTCTACTATTTTGAATTAACTAGTAGCCGACTGTCGAGTTTGTGCAATTGGAAGGTCAGGTAATGGGAATATAGAGCGAGGACGTTATGTCGAAGTGTAGAAGCGCCCATCTCCGCTGAACTCTTCCTGCGGAAGATACTGCAATGCTGCTCTCTCGATCAGTGTCTGGTAGCCGAAAACTAGCTCGAAAGAGCGGCCAAGTTGTCATTTTCTCTTCATATCATCAAGGGTTAACAGCTCTCGTGCACTATAACACTAAATCACTTCTCAGCTTCAGCGACCTCCCGAGGTTAAATTATGCCCTGGTAAAGTTTGATTGATAGGATGAATCTCAAATACAACTTGCCGATGAATATACCTACTTGTATTTCATTTGTATGTATGGATAGTGCAACTTTCGATGACGGTACCATACGAAGGCTACCCGCTTTCGAACATTCAGCGTAGTGAAACGACACACAACAGATTCACTCTAGCTGGAATTTCTGTCGGTATTTCCTAAGTGTTTTGGTAAATCTTGTGTATTTCGAAGTGGTTTGCTTCGATCGGTAGCATCGAACATGTACGAAGGGAGGATGCTGGGTCTCTGACGAAGATTTTGGCGGTGATTTGGCCGCCTGGTTGGAGGTTGACTCGGAAAAGGTCGGAACGAAGGTATCATTTGAAATTCGAGAGTTAAATCTGCTTGCTAATCTGGTAGTAGTGAGGTCTCCCCAACTGCGAATCAGAAAGCCCTTAACTCACTATGCGTAAACTTTCCTCGACAGTTACTAGTAGTCTCTTCATATAGAAGAGTGGCGTTCACCCGCTGGATGATTTCTCGGAGACTTTGTGGGCTAAGTGAGGGGTTTGCGAGAGCCACGTACGGTTTCGTAAATCGCGACGACCGGGAAGACGAACGAAGAGAGAACTAAGCTTGAGGTCGCATACAAAAAGCTTGAGCATCTTTACAGCTGGTGATTGAGCAGAAGTATTGGCGGATATGAGCAGCAATGGAGAGGGTATGTTGGCTGGTAGGAAGATTAGGAGAGTGGAGATGGAAGAAGGGCTACGCAAAAAAACTAATCAACCTGGCTCAGGGCCGAGAAGGCGATTCGTGAACCTAGGGGGAGGTGCAATGCTATATACTTGGTTTCATTCTAACATTGACAAAATCTCTTCAGATTCTTACTCTTGTTGAATTCCGCGTGTATCGATTACACACTTTCCCCGCACCCTATAACTCACCTTCCCAGCTAGTACTCGGTTGACAAACGATCCAGATATAGTAACTTTCTTCCGATCTGCACGTTGCATGAAATACAAAACAAATATGCATCGCAATGATACCAATCACAATTATCACACATCATGCACAACTATATCTTCTAGGCAGCTCATGCCGCGTGCTCGCAAAAAAATCTACATTTGCGTATTAAGCATAATTAACTCTTGTTTTAAAGCGTTGAAATCGATATATCCGAATTTCCATAATTTGGAAGTGGCCATGTGACATCTTATGAATGGAAGACTACCCGCTGTCTTTAGCAACATATATAAACGCCAGTTCCACCTCCTCAAGAAGTCATTTTCTAAGGATGTAGAACGTTCGACTGAATTGGGGCTGGATATCATGGCCACCTCGTCTATATGGATTTCTATTTCATTTAAGAGGTGGGGTTGACGGAGTCTATAGTCGGGGTGACAGAACCATAGCAAGTACTCTTATGAGAACCACCATCTGGAGAGTACGTCGACGAGGGGGTCTGATAGATGACAGTCCCACGACAACCCCCCACCAGCGCCCCCGAACTATGCGGTTTTATTCTCCCTATTAGCTGCGGTATACATATGGGTAATAGGCAATATCTATATGGTACATGGTATAGCGGTGCGCCACTATACCGTGTACTGGCGTTGCGTTGTAATTTTAACGTTAATGCGAGGAAGTCATGACCGAATAGAATACTTGTCGAACGAATTAGAGAAATATGGGTTTAAGCGTTCAGTTCTAACTAACGATATGTATCGATACGGACGTACACACTCTCTCTTACACCCCACCCAGCACAATAAATGTTAATGTTATTAACAAGATACCTATTTCTATCCTTGACAGCCAGATTTAGTGTTTAAATTTAGAAAAGATATCCTTAAAATCAATTCTATTTAACACTGATATCAATCAATACTTAAGTAGGTACGCGTATACGGCGCTTTTACATAGTTAGCTGCGCATCATTTTCATCACATCAGCTAGCTTCAGAGGAATGTAGTCACTCTTGGAGGAATCAGTGCCTGGGCGTTGGGCGTCAGCTTCACATCTATTACGCCAATTGCAAATTTCAGGTGAATTTTATTTACACACCGGTACTAGAACGCGTACTGTTCGTGTTCAACGCGTTCATGTGTTGTAACATCGATCGGTATCGGTGTATCCTTAGCGATTTGTTTGAAAACATATGGTATCCAAATAACAGAATTCCATGGTCATCTTCCATCAACTTCCACCCATTTGAGTAATTCCCACCTCAGGATATTTTGTAGGAAAACTTACTATTGAGGGACGGCAAAAATACAATTTGCCTTATCCTAGTTGGTAGCTTTCTTCATAATACGTTCGTTGCTCTACGTATGCATATTCTATAAGCGTCCATCTCGAGTCCGGGCGTACGACTTAGACACCACGTGCACAAGCATAATGTTGCGGTCAACTTACAGGGCGGCCATGACCTCATGTTGTTTGGTAATATAGCCAATGGTTATTCAACGAAATCCTGGTAGACGCCGCAGAAACATATCTATATCATTCTGGCCATGGGTGCCCGGGCGTAGGTGTCCACCTCAATTCACAGCTATCTTCAACACTGTCACTCATTTTGAAAACTCCTTATACTCATTCCTCGCTCATTTTTGTTCACCTGGACAGCTATGGGTAATATTGGTTGGATCTCGACACCAAGTTCAGGGCGTAGAGCGCCCGGCCGCTAGACTACCAATCATCAGCCCGGGCTCACCGCCGTCGACTCCATCAATTGGACAAATATTTGAAGGGCGCAGGTGTGTAGAGATAAAAAGACGCCCTGGAATGAGCGGGAGGAATGATGAAGCGTATATAAAGTATGACAGAATCATCGGCACGAAGCACATTCTATACAACAGTGCAACTTTGTGCAAATTATCTCGCCCAATTCACCTCATCTAGTCACGGTTAATCGTTCTACAGCCAAGATGAACTGTTGCTATTATCCCAATTGTCATTATGCTACTTTTTATCCCGATCAGACATTATCGAGCGCCGGCCTAGGCATCGGACAGGGACATTCAAACGTTCCTAAGGCTACCGTAGGAGATGAAACGTGTGTCTCGGTACCTTAATTACATTGCTGATTCCGAATGAAATACTTACAAATGGGATAGTTCTTACTCGCACCTAGGGTTGCAGCACACGAGAGTGGGTAGATCAGCGCCGATATGTACTGGCACACAGCTAACCGACCATCATCGAAGGTTCCCGCAGATGGGATGAACATCCATGTGACTGGACCGCAGGAGCAGTTCAATACCGGGTTCAAGCACAGAATGTAGGTCAAGCCGCGAAGCCCTGATATGCATGCTTAGGCAGTCTGGGGAGTGCTTCGCAACTAGCTGACATTACTGCATAGGCAGCACAGCTATCTTGACCAGCGGAACGGTGCCGAAGATCAAACAGCTGCAATCTCCACTCCAACAACCGGAAATGCTACTATCAACAGAGAGTAAATTTCCTACCCCAGAACATGCTTTATGCTAATTTTGATCCTATCAGATCTATTCACCGCTGCACGCTCGAGGGTTGTGATGTTACTTTCAAACGGAATTGCGATCGTGTCCGTCATGAAAAGTTCCAGCACCAGCCTGGACAGTTTGTGTGCCAAAAGTGTGGGAAAACGTGTAAGAGGGAAGACAAATTGAACGAGCATATCAGAAATATGCATCTACCTCGTAAATAATAAAAAGGAGAATTTTGGCTGCTGTAGTATTGGTTCACACGCTTCGGAGACTGTCCACATGTGGTTAGCTAGTATGATTAGGAAGAATGCTAAATGACGAATTTACGAAGCTTTTTTGGGGTGTTTTGTATCGTAAGGAGATAACTCATAGCTCTTTCAGATCGAGACAGAGAGCGCTAGTGATGTAGGTGCTAAGTTCTTTGTGCTTCTAGCCCTAACTACGGCTATAAACATGCGCACAGCGCTAGACAACTATCTTCCACTGAGAGCTACGAATTTCTACGCCTGAGAGGCGATAAGACGGGAGCCTCACGAGGCTACCTATATGAAAGGTGAATTTAATGAGGGTAGGTAATATAACCCAGTTGTCCTAAGTAGGTAATATTGATCAGCATCCGGTCCGCGGACAAAAGAAGAACACTCAACGTTTCAGCAGTACTCACCTCTGATGCATATGTGCACTCCCAGGAATGTTCACAACACCTTCCGAAGGGTATAGTGATAAGACTGATAGTTCCAGTACCAGGTACTATATAATCCGTTGCGATCGTGACCTCAAGCTCCGGCATCTCGGAATATAATCAATCGGCATAGCTACTTATATAGTCGGAAAGCTGGTTCAGCTTATACACAGAAACGGCCTAAGGCATACTGAAAAGTTCTTAGGTTCAAAGGCATGAAATAATTCATTGCTTCGGAGCGCTTCGGGGTGCAAGGGTTGATACCAGTGCTGTCACTTTGGCTCAATGCTAGCACACCGCATGCAATTATGGAATAAACAAAGCAGTGATCTTATTTATTGGCATCTCGCAACAAGTCACCTGCCTGGGAATTCTTAGGTGACTCTTTCAAGTTGTGTATGACCAACGCGCATGCATGCGCGTTGCATGCAAATACAGAGATGCCCTAGCGTTCAAAAACCTATGTACCATCACATAGCCATTCTCAGTCGAATAAAGTCTGGATGTTTGGAATAGCTCCTCTCGGGTAATCTACCTAGATCAAGACATCACCATGACACCGAGCTACTTTTGCGACATTTACAATGCCCCCCCTTCTCCACTCCCTTTACACTTGAACGAACTCAATACCATTTCCAAACTGGACACTCCGCGGCGCGGTCCACCGACCACAGTTTCTGCCTGTGAATTACTGGTTCTGATAGGAAACTTGCCTGAGGAACAATCCCCAACAGCGCATGAGCTATTAGAAGGCCAGTAAAACGAAACGTGAAACTTCTAATCCCCCAGTAACTAGAGTAGTAACACTAATAAATTACTACGCTAACTGCTTGGATCCGGAAAGTTCTCAATTCCTCTGGATGTCACTTTTACTAGCTATCTCGATTTCGGACTGGGTTGGTATATATATGTATGATAGGCAGGAATTAACGGATGATAGTCGGGTCGGACTGTAGAAGATCGGACGCTCCGTTCCCAGCAGGTTACCATAACAAACTGACTAAATATGGTATCGCAATGGACATAACATGATCTGAATATTAACAGAAAGGGCAAAGCCAGTGTGCTTTGACTTTGTTCTTAGCTTCACCCCTAGGTCGATGTGAGTCAACACCCTGCTTCTGCAGTAATGTCATTGCTAGAAATGGGGTGTCCGATCTTCTACAGCCTGACCCGAGTACATGCAATACGCCCTGGCCTAAGGTAACAGGGACAAAAAACAACTACTCCAGCAAAATCATCTCGCTTTGTGCCAAGGTTCCAGCTTCACTTGCTAAGTACTAGGTAGAAGGGTTATTTAGTGAGAAATAGGTGATCTATTGAAATTGTTTTTAGCCCTCTCTGGAGTAAATGGTCACAATGATTTCAACGGTCCGACAGTCCCGGTCTAGGGTAGGGCTCAGTCCGGTCAAGTCTAATGGGTTAGACTGGACCAAGCCACAAACTTCCAGTCCGGGACCGGTCCACAAGCAGCTGACAAGCTTATCTCGATTCTGTGTAGATTTATCACTGAGTAATACCAAAATTCGCTTCATCTCCACCTACTACCTACTGTACTAATCTGTAGTATATATTGGCATTTAAGCTGAATCCTGATCAAAAAAGGCCACAAATCCGCCCACATATATACTTGTTCCGACTGAACTGAGAAGTAATCCGCTTCGCGAATAAGTCACTGCTTCACGAATAAGTCAGCTTTGTGATCCACCCAACTGTAGCTCAAAGCTGCAATTATTAGTTGGTTGAACGATGAAATGACAAAGGTTTTCAAGCTAGGTAGGATGGGGTACTTGGAGTGGAATTGCAAATCTATGTGAACCTGGGCAGCTTCCGAGGATACTTAGAAAAAATTTCTAGCAGGATCCGGGTTGAAATTGATTGAACAATCTATACACTACAGAAGTAATACTTTCCCATCGCTCCTCTCTCCAGACTGTTATTAGCAAACATTGCCATTAGAATTAGGGCTATTCCTATGCTACTTTTCGGGAAACAGATATCGCGGAGTTGGAAATACACGGTGTATGAGGATATGCAGCCGGGGTTAGGTCTTTAGACAAAAATATAGTTAGGACTTTTGGATGAAGTTAGTCCTTTGGGCACACAGCGATGTTTAGTCCTTTGGACATGCTTCGAAGTTTACAGGCCTTTGGTATCGTGGCACCACTGCGAAGTTCAACGCCGGCTTTACTCAGTTGACTGAATGACAAAGTCTAGGTCTTCGGCTTAAAGTTGACTTCATTTAATACTCAGCTGGCTGAAATAGAAAGTAGACTGGTGTTAACTACGCTCAGCCAGCTGGTTCACAAATCTGACTTATGCGCGAAGCAGCCGGCTTATTTGTGAAGCAGTCGACTTATTCGTGAAGCCTATTTCTTCGCAGTTCAGTCAAAACATACTTAATTAAAAATTCAGTCCGGGCCAGTCCAGTCCATGAAAATGCTATACCAGTCCGATCCCAGTCCGAAAAATTCGTTGACTGGACTGGATCGGGCTTGGACCGTCCCGGACCGCCGAGAGTCGAGACACAGGACAAAGGCTCACTATCGTTAAATTGTCCAGCCTAAGAGATAACAACCCTTTCCATTTCCATGATCCCACACCTCTCTTCCTCCTTGATGAAAATTCTTGCAGCACAAACTGAAAAATACATAAAGACGCGGTGATGTCATATATCTGCTCGGATATCCGTACTATCTGCCCTTCTGATCTTAAACTTCCGCCTTACCTAGCACGACCACCGTTACCCTGACCTACTTCAGAAATCGAGCTAGGCGTCGGTGCCACACCCGTTCCGTCGTCGTCCGACCACTGCGACTCCGCCGTCTGACTGTGTCTGTACAAAGCCGGGCACGTGTGAATCGGACACCCGAAGCCGCCGGTCTGATGCGTAAGGTCCCGTCGTAGAACTTCATTCTCGCTCTTCCATCTCTCGGCTTCCCGTTTCCTGCATTCAACCTCATTCTTCCACCCTTCTAATTCCTTTTTTAGCCCCGCCACCTCTGCCATGTAGTTCTTCTGCAAAGCCTCCACTGCATTCTTCAACTTTTCAATCTCGTTTTTCAAGCCTACTTTTTGTTGCGCAATGATCGGTGCCTTTCCACCGCGGATGGCGCCGACCTGCGAAGCAAGCAGGTCCTCAGTGTGCTCGAGGAAGTTGCTAAAATCGCGCGACCAGGTACCCTTAAATTCGAGTAGCAACTTGCCGGTTGTAGCGGAAACGATGAACATGCGGCGCGTGCCGTGGTCATTGACGGTGATCATCGTTGGACTCTTGCCCGGGAACAGGAGCGAACAGTTGTTCATAATTTGCGTGGCGCAGAAGGTGCGTTCGGCCATTGTTTGCGAGGAAGTTGGGACTGGAGTGAACGGAAGGAGAAAAATGTGTGAGAGAGAAGGAAGGGGGGATAATAGAATCGAGGCAGCTGCGGGGTCCCTCCCATCCAGTATGTAAAGTACTGCCGTTGGAGCAGCATGTGTGCCACACTGGCAATTGAAGATGGCCGGTCGCGCTGCAAAGGGAAGGCGATGCGTATGCTCCCCGGCAGGCTGAGCCGGAGAGATGCATGTGAACGTGAAGACTCCAAGTTGAATGGTTCTACAGCTATTCACAACAAAAATAGGAATTTGGGTCGCAATAGCTTAGTTGCATAGGTGTAGGGTAAAGAATGAAAAGTTAAGATCCTCCGCAGAGCCGAGAGTTTTAAGATGACCTCGGCTTAGCAGCCGTTATCTAACTTGATCTAAAGTACATCTGATATTGTAGCATATAATCTTAGGGCGCATTTGGGTGTCCGCTACCAGTCAAACTACAATCTAAATGAAATATGATCGGCTGGGGTAGATTGTATTCGTGTAGAGTTTGATCTGTGATTATCAAACGCTCTGAACATAGTTTCTAAGTGCGGGTGACGAGGCTCTGGAATATAAACTTGAAGGTTCTTCAAGTTTGCAAATAACTTGAAGCATTTCTAGCAGCGACTACACATTATGGTATCTCTAACATATAAAGACTTGGAGCAGGAGGAATATGAGGATATTATGTTGCTCTCTGCAGTGACTACTTTCGGTGGCCTGTTTCTTCCGCTTATTTTGCGGGGGCCTTGTAGAACATCACTGTCCGGGGAGCAGGAGCTACTCAACGGTGTATATGTTCAAATTTTTTACTAATGTATAGTGTAATAGATCCGGGGTTTGATAAAAGCTACAAGAGTTCTATCAATTGCACTACAGTATTTTATCATTCTCTGTGGAGTTTCACAAGGTACTTCAAATTGTGGAGCTCAAAAATGGTTTCAGCACTCTGGAGAAACGATTGGCCAATATTTCCAGAAGATAGTGCGTGCTTTGGAAACTCTGAGCAAGGAATCTATACCGCTGGTTAATTTGGAGACAGAAGATATATGTTAGTGTGAACCACGGGATGTAAACGGGACGGAATTACCGTCCAAAAACCGTCCCGTGGATGTGCCAAGATGGGATGTCACCCTGGTAAAAACACGGTATGCAGACGGGATTGTCCCCGCTCGTCTCTGCAACTCTCCTAACGCCCAACAAATGGAAATATGGCCACCACGTAAGAACGGCTGCTCAGAATCAAGATCGGGCATGCGATGCTAATAGAGATCATTGGGGAGATCATGGGACATCGGACAAGCGTTCTTATTAGACAATTATTTGTGGAGTTGGCATGGGTAGATGGTGGGGGTTAGCATGGGGAGAGTTCCATCAACTCCAACCATCCACCCATGCCAACTCCATAAATATTTGTTCGATAAGAATGCTAATTAGACATCAAATCGTCTACTCAATTGGCTCTATTGGCCTCGCATGTTCAATCTTAATTCAGAGAAGCCGTTCCCACTTAGTGACTGATTTTGGTGATTTGACACAGAATAACACCGAATCCTATCCAGTACTGCCCGGGATGCCATATTGTTGGTATCCCAAATTCTATTCACGGACCGGATGATAGAGTATGAATTCTGTCCCATTACCATCCTGTGGTTCTCATCAATATTTGTGCTACAGAAATTTCGCTGTATATTAAATTTTATCCATACTTTAAAGATTTTTGTAAGGGCACGTACGCTTGCGTCCGGCCTCGTAGGCATACATATCGTAATTGTAGGAATACGGTTGCAAACGGAGTTCAGAGTGATAGTAGATGTAGATGTGTGGTAAGATTATCGCTAAAGATCTAAGGCTCGTGGCGAGCCGACTATATAAAACGGGTGTTACTCGGCCCTGGACACGTCACGTGCCGCCATGCCATTACATTATCCCCCTCTTTAGGTGCAGACCTCCTGGGCTGCATAACCCCGTACAAGAGTAGGAAAGGAAAGACACGGAAAGGAAGCAATCAAATAACCGGTCCACGTACGCAATCGTACGAACCCATAAGCCCCACAACCGATCAGTACCGCTCACGGTGACCTGTCAGCGGATCTGGCGCACGGGGAAACTCCACCTCTAGTGGCAGGTGGTAAAAACCCGTGCCGACGCTATTTGTACTGGGCCGAGATCCAAAGAAGAGAAGAGCAGAGGATAGAAACAAGAAAACATACCAAAGCATCCTGACCTCCATATCTCCGCTTCCGAAGTGAACCCGTGCCCTCCGACCATCCATTCCCGTAGCTCGTATCTCGGCGTAGGTCATTGTCGGAATCGTCAGGGTAGTAGAGCTTCTGCTCGTGACTTGGCATCAATGGGAGTCTGCGCTGCCGGCATCGTTCATAGCCATCGGTCACCTTATACGTCAATCGTGTGTAGTCAAGTCTCATTCGTCGACATCTAACAAGTGAGCTTCTCTAAGATGGTTATACTTACCAAGTTCAAGTGCACTAGCGCTCTCCCGAGCCTTCGTGCAGTGCTCTATAGAATATCTCTTGCAGATGGTAGTCATTAGTAAGTGGCATTGACTCGTAAATGCTGCTTGACTCGGTAATCATCGTTCGAAGTCCGCTTCGGTGACCATCCGGTCGACTTTATGCGTGCGCTCTCGATAGCCGGCTTGAATAGAATCTTGGTCGACTTGGTAGACTTGCTGGTCGACTTGTCGGTAGACTTCTCAGTCGACCTCTCGGTGCGTGTCTCAGTGCGTGTGCGTGTCTTGGTAAACTGCCTCCCGGTGGACTTGTCGACTTGTCGGTAGGACTTGGTTGTACAGATACGACTATCGCCCTCTTTTTGAAAATTCATTGCTCCGTCGATGACTTCTCCATCATATGGATTGTCAATTGCCATCGTGGCTCGGTAGCAGTGTAATCGTGATTTGGGATTATAATCGTAATCTCTGTGATTCGACATGTAAATACAAATGCAATATGATAATAGTATATTGGATATGCATTATAATATGAAATAAAGTGTAGTATAATGATCACCAGTAGATGATTAATAAATGGATGTTGGTAATCTGGTCGGGATAGGTCCACATTTTATTGTACATTGATTTTATTGGAAGTTAAATAATGGTGGAAAATAAATTTTGTCTGAGAGCAACTAAATGTTGAAGTGTAACTTATAAATCAATCCTGCAGAGTGCTGTGTAACTAGAATGTTTTCATATTCATTTATTCACAATTAAGCATGTAACCAAATACAGAAAGTACAACTTTTAATAATTATAACTTCAGGATATATTGAGTTCATGAATTTCTCCTAAAGTATTTCTCATGCTTTCTTGTAGTATCTGTATGCTCAACTGTAATTCTAGAGTGCTTCAACCGCAGTCTTATGACTCTTCCTACATTGTATTGCCCGATATTGCAGCACTGCAGCCCACTTTCACCTTATACCAACTAATTCCACTACCGCTGTATTGTAACACCTGATGATTGTTAATTCTCCTGATATCACCAAGTATTCTGAATTCCCTCTGCTACTCATTCCCTGGTATGTTACCTATCACTTTTAACCCTGTGCGTTAACAGGTAAAACATTGCTTAACTGGAGAAGATGCATCTCCAAAACAATGTTGACCTCTACTTACCAATTGAAGTGGAAGTGTTGATTGTTGTTTCCCATTGAAATGCAACAACTCATAAGCAGTTGTTCGGCAGCGTATGCAAGTGTAGCCGTGTATGAGTATGCGTATGCGACGGTATGTTGATTGTATCATTTAACGAGACTTGTCGCATCGACATAAGGTTGCTCAATGACTAATCGCACTATATACAATAGTGGCAAGTTACATTATAGTCCTTGGTAAAGTGATATCCGTACTTCCAATCAGCTCAACAGGTAGACTATGCTCCAGCAGCACGCACAAATAACCTGGATTTTAGACGCAGTTTACCCACCATGGCTCCGCTAGTTACAAACGACAGACCAAATACACAACTCAACGGATGTACACACACCGATAAATGACTGCATATAGTACTGCAGTGTTCCGAAGCGGCGAGGCTGGCCGCCGACCGGTCTGTAGATCCGTAGACGGGTCAGATACAGGCCACCCAAACGAAGGCCGTCTCCCCGTAAACCTGGGCCGACCTGCAGATATCTACAGATCTGCGGGGTTTATACTTTGACCTGCAGAAGCCTGCATAAATTTGCAGATTTGGCAGGGTTTAAACTTACAGTTGCAGCGAAACCACACTAAGACTACAGATTCGGGCAATAACCTTCATTGGCCTGCATAGACCTTCACACGACTACATAGACCTACGTTGGCCCACATGGGTCTGCCAAAATCTAACGGTTTTCACAAGCTTAATGTGTGGTGAATGCATTATTTGCAAGATAAAAGTAGCTAGGTAAAGTAGCGGTGGAGGAGCTTGAAGGTTAATATTATTTGTAATGCGTTTGTTTCATTCTCTCGAGTCCGAATGTTTCGTACTAGTAGCACCATCGGCCGCCAGATATCTGCAGTCCGGTCAGATCAAATCTGTCAGATTAGCGGCCGGCCTGGGTCAAAAATTTCGTGGCCGGCCTTGGCACAGGCCGGCACAGATCATGCTCAGATCTGACCGGACTGACCGTTTCGGAACACTGCACTTCTGCTCAACCCGAGGAGCAATGGCTTTTCCTGCCGAGGAGGAATACAGTCACATGCAATCATGGATAGAACAATCACAATAATAACACTACTCGAACTCTTGCCCGATTCACGTGTGCAACTGTATCCACCCGAAGCCGTACTCGGCTATACACTACTTTAAACATTATGGGTCTCCACTCTTGGTGAACATGGCTTATGCACAGAGCCCATTAAAGGTACTTCGCGCTACTAATGTTACTCTACATCACGCTACGACTCGCACAAACAGTCTGGTACTTCTCGCTTGCAACGCATAACCAGAGGAATAAATCACTATCATGGCGAACCAAACAAGGAAGAGCATATCTCTCAATAACCCGCAGCGATGAGCATCATCCAGTAGCTGCTTTCACTATTCGACCCAAAGACCCACTTGATTCCAACCTCTTTGACGCATTCGGCATGTAACACGCCGGCTTCCTCTGGCCGGTGAAATCACATGGACCGAGAACGATCTAGTGCACGACCATATGGACTTTGCGCAATAGAATCTAATAAGCAGATCACTCCGATTCAAAGGACCGGCTACTTCTCAAGCTTCTGAGTGCCAAAACTTCCCAGAAAACTCCTAACAATCCCTGCGCACTCAAACTCCACCCACTTGGGTGGTTGCCGCAACGTTTGGGAGAGTCCAGGTAGAGTGGCGGCCACAGTGGCGGCCTCCACTCCCCCGAAGCGGCAACCTTGTGTATGCTCCGTTTACTGCCTTGTTTCGGCTTTGTTTTCTGTGCCCGTTCTTGTCGTTTGCAACTGTTTGTATTACTATGGCAAATCATATACCCGTGTAGGAGGGATGAGCGAGTCCACTAGCCACCAGACCGCATATAGAACTCTAGAAATTTTCTCGAAATTTTCCTACAGGATATGATCAAAATTTGAAAGACATGGGAGTTCTTTTCTTGTGTAGTTAAATGGGCTTTACGAACCTCGATATAGCAAATTCTGCGCAATCTCCCAAAAAAATGTTACACAGACACAATAAACGCGATATTACTTAGGTCTTCTGTTTTCGACAAAATGAACCGGCTCTTCAGGTTTGACTGGCACCACAGATGGTCCTTCAAACGGATTGCCACCACGGTCCGCTTCCTCGATATTCATTGCTGCCCGCTATAGTTCCCATTACAGCATACAAACGACCTCCCAGTATTGCGACTAGTTATCTCCTGTCTTTCAATTCCTTCTTAGCTTCGGAATTAGTCATGGAGGATTTGTAAGGATGTCCTTTACGGGCTCCATGTACTAGATAACTTCAAACATTAAGATGGTACACTCACCACCCCCTCCAGTTCATCTGCGTCCCTCAATGATACATACAGCGTGGAAAGCCATTCGTCAGTCATTGTTGGGTAATCGAGATCAGATAAATACTAACTGTATCTCTTGGTAAGTGAAGTTGCATAAGTACCTGCTGTTGAGTGACAAGTCAATTGTCTTGCCATCATACCGCACGCCTAAACCTAGAGGAGGCTGATTTGTTGAGACGATGTTCTTTGAGAGAAAACCGAGGCGCGGAATTGACGAAGTAGAAGGGAGGATCATCATCAATTGCTACGAAAACTAAAACTAAGTTCAAATTGCCACCTAGTGCTCCCACCAAACCTCAACCTTCATGTAGCCATCCGATCTTACTCGACACGCTGAGGTCCGAGTGATCCCAGATGCCCAGAAACTCAAAAGCCGCGGTATGGGGTACAGATATCAGTGCAGTGGCATAATTGACACTCCGAATCGAAGAACATCATAATCCCCAAACTGCAAAACCTTTATTACTCCAAATGCCGCTCTTCTCAAACAAGCACCGCCGCCACTAGTACAACCTCATCTATAAACCCCACTCCCTCACCCCACTACATCTCCCTATAAGCCCGGCCCCCCAGCCGTTTCGCAGCATTATCATTTGGCTGGGCATCCCCAAATCCACACCCTCCGTCCCGCTCCTGCGCTATAACGGGGCCCGCACACTTCCCGGATTTGAAGCCGCAGCAGGCAGACGCGCAGTCTGCGTCCGCGGTACATACACCGGTGATGAACTGTTTTCCCGGTGCTGGTGCCGCGGCGTTGTTGTTGCCATTGTTACCGTTGTTACCGTTGTTACCGTTGTTGCCGTTGTTGCCGTTGTTCGCATCGCTGTTGATGGCGTTGCCACGGCCAGTGGGGTCATTCGGTGTGGCGTCGCCGAAACCGCAGCCGCCGTCGCGCTCCTGTGCTACGATCGGTGCGGCGCATTTGCCGGAGTTGAAGCCGCAGCAGGTGGAGGCGCAGTCGGTGTCAGTGGTGCAGGCGCCGGTGATGAACTGGGTGCCTTGAGCTTGGATAAGGCCCACTGTGGGCAATTTTAGCGGGTATGTGGTGCGGGATAGCAGGGGACGAACAGTTCAGCAGCGTGAAGGTGAGGAGGAAGATTTTCTGGATGGTGAACATATCGAGAGTTGGTGTAGAATAGAAATGTTGAAAATATGTGATTGTTATTATCGTAGGAGGAAACCGGCCTCGAAAATGTAGTGAAAAGATGGAATGATCGTAAAAAGATGGTGATGTTGGTTGTGATGAGGAGGAGTTGGGTGGAGCGGCGCTGTCGCTTTTATATAGCTACACACCGTTCCGGACGTTTGGGTACATACCTGTAAATCCAGGAGGACAATCCTGGGTATCGGCCAAGAGATGCCAAAATGACAAGATCTGGTATTTCGACAGACTCTAGGCGGCACGTCGAGCGGACGGTGTTTGAAGCTGCATCTAGGCAGCCAATGATAGGAAAAATCTCGACTTCGAGGTCGGGGTAGACCTCAACCCACCGCTTCAACTTTCTCCAGTGTTCCACGTGCTCTGTTGTGGATAGTGCGTCGGTGATTGTTTCTGCATCCGCCGCCATAGATCGTAGCGACTTGCTCCATAGTTAGACACTTGCACATATGACAGACACAAAATAGCCCGGATCGACGACGTCGGAACCTACCCACATGGTTAAGGACCAGAACCAACAATGGCTTTCTTGAAGGTGTCCCATTGGATCGCCGCATAGTGTGTTTGTGGGTGTTGGTTTTGGTCGTACATGCTGCGTTACTGAAACCGCCTTCCGACGTTGGTATGCATATTGACCATTCCCCGAGAGGAAATTTGCCAAGCTTAACAATTTATGAACCTTCCGGATGCGGTAATTATTGACAACCGCCAAAATGCTGGAACGCAGGGGCAACCTGTTTCAGCACAACGGGCTGATGTCAACCCGGCTACATTATGTAACCCCGTACGCACCACTCATAAATGTTTGTGATCGTTTCAAAAGTGAAGTCGACTCCGCACAGGAGCACCGTAAGATGGAGTCTGTACAATGATGAGCCCATCCATCATGTTTCTATGGATCTATTACCAGTGGTTTCTTGTATGTTTCGAGGGCACTGGCGCTTCCGCACCAGTTCTCTGCGCGACTGTCTGCTTGGAGTATTTCAATTCCCTTTAACAACAGCGAAGCATCGCCTGCAGCATCGCGACCTGAGTAGCGATCTGTTTCGAAAGGTTCAAACTTTAGAGAGAGAAATAGGGGAGATATGGTGGGGGACGCCTTCAATCACAGTGTTATGAACCCGCTTTGTAGAATGTTTTCAGCGCCACCAAAACAAAAGATTATTTTAATTGGAGAACTAACATCAACTCAGTTTAAGGGGCTCTATCGATCTTAAATTATCTGACGTGGTTGAGGTGCTATAAAAATTGAGGTACAGAGGGAATGACTGCTACAAGGTCAAAACACGTGTATGGCAGGGGCTATTTTGGAGTTGTGTAATGTACAATTTCAAATGGCCTCGGCCCAGGCTCTTGGAGTGGTGATTGGCGATTGGCTGGGAACTATTATTAAGCATGTCATGTGATACACTTTTGGAAGTTAGAATTTTCTTAAAGAGCCTGGAAAACAAGTTAAGCGCATATGAAGTAGATTTCGAGTTTTTAACAACAACCCCTGCTTGCATGCAGAGAGTATAGTCTTTGGCTTCTCAACTGTGCACTTCTTTCTGTGGTACGCATTGTATTGTATCTTGCTTGCGCAGTCAGATAGAACGAGCCATCTAGCACTCATAGAGAGAGCTACAGCAAGAGCATCCTAACCTTCAAACCTGCACTTTGTTGTGAGCTACAGTGCATCAGCAAAATGTATTTTAGGCACTGGAAGCCTCCAGGAGTGTCTGAGAGGACGTGGAGTGTAAACTTAGATGCGTCAATTTCAGGAGAGTATCAGACCCTAGGAGGGTATTCCTACCGGCCCTCAGAGTAACTAGGAGCGCCGGCGACAATCATGGGAGCGCCGACGACAAGCCTGGGAGCACCTGGGAGCGCCGGCGACAAGTCTGGGTGCACCTCGAATCACAGTAGAGCAGTCTGGGAAAAACAACATCTTCTTTGGGAATGCTGCAGGTGTGCCTGGAAATCATAGCTACTACTTATCGTTCAACTATTTTTAAAACTCACGTATTCAGTTTGTATTCTCATCTCTGTATCAATATAGCTACCTATCTACACATGGTATATCTGGACTAGATGCAGGCGGTACTTGTGAGCAATTCGAGCAGCGCCTGAAAATGACGATCGAGTGAACTCAGAGATACCCTCCGAGGCCGTGATCGAGCGAGTTTGGAGATGCACTTGGAGGCCGTGATCATGCGAACATGGAGGCTGTAATCGGGCATGTGTAGAGATACACTTGAAGGCTGTGATCGAGCGAGTTCAGAGATGCACTTGGAGGCCATGATCGAGCGAGATTGGAGATGCACTTGGAGGTCGCGATCGAGCGAGTTTGGAGATGCACTTGGAGGCCACGATCGAGCGAGTTTGGAGATCTGCACTTGGAGGCCATGATCGTGTGAACTTGGAGGCTGTAATCAAGCGAGTTTGGAGATGCACTTGGAGGCCGCGATTGAGCGAGTTTCGAGATGCACTTGGAGGCAGTGATTGAGTGAGTTTGGAGATGCACTTGGATGCCGCGATTGAGCGAGTTTGGAGATGCACTTGGAGGCCGTAATCGAGCGAGTTTGGATGAGTACTGGGAGGTAGTCGATGGACGGCGCGCCGGGTGCTGAGACTCTTTTCATCAGTTGGGTAACTCGCAACTGTGGGAATGTGACAAGGTGACTTAAGCTTTTGGCTCTCATCGAGAGCTGACTGATGGCGGTCGATCATGTAAGGAGGCACGCCAGAAGCTGAAGCAACATTCAGGAGTCAACTCGTAATCATGAGAATGAAAGGAAGACAAACAATCCTGGGTGGATGCTGTACTCGGTGTATGCTGTACTCGGTGCATGTTGTACTCGATGCATGCTGTACTCGGTGTCAACTCAGGATCATGGCATGGAGAGATAGAGAGGGATGACTTAACTTTGTGATCTGTGATGATGGTAGAGTTGTGGACGAGAAAGAGAGAGATTGGGGACGAAGATGAGAACGATGCGGATACGAGCGGATATGACAAATCAGGGGTGCGACTTGCCTGATCGGGTTGCGAAGACCTCATATCGGTGTAATTACATGCCGGATCGGGATTCGTACCTGCCATATCTGGGATGGTAAATTGACTCACACAAGAAATTCTCTAAGTTCCAGTTTCACAAGATGATTTGCCCCATCTCTCTCCTTCTCGTCCTCAACTCTACAATCACCTAAGAACACGAAGTTAAGTCATCGCTCTCTATCTCTCCATGCCATGATCAAGAGTTCACACCAAGCACAGCATACACCGAGTACAGTACACACTGAGTACTGCATACACCGCGTACTGCATCATCCCAAGATTGACTGTCTTCCACTCCCAGCCAGTCTCTCAGCTCTCAGTGGACCATGTTGTACTCAATTCTTTACATTCCCACGATTACGAGTTAACCAATGAATAGAGTCTCAGCTGCTGTCGCACCTCCCTCCCGATCTACTGCCTCCAGATCGACCACTTCAAAGTACTCCTGCAATCTCGATCGATCACAGCCTCTCAGTGCTTCTCCAAACTCGCTCGATCACGGCCTCCAAGTGCATCTCTGAGTTCAACTTGATCTCGGCCTCCAAATGCATCTCCAAAATCGCGCTATCACGGCCTCCATGTGCATCTCTGAGTTCAACTTGATCTCGGCCTCCAAGTGCATCTCCAAACTCGCTCTATCACGGCCTCCAAGTGCATCTCTCAGATACTTGATCTCGGCCTCCAAATGCATCTCCAAACTCGCTATATCACGGCCTCCAAGTGTATCTCTGAGTTCAACTCAATCTCGGCCTCCAAATGCATCTCCAAACTCGCTCGATCACGGCCTCCAAGTGCATCTCTGAGTTACTCGATCTCGGCCTCCAAATGCATCTTTAAACTCACTCCATCGTGGCCTCCAAGTACATTTCCCAGTTCACACGATCACGGCCTCCAAGTGCATCTCTAAGTTCTATCAATCAGTATCTCCAGGTGCTCCTGCAATTACGCTCCCGTACCGTCTGCAGCCAGATTGGCCGTATGAATATATATAGAGAGACTTAGATAGATAATACATCCCATATTATGATGTAGCGAATCTTGTGACTCTAACAAAGACGAATCTGATACACAAAATCCCAAGTGGTTATGGAACCCTAAGAACCACTGCTGTGAGAAATACAGCACTAAGTCTTCCGCAGAGCTGCGCAGCGGTCTCAAGCTGCTCTCGAAGTCTCAGGTGCTCCAAAATTTGAGTATCCTATAAGTCAAATCTTGTAGCATCTTGAATGCACCTCCATAACTGCAGGTGCTTTCAGGAGCACCGGAGAATGCTCCTTCAGAGTCTGAGAGCACTTTGCTTCGCTCCAGGGGGGCCTGAGAGCTTCTGGAATCACTTGGAAGCACTGGTGAGGTCTACCAGAGTGTCTGGGAAGTTTGCGTGTGGCTTCTGGACCGATTTTCATTTTGCTGATGTGCCCAATGGAGGTAGTCCAGCGCATACCTATAGTGCACCAGTATGTCAGTCTTCTAGTGAGCTGTGATTGTAGAAAGGTTTTCACCAAAATAGAGTCTTTGCATAGTTCCAAGATCCACACAGTCATGTAGTGTGCATTAGGTATGCATTGGACTATCCAAATTGTGTGCTGTACCTTACCAAAAAGTGTAATTGTGTGGGTTGGGATGCTTTTGCTATAGCATTCTCTTTGAGTGCTAGATTGAGCATTCAATCTTGCTGCGCATGCAACATATAGGTATGATGCAAGAAAATCAGTACCACCGCGAGAAGTGCGCAATTGTGAAGCCTAAGACTGTACTCTCTGCATGCAAGTGGAGGTTGTGGATAAAAGCTTGAAAATCCTTTTTGTAGCGCAGTTGACTTATTTTCTAGGCTCAATATAGAATTATACAGAATCATGCATCATATCATGTGCTGTACTTCATAGTACTCGTTCATCATATACTTCATCACTCCAGATATACTTGAGCCTGAGGTGAGGCACTATTTAGAATATATGTACCTAGGTTAGAAGTGGCCGCCACGACATCTTGGTATCGAGCTGACTTGGATATGATGTGTAGCGGTCGCTTGCTTTTTCCAGGGCTGAGAGACTCAAGCCAACCATGCGATCAACACTAGCACTTGTCTGCTGCCCACTATGCTCGGTCTGAGTCCCAGTCTTGGGATAAGTGCCACCTTTAGACAATACTCGCTCGTACAAAGAGAGGAGCTGTAGTCTTGCGAGCTCCGAAAATGGTGTTTGCTTATCGGAGCGAGTGAATCGCAGTCCGAGCTGCCTGATATGGAATCGTATAGAAAGGTAGAGTCCGAAGCTCTTGGTGTGAGGGTTCTGGGTATTGCCCAGATTCCTCATCATCGCCAGTGACACAGTCAACTGCACTCATCCTCTCCGGACTGCACCTGCATTCCAATGCACAAGACATATTGTCAGCCGAGACACCCTACATCTTTTGAGCATCAATCTTCTAGGTCACTTTGCATTGATAGCTATGCCCCCTAAGGGAGGTGAAAGCACCACGTCAGAGCTGCCAGGCCCAATGGTGAAAAGCAACAAACATGATGGTGGAAGCCACCCTAATCACTACATGGTTGACAATTGGAAGGGATTCCTCCCTAAGAAGTGATTGGAGGCTGTATTTGCTGTGAAGGTGAGCTGGTCTAAAACTTGCAAGATGAGGAGTATGGTGTCGACTGGATAACGCATATAACCTGCTTGACCGCCGATGACTGGAAGCGTGGCATCATGTGCTTAATGATGCCTGTATTCTTGCAGGTCGGAGGTTGGACTGTTGCAAATATGAAAGGCTTTCAAACCACAGTTGTCCAGTGTTAGCAACGGATCTGGACCGTCACTTCAGGTCAGAGTCCGGGTTCAAACCAAATTGTTGCCAAATTGGCAGACCAGGTTGTCAATATGCCCGAACCATCAACTTGGTGACAGTTCAATAGTAAACTCCCACACCGTCTGAATTGAGCGGGTTGTCAGCGGGTCCCCCAGCAGGTCCATTCATAGATTCATACACAGCTTTTGTTTTTGGAGTTTGTTAATAGTATATTATCAAAATCGCGTTTTCAACAACCAATGATATGTTTTTGCATGCTTTGCAGCTTGCAATATTGATTAATTTGGCATTGGTGATTTAGCTTTGGTATATTGCATTTTTGCCTAGCAGGACTGTCAATAATCCCTTTATGATGGCGAAGATATGTGCTATACCTTGACTGCCAAATATGCAACAACTATAACTGTTGACGCTCAGTTGGCGCTCAGTTTCAGGAAGTGGCAGGGAGCATGTCGCTGTTGTTTTTGCCAGTAAAGCCTGCCAATATTTGATTAATAGATGTCTGCAACCAAGCTGAACATAAATTACTCATAATGGAAAGTTTGAGATTGTTGACTCTCGGTTGACGCTTATTCTCAGGATGCGGCAGGCGCCATGTTGCTGTGGTTTTTCCCAGTAAAGGCTGCAAATGTCTGAAAAATGGTTGTTTACAACCAATTGCAACATAAACTATTCACAATGTGAAGATAAAAATTCTTGAGACTTGGTTGATGTTCATTCTCAGAATGGGGCAGTGACCGTGTTGCTGTCTCTTTGGCATATACAAGCTGCCAATACATCAGGTATGCATAACAGAGACCAAATTACTGTTTGATTACCGTACTAACAAACACACAAATTGTTGACATTCAGTTGACGCTCATTTCAATGTATGGTCTACTCAACATCTGGTGCTATGAATAATAGTTTTCATTATGCTTTGAACTTATTGGTAGTCTTTCTGACAGATTGTGACTTCGCCCTGTGGCAAAGCTGAGTGTAGTAACATTCTTGCACTGTTCACTCTCATACTACTAAAATGTGTATATCTTGGCAAAGCTTCATTGTGCCTACTATATATCTGTTTATCAACCAATATTTACAATCTACTGCTCACTATCCGCTCATAATATGTGTCTAACTACAACTCTCAGACAAGATACATAAAGAAGCTGGTGAAACATTGATGCATTCTGTTCAACTTGTTCTTCACTCTCTTATTCCTCCTCGTTTCGATTGCATTGACTGTCACCAACATCATTTCAGCCTGTCTTTTGGACTTACATGTGGCCCGGATCAATCTGGGAACTTCTGGGGCAGCGCTCACATCCTGCTATTCAGGGCATTCCGGATTCTCGATGCTTGTGTTATCCTCAATAGCAGATTCAATGTGTGCCACGCAATCATCTTCGCAGTCATTTGGATGTTCTAAGTCCCCATTCTAGTTACGCTAATCATCAGTGTCCGAAATGCCTTGAGGTGTGCTATCCTCATCACTGTTGACTGGATGACAGTTGATTCTTCGGATTCGGGAGACATTGAATATTTGAGTTGGTTTTCCAGGGATGTCCTTTAACGAAACAGGTGTTGGCAAAGGAGATCTTTTGGACATTTTAAATGCAGCCGCACCAGCATGTTGAATGGGTGACAAGGAGGCTTTTACGATCACTTGCGTTTCCGAAATGTATTCCACCATGGTTATCTGCTTGCTATGAGTGTGATATTATTTCTTTGGAGCATGTATGTTTTGGCTGCCCTACCACATCTCCAAAAGATCATGAACCTTCGCCATTCAGTGCAATGTCCTGGGCTCCACCTGTTTCCTCATTTCCGAGTCGTTTTCTGTATTCGATGTATCCAATCCTGGGTCAGCGCCTGCTAATATCCTCTTGTTGGCTTGAACAAAATGCATTACAACAACCTTTTGGAGAAGGGTCTCGCCTGTGGGGTTTGACTACCTCCACCCTATAATGTTTGGCCAAAAGAAAAACTGCTATCCACTCCGATACCATGTGGTATGATAGGGAATATGTCGTATGCCACATTGGAGAGATTGGTGTACTTTCACTGCGCTTCCTCCTGCTGACGGCACCTGTTAGTTGTGTCCGGTATCCACAATGAACTGCTAATCTCCATTGGGTCGGAGTGGTAATCAATGACAGTTGGATCAATTTCCCTGCAGTTCATTGGTGCTTCAGATGGGGAATTGAAATAGAGCCTGGTGGGGGTCAAGTATTGTGCTGCGTGATCGCTTCGTCCGGGTGTCATCGCAGCCACATTGTAAAGCGTTACATATTCTTCATCATTGCTGGACACATCATATAGATCGAACGATGATTGAGAGGATCCAGAAGCTGTGGCAGAGGAGATGAGCTTGCTTCTCGGTAAGATTTTGAGTTTATTGACCGGCACATGTCGATGTTTGGCACAGTTTTCATTTTCCACATACTTCAGAAAGACCTATTGGTAATGGGTACAATAGAATGTCTTGTCCTCAGAATCAATATACATTCCCTTGTCCCAATTTCTAAACAATAGTAACTTCTGGAAATGATCAAGGATATGTGCAGAAATGAGATGCATGCCCATCACTGGAGTCACTTCTACATAGCATTTGGACAGCTTCTGCCAAGCTAAGTCCACAGCGAAGAACAAGTCCTCCTTCCATTGAGTCTTCTTCTTAGACAAAGCTCGTATCATGCTAGTCATATGATTACACATGTCATTGTACACAGTAATCAGGTAACGCAATGTGACTGTATGCCTCGTTGACATCCACAAGGTCCAATATAGAAATGTCATCAATACTTCTATGACATACTTCACATTGGTCCATTGATTTTCAGTTGAGAAAAGTTGCCGGTAATCACTATATTTTGGATTTTGGAGCCACATCAGTGTAAATTTCCATAATCTGTAGGTGCCTTCGAGCAACTCAAGTATTGAGTTCCATTGTGTCTTTACATTCGTAATAGGAAGTACAGCAATGCGAACCTTGGCTTGTGAACTGCCATTGAACTTGTTTCAACGATCAGGAGTCAGCGTGATTAATACTGGAAGCATTCTCTGCTATATGAGGATCTGTTTCAGGTCGTTGAAAATATCATGAAATACGTACTTTCCCAATTAGCTTTGGTAAACCAGGTCTCATGGCCGAAACCTTACTGATTCTAGAATTGCACTCTTTCAATGTCTTTGACTTTTCCTGATGTCTATGCTTTCATTTTCTCCAAATGGCAGATCGAGCACATGGGCTTTCTAAGACTCGGTGGGATATTTTACACCAAAACTGCTCATGAATGCACCTAAAGAGAGCTGTATAATCTACGCGATTAGTGGTATATGATTCCTGATCCCTAACCACTGGATTCCACAGGCCTTAGTTGTTCATTGCAGCTCGTGTGTCATCAGGTTATATGATCAAGCATTATGAGTCGTAATACCAAGCAACTGGCCGACGAGAAGCTCAAAACCATTAAGTACGTCCTTCAAATGTACAGCTAGCCTTCCTCCAGCATGTTGGCCCTTTAAGTATCATCTTTAATTAGTGTTTGGGAGCGGAAAAGAACCGGGAATCAAGCTCATCGAAAGCAAATTGAACTGCAAGGACTATCCAATTGGAATCCACATATTAAACGATGACTGACGTGATGGCTAGTTTGTTCATTGATGTCCCGCAGTGCAATGTAAAACAAAGTTATTTCGTGACGGCAATTGCTTCCGTACTGCTTTGACGGTAAGTGGATATTCCCTCAGGCAAATATTGCTAAGGATCGTAGTGGACAGGAGCACTAGTTCTTTGTGTAATGCCATGTATGACCTTTGCAGCTAAAGATTTCATTCAGCATTGCATGGAATATAAGTTGAAACAAATCATAACATGAGGTAGTGATTCCACGTGTAGTGTTAGCAACGGTTCCAAATTCCCGGGTCGGTTGCGGGTCCGGTTCCACCCGAACCCGGACTGTGGCGAAGGGTTTTACCATACCATAAACCCAGATCTTTGGAATTGGGCCGGTTTTAGTAGCAAAACCCGGCATTTTAACCTTACAATTTGAGCTCCAATTCAGTATTTTAGTTCTGATTGTATCATGACATGATCAATACGTAGATTGTTGAGTTTTAGCCCCTCTTACACCTCCCAATTTCAGATTTGCAATTGGACCAATATTCGTTGAGTCCCTATTGAAAACCCGCGAATTTCGCTTAAAATATGGTGTTATTCCACAGCGATTCAACGAATATTGGTCGGATTGCAAATCTGAAAGCGGGACATGAACGAGGGGCTAAAACTGCACAATCTACATATTCATCATGTCATGATACGATCAGAACTCAAATACTTAATAGGAGCCAAAGTTGAAGCAAAGTCGTAAGAACGGTAAAATGGAACCAGGGTCCGGGTCAAATCCGGCCAAAAACCTGTGGATTTATATCCGGTCCGGGTAACAAACTCCCCAAGACACAGTGGGTCGGGTATTTGGCCATATCTGGAACCGAACCGACCCGAATCACGGGCCAACAATCGGACCGCTGGTGTGTTCCCCGGACACTTTGCTAATACTATCCACGTGTGATGGTGATAATTGGAAGTTTTCAAATTCTGAGCAGCCAGTTTGGAACATTTTGTCTGTCACTTTGGTCAATATGGATTGACCTGGATATAAAACATGAATTGCCTCTGGGAACTTACTATTGTGACTCCTCGACTTCCTTGGCTCTTCAGGATGGCCAAAGTAATCTCATGGACCGTTGAACTAGTCAATTCAGCAACCCATGACTCTGCTAATTCGTGCCATTTTGCGATTTGAGCTTTTGCCAGCAAGTGTTTCCCCATTGAGCTGGGCCCATGTTCTGATGGATGGCGAAGAACTTGATTACCCACAATACATATGATACCAAGGCTGCCAGTCTCCTCAATTCCACAGTGTCAATAGAATCACCATGAAGGTGCATGTCTATAATGTTTCCACGCCATAGGTGGTTTGAGCCAACATTGATTGAAGCCCACCAAGTATCAAAGATGATTCGTAAAGTATGGTCACTCAAATCATGAATAAAGACTCATTCGTAGTTGGAAGAGATCATAATCTTGAGTAATACAGTGTTGGAAGTTTTTGGATCAGACATGATGGTAGGAATTAGAAAGCTGCGTAATCTGACTCAAGAGACTGCAGAACGTAACAATATAGTATAGGAGACTGCGGGTTCCTACATATTGACACTACAGCTACAACTAAAAAATCAGACCTGTGAGACATTGTATGCCTGTTTGTGAAGTTGTATACAAGGATACATTGAAAAGACTGACTGTGTAAATTCCAATTTAGGACCAGTACAATGCAGTTCATTGCTGTGTAGCATTCTGAGCCTCCACAAAACTGTGGATGCACTGTGGATGCTCAACTGTCGGAGGCGGACGCAATATTGTCGCTAGAATTTTTGCCACTCAGACCTGCTGATAGGTTGATTGCAAGTTATGTGCATTCCATTGCGGATTGATTAAACATGATGGAAGATTAAAAATTGTTGACACTCTGTTGATGCTCTGTTGACGCTCTGTTGAAGCTCAGTTGACACTGTCATGACGCTCTGTTAACTCTGTGTTGACGCTCTGTTGGCGCTCATTTGATGAACTGTTGATGCTCTGTTGACACACTGTTGACGCTCTGTTGATATACTGTTGACGCACTGTTGATGCACTGTTGATGCTCATTATGGGACATGGTGATGGTCTTGTCAGAAGAATTTGTACCGAGAAAGGGGGCAAATCATTTGATTATGGATCAATGTAGTCGTATAGCCACTTGATTTTTTAAGGTGCAAGGCCTGAACTAATTGACACTCCGTTGACGCTCATTGTTTTGGCATAGTTAAAATGTGGTTGAACATATTTTTGCCTAGAAATGCGGTGGACAGTTCGATTATGAATTATTGTTGCCGTACAGGCTTGGCATTGTCGAAGATGGAAGGCGAGAAGTTGTTATTGCTCAAGTGACGATTATTTTTGCGACATTGTAGTTATGTTTTCGCAACAATTTTCGGCTAGAAATGCATCCAATAGTCGGATTATAGCATAATGTCCCAGCCCAGCCCTTGCCTTTTCCATAATGCAAGGCCACAAGTCATTGACGTTCCATTGACGCTGATCGATAGGACATAGTAGCCATGTTGTCAGAATGACATCTGCCTAGAAAGCCGGGCGACAGTTCGATTATGAGGTAATGTTGCAGCAAAGTCCTCTGGATTTGCCATGAGGTAATGCCAGAAATCGTTGACGCTGCATTGACGAGCATTTTCAGGAGTTAGTAGTGATATCATCACTAGCATTTTTGCCTAAAAAGGCTGCAAATATGGTGAGTATGACTAAATGCCATTGCACCGCATAGTGATTATCTATGATGCAAGACCAGAAATCGGTGAGGCGCCGTTGACAGTCATTTCTATGATGCGGCATGGTCCGTATCACTTGTCATTTTGCCTACCACGATGGCCAATACTTCCTTTTTGGACTGATGCAACCATACAGCCGTGTGATTGCTGAATGTGTCAGACTATCAATCATTTATGCTCCATTCACAGTCACCGTTGAGCTGACCTTAGAGACATACTAACTGTCATCGGGTGGTTAACAATTGTCCGAAAAATGCATACAGTCTTTATTGGCAGCAAGTATAACGTTTGAATGTATAATCATTTGAATCCGGGATCTTCGAGACATCTCAGTTTCTAAAGTCCCACCGCACACATCCTTTGTATGATGAATGACAGAAGTCCATTGAGTTTCAGCACATTCAGCCGGCAATTTACCGCATAAGAATCCATGTACCGGTTGTAGACCTTTATAGTATGTCATCTGAAGCATTCCATATGCAGCTCATTCTCCTCGATTCCCGTAACGTACCTTAAGCAATTTCCAATTCGTCAACTCTGTGCAATCGGTTTGAGCGGAGAGTTATGTCAAATGATTCCACTAGTATGGGCAGACTCCATCTGGCGTAGGGCTCAGTTGAGTGCCATCACACCGGAAGGTTGGCCTGGTCCGGGCCCCAGACTGGAAGTCTTGGACTGGACAGGCTTGGTCTGGACCTGTCCAAGCAAGATAATATTTACCAATTTCAAAGTAGATTAGAATAACTAAAGAAGTGACACAGTAATCCCTGGAACCCTAACTCAGACACAACCTGACAGAGGATCAGCAGCCAAGGCCCATTTGTAGCTTTGGAAGAAGGTACGACATGCAATCGGCTGGAAAGTTGGCTAATGCCAGTGGGCACAGCTGTCGAAGGAATTTGCCATGGAGATATGTGAGTTGGCGCTGATGGACATCCTGGCAGCATTGGACGTTGGGAAGTTTCCGCTGGGGTAACGCATGGAGGCCGGAGTGGCAAGTCTCTCTATTCTCTTGATCTTTTTCTTTCTTTTGTTAGCGGAGATGAAGGGTAGTAGGTGGGAGCTCTGCCCTGTAACCAGCTCGCCTGGAGGTGGAGCGAATAAGGGCCTGTCATAGTCTAGCTAGAGTAAATACAGTATGAACAAACATCAACAATAACTCAGACACAATGTCACTTCATAAGAACCACCCGCTGCCAGTGATCACTATGAACCAACCCGCCACTGCTAGCAAGCACCTCCATGGAAACCCAACAATACCAAATGTTGAGAGCAAAAGAGAAGGAAAAACTATAGACTTATATATGAAAGGTAGAGAAGGAAAACTCAAGGCCAATTGCCAAAGCCGGAGCCAAATGCTGAGTACCAGTGCCGAGCCCCCTTCCTCTCCATGTGGGAGGCAGGCCAACGGGATCTGTAAGCCTCCGGCCACATGCCCGAGCCCACTAGCCCCGAACACCAGGGAAGCCACCGTGCCAAATCCCTAGTCATCACCAAACAAGTGGCAAGTGGCAAGTGGCAAGTGGCATGTGGTGAGGGGTGAAATGTGTATTGTAACTTGTGAATGGCAAGATGAGTTTACATGTATAAGTATATGTGTATGAGTCCATTTGTTGACACAGAGTATCACGAACTCGCAGCATATTCGGGCTGATTCGGCCCGAGTGGACTGGTCCACAGCAGGCCAGGCCAGATCAGTCCAGGTCCTAATCAATTGGGGATTGGTCTGATCATAGTCGAAAATTTTTGGTGACTGGACCTGGACTACACTGGATGATTCCAGTCCGGACTGGCCCATTGATGGACTGGTGGAATCATTGGTCGTGTTGTTGGCTGAATGGATTGATTCAGCCTGACCGCTGTCATTGAGGCGGGTTTCTGATGTGCTTTGACCGCTGCTTCAATGAGTTGTATGACATCACTGATGTATACTGTGTTAGGATATTTCATCTCAAGTTTAGATTTTGCGTGATGGTTTAACTGTAACAGGCAACACCATATATAGTGAGTTGTATGTCAATCAAGATGATTTGGAGTCTAGAACCTTTACATGGCCCGTACGACCCTTGCACAGACACTGATGAATAATATTATCTCACAATCTGGTCACTGATATGCAGAACGAGTTGATACGAACCAATGTCGGTACAAATGAATTTATTCGAAATACGTCTTCAAAAATACATAGTTGGTTATCTACTCCGACAGTGATGCAGGAGCCAATCACCATGTCTTCTTCCGAATCCAATTTCTATATCGTAATTGGCTTGGGATGCTATATGCATAAGTACACGCTTACAGGTTGAACTGGCTTTGCAATCTCGATCTTTGACGAATCAGGAACCGCGTTGGATGCCAGAGATAATATATTCGTGTCTGCCTGAGGTCTCTCTGAACACTGCCTCATTTGACAACTTCTGGATCGCAATGTCAGTGGAGGCATTTGCAACCGTCCGGGGACCATATCACGAGCCTGCATCAGCTTTCCAAATGATATCGGTGATGGTGTGGCTGCAGTTATGTCTCTTTGGAGCTTCACAACTACTGGAATCATCAATTGAGTCGTCCCGTACTTTATTTCTCTCTCACCGAAGTAATCAGCTGTGTTCCCCCATCCCAGATACGTCATCGTCTGGAGACTGAACTGTTAATGCTGAGAGCTCTCGATGCGGTACTGTGCCGTTTTGGAGATTGTGTGCATCACCCAACCATGTCTGTCATCTTAGCTCACCTTGCCAAGGTCTGTATCTTCTGCATAATCGTCCTTGTCTTCCCAATTCTCCTTATCATGGGAACTTGATTGATCGGTCAGACTGTCTCCGACAGCATTCAGCATCTTCTCAAAAGTTGTTTCAGTCTCTGTGGTTGTCGATCATTCCTTTTCAACATTTCCAAAATGTTCCTGCTCTTGCAGAATTGCTGTAACTGTGTCTTGAACTCGATTTCTAACCACTGCGGTCTCTCTATCCTCATAATCCTCGATCCATTTCTCTTTCTTTTCATTGCTTATAATGTACTTCTCCTGTTTTGTCTCCACTGAAAGCTTCTTGTTAGATTGTAAGCTGCGCAATGCTTCCAACACTCAGACTGTTTCTGCCGCGAAGCCAATTTTGCCGTGATTCAATTGATGACATCATCATGTGGATTGCTTTGTAGATTTGCGGTATGTACCCACTGGAAGTGGGGAAAGGTTCTTTTTCGGAGCATCGACCATTGAATCTTGTCATTAACTTGTTGTTTTGCGAAATGTTGGATGTTGCAAGATATGGACCACATGGAGGCAAGCTGCATCAGCTATGTCCAGGTTGGTAGATTTCATCAATTTGAACAAAGCAAAATCAGCGTTTGACTGTCCCTTGGTTGGGAATTGTCATGCAGACTGTACATTATGACTTGTTGGTTAGCATGTGATTTATATCAGATCCTGGCAATGTTTTGAGACTACCACCAACAGATGTCTTTTCCACCGAAGAATGTCATTTTGATATCAATCAAACACGAGATATCAGCTGGCGTTCTGCAAGGTGTATTCCTGTAAGCAATGAAAAAACATCGGACAGACTTACTGCAAATTGCGGGAAAGTTCGAATTCTCCGCAGCTATACACAGTGCAGCTATACGCAACATGGTTTATTTTGAATTGATTGTGCCAGTTGGCTATCACTCATTCCATTTTGACTTCTTGCAAACTATATAATTTTCATGACTTCCCACAACTTTTTGTAATCATCTTCCTCACCTTTCCACAACAGCAAGTCACGGCTCCAGTAACACTTCAACCAAGTGTGATTGGAGCCGAATTGAGCCCAACGACAGGCGCTTCAATCCATCCACTACCCAGTAAAACACAACTGCAACGCGGAGAGCAGTTAGTCCAAAGAGACGCTGCAATTGTAGCCAGCACAAATATGACCCAGGACGCACATTTAAAAACGGTATGTAAAACCCGAAGCAGCAGTAATCAGAAGCCACATGCAATGGGATGTGAGTCAATCCTTATTAATGTAAATGACTGTCATCCAACAATATTATGCACAGATGGGGAATATAGAGAGCTATGTTACCAATTTATCGCTGTCGATAATGGGAAACGTTCATGGTCAATGAAGGCAGTTGTCCACACAGTCCGTAGAATTGAAAATCACGATGATCTCTGTCGTGGAAATTTGACAAACAAATGTTGTGACAGACGTCTCCGGCAATGTACGAATCAGGAGGCAAAAAATCTAGACAAAGCTAACGAGTCATATATGGATGAGGTACTAGCCGAATCTCACTTTAGAAGCAGCAACAAATTTCCTGTACCTTTTCAACATGTCACCTTGAATGGCAAGACATGGAGGTCGGGTACAGCTTGAACAATCCAACATGCGTCTTGCATTGAATATGGCCAAAATGGCGAAAGGAGAGTTTTTGTGCGCCACATTAGAGGCCACACAATAACTAATGAAGAAACCACGCGCCGATTTCGGAGAACAGATGAAGTGGGGTGTTCTGGTTCCCGCGCATAACAAAGTGAAGGCTCCGATATACAGATACTCGGTAATGGTTCATGAAGATCAAATGGACGGCTCCTTTTGTTGGCAATATGGCCCAGTAAAGGATCCACAGACATGCTGGAGGCACGAAGGCACGGATGCACCTACACCATCAAGAGCACCACCTCGGCCCGCAATGCCATCTGCGCCATCTGATGACACTGAGAGAACTAAAATCTCTGAAACAGAAGGTGTGCCACCCGGATATGTACATATACATACTCCACTACCCAGGGCAGGATTGAATACGTGATAAAGATTTTGTACCAGATTTGCTGACTGATTATGGTTCATCCACAGGTTAGTATACTATCAGCTGCATAGTAATGCAGCTGACAGCCAGTTCGTAGACGACAGCAGCCTTTTGTGTCAACCTGACAGCGAAGACGAGAGTTGACTGAACGACACGGGATTCTGAGTATTATAATTATCTACAATTAGTGGACACTTCAATGTATATTTTAAAGGGTGTATTTATATGCATTATTAAACAACAATGTAGTAATAATAGAGAACATACATTATAAGCACAGAACAGCAGCCACAGGACCAGTATGGAGATACTATGTGAAGGTAAATGATTAAATATTACAGATACACCTTGTAAGAGCACGTACAACTACGTCTAGCCACGGACATAGGATATGATCACATGGTTGAACATCAGAGAGAGTGAGTATAGATGAAGACGATAGTGGTAAGATATTTGATACTGATCTAAATGTCGCAGTGGCGACCTACAAACAATGGTGTTTACCCGGCCTTGTGTCACGTGTCACTGTTACATTATCCTGTCTTTCGGCACACCCCTCCATGACTGGCAAAGGCGGTATATGAGAGAAAAGAAGGAAACGGTAACACAGAATGAAACAATCACTCTACTTTCGCAATTATATGAGCCCATAAGTCCCACTAGCAATCTGTACAGCTCAATCGCGACCTTTTAGTCGATTCGGCGCACGGGGACACTCCACCTTCATTGGTTGGTGGTAGACACCCATGCCGACGCAATTTATAGTGGGCTGAAATCCAATCAAAAGAGACGAGAAGAAAATGCAGAATCAAAGTACAATGAAACGTCGAAACGGTTTCTGTGTCCTCGGAACCTCATCCCCCAAAATCTAAATCCCAACTTCCGTGGCTGGTCCAGAGTCTCCCAGTTAAACTTTTTAATCAGATATTGAGGATTTTCAAGGTGTTTCGCCAGCTCCCAGCTAGTGGGTATGAGGTAGTAACCGGCCAATTGAATGGGATAATGCCGCTTCCGATAGCGCCGGCTAGAGTTGAGTATTCCGTCAACTGCCCATTCCTTTGTTTCCTTGAGTATTATTTGGCGTGCTTCTACAGATGGCTGACCTCCAACTCGCGGTGTGTAACGATCGAGAAGTAATACAGGGAACACACTTTGGTTCAGCATTGTACTCGGTAAGTCAACTTCGTAAGCATTCGTATTGAAGATCTTACTCACAGTTTACTGTCCTGTGCGCATGTAATTGAACTTCTTTGACGTTCTGGATGTTTTCAAGTTCCTGGGCTATAGTCATACTTTGTCTTAAACCAGAAATGTCATCTCTTTCCCACCGGTGTACTATGTTTGTTGCTCCTGAGCCTGGATAATATTTTGCTGGAAAATTCTGTAAGTCTCTTCCATGCCTGCCATCCACCAGTCGGCTGGCACCTGTAATCTGAAACTGCTCTCCTTGGGAGGCTGAAACTGCATGGTAGAATGGTCATTGTAGTTTGCCCAGAAGAGTATCATCAGTGTGGAATGGTAGATGGAGTTGATGTAGGCAAACTCCGCCAGAGGTAGCAATTCGACCCAGCTGTCCTGCTCGTAGTTGCAAAAGGCTTGGAGCGAGTACCCCATACTGTGGTGCTGCCGCTTGGTTTGACCGTCCATCTGTGGGTGGAAGGCAGTCGAGAGGCGGTGATTCACAGTGTGGTGGAAGTAACAGCTGTTCCAAAATCGACTGGTACACTCTTGGCACTATCGTTGGTGATATTGTCCAGTACACCGCATTTGCTGATCACCCATTTGAAGATCATTTGTGCTAGCTCTGGGGAGTCAATGTGCTTTCTGGAGGGGAGGTAGATCGCCATTTCAGTCAAATGGTCGACCATTGCCAAGATCCCAGTGTATTCTGACGCCGTTCACTATGGCAAGTAGGGAACAAAATCCTTGTTCAGTCCCTGGCAGGGTTGTGAAGGCGGTGACAGTGATGTGTTGAGTCCAGAGCGTGCGTGACACGCTACTTTGATTTGGTCGCACAACTTGGAGCCTGCAACGTATTTCCGTATATGTCACTGCATCGCAGGCCAATAAAAATCACATGATACGAGGTCGGCAGTCATCAGGGCTCCTAATTGACCGGATTCGCGATTGTCGTGGAAATCGCTGGCCACTGTACTGCCGAGGGCTGCAGATATGTATATCCTTCCCTCATCGGTCAGAGCTCTGTGGATTGATTACTGTTGACTATCATCTGCAGTTGAAACATCGACCAAGGTTTGCTGTACATCTGTGGCTAACAAGTGGGTCTGCTGGGCTGCCTTGATATCCGGTAGAAGATCACCATATGATTCGGAGATGGTTGTTCCTGCTAAGGTGGCAAGGAGCGTAGCTGTCATAATGTCACAGCGGATTTCATAGCCGGATCTTCTCAATGGACGGTGTGCTCGGTGCTTCTTGTCCTTCAGATGTTCGATAACCAAGTCGTACACAGTGAGGATTTCTGCCCATCTAGCCTGCCACTGGGATCGCACAATTGAAGTTCAGGAACATTTGAGCTTCTTTTTGTGGTATTGTATAAGAACCTTGTGATTCGTTCCCTGGAGGTGGTAGTGCCATTGCTTCATGGTCTCCACGATTGCGAAGAGATCCCAATTGTACATGTCGTAGTTCTGTGCGGTACCTGAGGATTTTTGAGAGTACAAGTTAACCGGTTGGAGATTCCAGAAACTGTCTTCCTGGTTGACAATGTCGGCTAAGCAATGATTCCAGCAGTCCAGCAATTGATCAGTCCGGACCGGGTCCGTCCAAGTCCAGTCCAATCCAGTCCGAGATATTTGTAGACCGGGCTGGGAGCAATCCCCAATGTTTCGGGACCTCGACTTAGGGTTAGGGTTAGGGTTAGGGTTAGGGTTAGGGTTAGGGTTAGGGTTAGGGTTAGGGTTAGGGTTAGGGTTAGGGTTAGGGTTAGGGTTAGGG
>Ga0307514_10000709_pt1 | contig 57724 bp, 73 predicted proteins | sample 16_EM_MG_FD_203088 | JGI IMG/M metagenome (GOLD analysis project Ga0307514, IMG submission 203088) | Populus trichocarpa ectomycorrhiza microbial communities from riparian zone in the Pacific Northwest, United States - 16_EM | ecosystem: Host-associated > Plants > Roots > Unclassified | place... | reverse complement strand
TACTTGGGAGCGTACAGTCAAGCAGGCTGGGAGTGTGCCATCGAGTGCAATTGGGAGTGTATTGGAGAGTGTGCTTGGGAGTATGCTTGAGAGCATCTTGTGAGCTTACTTGGGAGCGTACAGTCAAGCAGGCTGGGAGTGTGCCATCGAGTGCAATTGAAAGAGTCCCCGGGAGTGTACTTGGGAGCGTCTTGAGAGCTTACTTGAGAGCGTAAGTCAAGCAGACTGGGAGTGTGCCATCGAGAGCAATTGGGAGTGTACAGTCAAGCAGGCTGGGAGTGTGCAATTGAGTGCAATCAGGAGTGTACTTGGGAGCGTGCAATGAAGTGCATCTGGCAGCCTGCTTTCAAGTTTGTTGTATGCAATGTGATGTATAGTATCCAGCGCACAAAATCGCATGCGTATCATTGTAATCTAGTCAACATGTAGGTCCATAGGACTTCATAGTGCCACGCGTCAAATATGCTATGGATTACCGGCCCACAGACAGCTTCTCTATGAGTTACGCGTCGCGTAAGGTCATTTTTCCCGGTGTATATTTGAATTTACTATGAAAGTGCCATTTACTATCTCTGCTGCTAAGGGTGAACCCCTTGTCCCACCTGTCACTGTGGGACTGGTGACCCAATGGTAGCTCTGGATTCAAGAAGCAATCAAGAAAATTATTAGCATTGAGACCGGGACAAATGATTCAAACACTGTTCTTTCACATATAATTTGAAACATCGATGCTTGTTTAACCAGTTTGTTCAAATCTCCTGTATCATTCTTTGGTCAATGTTGGTCATAATGATCTGTCAACAGTTCATCTGCAAGTGTGTCACCATTCTACAATGCTTTCCATGTATTCCGAAAGTACTAATATCCCTTCCACTTTACAAAATGAATTTGATTCAAATGATCTTAAATAAGGTATCCAGCAATGATGATTTTGTGCATTCTGCAACAAGAGTCATGCGCATGAAGCTTGACAATCATGCTGTTCTGATTCTTTCCTTGATATTCTGGCAACTGACTAATACTGACAGTGACTTGTATATGACATTACTGTTGTAACTGTAATTGAAAGTATCATTCATTGAATTGTACAAATACACTCTGGAATGGGTATTCCAAGTTACCTTCCTCATTCTGCCATCATAATTTTGATCACAAAGTTATTCTACTAATGGTAACCAATCTTGCTCTTCATATTACCAGAATCAACCCAACTTTGGTAATCTATGATTTTGGTGTTGCTTCATGAACATGGTCGAACATAGTTATATAATCTGCTCATCAATCTGACACTGAATTACTATTCTGCACACCCATGAGCTTAGGTGTCTGTGAATTGCAGATTGAGTTGTTGCTGAAGGAGGATGTTTGGATTGAGGCATATTAGAAGGTGTGGTATACATACTCAGCCATGAGTAAGAAATCCACAGAATTTAGCCAGTTCCAATTACAACAGGTTGTAATTTTTGGGACAAGTGGTACAGTTTAAAGTTTCATTTGACAGTCCATTTGCGGGGGAGGGTGTTTAGGGATCTCTCTCAGCAGGATTAATGGTACGTGTCTCAGTTATATGAATACATGTCACAAAGTTACTCTCGGTCTAGTCATGTGATATGTATAATACCTATTCTTAACCAGGAAAGAAATCAGACATATATCATTTAGCGGGGATACATACGAGTCAATTGTCGATTACACAACCTACTATTTTGGATAGCCGATTCGCTGAAGATGATGCAGCAATGTTGCCATAGCGGGAAACCTTGCTTTAGCTATGTGCATAGTATTCAACCCACATTCATTGTTCCTGATACTTGCGAGACAGGTCAAATGCAGACCCAGAAGGTGAAACTCAATTTTCAAGTCCGAGGGATTTTGTCTTTTCACTTGAGTCAATACAACTCCCCAGGGAACTCCCTGGCCAAAGAGAATAATCTCGGCCTATGAATGACGTGACTCAGGGAATTAAGATGTTGGCTTAAGATAAGAGGCCTGAAGCAACCTTGCTCATTGGTTTGAATTAGCATGCATTGTAAGCTCATCTTCATAGAGCATACTAGCTGACGCATCAAATCTTTCATTGGCCAAGTATTGGTTGGTCGCTGATCAAATTTCGGACTTTTACAGAATAAGGTTGAAGCTGAGGCAATAGTTATTAATAAGCATCTACTGACCAAGATCGGCAGATATTCCAACTACTGGAATATATGGATTGGGAGATGTCTCAGTTCAAGTTCCATCAGATGCAATGTCTAACATGATATGATGTGGTCGATGGTATAATGGCACGGCTGCACTTGATGTGTCCAGGGCCGGGGAATACCCGCTGTTTATAGTTGGCTCGCCACGAGCCTTGGATTTCTAGCGATAATCTTACCATTATACTACTCTACAATATTGACATCCACGTGTGCAACTGTATGTACAGATATACCTTCCTATGAGACCATACATGGGTGTATGGCTTTACACTATTATTGCTCTTACAATTTCAGATACGTTTCCCATCCTAGATTTCATGAATTACCCCTTTCCGACGCGTCATGACACGCACAATACGCGCGAGAGATCATACAGATTTGGGAGCACTGATTGCATCAGCGAAGTGTCTTGATATGTCTATTGAATTGAGGTTAACGGGAACAGACGATCTTGTGCAGATTCCAGCGGCCAATTTGCCCGACACGTGTCACGCCACCTATGAACGAGAAATCGTCCGGAATTAACAGCAACAGATTGCAGAAGCAATAAGGCTGGATATGTTCACCCGATTGAGATTAATGATTGCAGAGATAATTCCGAGTTGATTTCAGAGGCCAATGAGCAAAGTAATGCGTCAGCAACCAAGTCAGTCGAAGTCAATTGCAACGAATTCATAGGAGAACTCGAAGGCTATCAAATGCGGCATCAATGATATTGATAAGTTACCTTCCAATTTAGTCAGTTGACGATTACAGGGAGGAGTTCAGAGCCTTTATGTCACCGATATTGGCGTCACTGGCAATGCCGAAGCCAGCCTCTTTTTCCGAGTTTTCTTCGATCCTTACCCCACAAGCGCAATCGAAGCTGACCATTATCCAGAGGAGGTTTACAAATCATGCGCGATTCACGTCGATCCACATCACCGACGGTAGTTGAAATCGCGATTACCTTCTACACGACTTGATGGAGTAATCTATGTTACGGAAGCCGCGAAGTGCGTAAACAGGCACCTACCGCGAACGAAGTGCACCTATGAAGGATCAGAGTGGATTTATGCGATACGCACGATTCACATCTAGCGATGCCACCGATGGCAGTTCCAATAGCAATTTGCTTCTGCAAGACTCAACGAAGTTATCTACGTTACGGGTGGTTAGGAGTTTCAGCAATGGCTTTGGGAGGTCAACAACTACTTAGAACAAGTCATCGATGGAACAGAGGAGCAGCGATCACAGATTGTGTCAGCTCCGAAACGGAACTATAATAACCCCGAACGTTCTAAATCGGCTGGCAGGTACGATTCGCTATTACCATTGTCAATTATCACAATCGGCACCGGATTGGACGACCGAAATGGATCATTGTGAGGAGAGGGAGCTATCAGTGGCAACTCTATTCTGTTTCGTCAAACATGTCAACAAAAGCTGATCGCCAACTAGCGAATACAAATATCTGCCAATACAATGGCATACGAAGAAGGTTTTAGGAATGCAATATAGATGATTTGAATTTGTAGCCGGGATTCTCTGGATCCACGGGGCTATCGGAGTATGGACCATCTGGGCACTCTCAAGAGACCAGCGGATGTAGCATGTATTTAAGGCGCGCCGAGGTTCAATTGATGTGTCGTATCCCTATGTGGGAATGGACAGTATTTGGTTGTCAGACAGTCCCATGTGGGCGTGACAAATATGTGATTCGCTGAGTGAGCTTATTCTGACACATGGTGGCAGCCGCGGTGGATGCACTGTGTGAGCTGGAGAATTAGTGTCGACTTGGAAAGCATTCAACTTTTGGCTCTGCAACCCCAGGGTGAGCGGAATCGGTCGCAGTGGACCGGGCAGGGCATCAGGTAGGCTCCGGGAATATACCTGGAGCACGGTTAGTGACTAGGCGTGTTCGAAAGGAGGTGACGGGGTTCCGGTTGTTTAAATACTTGGAGCCAATGCCTTTGATGATCTACTGGCCAGTGAGGAGGTTGTTTGGACGTGTTTCCTGAAAGTGGGAGTTCGTATAGGGCTGCTGCGAGTGACTGTGGAAAGCATCTCTTGTGGTGAGATAGGCACCAGGTACTGGAGAGGCGAGCAGGGAGCAGCGGCGGTAGTTGCGGCAGAGGAGCATCCATATGGGAACCTTGAATGACTGCTACTGGCATGGTGCCACACGATGGGAGTACTGGACGGTTGGGCTTGGCTCATCCATGGGCGAACCGTTCTAAATCTGGGCTCCAGGATATTCCTCCTTACCGCTCCAGATATATCTATTATGAATTGAGAACTAACATTTGCAGATGGAGCTGGTACCGTGACAAAGATGGTGCCTACAGACGATAGATGACTTGTCCAGCGAAATACAGAGATCTTGTGGAGGTTCACCAAAGCCAAGGGGGAGACACTCCCGCCGCATTAGTCAATTGCAAGTAATATGGAGGTCGGCTACAATTTGCCATATGGGCGGATGTACAACTTCTGGGAGTTGGGTGGAGCGATATTCATGCAATTGTGTGGATTAAGATCACGTGCTCACAAGGCTGGATCACAGATTTGGACTAAACGATCCCATGCCATATGGACAGATCGATGAGTGGGTATTTTCTTATGATGGACGATATGTCTCCGGATTATCGGACTGCGATGAACACTCAATGGAAGGCAGACATTATGGAGGTCAGCAATGATGACATTTAGAGAGCGTACAGAGCTACAGGAGCAGTCACGGAATGCGACCCATACGAGCCCAATTACTCACAGGGTGGAAACGAATGGCTGAAACCAGATTGATTGCGGTGGGAGATGGGTTGCTGCTGGACAAGGACTGCGGCCGGAGATGGATTGCGGGCGGAGAGGGATCGTGGCCGGAGAGGGATTGCCGCCGGAGATGGATGACAAGATGGATCAAGGTCACAGATAGATCCAGGCCAGATATGGATCATGACTAGATATGAATGAATGACCGGAGGTGGATAACCGGAGGTGGATGACAGAAGCTGGTTCAAGGGAGATGGATCAAGAGAGACGGATGACATCCAATCTGCTTACATATATCAAGCTAGGACGTTTCGATCGAGCGCGGATTTGCACACATACCGTGTTCAAGCAGCATGGCTCCACTGTGTACGATGCCAAGCACTACTCAGAGCACTATTCAGAGCATTATTCAGAGATACCGGATCATGCACCTACATGCCCGAGTTCTAATGCCGAGTACGATCCCAAATTAGATTCCGAGTCACAGCTACAATGCAGATACTGCTCAAGCCATACCAGATTAATCTTTGGCGGAGCAACGATCTTTCAAGAGGGGGATAACAGTGCCGGAATCGCAACAACCCCTACCACATACAATTATCGTACCGGAAGTGCTGGAACGAAGGACTGTGAAACGCATTCACCAATTAAGAAGGCTGCCAGCGGCCAGCGCACATGGGGAAGAAGCAACAATTGTACTCCAAGAACGAGGAAAAGTGCACGCAGGTAAGTGATGGCAAATACACCTACAGTTGAATCAAGCCGCATGTCCAAGTGACAATTCCGAATGAGATCCCAACTCAGTCTCGGCGATCCCAATTCAGTATTGAAAATTCCGAGATTCACAGCTGCTATTAGAAATCAAGTTCAGAATCAAGTCTTACAAACCTAGATGGCACCCGAAGAAGCCGAAATAGATTAGTCGTCGGCAGAGGTACAACATACAAAAATGGGATGACCGTACAGGAATCAAAACCAACCCCTACTGGAAGCACTCACTGTACCGGAAGTGCTGGGAGGAAGCAGCTTGGCGCTCACTTACCGGCAGAGATCACCAGCAGTGTCAACATGTGTACAGGAAGAAGAGTAAACAGTGCACCTGGAGATGAAGCGGCAAGCAAATGCAGAAAATGATGATATGGATACCCAGACAAGTGACAGCATGCACCCCTGGACAAGCAGCGGAAAGCATACCCGGAGGGAAGTCGGCGAGCAATGGGAGATGATATGTGCACCGAGCACAGGGCGGATGTCAAGTGTACCTACAAGTGCCACTACTAGGAGAATGATCAGTGTGACTGCAAGAGCACCGGAGAGATGATGAGAAGATCAATTTCGCTTTATCTATGCCGAACGAGTGCAATTATGTCTACCGAAACAGTACTGAATGAGACCGAAAATAATCTCCAAACGTACCAAATAGTCAGGAGAACGGCATCGTGAGAGACAGTCACCAAATGGCATCGTGTGACAGTCAAGAAAACCACCGAAAGCCCTATCTGCTGAAGGCACCGAGTGGGATCTTTGCCAAACAGATTGCCGAAATGCATGCGGAACGACTATATTGGAGGCCTATATGCCGGCTTGGCAGAGGCTGAAGGAGGAGGAATATAACTACTGACGGGTACCATGTGAGAGCCACTGGCTGCACGAGAGGATTTCAGATATCGAGGCTGGCCTACAGAGCTATGCACCAGGGCTCGGGAGAGCGCAAGCTCAACTGAATATTTATGTGGTATGAATGACTATTTCATGAGAAGCTTACAAGAAAGATACGAGGTCATATGTGATTGACCATGACCGACGGCTATAATACCGAATGCAGAAGCTGCCAAACCAGGAACAATGATCACTGATGGGCTGGGCCTGAGAAGTTGTTGACGAGGAATTGAGAGAGCTCGAGTGCTAGCACACTTGAAAGTACAATGAGTATGACCGGGTACTGGAATGCTTACAAGTTAGATATACTGATGCAATTGCCGATGGTGATGGCGAAAGAAATGGTGAGGGCCATTCCGATGATGAGCAGCGAGCGGAAGCCACCATCGATGCCACCGAGTCAGGACCAGGCTCATACTATGATTGGCGATTTCACCGGGATTAATGTGTCTACTTCCGATAATGACCTACACTGGTATGAGTTACGAGTGCGAGATTGGAGTGTCAGATGCCGGACATTCTGAAAGTGGAGATATGGAGGACGGTGTTATTTTGGACGTTTCTTCTTTCTCTTTTCATGTCTTCTCTTTACTTCTTTACTTTTTTGGATCTCGGCGAACTATAAATGGCGTCGGCACTAGTGTTTACCACCTCCCGAGATAAGTCAAGTGTATGTGGAGTTTCCCATGCGCCGGGTCTGCCGAATGGCTACCAAATGGTACTGATTGGTTGTGGGACTTGTGTGTTCATACTTTGTGTACGTTGAACGGTTATTTGATTGTTGTCACTCTTTTCTACCGTTGTATGGGATTATGCAGCCCAGGGGGTCTGCACCTAAAGAGGGGGATAATGTAATGGCACGGCTGCAGGTGACGTGTCCAGGGCCGGGTAATACCCGGTTTATATAGTCGGCTCGCCACAAGCCATAGATCTCTAGCAATACTCGTACCTTCATACTACTCTACAATAATGACATCCACGTGTGCAACCGTATCTGCTGATATACCTTCCTATGAGGCCGTACACGGGCGTATACATTTACACATGGCCTGATTCATGTCAAGAGTGTAACACTGTAATACCTTATCTGCACAAATACGATAACCTGGTGGTAAGCATGGCAAGTTATCACTGGGCCCATGAGGTGACCGCGACAATGCAATCATGAGCATTGGTGTCATGGCATCGACGTATAGGTTTACAAACCCTGGAAAGGACTATGAAGAGATGGCATTGCATCCGCAATTCAAAGAATTTCAAGTAGCAATCCTCAGCCTACAGTCAGAACCCCGAAGATGATCTCAACATATTTTTAAGTACTGTCTCGATATTTGAAAAATTCCTTTCCTCATACATACACAGGATGGGGCCTCTATCAGCAAAATGTATTTCGGTCCGAAAGCTATACGCAAACCTCACAGACAGTCTGGTAGCCCATCAGCAACAGCTTTACTTTCCGTCTGAAACACCCGGGTGTTCCGGATGGCTCTGACTGCTCTGGTGGAACCTCATACCCTGTGACGGAGATTCAGACGCGACCTGTCGCCTAAGCGATGGGTCAGGTTGCTTACCTCCCTTGCGGCGGCAATTATAGCATGGCTCTTATAGGCTTCCTTTACTTTGCGTCCGGAATGTAGTGCTGTATATGCACCATCAGAACGACACGTATGTTACACTCTTCCCAGGGGATGCAGGTAGGCAGTAGCTGTTTACACAACGCCTTACGATGTTTATGCCTTTCTTCGGCCGATAGCTCCATTCCGCAGTCTCATTTATGTTTAGCTTTGAGATTTTGTCACTTATTGCAATACAGTCTTCGCTTTGGATACATCGCTTGCCTTTGCAATTGTTTCGCCATTATCATATTTTACATGTCTGACATATACTGCCCAATCTTCACACTCTTTAGTACAATGCCCTCAGTCATCCACATTCTGCGTTGATCCATCATCGGCTTACGATGCTTCTTCCTCCTCATCCGCATCGTCGCCATCCTCGACTTCATACCTGTCGACATCACTGGTTCCAAGGTCAAAACACCAGAGTTCAGTCGTGGACAGTCGTCGCCGGCTGGCGGTGGGGACGGTATCGCTTTCGTCACCTTAATCTTCGAAATCCCAGCTGCGCCCTGGTATCCCGAAATGCAGTTCGTCATCAGTGCAATTGTTGTCTATCAGGATTTTAGGGTCTGTGCTTCTGATCTCAGGTTCCTCGATCGCCACTTTGAAGGTCATATAGTCAAGAAGAATGGAATTGTTAAGATGCGCTGCTTCCACGCTGATCACCACGGCGGGCAATGGGTTCTCAACATGTTCGATCTGACACTTGACTGTGGCAAGAGTGTTGGTATACACCCTCCGCTGGTAGCTCTCCGGTAGTGTGTTCTAGGTATTCATCAAGAATGTATACATGTCTGCAACGCCAGGCGAGGTTAACAATTTGCGACCCGTTACAGCACAGCAGGATACGATCTTACCACCGCCGTTCTCGCAGTTGAAGTAGTTCGAGCAATCAGGACTGTCCGCTTTCAGATTTGACTTGGAAGCTTTCGGATGAACATCTTTGTTCTGTTCCCACTCCAGGAGAGCATGGCGCAACGCGGTGCAGGTAAACATGATCAGTGGCGAAGGAATATGACCGTCCTTGTCGTCAATCATGGAATTGTAAAATACATCAGCATACGTACCGCAGTTATTCGCCCGATGTTAACATTTGATGTACATACACCGCACGATTGCTTCTGCCAGCAAGTAAAGTGGACGCTAGCCATTCATTAGCAGCTTTCGACTCTCTCTGCTTTGGATTTGGACCGTGTACACCACCTTCCACACACTCTGCGATAGGAAAAAGATACTTATTGTCTGCCTGAAGTGACTCAATGAATTCCAAACGCTATGCGGTGGATTCAAAATGGTGGAGGTTGTAAAGCTCTGCTATGTTGTCCCTTGCTGATTGAATGAAATGGGATTTAACCTCTTCGACTTGTGTGTAACGGCACGGCTGCACGTGACGTGTCCAGGGCCGGGTAACGGCCATTCTATATAGTCGGCTCGCCACAAGCCTTAGATCTCTAGCGATAATCGTACCACACATCTACACCTACAATCACTCGAGTCCACTTGTGCAACCAGGATCCACTCAATTACCATATGTATGCCTACGTAGCCGAGCGCAGGCGTACATGCCTTTACATTGTGCTGGAACCTGGTACCGTTTTGAGAGTGTAATATCCAATGGGGGCCGTTGATTCAGCATACCTCTTTCAAGATCTTCTTTGTGCATGCCTTAAATGATATGAACCAAATGTGGTTTTCCTGCATAGCGGTGTTCCAGTATGTCTCTATTATCTCGCATTATGAGGCATCAGCTAATGCTTTCACAATGCGTCGCATTGCATAACTTACCGTCTCCATGTCACTTGGCCTGCTAAACGGCAGTCTATTCCGCATGTAGAGCTCGAGGAATCTGCCCGTTACAAACACAAGATACGTCATGTCTGAGGGATCAAATCGATCGAGGCTGCGACTGCAGGAGACTATTGATCGAGGTGTAGACACCGCCTGCAGTTGCAATTGCAACTGCCTCTGTCTCTGATTCCGTTCTGTAGCTCGCGTTTTCAGTGGATTTGTAATAATCATGTGGGATTCTGGATTTGGGATGGGGGTAGGCAGGTTTTTAAGACCGCTGAGAGAAGTGTGAGTGCTAGCAATACCAGATGCAGGGCTGCAAACCACTCCATGCATTGAGTCTTTCTGTAAAGTTCCTCCAGGTGCTGGTGAGCTACGAGAGATTGTAACCGGCGTGGCGGTTGGAGTATCAATTGATCGTCGCTGTGTAGCGGACGGGGTGGAAGCCACCTGTGCAGCGATATCTGCAACGCGACAACTGTTCAGCAAAGATAAGGGGGTGGAGTTCTGACCTTGGATTGTAGAGGGTACGGAACTCTCTCTTTGAGAGGTATCCCTCTCAGCAGCCGCCTCGGAAACGCGTCTCTTGGCAGGTGGATGGTGAGATTTCCCCAATGGCACGCACTTGTGTAGATTCTGACGATTAGTGAGACGTCGAACATTTCGTACAACTGGAGTCGTGTCAAGGTGACGTCTTTGGGAAGGCATAGTCCGATATAGATGGTCGATGTTAAGAAGGTAGTAATAAGGTCCACTGCATGCATAGGAAAGGGAAGGTGAGGTAGACTACTATTTGAGTGACCATGGAGGGATTCGACAAAAAACGGAGGCCCAGTTCAGGCCGCGCTAATCTCTAAACCTGACAATACTCAGGGACAAGATCCCTTGAAATGCATTCAATTATGGGGTTAACTGGCATCAGATTAAACTCAGCATTGAAATTCACAGTCACAGCAACGTCTGAAGGTCGATTTGCACCGGTTGAAGGGTGTTGATGTCTTCTTGGGGCAATTATCATAGGATTGCACTCGGTCTTGGCACAATACATTGAACCATCGATTCTCTGTATCTTCAGCTTCCCAGTGGAAATCCCCCTTTGGCAGAGCTAAAAGCATTGCAAATGGAACAATGACGTATTCTCTATCCTATGACATCAGTTGCGTGTGCTATTTCCACTGCTAGGCGTTGGTAATAATGTTGGATGGTTGCACAGTTGGAACAACCAGAGAACTGCTCAGTTTGCTCCGCGATGCATGAGGTCTAAGCGGTGAAAGTGATACGAGATGCCAAAGCTACTCTTGGCGTCGTGTACTGTTGTGTCTGCGAGTACTAAATCTCGTTTCAAGGCTCCTCATTCATCAAGTGCCTGGTGGTTCTACAGGATGAAGGCTGGGCCGTTTTGTGTTCGTTAACCAAAAGAACAAGTTGAACCAAGAAATCGCACGAACTCGAGTATATATATCCCATCTTCCCTTCTTCACCTCCATGCTGTGTTCCTACCGCATTACACACACCGCCAGGATCTTGAACTCTTCCAACAACACGTAATTTGCACAAAAGAACGCCTCTCGTTCCAAAACACACCCGATAACCTACCCAAGTTTGTGCGTTCCCTCTGGGCTTCCTTCCACTATATTCAACTGGATCATAATGCTAACACGTGCAGTGTAGATTGATTTTCAACTCGCAGCGATTGCACGACAGGGTAGCCGCAAAGCAAAGGGGACGGCAACTGCTAGGGGAAAAATGGCGACATCGGATATAAATCGACACCTGTTGTTGGATCAGGATCGCATCAAGGGATAAATTGCGGAACACATCTGTGGACTCATTCGGATATTCAATCTTTGAGGCGTCAAGGACGACAGGGCATGGGACCTCTTTTATGATATAATTTTTCTTGATGCAGTCACGACTCGCCACTTTTCACAATTCCAGCTAATGTGGCCGCACCGCACAGGTAGCAGTTTGCCTTTCCGGGAGTGGTGGGCAGCCTTCCGCTCATATATGGGGTAAATGTTTCACAAAACCCACGACCAAATGCAGAATTGGAGGTGGGACAACCCATGTGGCTTCGGGGATCAAGTCGATCGCTCCAATCCGCATACAACCAGCTTTGGGAAACTTAAACGCACCGGGAAGCCTTTCTCTTGGTACGGTAGCGATGATCTCAGGGCAAAGATTGAGCCACCACGCTGCTGGCAGTACAAGCCAGGCCACTTCCTGGCCATTAAACCACTGAATTGGGATGAGACAATTGATAAGGATGATCATAATGGGAACTGGGCGGATCCCGGAGGACGGAGCGGTTGAATGAGCCGTCCTGGCGATGGCAATGACAATGATGACTGCGAGGGTGAGGAGGATACGCAGGGCGGAGAGAAAGGAAATGGGAATGCGAAGGGTACACAGGACAGGAAGGGGAAAGGTAGGGGGAAAGGTCAGTGGAAGGCAACAGAGGAAGGTAACGGGAAGGCAAATGGTAAAGGGAAAGGTATTGTTAAACAAACCGCATGAGGAGATGATATCTCTCGTATGGTTGCTTGGCAGTTGGAGAAGGAAATGGATGGGGCAGACTCGGACACGGAGGGATAACATGAGCGGGTATATTTAGAGCCGGGAGCATCGTCTGCCGTGTCAATTTCCCCAGATGGTGATACCGACTCTACGAAGGAGCCAGATAGCGTACTTGACTCACAACTTGATCCTGATGTTGATATTCGCATGGAGGATGATGTGGACGCGCTTGACGGCGTTTATTTAGATGGCGATGTGGTTATGGAAAGGGACGGTGACAATGAAGTGGAGGAAGTTGAACAGGAGGAAGATGAGGAGGATGAGGATGAGGATGATGGTAAAGAACCTGGGACAATTGGCCAGGGAGAGATTGTAAATACATCGGATGACGATGTAGATACTATGGTAGACGATCACCCAATTGTGCTACCTGAGCAAGGCCAGGAGATGCGCGAGCCACGGCCACAACCTCTGGCACCTTCCACAGAGCTGCAAACCTGTAGCCTCACCCACGACCACGAACTCCAGAGACTGAGACACTTAGTGCGCTGGAGTATTTGGGGTTTGTGACGCTACAAAAACCTCGCCCGGCGGTGCCAACTTTTGGATAAGCTGAGGCAGCCGGACACACCTCGGATGTGGATGTGAATCTGCAGCTGTTGATTGAATCAGCAGGTGACCACAGTCTCTCTGATGACCCTCTCCCCGATGTCCCTTTCCCTTATGTTCCTCTGCCCGATGTCCCTCTCCCTGATGACCCTCTGCCCGATATCCCCCGCCCCGAGGCGTGCCCGGATGGCTCAGTAGGCAAGGAGTGAACCTGTCCTCATGTTGCAGAGGAGGCGGTGGTTGTTGTGTTCGGGTCAAGGTCGGGTTCTTGTCTTGTTTGTTTCCTTTGTTCTAATCAATTTATCTCAGGGATTGATTATTACTCGCGTCGCGTGGTTTTTGTATCGCTCTCGGTTTGTTTTATTTATGGGTTTTGTACTGCTTTTATTTTGATTGGTTGTAGATTGTTCATAGTATTATGGGACATCGGGCGTGCAGCGTGTTTGCAACTCCTGGCGTGTAATGAACCTCCTTGTGATGGTGTTGAGGCTGAATGTATTGTGTGCTTACACACGAGGCTGCTCAGGCCCAGCACAAACTTTCGTCCCTTTCTACGGTGTATACTCCACTCCTCCCTTGTCGCCGAAAATGCGAGAGAAGACCCCTTTCTGTTTCCCCGAATTTTCATGCTGAAAGAAGGTCACCTCTGACAGCTGCCGACTTAAACATATCAAATTACACCATCCTGAACAAATTCAAGTTGCAAGCCAGAAGAATCTGATTATTCGCAGCGCACCCTGACGCGTTGAACTCGCTCAGCATTGTGAATTCAATGCTCACAAAGTTTCAGTCAATGACTTGGATCCGTTTCCCTACCTTGACCACGTTGCTAACATCGCATACTCGGAGTCTCAACCATCACCACCTCCTCTGCCGCCGACGGAAACATACCCCGTCGCCGGCGCTCAACTGTGCGATTACAATGCTGAGCGATGGCAAAGCAACACTCACTGTTGCCTTGAGACGAACCTACAAAACAATCCCTACTATCCGTTTGCAATGCCTAAAGAGTACATATATATCCAGTGTGGGGTCAAGAAGAAGGGCATGAAGACGTACTATGACAACCTGCAGAAGGAAGCAAACACTGCTCGGATATTCCCAAGCTTCAAGAACGGGGATGGTGTCCAGAAGCTTCTGGCTACCATGCCAGATGACCAGGCTCTCAGGCAGTGGGAATGACACACTCTCAAGAATATGAGATGGAATGACAATTACCAACGCCCTACCAAATAGTGGAGTCGAGACATCATCAAAGCATGAGATGGTTGATGCGGCAGCCAGCCTACACGGAGCATCTGATTTACGCCCCTCAGCGTTGCCTTAACAGCGATATGCCACCAAAACGCGTCTATTCTGAAATGCACACTGTGGATTGGTGGTGGGAGACACAGGTAAGCAGAGATTCTGGAGGATAATAACGTGCTAATCGATGTGTACACAACGCCCAGAGTGGGGAATACACTGGTTCCTTGGTTCTTCATGTTCGGCAGAACACATCTCTAGAATTTTCCTGGCGACAAGAAAGAGTGGCCTGTATATATGACAATTGGCAATTTATCATCAAAGATCCGCCAGATGTCCTCAAAGCACAGCGTCGTAATGGGAGCTCTCCTACCGATTCGCATCAAGAACGGCACTATTCCTCAGAAACACCTGGATAAGCAGCGGCAAACACAATGAGAGGTGCTGAAGGATGTACCCTGGCGGGTACTCCACCCAGTCACCTTTAAACAATATCCCAACGCCGAGAGTGGGTACTACAACGTTCTCTGTGCAGATGGCAACCTCAGGCCTTGCGAACAGGTTTTAGCAACATGGCTTGCCGATTGCGCAGAGTATAGTGACCTACATTATCTCGAGCGGCATGTCTGTTTTTGGTGCGAGTGTTCAAAGAATGAACTTGGAGATTATGTGTCTCCTGACAAGCAACACCCCCGGTGGGATTGCAACCTATAGAGAACGCTCCGCAATGCCAACACCAAGGCAGCCAAAGCGGAAATCTCGTCGCACCATGTTCACTGAGGATTCAGCGTGTGTCGACATATTCCCTGTATTGTGAGCAACCTCTCTAAGCCCGACCTCCTCTATACAATGCAGATTGGCATGCTTGACAACCTGCAGAAGTGGATTTTCCACTTCATGATGAAGCATGAACCGCTCGACAAGTACAATGCGATCTGCTTACCCATGCCTGCTTTCCACGACCTCACACCAAAAAATACGTCATTTGAGCTACTTGCTCAATGCAATGAGAAGGAGGTGAAGGAAATGAGTCGGTACTTGCATCGAGTTGTATCCCAATATCTACAATGGGGAAGCCCCACTCGGCATCCCATATTCAATTGTGCAATTGACTGTACACTGGCATTGTTAGAATTCTTTATGTATGCTCGAAATAAATCCCACGATCATGCAACATTGAGCTACATGGCGGATGCCTTGCATGGTTGTTATATCTTCAATGATGTTTTCTTACTCGAGCGACCCGGCAAATATGTGAAGGCTATAGCTAATGCCCTGAGAATGGAACTCGTGAAGAAGCGAAAGGTAGACGAGGAAACAAATGTGGATCCTTGGACGCCGTCCACGAAGCAGCGCGAAATGAACGCCTGGCTGGAGTATATCAGGCACAAGATGGATATTTCCAATCAGTTAGATGCCGAGTTTAACTTTCCGATGATTCACGTGATGTCTCATTGGGGAGAACAGATTCGTCGATACGGAGCCTTGCAACAATATTCTTCCGACACACATGAACATCCACATAAAACGAACCACAAGAACAGTTGGAACACTTCCAATCACAATCTCAACAACCAGGCACAAGGAATCACCTGTCCGCGTCGTATTCGCTGCTTCGAAATCAGAGAGCTCAATCTCCAAGCTCTTGCCCAGCGTTTGGAGATCAGCGCTGCCGCCTGCAAAGTCTTCCCTTCTGGTGCTGATCGGGCAGCCCCCTGGAGATCCCTGTTATATGCGAAGCCTGGATTCATGGGACCCCAAAATAGCCGTGACGGAAAGCATCCTGATGCTATAATGAAAGACTTCAGAGCATTACTCGACAATACGCAAGATGCAACACACTGTGTGGCGATATACAGCGCCATGCAGGAGTTTATCAAGTATAAGAGTTGTAATAAGACAAATATATTGGATGAACAACTGCACACAATGGAGCTCAGTATTTCCCATGGTATTGAGATTCAAGTTGAGGGTTGAGATGGTGAACACATATCTCAGATGCGTCGATGAACAGGGAGCCAGAGCTGGAGCAGAGGGGATCGACGAAATTACTGGGTGTGGGGAAAGCAACTCCCGGGGAGGTGTTATGGCGCGCTGAATGGGCGTCTTCCGTGGCAACTGGAACGACTTTTCAAAATCACGCTCCAAAACGAGGATGGAGCTTTTGTTGAGTACTGGTTAACCCTGGTGCTCACGACAATAACTGAAAACTCGTGTAACTTTGATCCCATCTCGAAATATGTACAGGTGAGAAAAGCCATGGCAGCCATTGCTTTGCATGTTTTCAGCATGGGAAACATTGTCGGCTGCGCACATGTAATTCCAGCGACAGCTAATTGTAGTTAGACAGGAGATGGACGGAACGAGCGATGGATTGTCAATAGCCACATAGATCTGGTGACTTGGAATGATGTGTATAATGAGCAAAGCGAGAAGGGCATTGTGCACAAAGGTAGAAGGAACGCCAGGAGAGATTTTCGCAGCGCCCTCCATCGCATTGCAATCCCGATGCATGCGTGTACTCAATGAACCCATTCCGACGTATGGTCACAGTTGGCCCCAACACCAGAGTGTTTGTTTAAAATCGGAGACTGACAGAGCGAGAAAAACCGGAGAAAAAGCGATCGGAGGGCGATATGCAACGCGACGTGCGGTATTGAGACCGGGTGCGCAGTAATCCGCTACCGGGGTTTCTGTGACTGAGCCTTTCTGTCCGGACGGAAAAATTTTTTGCTGATGCCCTCGCCAATGCTTCCAAGTGCTTCCAGATTCTCCCAGACCCCACTGGAGCTTTGCACAGTGCTCTCAGACTCTGCAAGAGCATTCTCACATGTTCCTGAAAACACCTGCACTGAAAGGATGAGTGTTCAGGATGTTAAGAAATTTCACAATTCAGATAGTCACATTTTGGAGCTGTGGAGACCACTGCCCAGGTCTCCAGCAGACTTGGTGTCGTATTCTGACCCCAGTGGTTCTTACAGTGCAATAACCAGAAGGCACTTCATCGATCATATTGGTCTGTTACAGTCACAAGCTTTGCTAAATCATAATATCGCATCTATTATGTCAGTCTCACTATATATATACATTCGGAGATACAGAGATAATGGACATGGACACAGTGACAGGCAGTATATATTGGGAATACCCTGGGGTAGATAGACATCATCTCAATATACGAAATACACACTCTATTAGCCAGTTTGGAGAAACGCGTGGAATCTGTGACAGAGTTAATTTAAGGATGTACCTTGAGGCCGTGTTTGTGCAAGGTTGGAGATACATTTCGAGGGTGAGATGGAGCAAGTCTGGAGATAAACTTCATTGCCATGATGGAGGGAACGTAGCGATGTACTCTGAGATCGTGATCGAGCGATTTTGGAGATGCACTTGCAGGCCGTGATTGTGCGAACCTGGAGATGCACTTGCAGGCCGTGATTGTGCGAATTTGGAGGCCATGATCGAGCGAATTTAGAGATAGACTCTAAGGCCAGAATGGAGCGAGTTTGGTGACGTACTCCAAGGCTGTAATCGAGCTAGTCTTCAAATGGACTTGGAACGCTCTGATCGTAAGCACTTGGAGGGCATCATCATGCGACTTTAGAGATTCACTTGGAGGCTATGATCGAGCGAGATGGAGCGTATTTGCAGGCGGTTAATCTGGAGGTGTAGTTGGGGAGGGAGGCGCCACGGGAGCTGAGACGGTATTCATTGGTTAACTGGAAATTGTGCTAATGTAGAGATATGAGTACAACAGAGTCTGCTGAGAGATGAGAGACTGGCTGGGAGCGGGCGACAGTCGGTGTTAGGATGATGCAGTAGGTGGTGTATGCAGCAGTCAGTGTATGCTCTACATGGTGTATGCGGTACTTGGTGTATGCTCTACTCGGTGTATGCTGTACTCGGTGTATGCTGTACTTGGTGTTAACTCTCGATCATTGCATGGAGAGATAGAGATGTATTACTAAACTTCATGTTCTCAGGTGATGGTAGAGTTGAGGACAAGAAAGAGAGAGATGAGAGGAGGGTGGACATGTAATGGCAATCATGATGAGGTTCTCGCCTCTGGCACAAGAGCTGTCCAGGGCCGGGTTATCGCCAAACTTATATAGAGGACTCGCGATAATCTTACCTATCAACTACTCTATTATATTACCACATCCACATGTGCAACCGTATCTTCTCATATACCCTCATTGGTGGCCTTATACGGATTTACGGCCTTACACTATTATCGCTCTTAATCAATTCAATTCGTTTCATTCACCGGATGTCCCAATTTTACTGCTTTCGGTGTGTCGCCACAAAGTCATGTGTGTCCTCCCAAAACATGCCTCCAAAGAAGTTTGGCAGAACTCAATTGAGCTGTAATGGCACCCCCTGACCCGAGGCCGGGTAAGTGTCAATGTATAATGATCGCCCAGTACGACACTTAGATCAGTATCGAATATCCTACCACTATACTCTCCATCTATACTCACTCACTCTCGTATGCAACCATATACCATCTCATACGTCTGTGGCAGGATGTAGGCGTACGTGGCCTTACAGTATATTCGATATTCAGTTGTCAGATACTTTTCACGCAGGAAGATATACGAGTTTTACCACTATTGTCAAAACCCGACACAATCGACAGGAAACGAATAGCTTGAACGCCAATTCTGCCGTCAATCATCTACTATGCCTCTTAAGAATGCTGCCAGAGGTCCATTGCGCTTGGCTAGTATACGTTCAAGCACAGAAAACCTACGATCGTCTCTCGGCTGAGTAACCCCTGTTCTCACCCGAGGAGCCTCCATACTTGCAGAGGATGAGATCCACGATGAGGACAATCACCACCACGAAGAAAACTCTGCCAACATGGAAGATGACATGAGCAATGGCCTAGGCAACAACCTGAGCGATGTCCTAGGCCACAGTCCCAGTGAGCCCGAATCTACCACACAATCCGAGATCGCGTCAATGCGAAAGCTGATGGAGTAACAGCGGGAAATGCTCAACAATGCCATTCAACAGAATGCTCAACTATGTGTGTAGAAAGCCGAGCTGATGGAAACAAACAGGGAATACCGCAGAGAGTCTATTCGACCCGAAGCAACGAAAACGAAGATCCTCAATATGCCCTATGCAGAACAGTACTGCGGCGGAGCAACAGAGCTCGATAACTTCCTCGACACCTTACAATCAAACTTTTAATCTCATGAACACATATTCCCGCATGGATATCCTGACAAAGTCAAATATGCAGCCAGCCTTCGCAGCATGTGGAACAATGACCCGGACCGGGCACAGAGACAGACACAGAATACCGATCCAGCAGACTGGCTACGAGACATATGGAGAGACTCGGATCCCGATTTGGAAGACTTCGAGGACTTTTCGGCAGAGATGCAAAAGATGTATCGCGACAAGGACTGAAAACTCGTCGCGGCAATGAACTGTATAAACGACTTCCTCCAAGGAGCGAATGACCCGGTGAGTGTCTACGCAAAGAGAATCAAAGCAAATTGGAGAGCAGCGGGATAGCTCCCGCAGGACAACAAGAACCGTTACGAAATCAGCTGGGAGCGTACTACGACCAGGACTTAAGTCCAGGATCAAGCCTTTGACCCCAGAGAACGCAAGATTCAACTCTATGGAAGAGCTTTTCGACCACACCGCCTATTCAGATGTCTAGCCGGACGTCAAAAAGCCTCGACCGCAGCAGCCACAACAACAGCACAGGCAGTCAGGAGAGTCCTCATCTCAACTAGGCGGCAAGAAACGCAACTTCCGAGAATCCATATCCGAGGCAGTCGAAGCACCGAAGCCAGCCAAGTCAAAGTCGGACAAGGATGATAAACGCACTCCAGTGCCTTGGGTCTCGCCAGTGCTCTACAAAACTTAGAAGTCGGAAGAAAAATGCATACACTGTGGATCACCGAACCATAAAACATTCCGTTGAACGAATTATACACGCGCCAACTCCCCCGTATCCTTGTTCCCCCAGCAGACGGAAAACAAATCAAACACCAGCGCTCCTTCGATAGTCAACAACCAAAAAACCTAGCCTACCTCTCTTGGTACCTAGCTCGGCGGGAGAAGGTTGAATGGGTGCTTGGATTGCAGTCACTGGGTACGAGGGTGTGGATGGCACCATTAGAGGAAATTCAACTGCATTGGATTTCACTAAGGCCTAGGGTTGTCTTAGAGGGCCCGAAAGCTCTCATGTCAAGTCATTCTGTGTGTGGAATGGCATGACCAGATTCATCGCACATTGTCCACGAAGTGCAGATACAAGATCACTACGGAGTATTGCAGCAACTACGAGCACTCAGTGATTGCGACACTACAAGCATCTTTACATCTCCACAACTTCTCAATAGATTTGGACTACCCCACGAAGCAGGGCATATCACCACTGATGCCCATGACAGTCAGGTGATCGCGCATGCGAGGGAGAGCCGCAAAACGGTGATGACAGTCCAATATATGGATCATTCCGCCCAGGTCCACGAACCGGAGGTGCTAGTCCTCCCAATGAGGGCATATAGTATAGTACTGGGATTACCTTGGTTCAAAACCTGCAAGTCGGAGATCGAGTGGGCCACCGGTCGATTAACTTCTTTAAGAACCCCATGTGTCCATGGGGAGGCGCTCAGATCACGTATGTTAGTGCAGTGGCACAGAGATTGGGATGACGAAAGTACTAACGTACAAGTGCCAGACATCGGTGGGTGTACACCGACGATCAACTTGACGTCGGAGATTCCTGTGGATCCCAATGGGAATCCATGGGAGAGCTTTGAGGACAGTCCTACTCCAGATATCGAAATACCCGGAGCAACCACATTCGAAGATCTCTCAGGTAGCGATGAGACCATTGTCACATTCACCCTACCAATTGGGGAATGCAGAGGACTGCTGGGAGCGACTATGGGGGTTACCAATTTGGAAAATCCAGGTGAGATTGAGACTATGAACCCAAAGCGCTGGACGAGCGAGCAGGGAGCAGTGGCGGTAGTTGCGGCACAACTGTGTCCTCGGATCCTTGAATGACTGCTACCGGCTGGCCGAGTCACAATGGGAGTTCTGGACTAGTGGGGTTTGGCTCGTTTCTGGGAGAACCGCTTGCCCTGCAATTCTCGGGCATTCCATCCCATCATCCCAAATCCCAAGGGGAGATAGAAGGCTAACACGCGGTGGCCGGATCATGTACTGTACCTACTGATGATGGAGGTCGTATCCTCGTGAGATACAAGGACTGTGTGGACGTATTCAATAAGTATAGGGCAGAGACTCTTTCACCGCACCGGCCAATTGACCACACCATTGACCTGGAACCAGGCATCAACATGCCATATGGCCGAATCTATAATCTTTCGGAATTCGAGTTGAAAACTTTCATGGCCTAGACCGAAACAAACCTAGCCAATGGATTGCTCCAGTGATCATCATCGCCAGCGGCAGCACTGATCTTATTTGCGAAGCAGCAGGATGGTGGCCTACGACTGTGTGTGGACTACATAGCTCTCAATAGAGCCACAGTGAAGAACTGATATCCTCTTGCACTGATATCAGAGATGCTTGACAGGTTGCGTGGAGCTCGGATCTTCATGAAACTGAACCTTTGGAATGCCTATCACCTCATCCGAATTAAGGAAGGCGATGAGTACAAAACCACGTCTCTCACCCTGTACGTTCAGTTGAAATATCAAGTCATGCCGTTTGGGTTGAGAAACGCACCAGCTACATTCCAAGTTTATAATGATGACTGTTTACGGCCTTTCATTGACAACTTGGCTGTGTGCTACCTCAACAACATACTGATACACTAGATCAATGAGGAGGAGCACGAAGACCCGGTACAAAAAGTGCTGGAACTCCTACAACAACTAGGCCTCTCTACCAATGCCGTGAAGTGCCATTTCGGAGTCACAGAAGTCGGCTTCCTCGGGTTTGTCATTAGCCCCGATGGGATCGGCATGGACTAGGAACTCATAGTAGCGAACAAAGATTGGCCAACCCCGGACTCCGTGCGGGACATGCCAGTGCTAGTTGAATTCATGAACTTCAACCGTCAGTTGATCAGGAAATATTCAAAGGTAACAACACCAATATCATACTTCCTTAAAGCAAGCAGAACAATCCAGGACGCTGAAACAGCTCAGATGGGAATGGACTCGGGATGCCAAACTTGCGTTTCGGAAGTTGCAAGGGGTATTGACCGACGCACCAATTCTCAACCATTTTGATCTGGCAAAGCTGATTATTCTGCAGAGCAATGCAAGCAGCTTCGCCATACACGGGTTTCTCAACCAGTATGACGGTTTCGGGATTCTCAGACCGGTCAACTTCTACGCTCCAAAATGGACAGGTGCCGAACAGTACAACGACACGTACGATCGGGAGATCTAGGCCATCGTGGAGACTATGAAGCAATGGCGCCACTACCTGGAGGGAGCGAATCATAAGGTCCTCATACAATGCGACCATAAGAACCTCGAATATTTCTAAACATCAAAAGTGCTATCCCAGCGGCAGGCTAGATGGGCGGAGATCCTCTCTTCTTACGACTTCGCTATCGAACACCTGGCAGGCAAGAAGAACCCAAGAGACGTCCCATCGAGAAGACCCGACTATGAGATCCGCTATGAGCATATGACGGCAAAGCTCTTGGCCACCTTAGCAGTGACCACCATCACCGAATCATATGAAGACCTTCTACCGGAAATCAAGGCAGCCCAGGAGACGGAATATTTAGCCACAGAATTATGGCCGACCTTGGTCGATGTTTCAACCGCAGATGATAGCCAATGGACAGTCATCGACGGAGCTTTGACCTACGAGAGGAGGATATACGTGCCCGCGGCACTCCCCAGTGGAGTGATGTCCCTTTCCACGGCAACCCCGAATATGGTCACTTTGGAGCAATGAAGACAGCCATGCTAGTATCCCAAGATTTTTACTGCCCTGGGATGGAGTCAGGTATATGGAAGTACGTTGCCGGCTGCGAGTTGTGCCACTGAATCAAAGCACTGCGTCACACACTCTCTGGACTCAACATGCCTCTGTCACCACCTTCTCTTCCCTGGGAGGGACTCACCATGAAGTTTGTTACCGACTTGGCAGAGTCAACGGCATCAGGATACTCCGGGATCTTGGTAATCGTCGACCGTTTGAATAAAATGGCGATCTACCTCCCCTGCAGAAAGGGCATTGACTCCCCAGAGCCAGCCCAAATGTTCTTTGAACACGTGATCTCCAAACGAGGCCTACTGGATAATATCACCACCAATCGCGGCAAAGAATTACCTGGTTGATTTTGGAACATAGTTTGCTCCCACCTCAGAATCAATCACCGCCTCTCGACCTCCTTCCACCCGCAGATGAACGGTCAAACCAAACGGCAGAACCAAACCATGGAGCAGTACCTACGATCCTTTTGCAACTACGAGCAAGGACAACTGGGAAGCATTGTTATCACAGGCGGAGTTTGCTCACAACAACTCCATCCACCATTCCACACTGATGACACCCTTCTGGGCGAACTACAATTACCATCTTACAATGCAGTTTAAACCTCCCAAGGACCCCAGTTTAAGATCACAGGTGCAGGCAGATTTGTTGATGGCAGGCGTGGAAGTGACTCACCGGATTCTCCGGGAAAACATATACGGGGCCCAGGAGTGACACACAAAGTACGGCGGCCCAAAAGAGATGTCTTTTGTGGTTGGAGGCAAAGTATGGCTACCGACCAGAAACTTGAAAACATCCAGGCCTTCAAAGAAGCTCAATTACAATCGCACGGGACCATATACGGTAAGTATGATCATCAATAAGGATGATTACAAACAAGACTTACCGAGTACGATGCGGAATCACAACATTTTCAATGTGTCGCTTCTCGATCGCTACACACCGCCAGTCAGCGGTCAGCCACCTTCAGAACCACACCCAATGCTAGTCAAGGAAACAGCGGAATGGGAACTCGACCATATACTCGACTCCTAGCGGCCCTATCGGAAGCTGCATTATCTCGTGCAATGGGCCGGTTACAACTACATACGCACCAGCTGGGAGCCGGCGGAACACCTTAAACACCACCGAGATCTAGTTAACGAGTTTCACCAAAAGCGTCAGGATCGGCCACAGGAGTTGGGGTATAGAGTCGGGTGCGGAGATATGGAGGACACAGAAGCTGATTTGACGTTTCATTGTACTTTGTTTGTTGATTTTCTTCTCTTCTCGTTTGATTGGATTTCGGCCAAGTATAATGGCGTCGGCACGGGTTTTACCACCTACCAATGGAGGTGGAGTTTCCCCGTACACTGAATCCGCAGAATAGTCGCCATTGACTGTACCAATCGGTTGTAGGACTTATGGGTTCGTATGATTGCATACGTAGGATTATTGTTTCATTCTTTGTTTCCTTTCCTTCGTTTCTCTTATAAACTGACTTTGACAGCCCAGGTGGTCTGCGCCTAGAGAGGGGGATAATGTAACGGCGACACGTGACCCGAGGCCGGGTAAGCGTCATTGTATATAGATCGCCCCGTACAACACTTAGATCAGTATCGAATATCTTACCACTATCCTCTCCATCTATACTCACTCGCTCACGTGTGCAACTGTATACCATCTGATACGTCTGTGGCAGGGCGTAGGCGTACGTGCTCTTACATGCACGTCACGGACATCCATGAGAGTGATGACACTCCGCAGGCAGCGGCATCAACAGGCGAACGCACTTGTCCACAGGTGTTACCAGAGGCCAAGATTGACGATGATGATGACGACGACGATAACGATGACCTCCACGATGAGCTTGGAGATCAAGGAAACAAAGATCGCCCGATTGACAACAATTTTGGTGATCTCTGTTATCAAATTAATGACGAGGATCTTCTAGACGTGGCGACTCATAACCGGTTGATGCTGCAAATGCTGCTCGAAAATCAAGCACAGTGGAAAGCCAAACAAACATTTGCACGGGAGAGGATGGCAGCCGAACGAAACCGAACGGCTGCCAACTGGGATCAATGGGCTACCGAATGCGCCGAACTCACCGAACGAACCACTGTATGCTCATGACCAACAATCTACAACATGGGTGACGCAGTAAAGTTCTGCAGTGGTGAACAAGAGCTGGACCGATGTTTGGACGCACTACGCAGGAATGTCAACTCCCACGGCCGCCTATTCCCAAGCGGTGGACCTGAACCCATCAAATAGGCGATTTCTCTTTTGCAGGCCTGGAGTAATCATCAAAACCTGACAGTTAGACAGACGGCGATGACAGACATTTCGGAATGAGTAGGCGACTTATCTGCGGAATTCGACCCATGCCTACAGGAATTCGACCGCATTTCACAGGAAATGGCGCAAGTTTATGGAGATATCGACCGATGACGCGTGGCAGTAATCTCGCTAGTGCAGGGATACATGCAACGTTCAGAAGAATAGGTCAGAGCCTATGTGAATCATTTGAAAGCTAATTGGAGACAGGCTGGGTGGAATCTACAGATGCCCGAAGAAGTCCTCTAAGCAATTGCCTGGGCAGGCCTCCACAACTCTCTCAAGAACACAGTTGGACTGATGACCCCCACTGGGGGCAGATGTGACACCTTCGACGATTTCTTCAATAAGGCCAGGGCCTCGCATATTACACATGTCGAACATTCATAGCCAGAGCAGCAGCAACAATAGCAGCAGCAACAACAGCAGCAACAACAGCAGCAGAAACAGTCTACGGACTCGTCATCCAATGGCGGCAAACCAAGCTATTACCAATCCATCTCCGAGCCTGCTGACACCACAGGCGGCGGCACATCCGGCCAATTGGGATCAAATAAACATGGCAAATCAGGCGTCGGAGCACTATGGTCAGACATATCACCAGCACCATCACTCTCAACGGACATCTTCGAAAGCCAATGGGCTACCCACAATGACTACTACGTGGATCTCCGAACCAAAAGGCGAGCTCCTGCACTAAATACTCACGAGGAGGTAACCCACCGCAGCAGGACCAGACATTAGCTGCAAACAGGGCCAGACGACACCAAAGCAAACGACAGAAGTCCTTCGACACGCATTAACCAAGAAACTCATAGGCCTCTCTAGGCATCTGGCCCACCGGGAGAGGCTCAACAAGGCAGAATTGGGATTGGAGAGGTTGGCAATGCAGACTGTGATGGCTACGATGGACAGCAGACAACTGCATCAGAGCGCTTTGAAGTCAAGGGTGTTGTTGGAGAGCCCAAAAGCTCTCATGTCAAGTCAGTACTTATGCGGCATGTCCAGACCGTTCAGGTCCCATATTATTCACGAGGTTTAAAGAAGTGGTGGAAATTGGGAAATGCAACGGCTGGGAGCTCTCTTCGAGTGTGGCGAGATGGGCATCATTATGTCACCGAGACTGCGAAAACGGCTTGGTCTAGCGGAGTAACCAGCACACATCATGACACTGGGACTCAATGTCCAAGTCATGGCTCACGCGATCGACAGTCGAACTATGGCATCCACGGTTCAGTATATGGAGCACTTATCCCCGGTTCGAGAATCGGTCGTGGTAGTTGTACCTATGTGTAGTGTAAACAACGGGTCCAATGTCCCGGGCCGGTTCCGGGTACGGTTCCACCCGAAACCGGACCGTGGCAACGGGTCTTACCACACGAAAAACCCGGACCATTGGAAATGGGCCGGTTTTGCCACCAAAAACCCGGCAATTCAAGTTCACAATTTTGTCTCCAATTAAGTATTTGAGTTCTGATTGTATCATCACATGATCAGTACGTATATAGTGCAGTTTCAGCCCCTCTTTCACCTCCCGCTGTCAGATTTGCGATCGTACCAATATTCGTTGAGTCGCAATCGAAAACCCGCCAATGTCCCTTAAAATATCGCGTTATTTCACAGCGATTCAACGAATGTTGGTCCGATCACAAATCTGACAGCGGGAGGTGAAAGAGCGGCCAGAACTGCACAATCTGCGTACTAATCATGTCATGATACGATCAGAACTCAAATACTTAATTGGAGCGAAGATTGGAGGAACCGTAAAAATGGAACCACAGTGCGGGTACAACCCGGTCAAAAACCGCGGGTATATGACCTGTCCGGGTAACAAACCCGCTAAGACAACACGGGTCGGGTTTTTGGCTGGGTCTGGAACCGAACCGAACTGTACCACAAGTCAAAACCCGGACCGCTGGCCGGTTTCCCGGACCCGTTGCTAACACTACCCCTCTGGGCTGACGACTTGCTCTTGGGATTGCCGTGATTCCAGTCCATGAATCCTGACATCGATTGGCAACGTTGTCCACTTTTGGCTCTACTAACCCCAGAGGCAGCTGTAATGATGGCAGTGGGCCGGGTAGACCATCGGGATTGCAGCTGGAATGTACCAGGAGCTTCAGCTAGGCAGTAGGCATGTTTCGAAGGAGGTGGTGCTCTCCCAAATATTCAAATTCTTGGAGCAACCGCCTTTTACAATCTACTGGCCAGTGAGCAGATCGTCAGGCCAGTCTTCCTAAGAGTGGGAGATTGTACAGGGCTGCTGGGAGCGACCGTGGAAAACATCACTGATGGTGAGTGAGATAGGCCCCAGGCTCTGGACAGGCGAGCAGAGAGCAGCGGCACCAATGGTTAGAAAGAGGTTCCCAAGGGGAGACTCGTATGAAGGTTTCTGGCTCGCCGAGACACGAAAGGAGTCCTGGACAGCGGGGCTTGGCCCTATTGTGGCGAATCATTTTCAATCCGGTCTCCTGGATATTCCTCCTTAATGCTCCATATCGACTAGGAATTGAGAACTAACCTGCGCAGATGGAGCCGGCAGAACGGCAGAGATGGTGCCTACTGACGATGGAAGGCATATCCCAGCTACATTCAGAGAATTCATGGAGGTATTCATCAAAGCTAAGGCTGCGACACTTCCACCGCCTCGGATAACCGACCATGCAATTGACCTGGCATCCAGCTATAACGTGCCATATGGCCGAATTTACAACCTATCGGAGTTCCAGTTGAGGACATTACTGGATTACATCCAGGCAAACCTAGCCAACGGGTTTATTCAGCGATCATCATCGCCAGCAGCAGCGCTAGTCCTCTTTGCAAACAACAAGAATGCGGTGTTGAGGATTTGTGTGGACTACCTCGAGTTCAATCTGGCGACGGTGAAGAATGGTTATCCACTTCCATTACTCTCAGAAATGCTTGACCATGTTTGGGAGCCCAGGATATTCAGGAATCTGGACCTCCGCAGTGCCAATAACAGCATCCCAATGAAGGATAGTGACGAATACAAGACGGCTTGTTGAACACTTTACGGCCAATTCGAGTTCGGGGTCATGCCATTCGGCTTATCATATGCCCTGGCTACCTTGCCGTCCTACATCAATGATTGCCTACGGCCATACATCGACGACTTCACGGTATGCTACCTCCACAACATACCCATCTCATCGACAAATGAGACGGAGCAGGAGGGGATATATGTGCCTAGTGCTGCTCCGACTGAAGGAATTCAGCCGGTTTTGCAAAGGTGAAATGTGCCAATTTGGGGTTTCAGAACAATGTTTTCTGGGGTTTGTTATCTCTGCTGAGGGAGTCGGCATGGAATCGGACCCGATCTCCACAATCAAGGACTTGCTGACACCAAAGTGAATTAAAGATGTCCAGGTGCTCCTCGGATTCATGAACTCCTACCGAAGTTTCATCCCGAAATATGCCAAGGTGACTCTTCCACTGACAGAACTACAAAAGAAGACAGATAATGCTGGCGAGCTACTGAAAGGCCAACCTCTATACCAGATGTCAGAAAACAGTGGGAGACTCAAATGGGAATGGATGCGGCAAGACGAATTGGCGTTCCGGAAACTGAAAAGCAGTTTCACTGACACACCAATCCTCCAGCATTTCGATGCGGCCAAGCCCATCATTCTCCAAACAGTGGCTAGTGGATTTGCGATTGCCGGCATTCTCAATCAGTACGATGTTTCGAGATTCTCAGGGCAGTCAATTTCTACTCCCGGAAGTGCTCTCCAGCCGAACAGAATTACAACACTTATGGTCGGGAGCTATGGGCTATTGTGGAAACACTAAAACAGTGGCGGCATTGCCTCGAGGGCGCAAATTACACACTCTTAATTCAGTGCGACCACAACAATCTCGAATACTTCCAGACAGCCAAAGTACTCTCCAGTAGACAGGCCAGGTGGTCAGAAATTCTTTTGGCTTATGACTCTGTCATCGCGCACCTGGAAGCCAGCAAGAACCAGGCCGCTGGCCCATCCAAACGACACGACTACGAGGTCGGCTATGAAAGGCCTGTGGCACGACAATTGGCAACCATCCCAGTGGAACCATACGACGAGCTCATATTAGCAATTATCGTGGCCCAGGCTTCGGGCCCTTTGCTGGTCGAAGTCTCGGCGAAGCTTGTCAACCGATCAATGATACCTGGCACAGACACCCCCAAAGATGAGAGCCCATGGAAAGGCGTTGCGGGAGTCTTGGCTTACGAGGAGAAGATAGACGTTGCAGCGACCGATTCTATATACAGAAAAGTGATAAGTCTATTCCATTACAACCCTGAGTCCGGTCATTTTGGACCTTTTAAGCCTCCTGAGCTGGTATCTAGGGATTTCTACTGGCCAGCAATGGACTTGCGTGTACGTAATTATGTCAGTGTTACGGGGGTATTTTAAGTCCCAGTTTCAATACAACATTTATTAGACTAAATACAGCCGCCTATCCCCTTGTCCTTCCTTCCTCGTCTTCCCACACTCAATCTCTTATTCTTCTAACAATTCGAGCTTGACCACTCTTCATCGTCCGTCCAAGGTCGCTCATGGGACCACTGTTTGTAGGGCAATAACCCGGTAATGTTGTACCTGTGCACGTCCTACCCGATACAACTTATAATCGCTAATAGCAAATAGTGGCCAGAGATGTGGGTAAAACCCCGTTCATTGCAGTGTAAGATGGCTTCGCCAATTGTTCCGACATGTTGTTGGTGTGCGTACTGAGAACATGTTGGTCTCCAAGAACACATATAGAGCGTTTTCACGAAGTGAGAATATGGAAGTATTCTTGAAGTTTTGGTAGAGAGAATTCTTAATAATATTTCAAGGGGTCCTTCGCTGGTAATGTCTGACTGTGGATTGCTGCTAGAGCTTGGTTCTTCTCATTGTCAGGGACGATGTGAGCTGTTTATAATTGGTAACACAGGTCAAGCTGGCCTTCGACTATCCGTGATGACACCATTATTGCATGATGGCTTATCTTGGGAACATCTGAAGTGCCCTGTTGACAGCGCCACAAATTCCCCTAGGTTATCCTGTTCATGCATGAGCCGTTTTAAGACATTGCGTCCACTCTCGGGCAGTCCTCATGATGATGATATCAAACACAAATAATGACAGCTCATAACCTCGTGTTCGACATCTGGCTTCGCATTTGTTCAGTAGCTAGATCATCTGACGACCTTAGTTTTATCAGTACTTATCGCAATATAATATTAATACCTCTTCACTATTAATTGCCTCGCCGTTAATTTTGCTGTTCGGCATTGCGTCAGAGATTTAATTGGCGACCAACTGATACTCCACTAGTGTAGATTATGACACCTCGATCACCTTGCAATGCATGCGGTCTTAATTCAATAAGCCGGTTTGCTTCTGGCCTCATATCTTCACCCAATGTTATTAATCGCGTAGACACTGCATGCTTAGATCTCGACCTTCCGTAGACTGGGGAGTGCCGCAAGTGCTCTCACCTCTTTGCGTGTGAGCTAGCAGTTCCCTCGTACTCGCATATTGCAATAACACCTGCTGTGGATGATGTTCTGTGAGATCGCAACTTAACTATGCATTGTCTTACTAAACAGGGTTTGCTAGGTGTGGCCAATAATTATGCGCACTGCTGAGGATTTTTCACTTCCCAGTAATGGCGACATAATTCCATCATCATAGTTGAATCCGCTAGTGCAACCATAGTCTTCACTAATTGATCGACACGCGGCTGATGTAAAATCCCGCTAAGGATCACTTGACTGACAACCATGTTCAAGTATTCGCAGGTAGGTGTTTTGCATTTCACCACGTAACGATTTGTCACATGTACCTGCTCCATTCAAATATGTATCATTACCGCTGCTAAAGGAGAACCCCTAACAGTCAGCGGCTGCGAAGTATGCCACAAAATCAATGCACCTCAGCACGCCAGGTACGGGAACAACATGCCCTTGGAGACACCATCATGGCCATGGGAAGGCGTCTCGATGGACTTCGTCACTGACTTACCAGAGTCAAAGTCATCAGGCTACACCATGATTCTCGTCATCATGGACCGACTGACAAAGATGGCAATCTACTTACCGCGCCGAAAGGATATTAACTCGCCGGAATTGGCCAGGGTCGTCTTTCAACACCTCATCAACAAGTTAGGCGTGGCGGACGGCATCGTTACAGATCACGGCACCCAGTTTACAAGCCTATTCTGGACCCGGGAATGTACCACTGAGAGATCCACCCTAGGTTCTTAATCAATAAAAGCCCTTAATAACTTCCGGACTAATAAAGAGAAGAATGATTAAAGCTTCACTCAGGATGCGTATAGGATTATCACCAAAGGTAACAAGGTGACTTTTCCGTTCTCTGCTCCCGAAAGATAGTATTGACTAGAGAGTATCATCTTTACGCTATTAATGTACTGGAGCACACGATTCAACAGTACCCTACGCAGGAGATCCTCTGAACTAGCACACTATCGTGCTCGTCCTCAGACTCCCTTCGGACTCCAGTGTATCGGCCCAGCAACCAGCACGTATAGCCAAGGATCGACTGTCCTCAAGTGCAACGACTCCAAGTATCGACTTGTCTTGTAAGAAACAGCAAAGTAGTTTCGCCTCAGCAGAAGGAGTAGGGCCGACTCAAGAGTATCCTCCAAACGACCACGTTTATTCGGGCTGGTCCTTCGGACTCTAAAGTATCGTCTTGCTCTCTTCCATATCAACGACATTCTTCAACACAGGCACTAATAATAACCAAGTATACAGAGTGATGAGGTGTATCCGTGATATAGAACTGAAGAGGAACATACAACTATGGACTTCAAAGGAGAAGTATCCTCATTGACTTCAATACAGAACTAATAGATATTACACGAGAATAAAGTTAAGGCTTAACCTCCATCTCAAGAAGGCCAAGAGGTATCCGTAGATAATCTGAACGTAGATTGTATATTCAATGGAATGTTATCGATGTCCATCCTCGATGTCAGTATCGCAGATATATATCAGACGATCCACACCCATAACAATCCTAAGACTGCCAAAGCCTGTTTGGGAGTTCTCATACGTAACTGCTTTGTCATCGTTGCTTTCTACCATCGATGGTCAAGTTCTAACTGTCATGAGTATCAACTACGTCATCAAGGTAATGAGCTCGTATTGCGACACTATTGCTATTGGTGATACCTCGTATGAATACGAGCTTATCTGAAGCCAATGATCAACTAATAGGTTTGTGTCACCAAGAGGCTGTGAGAGTGCCCTATCATATACCCACCGGGTACATAACTGTTTAATGATTGCGGCAAACGCCAGAACACTTGATTTGACTACGCTTAATTGGAGCCAAGTATACTGTATTCTGAAACTGAGTTGTTTTGCCATATATTAAACGGAGGGCATCCCGCACCACTTAGGACATATGAATCGTGAGTCCCATTCGCACCAGACAAAGAAGGTGTGGTCCAAATATGGGTTGATTCGTATAAGTCCATTCGGTCGACTGAGCTCCGATATCGATCATTGGATATTGACTTATTCCGTATATGACTCTGTATATCTCGAGATGTCACAATGGTTTGATGTTGATGACACCTCATCTCCCCGAGGACTAAACCATTGGAGCATAAAACAATAGTCTTTTGCTCGGCGTCTAGGAATAAGGTTTCCTGCCGATAAGGAATGATCATTGACAGTAGAGATTATATGACAAATAACGACTTGAAGATAATACACATCTTGTTTGCGCTCGGCTCGATCACTGTCGTTGGTCGATTGATGTGAAGGTAGGGTAATGTAAATATTACCAATAGGTGGACAGATCCGGAAGGTTGATCCAATTAGGAAGTTCGAATGATACTTCATGAGTTCGGATTGAGTACATCTGCAACAACTCTAGTCTCTGTCAGAAGCACCCAGGTGTTCTGGACGGCTCTGACGGCTCTGGCGGAACCTCGTATCCACTGACGGAGAATCAGACGCAACACATCGCCCAAGCGACGGGCCACGTTGCATACCTCCCTTGCGGTGGCTATTATACCATGCCTCTTATTCTTGCGACGCATCGCGTTGTATATTACGCTCGCCGCTCCGGCGTCAGAATTCCTTTACTTTGCGTCCGGAATGTGGTGAGGTATACGCACCATCAGAACCACATGTATGTTACACTCTTCGCAGGGGTTGCAGTTACGCAGTAGCCGTTTACACAACGCCTGGCGATGTTAATGCCTTTCTTCGGCTGATAGCCACATGCCGCACTCTAATTTACGTTTAGCTTTGAGATTTGTCACTTATTGCAATACAGTCTTCGCTTCGGATACATCGCTTGCCGTTGCATTTGCTTCGCCCTTATCGTATTTTACATGTCTGAAATTTACTGTCCATTCTTCACACTCTCTAGTACTATGCCCTCAGTCCTCCACATTCTGCGTTGATCCATCATCAGCTTGCGATGCTACGTCTTCCTCATCCGCATCGTCGCCATCCTCGCCCTCATAACAGTCGACATTTCTGGTTCCCAGGTCAAACCTACTATGCCCTCAGTCCTTTATATTCTGCTTTGATCCATCCTCGGCTTGCGATACTTCTTCCTCCTCATCCACATCTGCATCATCGCCATCCTCGCCCTCATACCCGTTGACATCACTGGTTGCCATGTCAAACCTCTCGAGTTCAGTAGCGGCCCGTCGTCGCCGGCTGGCAGTGGGGATGGCATCACTTTCGTCACCTTCATCTTCGAAATCGCTGCTGCCCCTTGGCATCCCGAAATGCAGTTCGTCATCCGTTCAATTGTTGTCTATCAGGATGTTTGAGTCAGTGCTTCCGATCTCAGGTTCCTCAACCGCCACTTCGGAGGTCAAATAGTCAAGAAGAATAGCATTGTCAACACGCGCTGCTTCCACGCTGATCACCACGGCAGGCGTTGAGTTCTCCGCCTGTTGGATCCGACGCTTGACTGTGGCAAGAGTGTTGTTATACACCCTCTGCTGGTAGCTCTCCAGTAGTGTGTTCCAGGTATTCATCAAGAATGTATACGTGTCTGCAACGCCAGGCGAGGTTATCAACTTGCGACACGTTACAGCGCAGCAGGATACAATCTTACCACCATCATTCTTGCAGTTGAAGTAGTTCGAGCGATCAGGTGTGTCCGCTTTCACCTTTGACTTGGAAGCTTTCAGATGAACACCTTTGTTCTTTTGCCACTCCAGGAGAGCATGGCGCAATGCGGTGCAGCTAAACATGATCAGTGGCGAGGGTATATGACCGTCCTTGTCGTCAATCATGGAATTATAAAATCCATCAGCATACTTACCGCGGTTATTCGCTCGATGATAAAATTTGATGTAGATAAACCGCTGGATTGTTTCCGCCAGAAAGTAAAGTGGACGGTAGCCATTCAGTAGCAGCTTTCGACTCTCTCTGCGTTGCATTTGGACTGTGTACACCACCTTCCACACGCTCTGCTATAGGAAAAAGATACTTATTGTCTGCCAGAAGGGAATCAATGAATTCCAAACGCTCTGCGGTGGATTCCAAGCGGTGGAGCTCATAAAGATCTGCTATGTCGTCCCTTGTTGATTGAATACAATGGGATTGAACCTTATCGACTTGTGCGCGATCCTGGTACAAGTTTGAGCGTGTAATATCCAACGTGGGCCGTTGCTGCAGCATACCTCTTTCAAGATCTCCTTTGTGCGTGCCTCAAATGCTGTCGACCAAATGTTGTTTTGCTGCATTGCGGTGTTCCAGTATGTCTCTATTATCTACCAGTGTGGGGCTTCAGCTAATGTTCTCGCAACGCGGCGCGTTGCACAACTTACCATCTCCAAGTCGCTTGCACTCATAGACGGCCGTCTGTTCTACATGTACAGCTTCAGGAGCCTGCCCGTTGAAAATACAAGACCAGTCATGTCGGAGTGACCAAATCGATGGATGCTGTGACTTCCGGAGACCACTGATCGATGTGTAGACACCGCCTGCGGTTGCAATTGCCTCTGCCTCTGTCTGCGATTCCTTTCTGTAGCTCGCGTTCGCAGCGGATTTGTAATGATCGCGCGGGCTTCTGGATTCGGGATGGGGGTAGGCAGGTTTTCAAGACCGCTGAGAGGAGTGGGAGTGCTAGCAATGCCGGATGAGGGGCTGGATACGATGCGACGCGTTGAGTCTGTCTGTGTTATTCCGCTGGGTACTGGTGTGTTACGACTGCTGGTACCTGGCGTGGAGGTTGGAGTAATTACTGACCGTCGCTGTGTAGCGGACGGGGTGAAAATCACGCGTTGAGTGATATCTGCAACACGAGAATTGTTCAGCGAAGATGAGGGGGTGGAATTCTGACCTTGGATTGTGGAGGCTATGGAACTCCCTCGTTGAGAGGAATCCCTCTCACCAGCTGGTACTGAAACGCGTCTCTGAGCAGGGGGAAGTTGAGAATACCCCGATGGCCCACGCGTTTGTTGATTCTGACGATTAGAAAGACTTTGAACATTTCGTACGACTGGAGACGTGACAGGGTGAGGGCTTTTGGAAAGCATCATCCGATATGGATGTTCGACGTTAAGTCTGTGGGAATAATATCCTCTGCATGCATATGCAACAGCAGGCGAGGTAGACTGCTATTTGAGCGACTCTGGAGGGATTCGACAAAACTGGGAGGCGCAGTGTTGTCCACGCTAGACTCTAAACCCTGACAATACTCGGGGACGAGATCCTTTCAAAAGCATTCAATTATAGGGTTAACTGCCATCAGATTAAACTCAGATTAAACTCAGATGGAACTCAGCATTGATATTCACTGTTACAGCAACGTCTGAAGGTGTATTTGCACCGCTTGAAAGGTGTTTATGCCTTCTTGGCGAGATTATCATCATATCGCACACGTTCTTGGACCAATACTTCGAACCATCGATTGTGTATATCTTCAGCTTCCCGGTGGGAATTCCCCTTTGGCAGAGGTAAGAGCATCGCAAAGCGAACAATGACGTATTCTCTATCCTATGACATCAGTTGCGTCTGCGTTTTCCACCGCTAGGCGTTTGTAGCTGTGTTGGATGGTTGCACAGTTGGGACAACTTGAGAACTACTCAGTTTGCTCCGAAATGCACCAGGTTTGAGCGGCAAAAGTGGTATGGGATGCCAAAGCAATGCCCGGCATTGCAAACTGTCCTCACCACGAGTACTAAATCTCGTCTCGAGGCCTGTCATTCATGAGGTGCCTGGTGGTGCAGCAAGATGAAGGCTGCGCCGTTTTGTGTTCCTTAACCAATAAAACTCACAAGTTGAACCTTGAACCAAGAAATCGCCGAAAGAAGAGTATATATATCCTTTCTTCCTGCCTACATCTTCTTTCTCTTTTCCTCCCGTATTATACACACCGACAGCATCCTGATCTCGACATCACGTGACTTGCACAAAACAATGCCTCTCGTTCCAAAACACACCCGATAACCTTCACAACTTTGTAAGTTCACTCTGGGCTTCCTTTCGCTATGTTCAACTGTATCATAATGCTAATGTCTCGGATGTAGATTCATTTTCAACTCGCAGCAATGGCACCAAAGAGCAGCCGCACAGGAAAGGGGAAGGCAACTGCTAGGGCAAAAATGCCGACATCGGTTATAAATCGACGCCTATCGTTGGATCGGGACCGTATAAAGGGATTCATCTCGGAACACATCTGTGGATTCATACGCATATAGAACGTTTGCGGCGTCAAGCATGAGAGAACCTGGGACCTCTTTTATGATATAATCATTCTTGATCCAGTCACGACTCGCCACTTTTCACAATTCCAGCTAATGTGGCCGCACCGGAGGAGCAGGAGTTCACCTTGTCGGGAGTGGTGGGCAGCCTTCCGCTCATATATGGGGCAAATGTTTGACAAAACCCGCGACCAAATGAACAATTGGAGGTGTGACGACCCCCATGCCTTCGAGGATCATGTCGATTGCTCCAGTCCACAGACAACCAGCTCGGGAAAGGGTAAACGCACCAGTGAGCGTTTCTCTTGGTACGATAGCGATGATCTGAAGGCAAAGATTGAGCCTCCAAGCTGCCGGCAGTACAAGCCAGGCGACTTCCAGGCCTTTAGACCACTGAATTGGGATGAGATGATCGACCAGGATGATGATGATGAGAACTGGGCGCATCCCGGAGCGCCGAGCGGTGGACGGAGCCGTGCTGGCAATGACAATGGGAATGACGACGGCGAGGGTGAGAAGGACACGCAGGGCGGTGAGAAATGGACCGGGAAAGGGAACGGGACAATGGATGGGAAGGGGAAAGGGAAGGGGAAGGGGAAGGGAAACGGTAAAGGGAAAGGTATTGTTAAACTGTATGAGTCAGACTCGGACACAGAGGGCTAAATGGAGCAGGTATATTTAGAGCCGGACGCATCGCCCGCTGTGTCAATTTCCTCCGATGATGATACCGACTCTACCGAGTCGGACGGCGAATATGACTCAGAACTTGATCCTGATGTGGATATGCGCATGCAGGATGATGTGTACGCACTGGACGGCGTTGATTTAGACGGCGATGGGGATATGGAAAGGGACGGTGACGATGCAGAGGAGGAAGATGAAAAGAAGGAAGATGAGAAGGAGGAGGAGGTGGATGAGGATGAGGAGGAGAATAAGGATGAGGATGATGGGAAAGAACATCGGATGATTGGCCAGGGAGAGATGGTCAATACATCGGCTGACGATGTAGATACAATGGTAGACAATCGGCCAATCGTGCTACCTGAGCAATGCCACGAGATGCGCGAGCATGCCCCACGGCCACAACCTCTGGCGCCTGCCCCACGGCCACAAACTCCGGACCCTCGCCCACGACCACGAACTCCGGAGACTCATCCCCTCAGTGGGCTGGAGCACTTACGACTTGTGATGCCGCAAAAACCTCGCCCAGCGGTGCCGACTCAGCGAGAAGCTCAGGCAGCCGGAAACACCTCAGATGTGGATGTGGATCAGCAGCTGATGATTGAATTGGCAGGTGGCGACAGTCTCCCCGATGTCCCTCTCCTCGATGTCCCTCTCCCTGAGGCATGCCCGGATGGCTCGGTAGGCGAAGAGTGAACCAGTCCTCGTGTTGCAGAGGATGCGATGGTTGTTGTGTTCAGGTTAGGGTCGGGTTCTTGTCTTGTTCGTTTCTTTTGTTCTAATCGATTCATCTCAGGCATTGATTATTACACGCATCGCGAGGTTTTTGGATCGCTCAAGGTTTATTTTATTTATAGGTTTGTATTTGTTTTATTTTATTGGTGTTATCTTATTCATAGTATTATGTGACATCGCGCATGCAGTGTTTTTGCAACTCCTGGCGGCTAAGGAACCTCCTTGTGATGGTGTTGAGGCTCAATAAATCTCTCAAGTGTCGTGAGCTTATACCCACACCAGACTGCTCAGGCCCAGCACCAACTTTCGTCCATTTCTACAGTGAATACTCCACTCCTCGGGTGTCGTCGACGATGCCAGAGAAGACCCCTTTCCGTTGCCCCAAATTTTCATGCCGAAAGATGTTCACCTCAGACAGCTGGCGACTAAAACATATCAAATTACACCATCCTGAACACCTTCAGAAGAATCTGACTGTTCACAGCGCGCCCCGACTCGTTGAACCTGCTCAGCGTCGTGAATTTGATGCTAACAAAGATTCAGTCGAAGACTTGGACGCGTTTCCCTACCTCGAACACGTTGAAAACATCGCAGACACAGAGTCTCAACCACCGACACCTATGCCGCGGACGGAAATATACCCAGGCGCCGGCGCTCCGCTGATCGATTACATTGCTGAGCCATGAGAACGCGACGCTCACGGCTGCCTTGGGACGAACCTACAAAACAATCCCTACTATCCGTTTGTGACGCGTGAAGAGTACAAATTTATCCAGTCTGGGATCAAGAAGAAGGGCATGAAGACGTACTATGACAATGTGCTGAAGGAAGAAAACATCGCTCTGCGTTTCCCAAGCATCAAAAACGGGGATGGCGTCCATAACCTCGTGGCTAGCATGCCAGATGATCAGGCTCTCAGGGAGTGGGAACTACCCACTCTCGAGGATATGAGATGGAATAACAATCACCAACGCCCTATCAAATACTGGAGTCGAGACATCATCAAAAGCATGAGATTGTTGATGCGGCAGCCAGCCTACGCCGAGCATCTCATTTTCGCCCCTCAGCGGTGCTTTAACAGCTATACGCCCCAGACACGCCTCTATGCCGAAATGCACATTGCGGACTGGTGGTGGGAGACCCTGGTAAGGAGAGATACTCAAGGATGATAACGTGCTAATTGATGTTTAGTCAACGCTCAGAGTGGGGGATACACTGATTCCCTTGATCTTAATGTCCGACGGAACGCATCTCTCGAATTTTACTGGCGACAACAAAGAGTAGCCTGTATATATGACAATTGGCAATCTATCTTCGAACATCCGCCAGACGCCCTCAACGCACAGCGTCGTAATGGTCGCTCTCCTACCAAATCCAATTAAGAACCGCAATATTCCTCAGAAGCAGCTGGATGAGAAGCGGCAAACAACACGAGAGGTGCTGAATGAAGTACTCCGGCGGCTACTCCAGCCACTCACCTTTAAACAAAATCCCAGCGCTGGGAGCGGGTATTACAACGTTCTCTGTGCAGATGGCAACTTCAGGCGTTGCAAACCGGTTTTAGCAGCATATCTTGCAGATTGTCCAGAGTATAGCGACCAACATCATCTCGAGCGGCATGTCTGTTTTTGGTGTGAGTGTCCAAATAACGAACTTGGAGATTATGTGCAACCTGACAAGGAACACTCCTGGTGGGATCACAACCTATATAGAATGCTCAGCGATACCAACACCAAGGCAGCGGATGCCGAACTCACGTCGCGCCATGTTCACCGAGGATTCAACGTGTTTCAACATATTCCCTGTATCGTGAGCGATCTCCCGAAGCCCGACCTCCTCCATACAATGCAGATCGGTTTTCTTGACCACCTCCAGAAGTGGGTTTTCCACTTCATGAAGATGCACGAACGGCTCGACAAGTACAATGCAATCTGGTTATCCATGTCTGCTTACCACGACCTCACACCAAAAATAAGTCATATGAGGAAGTTTCTCAATGAAATGGGAAGGAGATGAAGGAAATGAGCCGGTACCTGCTTGGAGTTGTAACCCAGTCTCTACGAGGTGGAAATCCCGCTCAGCGTCCCAAATTCAATTGCGCAATTGAGTGCACACAGGCATTGTTAGAATTCTATATGTATGCTCGATATAAATCTCACGATGACGCAACATTGAGCTACATGGAGGATGCCTTGCCTCCTTTTCACACATTCAAAGATGTGTTCTTCCTCGGGCGAGCCGGCAAAATGGCGAAGGCGAAAGCCAATGCCCTGTGAACGGAACTCGTGAAGAAGCGAAAGGTAGACGAGGAAACAAATGCTGAAACTTGGACGCCGTCCAAGAAGCAGCGCAAAATGAACGCCTGGTCGGATTATATTAGCCGCAAGATAGATATTTCCAAGGAGTTAGATGCCGACTTCAACTTTCCGAAGACCCACTTGATGTCTCACTGGGCCGAACACGTTCGTCGATAAGGAGCCTTGCAAAAGTATTCTGCCGAGATTCATGAACAAGCACATAAAACGAACCTCAAGGATGGTTGGAACGCCTCCAATCACAATCTCAACTACCTGCCACAAGTAATCACCTTTCAGCGTCGCATCCTCTGCTTTGAAATCAGAGTGCTCAATCTCCAAGCCATCGCTCAGCGTCAGGAGAACAGCGCTGCCGCCTGCAAAGTCTTACTTCCGGTGCTGATCTGGCTGCCCCCCAGAGCCCCCAGTCATTAGCGAAGCCCAAATTCATGGGACCCCAAAACCGCCATGATGGAAAGCATCCTGACGCTATGATCAAAGACTTTAGAGCATTACTCGACAATACGCAAGACGCAACGCACCGCGCGGCAATATACAGGGGCACGCGGGAGTTTATAAACCATCAGAGTTGTAACAAGACGTATATATTGGATGAACAACTGCATGCAATGGACCTCTGTATTTACCATTGTATTAAGGTTCAAGTTGAGGGTGTAGAAGGTAAACGCATATCTCAGATGTGTCGATGCACAGAAAGCCAGAGCTGTCGCGGAGGGGATCGACGGAACGACTGAGTGTGAGTAAAGCAACGCCCGGGGAGGTGTTATGGCGTGCTGAATGGGAGTCTCCTGTGGCAACTGCAACGACTAATCAAAATCAAACTCCAAAACGAGGATGGAGCTTTCGTTGAGTACTGGTTGTCATGGCGCTCACCACAATACCTGAAAACTCGGGTAACTTCGATCCAGTCTCGAAATTTGTACCAGTGAGACAAGAACCGGCAGCCATTGCTTTGCAAGGTTTCAGCGTGGGAAACATCGTCGGCTGCGCGCACGTAATTCCAGAGATAGCTACTAGTACTAAGATAGGAGAAAGACGGAACGAGCGATGGATTGTCAATAGCCCCATAGATCTGGCGACTTCGAATGATGTGTATAATGAGTAAAGAGAGAATTGCATTTTGCGCGCAGGTAGATGGAACGCGAGGAGAGCTGTTCGCAGCATCACCCATCGCCTTGCAATCCCGTATAATTAGTAAAGAGAGAATTGCATTTTGCGCGCAGGTAGAAGGAACGCGAGGAGAGATTTTCGCAGCGTCACCCATTGCATTGCAATGCCGATGCAAGCGCGTACCCAATGAACCCATTCCGACGTATGGTCACAGTTGGCCACAACGCCAGAGCGTTCGTTTAAGATAGGAGACCAACAGAGCAAGAAGAAACGGTGCAACAGCGATCGGAGGGCGATATGCAACGTGACGCGTGGTATTGAGGCCGGGCGCGGAGTAATCCGCCAGTGGGGTGTCTCTGACGGCTCTGATGGAGCGCGTCCACTCTGACAGAGCCATTCCACCCGGACGGAAATATTTTTTGCTGATATATCCATATTTGGATTATCGAATGATCCTATATGATCCCGGAAGTTTACCTGTAACACCAAAGGCGTAACAGGTTATGTTCTCACTAGAGTACTGACCATCGGCTCTCGACAGCCTTCTATCGACAGACGGACAGGCAGACGGAACATCAAAACCAGAAGATTGAGCAGTATCTCCGGGCGTTCTGCAACTCCAAGCAGGACTATTTGGTTGAACTCTTGCCGCTAGCCGAATCTGCTCACAATAACGCGATAGATGTGTCTATGAGGATGTGTCTATTTGGGGCGAATTACCACTACCATCAGGTGACGCAGTTTAAGGCCCCGATGCAACCATCTGGCTTCAATTCGGAAATCTGACCAGACTGGATTGAAGCTGGCTTGGAGGAGACTTACCAAACACTCGGTAAGAACTCGGAGGAGGCTCACGGCAATCAGACAAAATTCCCTGGCAGTAAGGAGGTTGTTTTCGAGATTGGAGAGACAGTAGGGCTTTCAACGCGGCACTTCCGGACGACAAGACTGTACACGGTACGTGAGGCCATCAATAACAACCCTTCCAAAGAAGACCTTCCCTATACGATCCGGAAGCACAACATTCCCTAGGTCTCTTTCTTCGACCGCTATGCACCTCGAACCGCCGGCCAGCCGCCATCTGAACCACAGCCGACAGGTGTCGACGACTCTGAAGCATGGAAACTCGACCGGATTCTCGGCTTTAAACGACTCTACCGGAAGCTCCAGTATCTCGTACAGTGGGCGAGTTACAGTTACATACGGACTAGCTGGGAAACTGCTGAGAATCTCGGGAATGTGCTGGAATTGGTCGACGGGTTTCACTGAGAGCATCCGAGGAAGCCTCGACAATGATTGTACTTGGGGGAGGGGAATTGGAGGTTTTTGTGTGGGTTTTACTTTGCTTACTTTCTTATGGATCTCGGCCCAGTAGAAATGGCATCGGCACAGGTTTTTGTCACCTCTGGTGATAAGTCCAGTGGAGGTGGAGCTTCCCCATGCACCAAATCCGCTGTGAGGCTGCTCATAAGGCACTGATTGGTTGTGGGACATACTCAGTCGTGGGGAGGCGTACATATTGGTTGTGTTTCTTTTAGTTGGGTTTCTCTTATTATATATCCATATTTGGCGGCCCAGGGGGTCTGCTGCTGAAGGGGGGGATAATGTAATGGCAGTCATGATTAGGTTCTAGCCAATGGCATAAGACGTGTCCAGGGCCGGGTAACCGCTAACCATGTATAGACCACTTGCGATCTCTCTGAAATTGCTAGCGACAATCTTACCTATCAGCAATTCCATTATATTACCACATCCACCTGTGCAACCGTATGTTCTCAAACACTCTCATACGCTGCCATATATGGATATACGGCCTGATAGGACAAATCATCATTAGAAACTGGGACATATGAGAATTTCGTATGGGAGTCAACTTACCATCCCGATACGGCAGCTAGGAGTCAAGATGCGGCGTGTAATAACACTGATACGAGGTCTTCTATACCCAATCAGGCAACTTGTACCAATGATTTCTCATATCTGTTCATATTCTCCACATTGTTCTCATCTTCATCCCGATCTCTCTTTTTCTCGTCGAGAACTCTACCATCATCTGAGAACACAAAGTTAAGTCACTCCTCACTATCTCACCATGCCATGATCACGAGTTCACACCGAGTACAGCATACACTGAGTACAGCATACACTGAGTACCGCATCCAGGCAAAATTATTTGTCTTCCCTCCATTCTCAAGATTACAAGTTGACCCTTGAAAGTAGCTTCAGCTTCCGGCATACCTCCCTCCACAATCAATTGCGATCAGCCAGCTCACTATGAGATCTCAAAGGTTCGGTCACCTTATCACATTCTCACGTTGCAAGCTGACAAGCTGACGAATAGAGTCTCAGCCCCTGCTGTGCCATCCATCAACCACCTCCAAGTACTCATCAAATCTCCCTCAAGCACAGAGTCCAAGTGCATCTCCAAACTTGCTTGATCCTGGCCTGCAAGTGTCTCTTAAGACCTGCTCGATTATCGCCTACAAGTTCGCACCATCATGGTCTCCAAGTGCATCTCCACACTCGCTTGATCACGATCTCAGAGCGCATCTCTCAGTTCCCTCGATCACGGCCTCCAAGTGTATCTCTTGTCTTACTGGATCACACCCTCCAAGTAAGTGTCCACACTCGCTCGATTTCTGCCTCCAAGTGCGCACGATGGCGGCCTCCAAGTGTATCCCCACACTCGCTCGATTATGGCCTCCATGTTCGCATGGTCGCGGCCTTCAAGTGAATCTCCCAACACGCACCATCACGACTTTGGAGTGTATCTCTGGGTTCACTCGATCTTCATTTTCAGGCGAATCTCGAATTGCTCTCAAGCACTGCCTGCAGGCAGTCGAGATACACTGTGTGTAGATGGGTCACAATATCGGTACATAGATGAGAATCGAAACTGAATACATGAGTTTTAATGATCGTTGAACGATAAGTAGTAGATATCATATTCAGGCGCACCTGCATCCTTGCCAAAGATGATGTTATTTTTCCCGGACTTCTCTGCTGTGATTCGAGGTGCTCCCAGACTTGTTGTCGGCGCCCTCAGGTTTGTCGCCAGCGCTCCCAGGTGTTCCCAGGCTTGTTGTCGACGCTCCCAAGCTTGTTGCAGACACTCCTGGTTTCTTTGCAGGCCAGTAGGAATGCCCTCCTTGGGTCTGATACTCTCCTGAAATTGACGCATCTATATTTACACTCCACATCCTCTCAGACACTCCTGGAGGCTCCCAGCGACTCAAATACATTTTGCTGATGTAGTGTATGTGGGGCAGTGTGTGGGGCAATAGGTTTTTGACAGTCATGAATGAAGAATTGGCAAACGGAATAGGCAGAACAGTAAGCAAAACACTCTCTGCCCCATATGGGAAGTGAGTGTCAATGGAGGGTCCACAATCATTCGCTTTGTATCATGGATTTTCCCAGTGTGGTGTTGCCGCTATTGCTTACATACATCTTTTTCACAATGTCTGTCTGCATAAAGACTCCTAAATACTGACTGGTGACATGGTAAATAACAATGATGGTTACTGCTCCAGAGGCTGTTGTGGAATTGACCCTTGCATACTTGCTGATACAGTAGTATTAGAAATGGTTGCGGAAGGTCCCAATGGGTTTGGGTCACAGTTGGGACCAAATGGTTGACACATTGGAGGTTTGGGTTGCCAATGTAGATGAACTGTCAATTTGGGGACAGTTCGATGGATAGCTCCCAACACATCTGAATTGAACAGGTTGTTAGTTGGTCGCCCTGCAGGTCCATCTGTAGATATATATAATGTTCCTGTTGTTGCAGTTAGATAATTATATATTATGAAATTTTAATATTCAACAGCCAGTAATCTCTGTCTGTGTGTCTTGCAGCCTATGATATTGATCATTTTGGAATGTATGTTTTTCCTATTGTTCATTGTACTTTTGGCGATAAAGGGAGTAAATGGTGTTATTCTGAGCTCATGAATCAGCGCATAGGCTTGATCACCAAATATGCAAGACCAAATATTGTAGACGTTCCGGTGATGCTAATCTTCACGATGAGGTGATATATATGTCATGCAGTGTGTCGGTTGAAAAGGCTTCCACAACATTGTATATCAATCATAGCCACATTGCGACAATTGGATTAACCAAGATTGAAGACCAAATATGATTGACTCTCCATTGACGCACATTTTCAGAATGGGGCAGTGTGCATGCCACCACTGATTCACCGCTAAGGGGGTTCAATATCTCATGTATGCATGATTGCACCCAATTACAAGTTGGATTACCCAAGATGCAAGACGAAATACTGTTGATGCTGTTTTGAGGGTAATTATCAAGATGGGACAGGGAGCAGGTTGCATTGTTTTTGAGTTTAAAGGTGGTCAGTACCTCACCTTTGGATGTTTGCAAGCAATTGCCTGTTAGATTACCAAGATCCAACACAAAAAATAATTGACAACTTGTTGACACTCATTTTCAGAATGCGGCAGTGACCATGTGGTTTACTCTTTTGGCAAGAAACACCGCCTTTACATCAGTTATAGATAGCAGCTACCAAGTGATTTTTCATTTACTGTACTTACAGAACCAGGAATCATTGATGCTTCATTGATACTCAGTTCAATGTACTGTGTAATCATGGTTTGCTGCTATAAATAATTGTATTCCTAAGTTGTTGATGATTGTGGCTATCTGTCTTTCTGATTTGGACTTGGCTGTTTGGCAAAGCCAAGCCCTGCAATTTTCTAACTCTGGTCGCTCTCATCTTGTTACAATTTATTTATTACTCTTGCAAAATAATTCATATTGCCTACTATATGTTTGTTTATTGACAAAAATTCTCTCATGACTACTCAAAATTGTCTCAATTTATTACTTGAAATGCAATTTTCAGTCAAACTATATTGTGCACATGGTGATGGTACATTGATGTACTCTGTTCTACAGTGTCTTGATCTGCTGATTCCTCCTTGTTACAGTTATATTAACTATCCTCGATGCCTTATCCGCTTTCTTCCTTAATAGTTGTATTGGCCTAATCAATCCAGGAACATTCTGTACAGCACTGAGATTCCGCTGATCCGGGGCTTCCGAAACCTCACGGCCATTGTCCAGGGCGAAATTTAATTCATTCTCTTGCTCACAGTTGTCTCCGTTGTCATCTGGATTATTCAAGACCCTAGTCCAGTTAAGCCAATTGTAGTTGTCTGAAAGGATTTCTGGAGAACTGTCCTCATAATCTTTTGTCGGATGGCGGTCGATTAGTTTGATTCAACAGACATTGTATACTTGAGTTCGTAGTCCAGGGAGCTTCTTTGAAGTCACATCTGGTGGCACAGGTGATCTTTCTGACATTGTCAATGCAGCTGTACTATCCTGTTGAAAGTTTGACCAGGATTCTTTGACAAGCTCTTCAGTATTTGAAATATAGCCCATGGCTGTCATTTGGTTGTTTTCAGCAGGGGATTGCTTCAGTGTAGCTTGTCGGTTTGCCTACCCTGGGATAACGCCAAACGGTCTTGGACCTTGGCAATTCGGTGCAACTTCTTTTCCTCCAGCTATTTCATCATCTCAATGTCGTTCTCACTACAGGGTGTATTCAATATATGGTGTGGTTCTCCCAGTATTATGTGATTGGCTTAAGCGAACTGCAGTACATCCACCTGTTCACAAAGTATCTCTCCTGTCTTGCGTAACTGCTTCTACCAGACCACATCTCGCCCAACAGTACCACAGGCCTCCTCTCCAAAACCATAGGGGATAGTTGCATGTGTATGGCATGCCACATTCGAGAATCAGTATACTTCGAGTCCATTTCTTCTTGCTGGCGCCACCAGTCGGTGATATCCTGAAAGCACAATATAATACGAATCTCCCTTAGGATGGAGTGGTAATGAGTCTGATTCTGATTCATTTGCCCTCAGTCCCAAGGTAATTCAGGAGGTGAAGTCAAATAGATTCTTGTGCCTTGCAATGCGCGTACTGCACGATCGTTTTGTCTGGGCGTCTTTGCTCCCACATTGTTAGGTATTTGGTATTCTTCATTGTCACATGACAAATTATATATATCACAAGAACATTGACCGGATTCATGAAGGATGGCGAAGGAGACAAGATTGTTGTTCGGGAAGTTTTTGAGGTTGATGACCAGCACACGTCTATGTTCAGCAAAGTATTCATTCTCCACATAGTACAGATAAGCCTCCTTGAATTGGGCAATAGAATACGTGTTGTTTCCAGGATTAATATCCATTCCCTGGTGCCACTTCTTAAATAATACCAACTTCCAGAAAAGCTGAAGGATATGCGCCACGATGAGAAGCATACCAGTTGTCGAAGTAACTTCAGTATAACATTTGGACAGTTTCTGCCTTACAAACTTCACAGCAAAGTATAAGTCTTTGTTCCATTTAGTCTGCTTGTGAGCCAAAGCATGCATTACACCATCCATATAATCAAACATGCCATTGTATACAGTGATGATGCCAGGTAGAGTTACGATATGCCTTTTTGCCATCAACACAGTCCAGTACCGCAATAGCTGTAAATGTACCATGACATACTTCAAAATGTCCTATTCATCCTGTGTTGTGAAGACTGGGCAGTAATCACTGTGTATTGGGCGGGATCGAACGTAGGTCGTATTGGTTACTCAAATGTGATATCCGAAACAAGACAAGAGACACTTGAAATTGGTATTGAGGACATGGGGACATGACATGAGTCACAGTTGTTTCACAGTCGTAACTTGCTTAGCTTTCCAAGAAAACGAGTAAACAGCAAAGAAAAGCAAATCCTCCAACGCCAACAATACTCCCATGATGTACAGTTCGTCTGCCACCCTTGAACCATTCCTCATGATCCGATGTACCATTCTAATCTCATCCCATGAACTTTCACACCACCATCATAACTTCTTATCAGCATAACCATGCCATATCATCCAACATCGCTACACCTCAGCCCACATCCTGATTATACTAAATTAGCTTCCCACAGTCTCGCCACTTCCTCCGAATCGAAAATCCACTCTGCCAATTCTGTAATATGATTCCTCCTACACACTCTCCGCATAATTACCGCTAAGCCTCTCCGTTCCTAAGTCTCTTTCCACCTCCCTGATTGTATCCCCCTTCTCCACTCGAGTTCCTCCGAGAGGATCCTCCAATTGTCCGGGCTTTTCAGGGTACCGTTGATGGAACTTCTCAACCGCTTGTAGCCCATTTACAATCTTTGCTGGATCTCAAGTAAGAGACTCATAACCCCTCCATCAAATACGGTATCACAACTGATTTTGATATACCAAACTATCCTCATGACTGCATACATGATACTGCTCCTCACCATCAACCTCCACCGGGGGAGAGGAAACACCCCACTGTCCAACCAACGAAACTTCAACCACAGAATCCAGGAGTGAAACAGGTTATACTCGATGAATCCTAATTGCCGGTTTTAACTTAAGCTCATCAGCATGTGCGGATATCTTTTGGGTGACAGTGAATGGTCCGAACCGCTTCCAATCCAACTTCCAGATTAGCAGGGTTGTTTAAATATTCCGGGCATCCAACAAAACCTTCAATCCCACATGAAAATTATGTGCAGGTATATGTTCTCAGTTTGAACTTTCCTCGTGTAATGGCTGCCGCTGTATCAACTGCATTTGTAGATACGCATGTAGCTGTTGCATCGTAACCTGAAATTGATCCACATCCAACTGTCATTGATTTCGTGCCCATATTGGTTCTCCTGTAAACGTCATCCAGAGGTCGACACCCTGCATCACAAATACTGGGGTACACTTCGTTGACTCTGACATCCTATTATTTGCAGCAAACTCAGCGAAGGGTAACCACTGAACCCGATTGTCCTATTGATGGTCAACAAAAAACACCCCCAGATACTGTTCCATAGAAGCATTCATTTGGTCAGTCTAGCCATCCGGCTGTGGGTGACACGCAGTATTCGGCCAGCGATCAATTCCCAGTCGGTTAAATATCAGTCTCCAGACAGTCGACGCAAACTGAGGGCCTCGATCGGAGACAATAGTTGCTGGTAACCTATCAAGGAGAACCACTTTTCACACAAACAGTTTTGCCAGTTCTACAGCATCAATCGTTGTACTACAAGGAACACAATATATCATCTTCAAAAGCCTACCCACTACCACTCTGATTGCACCAAACCCCTCGCACTCTGGTAACCCAACCACCAAATCCATTACAATATCTTCCCTTTATTTTTCTGGTACTGGCAGAGGTCAAAGAACTCCAAAAGTTCCATATCTCGGAGTTCTGGATTATTGACAGCTACGGCATTTCCGGATGTATTAATCCACTTGCATCTGCATCTCACTACAGTAATATCGTCTGTCCAAAAGGTCAAATGTTTTCGCGCTTCCAGGATGTCTGGCCAATGTGATATCATGATGTTCTCGAACCAATTGTAGTCATAACTGGTCATCCTCAGAGATCTAATACCTTCCTTGATACTGAACCTACCTAAGTTGTTCCATACACTCCGCTGCCGGAATTGCCTTATGGCTGCCTTCTATTCGTGTAGCATTCAATAATTTCCCTGGTACCAGGTCAATCTTGTATGCTTGGGTATAAAGATCAAACAGGGAGGAACTGTCCTGTACAGGCGGACCATCAGCCAACAAACCCAACTGTTGAAGTCGGTTCAGGGTCTTTAAAACTACCAATTTCATATGATTTAATCTTTCATCCTCCCACCTCGGGGCAGTCTCCCTGCCTCCTCATCCGCACATCTGCACTAGTATTGCATTTCCCTGGCCTGTATACTATATCATAATCGAACAGAGTTCAAAATTCTGACCACCAAGCCTGTCTGTGATTGAACAGCTTCTTTATTATGAAATATTCAAGATTCGTATGATCAGTTATTAGTTGTAAGGGTATGCAGCACCTTCACATTTGGGTCTCCACACCTCAAGTGCTTCAATGATAGCCATCAGCTCTTTGTCATATGTATCATAATTGCACTCAGCAGGTGTATGCTTCCTCAAAAAGTATGCTACCAGATGCAGCACCCACATCTCATCCTATTGTGACAAAACTCCTGCAGACTCATCATCTGACGCATCTGTCTCAATAAGCACTTCGCTTTCATGATGAAACTGTCGAAGTGCAGGTACCGTCATAAATGCAGTAATCATAATCTCAAAGGCCAATTATAGTTCCGATCTCCATACATACTGTTTGTCTTTCTTGGTCAGCCTTATAAATGGTTGTGCTTTCTCAGATATCTTCAGAATAAACCACTGATAAGAATTGCACAAGCCGAGAAATTGTTGTAATTCAAAGTGGTTATCCAATCATTCATTTTTAGTCTTTCTCTCCTGGCTCCAATTCCGTCCAGTCTCAACTTTATCCTCATCAATAGAAATGCCCTTTATTGATATAATCAATCTCAAGTGCCTTACTGTTTCCTTATGAAATTGGCATTTCTTTGGCTTCAAATGCAATCCTGCTTCCAACAACCACTGCATAATACCCTTAGCATGGCCATCATGTTCTTGCTCAGAATCACTCTATATCAATATATCATTCCGGTATGCCAAAGCAACATCCCCGATAGCTTCTCGAATGGCATTATTACTATAGCCCTGAATATCCGCAATTGCATTCGTTGTTCCAATCTGAATTACCGTAGGTTTCTACAATCCATATCTTATTCAAAAAGCCAGCAGATGTTCATCTCCTTCCTCGACGCGGAGTAGGTTATAAGCCCCAGTACATCCAGCTTCGTATATATTCGTGCCTTTCCTAACACGTTCTGTGTTTCCTTGCTCAGCGGAATTGGATCCCGATTCTTTATTGTTTTATTATTAATATCCCTGTAATTGATACAGAATAGTAATCTGCTATCTTGTTTCTTTGCAAATTGTACTGGAGCTGCAAACGGTGATGACAATTGTCGAATAAACCTTTGGACATATTCTCCTGGACCTATTCTTTCATTGCGACCCACTTGGCCGTTGATATTAATTATAGTGATTTCCATGTTGGTGGTTCCCTATCGTTCAGGTGAACGTCATGGTCAATACCTGGTCGATGTGGTGGTGTTAACCTACCGCCAATGCCTTACTAACCAGCAGAAGGAACTTATGGTACTGTTCCAGAACATTCTCCTCTAAGGGGTGTTCTTTTCAATCCATCGCCTCAATTACTTCACTGATATCGTAGAATGACGCCTTCAACACCGGAATCTCTCCTTTCTTTACAGTATAAAGAATGAAAGTCCATTCGGCATAACGATAGTTCCTCGAAATGTGCTTGGTGGTCATATTTGTGGTTCAACCATATTCTTAACCGAATATACTGGTTCCAGAGGTTCTTCTGTTACTCTTTGTACAGTCTCCGCTGCATCATGGCAATGCATAATACACTATGATATACCAAAGGTGACGGTATTAGATGCAAAGCATACCGCCAGAGTGTATAATTGCAGCCTGCGCACTCCGTGGACCATTGGATCAAATCCGAACTTCATAACAAACATTGGTGATTTTTCCTGATGGTCTCATATTCTCATGTCAACTTTTGCAATATGCATAATGTCCCCTGATTTCATAGGTCATCCGTCGACTACCACAATCTATTTTTTCTCAGTAAGTTCCTCAATGGGTATCAGATGATGGCGGGCAAAGTCTTAATTCATACAGGGAATGCCAGGAACTCAGCAATCAATCAGTGCATGTGTCGGTATTTCCCAATTATTCATGGTCAATGTGCAGGCAATCAGTAAATGTTTTCCTTCCATTAATCCTTCTATTACCTCCACCTTGCTAACTGAAAAATGCAAACTTCCATACCACCTCAAAGCATTCGAAACATAAACTTTTCCCGTCAACAAAAGCGCTATCCTGTTTAGATTGACTCAATCTTTTCCGAATTCCACGGAACCTTCCCTGATTCCTACTACCTTGTTCTCCGGTCCAGCCACCGTGGAAGTTTGGGCATTCTTCGTTGCCGCACATTCTACCGCCTCATGGTTAAACCCACCACATTAGTAACATCTGCAATCCTCACACCTTTTGCCCTCTTCCCCGCCGAAATCCTCCTTCTGCTTGCCCTGAGATTCATAGGAGCTGGTCACGTATACCCAGCAACAGTACCAGTGGGACCTGCTGCGGGACCCTTCAGGGCAGCTGGCGTTGGGGTGGAGGCGAACACTGTCACTCGTCCTCAAGTCTGTATGGCTTTCTCACCACATCGTTGCAAAATATAATTATCCCATTTTTGGCAAACCATCACGAGCACATGAAGTTCCTCAGGCATATCCCGATAGGTGAACCAATTGTTCATTTCTTTGAACAACCTCATCCCCAGGGCATTGCTCAGGGCCGAAGGGTTCCAGTCGAGATCAGGAGTGATAACTTGAAACTCTGCATAATACTGAAAGAACTCACTGTGTAATTGCTTCATTTCCCACATCTTTCGGTTGGTGGCAGCGATACAGTTGGGGTCTCCAAATGCTGCTTTCACGAGTTGTATAAACGCTGGTAGGTCTTCCAGCCCTATCATTTCATCATCTCAGATGTGTGGTAAAATCTGGCCTAAGGCAAATCGCTTCAGGCAGTTGAATGTGTACCGCATCTTTGACTGTTTGTCGGCAAAGCTGGCTGGCTTGAGTTACACAACCATCCAGAGTTGAGCATTCTAGCCTCTCAACGAAATTCAATCTGACCCTGAATAGTCTGGCAAGTCAGGTAATTCCTGGCCTCAACCTTCCGGAGCCTAGGGAGCAGCCAGAGCCGTCCTGGCTGCTAATGTCAAGGCATTGGCTAACAGTGTCCTCAAATCGCTGACCTCTGCTCCAGTTTGCCATGCATGCAGGGTCATGTTGGCCAAGTGTAATACAAGCTGCATGTTGGTCCCTGCAGCCGTGGGTCTCATTCTGGATTCGGCCCATTCTTTCTTTGGAGTTTCTATCTGCTGTTCCATGGCGGTGTGTTCGCACTGCTGGGGCAGAAACAACCTCACCTGCAGGTCTGGAATCTTCCACTGCAGGTCGATAATCTGTTGTGGATGGTGGCACACCATCGGTACCTCTCAGCTGTGCTGTGGGTACTGTACCACCATCATTAGCACCCCCTACCGTCAGTGCGAAGGCCTTCTGCAGCTAATCGTACTCGATGGCATCCATCTGTTTGTGAATCAGGGACAAAATGGTACCTTAATCATCGGGGGACACCAGGGCCACTCCAGGTTGCATTAATCCTGCCATAACGGTGGATCAAGCACATCTACCTGTACCAAATATACACATAGATTTCGGAGTAGGTTGGGGTCAAATCTATTTTTACAATTAGCGGAATCCCAAGGGACTTAGCAGTTGTTTCTGCTGCTGCTGCATGTCCAATAGTCGACTGTGCTCATACAGGATTAGGTCGTCCGCAGGTATAAGGCTCCTCGGGATGACAATCTGTCAACAAACACCAATGTAATACTCGGTACTTTGTCCAATGCTGTCCAAACACTGGGTCATTAACATTCTGACCCCCGCCTTCCCTGGCTGCGTCTGTCCAATAAATATTCCCATGAGAGGCAACGTCAGACTGTTCATACAAATCAGCTGGCGAAGGTTCCTCCTCAATGGTTGCTGCAAGGAATGCTTCGATACTCTTGCAGACGTTCAACGGTTCTGGTTCAAAGACCAGTCAAGGGGTTCCAGCAAGATCAAACCAATTTATGTGGAACTTACAGTGACTATCGTACTTCTGCATTGGAATATGGTGATCGGAGTGGCTACTGACGGATATCAAATCTGGTATGTTGGAATAAATGATCGATGCAATCGTCGCAAATGTGTGTCCAACCACAGTTCAACACTAGGTAACCCAACTGCTAACAGGGCAAGATTCAGAACAATACCTACACCCTGTGGAGGGATGTACACACATTCAATATCAGGTACAGTATGGTTGGACTCGTTCTAGTGTAACGGGTGGCGTCGAATGTTGCTGATATTGGTTACTCAAATGTGATATCAGAAACAAGACAAGAGATGTTCGAAATTCATATTGAGGAAATCGGGACAAGCCATGAGTCACAGTACTTTCAACGTTGTAACTTGCTTTGCTATACAAGAAAACAAATAATAGATGTAGAAAAACACATCTTCCAATGCAAACAACTGTCCCTGTCAATACAGTACGTCTGCCACCATCGAACCATTCACAATGCTCCAATGTACCATCCTAATCTCATCTCATGATCTCACACTCTACCAACACCACTTCTTATCAGTACAACCACGCCATATCATCCGATGTCGCAACACCTCAACCCGCTGCCTGATGATATTATATTTCTCTTCTCACCGTCTCCCCAGGTTCTCGGCGTCTCTTATTGTCTTCGCCTTTCCGTAACCTGATTCCTTTTACACGCTCTCCGCATAAATACCACTAACTCTCCCTGTTCCTAATTATCTTTCCAGTACCGTGACATGCTGTAGTTAGCATTGTTTAACCACTTGTGGGTGAGTTCTCGTAATCAGTAGAATCTCACAATTAGCCGCAGAGTCAAACTCCAACATGTCTTCGCATTAATAATTGGTTGTACATCAATTCATAATATAGTCTTGTGAAAGTCAATGACCTCATTTCAACACCCAGGTGTCAGCTTATTCTGTACAGCAAGCATTCTCTGCTATATGGATGTCTGTTTCTGCACTATCAAAATATCTTGAAATATGTACTTTCTCTATTATCTTTGCTAAACCTGGTTTCATGGGACAGACTTTGATGATTCTAGCATTGCCCTCCTTTCGAAGTCGTTGACTCTTCCCAATGTCTGTACCTTCAGTCGCTTCAAATTGCTGATCACGTTCATGGCCTTCCCAAGACTGTGTGCGGCCATTTCCACCCTGAATGTACATATATGTACCCAAAGCACGCTAAATGATGTGTGCCATGCATGGTATGTGGTTTCTCAGTGCAGGCCAAAAAATCCCGATGGCCCCAACAGCTGATTTTGATCCCTAAGTCATCCAGTAAGTTGAGGAAGCGTTAGCTCTTCTGATTCCAGGTGATCGGCCATCAGTCAGCACATAACCATCGACAATGTCCTTCAAATCTCCGGATAGCAGTTCCCCAGCATGTTGACCATTGACTTGCAACCCTTAGTGAACTTTCGAAATAGGAAAACAATGGGCTATCAACCTCAGCAAATACCAGTTGTACATTTCCCTAAGCCCAATTACAATTCATATAGTAGGCAATGACCAAAGTTATTGCGTCATTGATTGTTGATATCAATCCGTCCAAAGCTCAACTAGCATTCTTTTGTGTCCCCATTTGCTTCTGAATTGCACTAACAGTGAGTGTGTATTCCCTCGATCAAATGTTGCTCAGCATGCTGCCTGATGGTAACAGCAGCTTGCTTCGTAATGCACTGATTGAATGTCCCTGCTCAAGGTATGTTATTGTATTCCAAGGCATAAGAGCGGAAACAAAACTTAATAAGAAATAGTGATTCTAGTTGTCTTGGTGAAATTTGGATGTTCGAAAGTCTTTGGCTGCCAGTTTAGAGTGGTTTGTCTGTTAACTCAGCGAATTTGCTAAAAACATAAATGCTAACTATAAATTACCTCTGCGAACCTTCAATCAGAATTCCTCGATTTCCATGTCTCATAAGTATGGCCAAAGCTGTTTTATCCACTGTTAAGCTAGTCAATTGCTTTACTTTTGACTCTGTTGATTCTTTTAGATTTGCGATGTGTGGTTTGTCCAGCAAGCCTTGACCCATTGCGCTGGACCCAGGTTCTGCTGGACAGCGAAGAACTTCGTGACAAATGTTACATATGATGCCACGGCTGCTGGTCTCCTCAATTCCACAGTGAAAATATAATCACCACAAAGGCCTGTGTCTAGAATCATTCCAAGCAACAGGCCGCCTCCAGCCTGTGTCCATTGAAGCCCACCAAGCGTCAAGTATGATTGGCAAGGTGAGGTCGTATCAATCGTGAATCAAGACACATTCTGTTTTGGAAGATATTCTAACCTGTAGTAGAAATGTATTTGATGAGTTTGAATCGGACATCACAGGAGGAAATTGAAATCTGTGGTTTTAGACATTTGTAACAGTCAAAAGATATGTTATAGTCGTGTAGACCGCTCGTTCTTCAATATTGCCTTTAAAGGTACAAGTAAGGAAAAAGTCAGACCTGTGACACATCGCATGCATATTTGTGAAGTTGAATACAAGGACATACAAATAGACATGTGCACATGGGCCTATAGAGCTATACACAGCTGGCCGCCGGCCAGTCGATGGAGCTGGTCCTATTCCTGCCCAGTGTCCCCAACCGGCCGGGCTGACCTACAGTCACCTGCAGGTTTACCTACAGTCTAGGCCGGGCATCGGTTGACAGAAAGCCGGCCGGCCAGGCATGGAATACGAAATGACTGCGGGCATGCACTCACCTATGGGCACCGGCAGGTTACCTGTCAGGCCTGCATAAGAATCCAGGTTACCTGTCAGGCCTGCATAAGAATCCAGGTTACCTGCGAAGCCTG